>ERZ761603.787-NODE-787-length-25302-cov-42.260071_pt1 | contig 25302 bp, 17 predicted proteins | sample MGYA00511879_ERZ761603 | MGnify/ENA primary metagenome ERZ761603 (study PRJEB28899, sample SAMN02850040) | bioreactor sludge metagenome | biome: EBPR Sludge; feature: EBPR Bioreactor; material: flocular biomat | place: Australia: Thorneside Wastwater Treatment... | reverse complement strand
CGGCTTTGCCGCGATCCTCGTCCTCCTCGGGCGGCGTTTCCTTCTCGGCCTGCAATGTTTCCTTGGCGATCTGCAGCAGCTCCTTCAGGAACTCGACGCTGTTGATCTGCCCGGCCTCGAAGCGATCCTTCAGCGCATCCAGCCGTTCCGATAACTGCTTGAACTTCGGGTTGCCCGCGTGCTTGCGCAGCCGCCGGTTCAGCTTGATCTCGATCTCCTTGGCCTTCTTCGGGTCGGGGTTCGAGAGCACGGCCTCCAGAAGGTCGGCGTCCAGCACCAGGGTGTCCAGGTCGTCGCGCACGGCATCGACGTGCACGTTCTGATGGATCAGCTCGATGGTCTTGGCGCCCAGCGAGTGCCAGATCAGCTTGCCGTGGCCGCTGGACGGTTGTACCGACTGGTACACCTGCGACAGCCACTTGTAGTCCGTCTCGAAGGGCACCAGCACTGCGTCTGGTGACAACGCCTCCCAGATCGTGCTGAGCACGCTGTACTCGGCGGCGAAGTTGTCTCGAACCTCGTTGTTCGGCAGGCACTGCTGCGCGGCAATCAGGCCCTCGTAGCCTTCCACCGTGCGATCCACGCCGGCAAAGAAGGCCAAGCATTTCTGCATCGCTTCCGGCAGCCGGTCCTTCAGTTCCTGGATGTTCGACACCACGGCGGCCATGCTCTTGTCGTCAAAGTCCAGGGCACTGGCCACGTCGTCGAAGATGCCAAGGTAGTCCACGATAAGGCCGTGCGTTTTCAGGTCGGAGTAGGTGCGGTTGACCCGGCAGATGGCCTGCAGCAGGGTGTGGTCGCGCAGCGGCTTGTCGAGATACATCACCTGCAGGATCGGCGCATCGAAGCCGGTGAGCAGCTTGGAGGTGACGATCAGCAGCTTCAGGGGATCGTTGGGGTCGCGGAAACGATCCAGCAACCGCTCCTCCTCATCCCGGCTGCGGGAGAAAGCCTTGTATTGCGGCTCGTTGGCATTGACCGTCATCACGACTGCCGAAGCCTCGGGTGGCAGGAGCTTGTCGAGTTGGGTCTTGTAGAGCAGGCAGGACTCCCGATCGAAGGTGACGATCTGACCCTTGAAGCCATTCGGCTCCACCTTGGTGGTGAAGTGCTGGACGATGTCCTCGCACACGCGTCGGATGCGCTCGGGGGTCTTGACCAACACTGCCATCTTGGCAGCGGTCTTGCCGAGATTGTCTCGGTCCAGGTCGGAGAGTCCGCCTGTCATTTCCTTGAAAGCCGCGTCGATGGCAATCTTGTCGATGTGCAGTTCCAGCAGGCGTGGCTCGAAGTGCAGCTTGAGCGTCGCCCCGTCGCGAATCGATTCCTCGAAGCCATAGCGACTCAGGTAGCCCTTGTGATCCTCGTCGGCGCCGAAGGCATAGAAGGTATTGCGGTCGATGCGGTTGATCGGTGTGCCGGTCAGGCCGAAGAGGAAGGCATTGGGCAGGGCAGCACGCATCTTGCGGCCGAGATCGCCTTCCTGCGTGCGGTGCGCCTCGTCGACCAGGGCGATGATGTTGTGCCGATTGTTCAACACGCCATCCGCCTCGCCGAACTTGAAGATCGTCGTGATGATGATCTTGCGCACATCCTGCGCAAGCAGTTGCTGCAGATTCTCTCGCGTCTCGGCTTTTTCGAGGTTGGGGATGTCCGCGCCGGTGAAGGTGCCGGTGACCTGGGTATCGAGGTCGATGCGATCCACCACGATGATCACCGTCGGGTTTTTCAAGAGTGGGTGCAGGCGCAGTTTCTGGGCCGCGAAGACCATCAGCAGCGACTTGCCGGAACCCTGGAAATGCCAGATCAGGCCCTTCCTCGGGGCGCCGCTCAGCACCCTTTCGACGATTTTGTTGGCGGCTTCGTACTGCTGATAACGGCAGATGATTTTGGAGCGGCGCTTTTTCCTGTCGGTGGCAAAGAGCGTGAAGCTTGCCAGAATGTCGAGCACCACCTGCGGGCGCAGCATGCTCTCTGCAGAACGTTGCAAGGTTTTCAGCGGATGGGTGTTTGCCGAGCGATCGTCCAGGTGCCACGGCCCCCAATCCTTGACTGGCAGGCCGAGAGAACCGTAGTGATACTCCTTGCCCTCGGTAGCCACCGAAAACACGTTGCAGACGAAAAGCTCCGGAACGAACTTCTCGTAGTCGTCGTGCACCTGCACGGCGCCATCGACCCAGGTCACCGCCGCACGCGTCGGTGTCTTGGCTTCGATGAGTACCAACGGCAGGCCATTGACCAGCAGCACCAGGTCGGCACGACGCTCGGCACTGCCGGCACGATAGGTGAATTGCCGGGTGACGACGTACTGGTTCTGATCGACGGTATCGAAGTCGATCAGCCGTACCTGCACGTGTTCGTTGTTCTGGCCGAAAGGCATCGAACGCTCACCGCGCAGCCAGGCGGTCATTTCCTCGTTGGCACGAATCAGACCATCGGAGCGAACCGAGAGGATGCTGGCACGCAGCGTGTAGAGCACCTCGTCGGCGCGGTCGGGCTGGGCAGCGATTTCAGGGTTGAGGCGGATCAGTGCCTCGCGTACCCAATTCTCAACCAGCACTTCCTGCGCCTGGCGGGGTATGTCAGCGGCTGTAACGCTGTGCCAGCCGAGGCCGTTGTGGGTGCGACCATAGGGGACTTCAGGTTGCTGAAGGACATGAACCGGGACACGGTTCGCTGGGCCAGAAAGCAGGTCGTGGAGGTAGGCTTCGACGGTGTTGGATTCATTGAACATTCTTGCCTCCCATCGCCGCATCGACTAGCCTTGCGCGAAGATGATGTGCGTCGAACAGCCTTCGTTCTATGTCGTTGCGTGCTTGCTCAAGGCAAAGCAGTTGCTCAGCGATTTCCATCTGTGTGACGTGATCAGGCACGGTTAGGCGGAGTGGCTTCAAATCTTGCAGATTGATATTCTTTTGCGCCGTCTGGGTGGCGACATGATTTTCAAGGTATTTTTGCTTGGTCCGCAGTAGAAACTCCAGGAACCGAACATCTGTACCCTCTCGCGGCACGACTCCGACAACACTGTCGGGACACCATGTTTCTTGAGTTGTGACCGCTGTGTGGCCGATATTTGCGGCGATCGTGATGAGTATCGAGTTTTTGGGGAAGGACTTGCTGTACTGCACTCCATCATTGCTGAGCATTTGCGAGGCTCCACGAAGGTCGCCTTGTGAGGCAACGATGTCGCCGGTTTGCACAAATGGGTAAGGCCCACCGAAAAATCGGGGTAAGTTCCGTGGGCGATGGCTAAACTTACCCCGCTCGACTATTGCCAAAGCTTGTAAATCAGCTTGCTTCCAATTGTTCCTCGGCTGAAGCAGGGCCACCGAAGCCGATAGGAGAGTCAGGATGGCGGCATCACGTGCCGCTTCGTATGCCAATTCGCATTCCAGCGCGCCTTCGATGGCTCCGACAATCCGCCGCTGCTCCAATACTGGCGGCAGCGCAAACTCGAAGTCCGCCAGACTTGTCCAGTTGGTTCTCGGGCTCAGACTCCCCGCCGAAGTGCCCACAGCATGCTCGAAGAACGCATCGCTCTGGCAGATGAATGGCAGCAATTCGGGCATCAGGGTACTCGCGTCCTGGCTTTCCAGCACGTAGATGTCGCCCGAGCACACGCCGGTGAAATCGGTCACCGCCACCTTGCGCTGATAGGCGCGGCGTTTACCGAACAGCACTTGCCCCGACTTGAACACGCTGGTGAAGGTCACCCCGTCTGCCACATTGCCCCAACTGCGAATCCGCAGATCACCTGGCACAAGATGCTCCAGGCCGACAAATCGATCCAGGCCATCGGCCAGGGGATCGGCGCAGCGCGTCTTGGACAGACGCACTACTTCACCGAACTTCACCTTGCGCCAACCAGGCTTCAGATGCTTCTCAGACACGTTCAGCCTCTGGTCCCAAGTCTGGAACGGTGTAGTGTTGATCCGGGTGCTTTGCCATTGCCGGAATGGTGTATGCCAACACACCTTCTTCGACCATGGGTGTCAGGTAATCACGAACAAGGGGCTTCTGCTCCCGGCCACTGAGAATAGTCGCCAGTTCACGGGCGCTTAGAGAGCGCCAGCGGCACAGATCCTCGATCAAGACCCGCAGGACTTCGCGTCGGGGCTTGCTGCCTGCGGGCGGGATACGGTTGCGCAAGGACTCAGGAACAGTCGCCAGCAACTGGTGACCATCCATATCAAGCTGGTGACTATTCTGGTCAAGCTGGTGACTGTGCGGTGGTGGCTGGTGTGTACCGGTTGCCGGAGGCACCAGACTGGCCAAGAAACGGGATCCGGGGACGTAGTAGGTACGGCTACCTCCCCCTTTCATCGCCAAGAGATCCAGGTCGCGTAGTCGGCGTAAGTGTCCGGATGCGTTGAGCGTATCGGTTCGGTTGATCGTCCGGTATGCCGCGTTGTCGATGGCTTCCAACTCGCGGACAAACACCAGAGCACGCGCTTCCTCGTCGCTGATCTGCTCGTTGGTCAGTCTCCGAAGCCAGGCCAGATCTGCCGGTCCGAGAAAGTGATGGAACAGGAAGGTGGCCACAAACTGGTCGGGCCGACGGGAGGACTCGAAAGTCGGAGGGAGCAGATCATGGGCAAGCATCATTTCGCGCATGGCGCGAATGCCACTGCCCTTGGTTTCAGCGATGTTCACCTCGTGCAGCACAGCAGCTATCCGCGGATTACGCGTCTCTGAACCCGGCTCGCCCAATTGCTCCTCATCCTTGATGGAGTGTCCGGGATTGCGGATTTCCAGCCGATTGGCATAGCGGATGATCTGGATCGTGCCATGGATCCGGTAACTGCGGTGCATGACCGCGTTGACAATGGCTTCACGGATGACCCGAAGGGGCAATGCCGGTTCATCCTCTCGTGCAAGAGCGCCCTCGGGAAGTGAGAAGGATTGAATCAACTCCTCACGGACCGTATTGGTGGCTCGGCGTATAGCAGTAAAAAGGGGAGCACGAATTTCCAGCGTGTCGAAGCGGTGGTCTGGGTTTTCAACCCATTGACGGCCTGGCACGCGAATGTAATCGATACGAGTAATGGGAAAGCAGCGTCGAAGTGCCATCCCCGTGCCAAATAACAGAATGCCGGACACCGTTGGCTTGAGTTCTCCATTCTCACGCTTGGCACTTCCGAGAGAGCGCAGCAGATCTTCGTCAGACCAGGTTAGCTCTTCGGCGTCCGGATTGATGGCCCGGCGCTGTTGGCGATAGTCGTTGATAGCGGCAGGATCGATGTCGCTGAAATCCGCATCCGACACGACGGCTGCGTCAAAGGTGTCGACCTGGTGGCCAGAGTAAAGTGCGATGAGGTCGTCTTCAGTGCCCTCCTGGTCGGTAGGGCCGACCCTGCGGTAAGCACCCCGCGGCAAACCGAGATTTTGGATGTAGACGGGCTTTTCGGTCGGAGCAGCCTCGGCAACATAAGCCACAATGACCGCTTTTCCATTCAAGTCCTCGACAGACACACGTGGCCGGACCGGACGATTGAAAACGCTGGCGCATTGACTGGCAAGGTCGGATTGAATCTTGTCGGGATGGGCAATACCTTCGACCTTGTAGGCATTAGTGAACAGATCTTGTTGGTCTCGGACCACACCCAGCAGCAGGTAGCCGCCTCCTAACCCGGGTTCGTTGGCAAATGCACAGACAGTTTCCATGACTGAACGGTCAATCTGCCTGGCCTGTTTGGCCTCAATTCGATGGGACTCGTCCAGAGAGCAAAGCTCCTGAAGCAAGTCTTCAGCGGTACGCATCATGACTCCGTTTCCGTCAGTCCGTCGAGCGTTTCAACCAAGGCATCCATCTGCAACCAGAAGGTCCTGCCCTCGGTTTGCCATTTTTCCCAGCTCGCTTGAAAGGTCGCAGGTTGCCCATTGCTGTCAGCGCTTGCCGCCACTTTCTTCACGTACAGAGGAATCGAGAGATTGCCAGCATTGGCGACGATTTCCGCAAAGCCGGCTACCTTGGCAAAACCCGCCACATCGGCAAAGGCTTCGTACGCTTGCAGGATGCGTTGCTGATGCTCGGGCTTCAGGAAACTCTGCGCCCGCTCCCGTGTCACCGCATTCAAGGCGTCAATGAACAACACTTTACCCTTGCGCGTTGCCGGTTTGCGCCGGTTGCAGACGACGACACAGGCTTCCATCGGCGAGTTGTAGAAGAGGTTCGGGCCAAGACCAATCACTGCCTCGACCCAATCCTGTTCGACCATCTTGGTGCGCATACTTTGTTCCTCGTTACGGAACAGCACGCCGTGCGGCCAGAGGACAGCGCAGCGACCCCTGTCGCTCAGGCTGGAGAGGATGTGCTGCTGGAAAGCATAGTCTGCCCGCCCTTGCGGTGGCGTGCCGAGAAAGTTGCGGCCCCACTTGTCCTTCTCCCACGCCGTGCGATCCCACTGCTTGATCGAGTACGGTGGATTGGCGAGAACCACGTCGAACTTGCGTAGCCCGTCCCCCTCGATATGCCTGGGATCGGCCAGGGTGTCACCCCGGATGATCTGGAAGTCTTCGACGCCGTGCAGGAAGAGGTTCATCCGGGCGATACCGGAAGTGATGAGGTTGCGCTCCTGCCCGTAGAGCTTGAGGGTGCGGTATTCGCCGCCGCTGCGCTTCACCTCGACCAGCGCCGAAATGAGCATGCCGCCGGTGCCGCAGGTAGGGTCGTAGATCGACTCACCAGCCTGGGGGGCGAGTAACTGCGTCATCAGATGGACGACCGTGCGGTTGGTGTAGAACTCGGCAGCGGTGTGGCCGGAGTCGTCGGCAAACTTCTTGATCAGGAATTCATAGGCGTTGCCCAGTTCGTCCTCAGGCACGTTGGCCACCGAGAGCGTCTGTGTTGAGAAGTGCTCGATCAGGTTCTTCAGCGTCTCGTCGGGCAGGCGCTCGCGGTTGGTCCAGGGCGCGTCGCCGAAGATGCCGTCGAGCATGTCCGGGTTGGCGGTCTCGATGGCGCGCATGGCCTTCTGAATGGCTGCGCCGACGTTCTTCGGCGTCTGCCGCACATCGTTCCAGTGCGCGCCTTCGGGGATCTGGAAGCGGTGGTTCTCGGCGAACTGGGCGTAGGACAGGTCGCCGTCGGACTCGGCCAGGGCCGCTTGGCACTCCTCGTCCCAGACATCCGACACGCGCTTGAAGAACAGCAACGGGAAGATGAACTGCTTGTAGTCACCGGCATCGATCAGCCCGCGTAGGAGGACGGCGGCACCCCAGAGGTAGGATTCGAGTTCTTGCTGAGTGATGCGATTACTCAAATTTCACCTCTTTACGCTTGATTCGCCATTCATGGCCGCATGTTGTGCATTTCCGTTCCGGCGCTTCGAGTCGAATACAGCAACCGCCCAGAGCAATTTCGTGTCGCTCGGCCATTTCGAATGCTTCGCAGGTCGGCATACCGTACAGAATATCCACGCCAGTCTTCTGCCGGCACGCGGGGCAAATATATTTTCGTGCGCTCATTGCAGCCAGCCTCCCTCGGTCATGACCTTAGCCAGGCGATCTTCGGCTTCACGACAACGGCTGAGCGCCGCCTTGAAAGCAGCGATGGCTTCTGGCAAGGGCGGAATGTCCTCCTGCAAGAGTGGCAACACGTAACGGGAGATGTTGAGCGTCCAGTCCTCGGCCTTGACCTCATCGAGGCTGACGATGCGCACGGCGTCTTGCACATCTTCGAACTTCTCGAACCAATCCTGGATTGCCAGCGCGTGCTGAGGTTCCAGATAGTTCTGTGCCCGACCACGACGGAACAGGCGGGAAGCATCGGCAATCATGACCTTCTTACGCCGCCGACTGGGCTTCTTCTTGCGCAGCACAAGAATGGATGCAGCGAGGCCAGTACCGTAGAACAGATTCGGTGCCAGGCCGATGACTGCCTCGACCAGGTCCATCTCCAGCAGTTTCTGGCGAATCGTTCCCTCTGCCCCTTTGCGGAACAGCGCCCCCTGTGGCAACACCACGGCCATTCGCCCGGTGACTTCCGCCATGGATTTGACCATGTGCTGCACCCAGGCAAAGTCCCCGCTGGACGAAGGCGGCAGGCCCGCGAAGTTGCGGCCGAAGGGGTCGTTCAGCCACAGGTCTTCGCCCCACTTCTCCAACGAGAAGGGCGGATTCGCGATCACGCAGTCGAAGGTGGCGAGTCGGTCGCCGTCGAAGAAGGCGGGGTTGCGCAGCGTGTCGCCGCGCACGACCTGGAAGTCCTCGATGCCGTGCAGGAACAGGTTCATGCGGGCGATCGACGAGGTGGTCAGGTTCTTCTCCTGGCCATACAGCTTGCCCCAGAGGCGCTTGACGTCGCCGTGCTGTTCCTTCACGTACTGCACGGCCGCCAGCAGCATGCCGCCGGTACCACAAGCCGGATCGTAGATGGTCTCGGCCTCCTTGGGGTCGACCATGTCGATCATCAGCCGCACCACGCTGCGCGGCGTGTAGAACTCGCCGGCCTTCTTGTTGGTGGCGTCGGCGAACTTCTTGATCAGGTACTCGTAAGCGTCACCTAGCAAGTCGGACGTAACGTTGTGATTGCCCAGCGGCAGCTTCGAGAAGTGCTCGATCAGGTCCTTGAGCAAGGCGTCGGACAGGCGCTCCTTGTTGGACCACTGCGCGTCGCCGAACACGCCGTATAGCGTGTCGGGGTTGGCCTTCTCGACCTCGCGCATGGCGCGTTGCAGCGCCGCGCCGACGTTCGTGGCCTTGGTACGCACATCGCTCCAATGGCAGTCCTCCGGGATCTGGAACCGGTGCGACTCGGGGAACCAGGCCAGCTGTTCGTCGCCTGTCTCGTCGACGATCTCTTGGTACTCGTCGTCCCAGACGTCGCAGATGCGCTTGAAGAACAGCAGCGGGAAGATGTAGGTCTTGAAGTCGGCTGCGTCCACGGGGCCGCGCAGGATGTTGGCGGACTCCCATAGATGGGATTCGAGTTGCTCAACGGTAACCGTCTGTTTCTGCGCCATCATTCGCCATTTATTGTTCTCGTGATGTGGCCATTATCCCATTACAAAGGCGTACCAGATGAGCCTCATTTCGCGTTGGCGTACCTCACGAAACCAAAGCATACGCCATCGCAAAACCCGGCCAAGCCCCTCAAATACTCACGCAAAAACAATTACTTGAAAAATCCGTACCAAATTCCCGAAGTCAGGAGGTTTCGAGAGAAATGGCCGCTAAGAGCGCAGATATGACATTTGCGGGGTAAGCGAGGTCAGGAGGTCTACGCGAAAAACCCCGCAGAACATGGCGTTCAGCGGGGTTGTCGTTTTTGCGGCAGAGGGTTTACAGCCGGTATCCTGGCGGAGAGGGAGGGATTCGAACCCTCGGTAGGCTTCCACCTACGCCTGATTTCGAGTCTCCGGCAGAATTCAGCTTTCACTGGCTTTACGCAACGATTTGTTTCCGCAACCAAGCGCGTTCAGACGGCCCGGAACGCCATGATTTCCGAGGGTGCATGCCTGGGTTGCGGAAACGATTTTACAGATTTGGCATAGCAGCGCAATGTGGCGCAACGGCAAGATAAGCAGAACGGAGGGCAAGATGGCCAACACTAGCGCCACATGGATCGTCGAACTGAACTGCGAGTGCCCCGGTTGCGGGGAGGACGTGGACTTGCTCGACCACGCGGACTTCTGGCACGGACGAAACCTAGCTGTTGGCGAGAGCAGCACGGAGCGCAGCCGAGACGTCGAAGTTGTCTGCCCGGCGTGCGGCCACGAGTTCGAGGTGGATTGCAGGTACTGATGCGGAAGGACACAACATGAACATCGATGAGCTGCTGGACATCCAGGACGACCAGGACAGCAAGGACAGCGAAGACCACACATGCCCGCACTGCTGCGGAACAGGAGGCGAGCCGATGGACAACTACTGCACCCCGTGCGAGCACTGCGACGGCGAGGGCTATCAATCGTGGCTGGCATGACATCGACCACGCGGCGACGGCCTTCCCTGAATGACGCCGAACCCCGGCACTCACCGCGCGGCCGAGGGCCGTCCGGTAGCGGAACAACGGGATCTGGCCGCTTTTTCTCATGTTGACAGTTCGCCGGCAACGGGGCTGCTACACCTTCTTGACGAGTGAGATGGCGGTTTGCGCCTGCTCCTTCCACCTTTCGTACTCAGCCTTGTACAGAGCATTGCTCTTTGCAAGCTCGTTGGTCTCCCGCTCAAGTCCCCCGACGTACAGAAACACCGCGATGCCGGAAACGCTGGCCAGGCCACCGCCAATCAGTGCCGCGCCATCTCCAAGCCTGACGAAGAACAGGATGGCAAATAGCCACAGGTACATCAGGCCAAGGCCGACGATCCATGCGCGACTCTTGGGGATAAGTTGTTCTTCCATGTCGACAGTCCTTTCCTGTGGTTGAGAGGCAAGGATACGGCCCTTGACACGCCACCAGCAAGGGGTGGCGATCATCCGGAGGATCGATTCTTTCGCTCCTTCTCTGCGATGTGCCAAGCATAAGCGCACATCGCCACCCAGCCGACAACAAGAATCCATGTGCCGAAAAAGCTGAGCACCGCAAGTCCGATGATTGTGCCAAGAAGAGCAATCAAGACATCCGCATTGGATGGTCGAAATGGAGAGCGAAAAAAGTAGATCAGCACGGGTAACAGACAAGCGGCTATCCCAATGACATGGTTCATGGTCTATGCTCCTAGCGGACGGATCGTTGACAAGGAAAGAAACTCGGCAGCATAATTCATCTCAGGTGCTGAACACACCCACGCACAGCGGTACCCGCGCCCGTCAGTCTCCGCGGTTTTTTTGCGCCTATTGGTCGCCGATCAATGGCCGAGTGTCGGCAGGAATACAAGACCCGCAAGGGAAACACTGCCGGCCGTCTGTGCGCGGTGTTCAAGCACTTGGCCGCCCCTTGAACAGGGCGAATCTGAACGATCGCACAGGAGTAATACCATGGCACAACCTGCCCGCGCACCCGCGCCCACGACCAAACCCCTCGCCTTCCGTCCCCGCCAGAAGTACCCGGTGCGCCGCCTGCCGTTCGTCGGTCGCGAGCACACCGTAGACCAGTCGTTCTCCATGTGGAACGTCCCGGCCAGCGGCGGCTACTTCGGCGGCAACACGACCGGCGAAGCGATCGCGACCATGTACCTCAGGCACATCCGCGAGACCGATGCGGAGATCTGCTCACCCATGCTCGGCGGCATGGTGATCTCCTGGGCGTGGCGCCTGGCCTCTGGCGACATCACCCCTGGATCTGTCGAAGAAAACAGCCTGCGCGGCCAGATGGTCGGCTTTGCACACGTGCTCAGCAAGTGGCTGATCGCCGCCGCCCGACACATGGGAGATGGCCTCGACACTCTCGGCAACGACGCGCTGCTGGCCAAGGCGAACAGGGGCATCGCCTTCGACACCGCGGCCTTCCTGCAATACCAAGCGCTGAAGGATCAATTCGAGGAGAACCGCCATGCATGAGCTGACCATCGCCGACACCGCCATCCGTCAGGACGCCGAAGGACGGTACTGCTTGAACGATTTGCACCGGGCGGCCGTGGCCTCCGGAGCGAACGAGCGGACCAAGGAGCCCGGCAAGTTCTTCGCCAGCCAGCAAACCACTGATCTGGTGGCGGAGTTGGAAACTACCCAGAATTTGGGTAGTTCTCCGGTAAGCAGGATCGAGGGGCGAAACGGCGGCACCTACGTCGTCAAGGAACTCGTCTACGCCTACGCGATGTGGATCAGCCCGGCGTTTCACCTCAAGGTCATTCGCGCCTACGACGCGATGGTCACGGCCCCGCCGGCCCTCAACCCCGCCAATCTCTCCCGCCTGCAGTTGATCGAGCTGGCGATGCAGGCCGAGCAGGAGCGCCTGGCGATCGAGGCGAAGCTGGCGATCGCCGCCCCGAAGGCGGAAGCCCTCGATCGGATCGCCACCGCCGACGGATCGCTGTGCCTCACCGACGCCGCGAAGGAGTTGCAGTTGCGACCGAAAGACCTCATCGGCTATCTGTCCTCGAACCACTGGCTCTACAAGCGCGCCGGCGGGACCAACTGGATCGCGTACCAGGACCGCATACAGTCCGGCGTGCTCGAGCACAAGTCCGTCGTGCTCATCGACGCCGAGTGCCGGGAGCGCATCCGGGATCAGGTTCGCGTGACCGCGAAGGGCCTTGCGCGGCTGTCGGAACTGCTCAACGGTGGGAGGCAGGCGGCGTAGCGGGATCGCGGCCCGCCACGGCTGCGGCACGGGCGGGTGTCACCCTATGTCGGAGGGGCTCATGCCGGGCGAGTTTATCGGCTATCCTATCGCTCGCCCTGCCTGCAGTTTGGCGTATCGCACTGCGTCGGACAGCTTGTCGTACCGGTACTCGCCGTAGGAGTATCGCTCACCATCGAACGTTATGCCGTGCTGTTCCATCTCCTGCTGGTCCGTCAATGGCGGAGGGGGTTGTTCGAGCCTCTCCATTTCCGCCAGGACAAGCCGCTCGGCGCGCTCCCGGATGTACAGAACCTCGGTCTTCCTTTCATCCCCACCACAATGAGCAAACAGGCGTGTCCACAGCCCGCTGTCGGTCGTTCCCGTCTGGAATTCCTCGGCGATCTGGCGATAAACGGCGTCCTCGTCCAGAGCTTCCGCAGACGACTGGTTGAGCGCAGCTTCCTCCACCCCCAGGCGCGCAGCCCTGATAAGCCGCCCAGCGCGCTCCTGGATGTAGCGGACCTTGGTTTGCTTCTCGTCCCCACCGCACTCTGCGAAGAAGCGAGTCCACGCGCCTTTGTCGGTCGTTCCTGTTTCGAACTCTTCCGCGATCTGCCGATAGAAACGTTCTTCATCAAGAGCTGCTGAATAGTCGGCAGCCTGAACCACCCCGATCTGCCTCCGGTTCGAGGTTGGGGTCGTCGAATACTCGCGACCGTCTGTTGCGGTTGGGGCCGATCCTGCTTGATTGTTTGCGCTCTTTACTGACGGCCTACCACCTTTGTTTCTTGCCCAATCCCACAGTATGGAAATCAACAAGAAGATCAGCACGCCACGAAGAAAGGCGCTAGGAAAGCCCCACCCATAAAGACGATCCAGATCCTTCCAAGCAACATAGACAACCAACGCTAAAACACAGCCAACCGCAAAAATTGCCCATCTCACTGGTTTCTTTTCGGTCATTGAAGTCCCCAATCTCAATGCCCTGTCAGGGCTGGATGCTGTCATTCCGAATCCACGCTCCCAGCCCGAAGTGTAGCCCGATCAGCTCCGACTCGGCCATGGCGCCGATCGCCGCCTTCTCCTCGTCCGACAGCGTCGCGATCACCACGCCGACCGCCCCGTCGATCGTCGCCGGCCACCGCTTCGACTCCATCAGCGCTCCCCCTTCCGCCACTCCCACGGTGGCACCGGATGACCATCGGCCCACAGCCCTGCCCTTTTCGCCCTCGCCTCGTGCTCGGCGAACTCGTACCGGCCGGCGTCCTCCGGCGACTGCTCCTTGGCGTACTTCTCGTACCACCAGGCGAGTCCGACCGTGAGCTGCGCGAGGCCTGCGTCGAGCGTCTTCGGGCAGCTCGGGCAACCGACCGGCTGAACCCAAACCTTGCCGATGATGCGTCCGTAGCGGTCCTGCTTGTGCCAGTGTACGTCGACTTCCTTCCCGAAGACCATCGCCGAGAGAGACTCCTTCGAGCGCTGCCCGAACGGCTGGGACTTCTCGGGGGCGTCGATGCCGGCGACGCGGATCTTGTGCTGCTCGTGGTGCGCGTCCAGGACGGTGATGGTGTCGCCGTCGGTGACGGAGACGACGGTGCCGGTGAGGGTGTCAGCGCGGACGGAGAGGGAGAGGAGGAGGAAGACGACGAGGAGCAGATGGGCGGCGTTGCGGGCGGAACCGGTCGTCGGCGCCGAGGCCGTGATTGCTACGCTGCTGGTGGTCCTGGTCATGCCCGTTCCCCTCTCGCTGCGGCATTTCTGGCGATCGTCCTGCCGGCGATGCTTCTGGCCAGACCTGCGGGCGACTCTGAGTTCAACAGAGAGGGAAAGGCCGCCAGCAGGCGACCCTCCCCGTGGCTACCTTAGCCCCTCACAAGGAAGGCCCAAGCCGTATAGCCGTAAGCATGGGCGTCGAGCATCCGAGTGGAATTCTTCACACGACGATACCGCGTGAAGATCCACCGAAAGCCCGGCGGCGCAGGACGCAACTTCAAGGACTTCTGCACATACAACACCTCCGATCTGGATGGAGGATGCTCCTTGCTTTTCCTGCTCGATGCGCTATGCTGGTAGTTCTCACGCTACAAGCTTGAATGCGCTGCAGGATAGCTGCGTAACCAGCCATCCGCTGGTTACGGGGAGGAAGGCTTGGGCATGCGCTCAAGCCTTTTTCTTTATCTCGTTCCACCGAACTTCCGCCGCTTGAGAGGATACGCGGCACGCCTCAAGGAGCTGCGGCTGCCGGGGAAATATCGGGTGGTCTCCGGGATACCGTGCCTTGATCCTTGGAGCGAGCAATAACTTGCAGCTACACCAGCACCAATACAGCGCAAACCGCCGCCAGCACCATAGCCACAGCGGCCCACAGACGCACCTCGCGGGCCAGCGTGACCTCCTCTCTTCGCCTAAGCCGATCCAAACAAGCCCTGCAGAGCGCGTCGCGGGCCTGCTGCTTTGCTTCGATAGCGCCTATGCGGCGGTCGGTATCTGGGTCCATGTCAGATCAGCGTTGGCGTTTTGTCCATCACTATCGAGATGTCGCGCATCAGAACTTCAACAATGGCGTCAGTCTCTCCGCCCTCGCGAGCCTCGATCGCAACATCCTGCAGAACGCCGTAGGCCCGTAGCAGCAGTTTCCGCAGCAGTATGACCTCAGCCTGCTGCGCTTCCTGAGAGGCGATCCGGAACAACTCGTGATACGCCGCTGGCTGGTCTGGAGAAAGAAGGCTGCGGAGTTCGGTCTCCATCATTGCCCTCCCGCCTTTGCAGTCGGCTTGACCGACTTGTTGCTGCCGCCTACGTCGCTCGCCTGCTGCCAGTCGATCACGTGATGCTGCCTCGGCTGCCGGCGATCTGGGAGGTCCCCGTGCTCGAACGCGCACCGCGTCTCAAGCTCCGTCATGCGCCGCTCCTGCGCCAGAGCGTATCGCTCGAAACGCCGGCTGTGCGTCTCGACCCGTTCTTCGAGCCGCTGTTCAAGCCCTACGATCGTGTCTGACAGCTTGCTTACGGCACTGACCAGCGCCCCGTGCTGTCGCTGGTTGTCCCGCAAGTACCATCCGACCAGACCGAACAGTCCGGCCAGGATGTACGGAGCCAACTCGGCCATCAATGCGTTCATTGCATCCTTTCCGCCTGCTTGTTGAACCCGCGCATGACCGCCGCCATGCGTTCGTTCACCTCACGCGCCCTGCTGGCCGCTTCGGGCTCGCCACGGCTCATGATGCCGCGACGAATCCCGCGCAGTTCGCGCACCTGACGCTCTGCGGCATTCCCGAGTGCGGCGAGTTCAAGCGCGTGCGGGTTCTCCTTGAGGAAGTCAGCGATCCCGCCGCCGTCCTTCAGGCGCCCCTTGATCTCGCTTTCCGCTGCGTTCGCCTGCCGGATGTTCTCGTAGAACGCTTCGCTCTGCCCGGATGCCCCGCTGGTGCTCCCGTACAGCCGCCCGATCAGCGGGATCTTGTACGGCGGCAGTTCCTCGCCGGTGAATGGCGCCGCGGCCGTGGCCGCCACCTTCCCGGCCTCACGGCCGATTCCTCCGGTCAGTTGCCCGATCACGTAGTCGATCTGGTCCGGCGTCGGCGACCAGCCGCCGGGAACGTACTGCGTGCCGCCGGTGATGGCGTTGATCGCCTCGGCAAAGCCCTTCGCCCAAGGGGTCGCGGAGTCCTTCGTGCGCTTGAATCCTGGCTCCGGGTTGAGCGTGCTGAAGTTCTCGACGTAGATCGGCTTGCCGGTCCAGTCCTTGTTCTGCAGCAGCGCCACCACAGGGTCGAGCACCGTCGGCGCAACGATCTGAGCTGCCGGCGCCGAGCCGCCAAGGGGGTTGAACGCATCCGCCAGAACGGTGGCGAGGCTCGCCATCTGCCTGCCGGCCGTCTTGTTCTTGTAGACCGCCATCTCGACGGCCAAGCGCCCGATGTTCGGCAGGAAGTGAAAGCCGAGCGGCATCGGGATGGCGATGTAGTCCTGCTTCCCGACCGGGATGATGATCGCCCGCTCCTTGATGTACTCCGGGATCTTCGCCCACTCGTCGTCATCCTCGTCGCCCATCATGGCGATGCCGAGCATCGCGCTCAGGGCTCCCAGCGCGACGCCGCCCGCCATGATCTTCCGTCCGGCCGGGCCGGCCAGCGTCTGCGCCATGCGCGTCGTGCCTTGAATCGATGCATTCAGGAAGGCGTAGAGGGCGCCCAGCTCGCGCGTCTGCCGGCCTTTGCGGTTGAAGTTCACGGTCAGGTTCTTGGCGAGACTCGCCGCCCGCTCGCGGCTCAGCCCTTGATCGAGCGCTGCCTTGTAGGCCGCCAGGCGCGTCGCGTTCTCCATCGCTTCGTTGTAGTCGGAAAGCCAGTCAAGCACAGCGTAAGCGGCCTTGCTGGTTTGGCCGCGGTCCAGAGCCTTCAGCTCATCCAGAAGCTTCTTGGCGCGATCCTCTGCGTGCAGGTACAGGTCGCGGTAGCCGGTCGTGCCGCCGGCAGCGTTGAACTCTTCGAAGAGCGCGGCCCAAGTGCCGGTTGTCGGCATGCGCCCCTTGTTCTTCAGCACGCCGCCCAGAATGCTCAACTGATCCTTGAAAATCTGCCCCTGCTTGCCGGCGAGTTCCGTCGTGCTCAGGTTCAGCGCCGCGCCCTGGATGTCGCGCATCAGGTTGATGATGCCGAAGATCGGGTTGTACTGCGTGTTCACAGCCGCAAACCAGCGCGTCGCCTTCCCAACGATCGGGATCAGGTAGTGCAGGTCATCGACGTCGAGGTTCTTCAGCGCCTGCGCCATGCGCAGCGCCTGCGGGTTGTGCTCGTTCATCGTGATCGCCACGTCCTTGCCGGCAATGCGCAGCGTCACGACGTTCGGACGATTGCGGTACAGCGGATCCGGAACGGACTTCACGAAGCCGGTCGCCTGGTCGATCGTGTCGAGCATCGGCACGGCGCCGACCTTCCAGACGTCCGGCAGCGGGTTCTGGCGAGCCATCAGGTACAGCTTGAGCATCACGCGGTTCTTCTCGCCGCGCGTCAGCGCCGCCTCGCGCTGCATGGCGATGTGCCCGAGGATGTGCGTCACCTTCTGGTTGCTGCCGGTGCGCCGTTTCGCTGCCTCGCCCTTCACGCTGAAGCCCTGCCCGACCGGATGGTTGGCGCTGTCCGGATGCGCCTCGTCCCGGTGCAGGGGCACGTAGAACTGGTACGTCCGGCGCCAGGCATCGAGGCTCGCCTCGCTCATCAGTCCGTAGTCCTCGAGGAGCTGCAGCGTGCCGGCGTTGATGTCATCCACCCGGGCGGCGAGCGCATCGAGGTCCGCGCGCCGCTGCGGCGACAGCCCGGCCATGATCGCCGCCGCGGCCTGGTCCGTCATGCCGGAGAGTGAGCGGCGTTCCTGCTCGGTGCCGCTGAAGGCCTGCGCGCCATTCCACTTCACCAGCTCCCCGCGCGCGTCGTTCAGCGCCTGTTCGACCGCCTTCGTCGCCATCCCGCGGGCCTGTGCGGTCTGAAGGTTCCGCTCGAGGCCGCGCACAACCGCCGCTGCATTTTTCCGGCCGGCGTCGATCTCCGCCTGGTTCGGATTGCGCTTCGCCATCTCGGCGTTCGCCTCCGGAGCATGGCGAGCATGGAGGAATGATTCCAGCTCCTCCATGCCGACGCTGCGGGCCTTCATGTCGGCCAGGAGCGGCCGCAGCTCGGCCTTCAGGAAGTCCTGCGTCCGATGCGCCAGGCGCTTGTGATACAGCTCTTCGCCGAGGTACGCGTCGTTCAGGTCGGTGATCGTCCCGCCGATCGACCGGATGTGGTCGCGGATGCGGCGCAGGTCCACGTACTTGTCCTGCAGCTCGTAGATCAGCTTGTCGATCCGGCCCGGCGCCAGGAGCGCGGCGGCCTTGGCCTTGGCGGATTGCCAGAGGTTGCCGGGAGACGGCGGCGGCGTGACGGCTGTCCGAGTACCTGAGACGTTGAAGCGGATGTCCGGGTCGGCAGCGTCGAAGGTGCCGACGTTGCCGGTGGCAGACTTGATTTGGGCGGGATCGGTCACAGCAATAGCAACCCCGGACTCGTCCTTGACGTAGAGCCCGTCGTTTTCTGGGCTATCGGTGAGTGCGTTGCCGTAGAGTCGCCCACCGCCAGCACTTTCGGCCTTGTGCCACGGCATAGGTGCGTCCTTGGCGTTGAGCGGGGATTTCATCCGCACATACACCTGCATTTCAACCTTTTTCCCGCGAGCCCCATCCTTAGCGTCCTTCGAGGTCTCGCCAAAGTAGAGCAGACCGCCGGACAGACTGGACGGCCGGAATTCATTGAACTGCTTGTCCGTCCAGTGATACACCACCATCGGCTCGCCGTTCTCGTCGACGACCTTCGAGACATTGCGGATGCCCGATGCGTCGTATAGAATGGGTTCGTCAGAGGTCGCATTGACTTGAGACTGCTGGGAATTGGACCCGGCCGAGTTCTCAAGCCATTCGCGGCCTTTGCCTTTTTCGAGGCCGATCAGCAAACCGTCGTCGATCCAGTTCGCGATACTCGAATCGCGCTTCGGATGGATGCTGCGAATGTCGTTGATCTCCACTCCATTCCGGGTTGCCTGAATATCCATGGCCACCACGATGTTCCCGTCTTCGTGCCGGGCTTCCGTGACGACAACGCGATGGTCAGGGCCAGATTTCGAATTGAAGATCGCCAGAGGAGCCTGGATGTTCATGGCAAGGTCGCGCAGATCTCCGAGGCCAACCTCATGCTTCTGCTTGACCGCCTTGGTGAGAACGCGCTGTGTCAAGTGCATCGGGGCATCCGGAAAGCCGAACTGTTGCAGGATCGAACCCGGATGACCGATCTGGATGATTGCACCACTTGGGAGATTGCCTTGCTTCCACTTCTCGATCTGGTCGTTGACCAAGGTATTGTTGGCGTGAGCTTCCCAATCTCCGAACCACGCCTTGAACGCGGGAGTTCTCACCTGCACCCACTGATGGTAGCCGAGCTTCGTCTGGCCCGCCGCCTTCGCCTTGTCGTAGGCCGTGCGCCCGCCAATCTTGCGTTCGGTGTCGGCGAACTGGTCTTCGGTGTCTAGGTTGAACCGCACCGCCTCATCCGCCGCCAGGATCGCCGCGTTCTCCTCCATCAACGCAAGCCCATCGCGCAATGCCCGATCGAGTGCCGTTTCCGACGGCCGCGTCTTGAGCCCGATAATCCGCGCAACGATCCGCACGAACCACTGCCAGGCGCTCTTCAGCGTCGATCCTGCCGGCGCCGGGACGCTCCTCAGCGCCTCCTGAAACTGTGGATTGCTGAACGCCTCGGCGACGAACTCATCGAGTGAGGTCATGCCGTACTGGCCGTCGAGCTTGCCTGACTTCTGCACGTGGTTGAACAGAGCCCGCATGCGCATCGCTGATACGCCGCCAGACTCGATCGCCTTCAAGGTTGCGGCGTGCACCAGTTCGTGCAGGAGATGGCGCTCGGCCTCGCGCGGCGTGAACAGCGCAACCGCGTCGGACCGCGGGCTGTACGCGGCGGCGTAGCGCTGCGCGTAGGATCGGTTGCCGACACTCCAGCCGCCCTGAGAATCGACCGTCACGCCGGTCTGCAGGCCGGCCTTCTGCAGCGCCGTCGCCAACACGCGGTTGAACGGCCGACGGCTGGCTTTGCTCAGGAAGGCGAGGATTTCGGACGCTGGCTTGCCCTCGGCGGCCATGTCGTAGACGGCGCGGTCGGAGGGTGAGATTGCCGGCCCTGCGGACGCCGTGTTGTAGCGAGTCTCGCCGTCCCGTTCGTCTGCTGATTGCTCCGTAACAGGACCTCCATCTGGCTTGTCGATCACGACCATGCGCGCATTGACGCCTGTATTCACAGGCAGCGACGGGTCAGTGAAAGAACCTTCCGGGAGTTTTTCAGCCGTTCCGCCAACCTCGTCAAGCCACTCGCGGAACGCTTGAGCGACCTTGTCCTGACCGAAAAACACGCCTTCGCCAACAATCGCAACAACCCGTCCGCCAGGCTTCAGCAGGGAATAGGCATGCTGCACATGGTTGGCATCGCGACGATTCGAGAAAGGCGGGTTCATGATGATACGGTCGTATCCGCTCATGCCTGCGCGGTGACGAACGCCAGTCAATTCCTCTCGGTTGAACCATCCGATGAACTCGCCTGCCTCGGAACGCAAGCCAACACGTCCACTTCCCATGCCGCCAGAACCACGCATCACTCCTTCGGTGCCATCTGGCGACCTGAACACATCGCCGAAAGTGAAGAACTCGCGCGGCTTCAGCCTGAGGAAGTCATCAACATCAAGGACGTTGTATCCCTTTTCGGAGAGCAATTGCCGCCGGTCTGGAGCCAGTTCGATCACATCTGGCTCAACGCCGGCAGCACGGATGCGGTCTGCGATATGGCCCATCCCGGCGCTTGGCTCAAGGACCGCCATGTCTTGCGTGACGCCGGCAGCCTCAACCATCTCGTCGGCGACATTCTGTGGCGTCGGAAAGAAATCGAGCCCATCATTCTTGCGGCCGACCATTGCCAACTCCATCTCGCGGATCTTGTTGGCGACGGCCCGCTCCTGCAGGGCGATGAACTCCCGCAGCGCAGAACGGAATTCCGATGCCGTCTCGACGCCCATTCTGGACAGCGCCTTGCGCCGATCATAGGCGGTCTGGAACTGCCACGGCACGGACAGCTTGTTCTGCTGGTTTCCGCGTCGCCCCACGGCATCGACAAGTTCGTTGCCGAAATTTACGGTCAGGGTAATGCGCTTGTCGTTGTCGCCGTCCCAGATGCGCCTGTTGATGGCCTCGCTCGGGCTCAGGATGATCCGATTGACACCGCGTTTCTCGGCCAGAACGATGGCCTTGCCAGTCAGGCCGCTGCGCTTGATGGCTCTTTCAGCCATGTCGCGACTCGGAAAGATGGCCGTCTTCACATCGTCGCCGCGACTGATACCAAACGCGGACAGTTTGTAAAGGTTCCCCGGAGCCTTGGCAAACGCGATGTAGGCATCCGTTACATCCTCAGCGACCTTCATCAACTGCGCGCCGAGCTTCTTCGTGCCTTCCACTTCGAGCATCTGGCGTGCCAGCATGGCGAGATCGGAACGGTACGCGGCAAAGCTCGGGAACTCGGCGAAATCCGCAGTTTCCGCCGTCGGCGGTTCGCCGCGACGCTTCTCCTGATCGCCGTAATCCGGATACTTGACACGAAGTTCGTTGTACTTGGCCGTGCGAACGTAGGACGTCAACGCGTCAACCTGTGACCTGGTGCGAACCGCATCAAGGAATTTTGCTTTCCCTTCTGCGATGGCGCTGGCGATGTTGCGCATCGTCTTGGCAAGCGCCCTCTCCGCCTCTGCTGAGCGCTCTGCAGAAGCGGCGAAACGAGCACGCCGCGCAGTATTGGTCTTGCGATCGCGAGACAACGCTTCCTGTGCGCTGGACTCGATCTTGTCTGCCATCTCGCGCAGGCGTTCGACTGCGGACTGGCTGCGGTCATCATCAAACGCATCGCGTCGCTTTTCCGCTTGGGCAAGCGCATCCGCAGTGTCCCCGCCCAGCAGTTTGAGGAAGGCTGCGGCATCTTCCCGTGTCTTGAACTGGAACCCAGGTACCGCACCGCCGCCGCGGAATGCGCTGTACCACCCTCCTAGTTTCTTGGCCCCGCCAAGCACAGTCTTGTAATCATCGGTGCTCAAACGGTCGGCAAGCTGGACGACGTACAGATCAACCCCGGTCTTCGTGTGCTTCGTCTCGACGATTGCCCCGCCAGTTGTCTGAGCAGCGGACTGAACAGCCGTTTTCTGCGCACGCTTGCGCGCCTCTCGTGCCTCCCTCGTGCTCTCAGCGGCAAGCTCATCGTACTGAATGCGCTGCTTCGGAGACAAAGACAGAAAAGCATCCTTGCGCGTCTGACCGGAACGCATGCGTTCGTTCATGAGCAGGTTGAAATCATCCAACGTCTGCGGGCTCTCAAGCGCCGCTGCTTTTGCTTTCCGTTTCTCGATCGCATCATCGATCGCTGCCTGACGCTCTGCCCTGTACTGTTCCAGTCGATCGGCGTCTGTAGCCTCAACCATCTCGCGAACGGCAGCCTCGTAAGAGCCACGTCCCATACCGAACGAAATGGTATTGCCAAGCGAGTATTCGCCGATCATGTCGCTATAGACGGCTTCGACGACCACGGCTTTCGGTTCGTTGGCGTAACGCTGGCGCATCCAGCCATACATCTCATCCAACAACTGAACCTTCGTCTTGGAACTCAGCGATGCAATGATGGCATCCTTGTCGCTCACCACCCTATCAAAGCTCGCCTTGAACTGGTCTGGCGTTGCCTTGCCTTCGCGCACGGCAGCCATCAGCTCATCATGCATTTCGAGCGCCGTCTTTGGCTTCTGCTCATCAGCCGATTGCACGGAACCGGATGGATGTGTTCCAGCCTTCGGCGTCTCTCCGGCCTTCGCAGCCAACTCCCGAGCATTCCTCGGTGGTTCGACGGACGGCGCTGCGGCAGCCGGCGTCTCAACGAACGCGTCGCCCTGCCTGGCCTTGGCTTCCTTGTCGGATGCCGCCTTCGCCTCTGCCTCGGCGGCGGCGACCTCTTCCGGCGTCTGGCCGCGCAGAGCCAGGTCTGGCCGTTCTGCCGGCAGAGTCTCCGGCTTCGCAGCCGGGTTCTGCCCTGGCTTCGCTTCCGCCGCGGGCGCGGACGGCGGAACGATTACTGCTTCTTGGTCTCCTGAGCCCTGGCTTCCGCCTCGGCCGCCACTTTGAGTAGCCGTTCCCCCGCCTGAAGCGCTTCGTCGTCCCGGTCCTCCTTGCCCCGCTCCGCCAGAACCTGGCCCAGCAGGCGGCACGCCAGCGGGTTTTCTTTTGCCTTGTAGACCTTCATCTGCGCTATCCCTTGTGATTGCCTGCAGTAGTTTTCTTGCTTCGACCCGCTCCCCGAACATGTCGGCGCCGGAGGACGTTGCGGACGCCAGAGAGAGATACTTCTCCAGATCGGAGACGAGTTTCTCCTTCCCGACGGCGCGCGTCAAGAACTTCCCCGTGTAGAACAGGCGCAGCGCTTCTGCGGTCAGGTCGTCGACGGTCTCGCCGGTCTCGATGTCCCGCTGATTCACGAGATCGAACAGCGAAGTGCCGTCACGCCGCGCCTTCTGAATCAGGCGCACCGCAGCCACAAGGTTTCCGGTGATGTCCACCTCTGGCGCGATGGCCCCAATCCTGGCCGAGTCGCGCATGTTGGCCCAGGCGCCGGACGCCGCCTTGAGCGCTTCGCCGATCGCCTTGATGTCGGTGTCGATCGAGTCGAACAACTCCGCCACCAGATCAGCTTCGCCATAGGCAGCCTGCATCAGTGCGGCCTGGATTCTCTGCCGACCCATCGGCGACAACGTGCCAGCGTCGGTCATCATGCCGGCGATGTCCTGTCCGGACTGTTGCAACTTGCCAACGAAGGCGCGCACGAAGTCTCGGTTTCCGGCGGAAGCGACATCACCGGGCTGGAAAAGCTCGAGCACCGACGAGTCGATGAGCGGGGCATCCTGGCGGGCAAACTCTGCCGGAGACATCCCGAGCCCTTGCGCCTGGCTCTTGGCCGCCATGCCGGCCGTGTTCGCCGAGTCGGAATAGACACGCACCAGAATCGGGTTCGGTGTCCTCTGCAGTACGTCGGGAGAAAGCCCGACGTTTGCCAGGTCCTTCGCAAGCTCAGTCTGATACGCGCCGGCGCTCCCGATCTCGTATGCGGCGCGCAGGCCAGCCGTTCTGCCGTTGTTCAGCGCCTTGATGGTACCAGTCTGGCTGGACACGAACGCCGGATTCACTCGGCCATCGGCGAAGTGCGACGGCTCGACCTGGCTCGCATCCGCCACCGCGTAGCGGAATGGCACGCGCTGTCCGTCGGACATCACCGCGATGTCGCCATTGCCAAAGTTGGTCTCCGGTATGCGCGAGTGATCGTCGCCCACAGCGAACACCATGGGGGCTCCGGAATCCGGCGTGCGGCTCGGTCCGAGACGCAGGTAGTCCGGATTGCGGGCGATCTCGCTCATCTGGAGGACCGATGCCGCCCGGGAGCGGTCCCGGTTCTGCAGATTGACGTCTTGACCTGGCGGTGTCGGTGCCGGCTGCGTTCCGGTATTGCCTACTGTCCCGGCGGTGCCGGATACCGAGGCGGGTTGCGCTTGTCGTCCCGGCGCTGTCGGCTTGGTGATTTCGGTTTCGTTGCCACGTGGAGCGGCTCCTTCTTGCAGTTGAGAAACGTGGACGCCCGCCGGCTCTGCCTGATTGGCTGGGAGAGATGGTGCGGCAGTGGATACCGGGTCGGCGGGGGTCCCCGGCGCGGCGAGCGTGTTCGGTTGCGGTAGCGCGGTCACCGGCGACTGATCGGATTTCAGTTCTGCTGCGGCCTGCACCAAGTCACGCACCGAGGCGTCGGCGCGCGCCGCTGCGCCCCGATCGTCTGTGGCAGGCTGCGTGTTGCCCGCGGGAATCCCGGCAGTTTGAAGATCAGTCGAGGGAGTAGTGGCGGAGCCGGCCTCCACAGCCTTCTGCAACGGCCCCTTCGCAAGATGCGAAGCGCCTCCAGTCACGCCACCCATGAGGCCGCCAATCGCTCCGCCCGACAGTGCGTCGGCAACGACCCCTTGCGACACCGACTGATTCGGGTCGAGGTAGTCGCGTTTCGCGAGGTTCTGGATGGCGCGCTCTGCGCCAGATTGAGGGATCTCCTGCCCCGCTTCCTTCGCCGCGTCTCGGGCAATGGCCCCGGCGATACCGCCCTTTGCGCCCGTTGTCATCCGCTGGAACGCGCTAGCAAGCGCGCCGCCGCCAGTCAGGGCGCCGATGCCGCCGGTGGCCAGCGTCGTGCGCGCCATGATGTCCGCGGCACCCTGCTCGGCGATCTGCTGCCTTGCCGCCTCTGGCCCGATCTGCGCCTTCAGTTGAGCGTATCCGGGAAGCGCATCCAGTTCCTGCTCCGGCCGCTGCTCGATGTCGGACTTCCACTGCGCCGCATTCGACGCCCCGGCCACGGCGCCCTCTGCAGCATTGAAGCCAAGCGCGCCCGGAGCGCGCGCAGCCAGGTTTCCGGCGACGTTCGCCGCCCATCCGCCAGATCGGAAGAGCGTCGTGTAGGGAAAGAGTGTAGATCTCGGTGGT
>ERZ761603.785-NODE-785-length-25371-cov-41.998696_pt1 | contig 25371 bp, 26 predicted proteins | sample MGYA00511879_ERZ761603 | MGnify/ENA primary metagenome ERZ761603 (study PRJEB28899, sample SAMN02850040) | bioreactor sludge metagenome | biome: EBPR Sludge; feature: EBPR Bioreactor; material: flocular biomat | place: Australia: Thorneside Wastwater Treatment... | reverse complement strand
TGGTGCCGTCCCAGTCCCATTCCTGCAACAGATCGGCGTGTACCGAATCGTGATGGACAGCAATGAAGAAATCCGACCCGGTGGCCTGCTGCGGACGAGCGACCAGGCTTTCGATCAAACCGTCCAGGTTGACCGGGCGTACCCGAAGCCCGCGCTCGGCGAGCTGACCGATCAACTGGCGGGCCAACACCAGGTTGAAGTCGAACTCGTGCGCACCGCGGGCGCTGGTGGCTCCATGAGCGGCGAGTGTGTGCCCGACGTCAACCGATACCTCGACCGCGTGTAGTCCGCTGTGCGACACCAGGAGGCCGAGGGTGAAGACTGCCCAGGGCGGCGGGCGTCGGGCACAGGTTGCGGTGCGTCGTGCAGGCAAGCTAGAAGTCCTTGGTTGCCTCCCAGAGAACGAAACCCTCCTCCTTGCGGGTCCACTCCAGCAACTCGATCAAGGGATAGGCGCGCTGACCCAGACCGACTCGGTTGGCCTCGTCTTCGTCATCCCGACCACCGTGGGTTTCTGTGTCCGCCTTGTTGCTGGCTGAAGAACTCTTGCCGTCGGTGGCGGCGATGCGCAGTCGACTGATTGCTTCGGGCAACTGCTCGGTGGTGATTACGCCGCGCGCGCTGCAATCCTTGCCGATGGCCTCGAGCAGTTGTCGCGCGACGGGTGCAAACATCATGATCTGACCGGAAGTGCTCGAAATGAATTTGACTAACATTGCTACCGTCTCCATGGACTTTGGGCGGCCCTATTGTTGCAGGTGACAGATCGGACAACAATAGTCGCCGAGCACTTGCTCGTGTCCCCTGTATTGCGTGAAACCCGAATCCAGTCACCCGCTGCTTGTACAGTCGTCGGCAGGGATGACGGCAGGTTTGGGGTCGTTCGTTGAGAAAGGCGGTTTGCTGGTGATCGAACTTGAACGCTTGCTGCAGTCTCAGGGCTTCGGTAGTCGGGCCGAGTGCCGGGCCCTGATTGCCAGAGGTCGGGTGACGGTCGACGGCAGCTTTTGCGATGATCCGTCGGCCTGTTTTTCACCGGAGGGCCTCTCGTTTACGGTCGATGGCGTGCTCTGGCCGTATCGCCGTCTGGCTTACCTGGCGTTGAACAAGCCGGCGGGCTACGAGTGTTCCCATCGCCCGGGACAGCATGCCAGTATATACATATTGTTGCCGTCACCGCTGGTAAAACGCGGCGTCCAGGCGGTGGGCCGCCTCGACCAGGACGCCACCGGATTACTGCTGTTCACCGACGATGGCGCATTCATCCACGCTTACACCTCACCCCGCAAACTGGTGCCGAAGGTCTACGAAGTGGTGACCCGGCATCTGGTCGACGATGCGCAGGTGGCGGCCCTGCTGGGCGGGCTCGAACTGCACCGGGAAACCAAACCGGTCGCTGCGGTCGCCTGTTGCCGCTTGAGCGAAAGGCGCCTGCGCCTCACACTCACTCTGGGGAAATACCATCTGGTCAAACGAATGGTGGCGGCAGCCGGTAACCGCGTCGAATCGCTACATCGTCTGGCGATTGGCGGATTCATACTTCCGCCGGCACTGGCACCCGGCGCATGGATGTGGCTCGCAGAGTCCGATCTCGACCTCCTGGCGCGACGTGTACCGGATTCTTCGGACAAGAACTGGCCGGCTTGAGCGGGAGATCATTGCGATGACATTGACCGAGTTGCGCTATATCGTAGCCTTGGCACGCGAGAGGCACTTCGGACACGCAGCGGAGAAATGCCACGTCAGTCAGCCGACCCTCTCGGTGGCCCTGAAGAAGGTCGAGCAACGCTACGGCGTCACGCTTTTCGAACGTTCGTCGGCAGACGTACGCCTGACGATGATTGGCGAACAGATAGCGGCCCAGGCCGAACGGGTTCTCGACCAAGCGGGCAGGCTGCGCGAGATCCTGGTGCAGGGCAAGGATCCACTGCACGGGCCGCTGCGCCTGGGCGCCATCTATACGATCGCCCCTTATCTGCTGCCGCGCCTGATTCCGGCCCTGCACGCTCGCGCGCCGCGCATGCCGCTTTACTTGCATGAGAACTTCACGGTTAACCTGGCCGCACAATTGCGACGTGGCGACCTCGATGTAATCGTCGTCGCTCTGCCGTTCGCGGAGCCGGGTGTCGTATCACGTGTCGTATATGAAGAGCCGTTCTGCGTGGTCATGCCGAAGGGGCATCCACTGGCGCATGAAAGCTCGATCGATCCCGCCCGGGTGGCGGCAGAGAACCTGCTCCTGCTGGGCAATGGCAACTGCTTCCGCGACCAGGTGGTGCAGGCTTGTCCGCAGCTCTCGGCCCCCGGAGGTACAGCCGGGGCACTCGAAGGAAGTTCCCTGGAAACGGTGCGCTACATGGTGGCCAGTGGCGCCGGAATTTCCGTCGTTCCCGCGTCGGCTGCTGCGTCGTGGCCACAGGAGGACGCGCTGCTTGCTTTTCGCCATTTCAGTGCCCCGGCACCGCTACGCAGGGTGGTCCTGGCCTGGCGAGCGACTTTTCCCCGACCACAGGCGATCGACGTGCTGCGGGCGGCAATTCTCGATGCGCCGCCACCCGGGGTCGCCATCGGGTGAGAAGGTCTGCCGCTCCTGTTCGCGGGAATGGTCATTCAGGGTTGCCCAAGCTGGCGTAGAGCGATTCTTTCAGGATACGCACTCCGCCGCGACGTACTGTGGTGTCGGGCCCGGGGCTTGCACTGTCGGCAAGACGATGGGAAACTGCCTGTTCCCCAAACAATTCGGAGAAACGCATGAACGCTCAGGATATCTCGCGCTGGCAGGAAATGGTGCTGCAATACGGTTCGGAACTGGGCATCAAGGTTCTGGCGGCAGTCGCCTTCTGGGTGATTGGTCGCTGGCTGATCGGTCAGGTGGGCCACATGGTCCAGAGCGCTCTCGGACGGCAGAAGGTCGACGCCACGGTGATGCGCTACCTTGGCACCGTGATCAATGTCACCCTGAACATCCTGCTGGTGGTTGGCATTCTTGGTTACTTCGGCATTCAGACCACCACTTTCGCTGCTCTCTTCGCTGCGGCAGGTGTTGCCATCGGACTGGCCTGGTCGGGGCTGCTCGCCAACTTCGCTGGTGGCGTCTTTCTGATCATCCTGCGGCCAATCAAGGTTGGGGATTTTGTTAGCGTTGGTGGCATTATCGGCACGGTCAAGGAGGTCGGTCTGTTCAGTTCAGCGATTGTCACGCCGGACAATGTGTTGACCCTGGTGGGCAACAACAAGATTTTTGGCGACACCATCCAGAACTTCTCGACCAACCCCTATCGCCGGGTGGACCTCAAGGCCCAGTTGTCCGGCGCTGCCGACCATGCGGCGGCAATGGCACTGCTCAAGGAAAAGATCTCCGCCATTCCGAACGTGATGGCCGATCCGCCGGTCGATGTCGAGATTCTCGAGTTCAACCTGGTCGGTCCGGTGCTCGCCGTGCGTCCCTATTGTCACACCGACCACTACTGGCAGGTTTATTTTGCGACCAATCGGACCATTCTCGAATCGTTGTCAGCCGCCGGTTTCCCGGCTCCGATGCCGGCGCAGGTGGTATTCGTCAATCAGAAGTAGGCGGCACGCAACGCAACAGACGGATCACCGGAAGCTGCGCCGTGCCGCGTTGTGCTTGCCGCCAGATACCTGCTTGATGACCCGGGCGGGCATTTTTCGCGCATGCCGGCGGGGCTAGTCGGTGGCTCCCAAGTTCCTACCCGGCAACCGCCTGACGCTGCTCAACAGTGGAGCGGAGTACTTTCCGGCGTTGATCCGGGCTATCAGTGCGGCTCGGCACGTCGTCCATCTGGAGAGCTACATCTTCGAGGATGATGACACTGGTCGGGCCGTTGCCGACGCCATGGAGAAGGCGGCCCGGCGCGGCGTGACGGTGCGGCTCCTGGTTGATGGCTTCGGCGCCCGTGACTTTCCGCAACTCCTGCAACCGCGTCTCGTTGCAGCGGGTGTCCAGGCGATGGTGTACCGGCCCGACATAGCGCGTTTTCAGTTGCGCCGTCATCGCCTGCGGCGCTTGCACCGCAAGCTGGCAATGATCGATGGTCAGGTCGCCTTCGTTGGTGGAATCAATGTCATCGACGATCTCAATGCTCCCTACCAGATGTCACCGCGCTACGATTATGCAGTGCGCATCGAAGGTCCGCTGCTCGCGCCGATCCAGCAGGCACTGTACCGGTTGTGGGAGATCGTTCTGTGGGCCAAGCTCAACCGGCGCTATCGCTTGCCCGTGCATTCCCCGGCTGTCGCCGAAGCACGCGGCGAGCAGACGGCCGCTTTTCTGGTGCGCGACAACATTCGTCATCGGCGGGATATCGAACGGGCCTATCTCGACGCCATCGCCAGCGCGCAGGACGAAATCATTCTGGCCAATGCCTACTTTCTGCCTGGTCGTCGTTTTCGCCGAGTGCTTCGCCAGGCCGCGAGACGGGGCGTACGGGTGACCATCCTGTTGCAGGGACGGGTGGAATACCGCCTGCTGCACTACGCGACACAGGCGCTTTACGGCCAATTGCTGGCCGCCGGGATACGCATCTTCGAATATCAGAGCAGCTTCCTGCACGCCAAGGTGGCGGTGATCGATCGCCGCTGGGCAACGGTGGGCTCGTCGAACATCGATCCCTTCAGTCTTCTGCTTGCCCGTGAGGCCAACATCGTTGTCCTGGATGTCGGCTTCGCCGAAAATTTGTGGCACAGCCTTGGTCAGGCAATGGACGAGGACGCCCTCGAACTGCCGGCGGATAGCTGGCATCGCTTGCCGTGGCGCTCGCGCTTCCTGCGCTGGGCCAGTTACAATCTGGTGCGCATGCTGATCGGTATTACCGGTTACGGCGGCAAGCGCTGATCCGGGAAGGTGGCGGCTCGCGCCGGAACACGCTCTATGGACCAGACAGAAATCGCCCAGCGCCAGAACTCGGCCACTGATGCGACGCGCATCTCTGCGGGTACCGCATGGCCGAGAAACTCCAGCGCCGTAGCCAGCAGGCGGCTGTTCGCGCCGGGATGGACCGGCTCGGCACCGGTCTGCTTGGAAAGCTTTTCTCCTTGCGCATTGGTGACCACCGGCAGGTGGCCGTAGTCGGGAATCGACACTCCCAGGCGTCGCGCCAGCCAGATCTGACGTGGTGTGGAGTCAAGCAGGTCGACCCCGCGCACTACGGTGCTGATACCTTGCGCAGCATCGTCCACCACCACCGCCAGTTGGTAGGCGAACTCACCGTCGGCGCGGAGCAGAACAAAGTCGCCGACCGCCTCGGCGAGATTCTGTCCAATCATCCCCTGAATGCGATCCGCGAAGCAAACTTCTGCCGCCGGGACGCGCATTCGCCAAGCACGTGCGGCCCGCCCCGCGGGCAGACCCGTGCGGCATGTTCCGGGGTAGAGCAGCCCACCGTCCACCGCACGTCGCGCTGTACAGGCACGGATTTCCCGTCTCGAGCAGGCACAGGGGTAGACGTCACCGCCGGCCTGCAGGCGCTGCAGTGCGGCATGGTATACATCCTGCCGTTGGCTCTGAACCAGCACCTCACCGTCCCATTCAAAGGCGAATGCCTCCAGCGTCCGCAGGATCTGGTCCGCTGCGCCTGGCTGCGTTCTTTGCCGGTCGACGTCTTCGATGCGCAGCAGCCACTCACCGCCATGAGCGCGCGCATCAAGATAGCTGCCGAGCGCAGCGACCAGCGAACCGAAGTGCAGCGGACCGGTCGGCGACGGCGCGAAGCGACCGCGATAGGCAGTGCCGGTGCCGTGACCAGATGGTTTCGATCCGTTCATTGACTTGTCCCCCCGGCAAGCCTGGGGCGGCTGCCGTGTACAACCCCGGCTGTGTGCCAGCCACGCCGCCTTGGTATTTGCTGTTGCCCCGAGTAAAATCTTCCGGTCATCATAAGGATTGCCGCCATGCGCGACCGTTCGATCACCCCCGCCGACGAAGCTGCCATTCTCGCCGAGGCATTGCCGTACATCAAACGTTTCCACGGTCGGACGATGGTCGTCAAATACGGTGGCAATGCGATGACCGATGAGCATCTCAAGCAATGTTTCGCGCGCGACGTGGTGCTTCTCAAGCTGGTCGGGATGAATGTCGTCGTGGTGCATGGTGGCGGACCGCAGATTGAAAGCCTGCTCAAGCGGGTTGGCAAGAAGGGTCGCTTCGTCCAGGGGATGCGGGTTACCGATTCGGAGACGATGGAGATTGTCGAGATGGTGCTTGGCGGCCAGGTGAACAAGGATGTCGTCAACCTGATCAATCAGGCTGGTGGCAAAGCGGTTGGCCTGACCGGCAAGGATGGCAGCTTCATCCGGGCCAAAAAGCTTCTCTTGGCAAACCAGGACAACAGCGAGGATTTGATCGACGTCGGTCAGGTGGGTGACATCACCCAGATCGACCCGTCGCTGATTGGTCATCTGGAGGCGGGAGGCTTCATTCCAGTGGTGGCGCCGATCGGTGTCGGAAAGAACGGCGAGACCTACAACATCAACGCGGATGTCGTGGCCGGCAAGATCGCGGAAATACTGAAGGCTGAAAAACTCGTTCTGCTGACCAATACCCCGGGTGTGCTCGATGAAAGCGGTGCATTGATCACCGGCATGACACCCAAGCAGATCGATGACATGGTGGCGGCCGGAACGCTCTCTGGTGGCATGCTGCCAAAGATCGGCTCGGCGCTTGACGCAGCGCGCAACGGCGTCAAGAGCGTGCACATCATCGATGGCCGCGTTGAACACGCGCTCTTGCTGGAAATCCTGACCGATCATGGCGTTGGCACGATGATCAAGTCGCACTGAGCCGGAGCCGGTCCTGAAAGCCGCGTCCCCGGTCTGGCTTTTTGACCTCGACAATACGCTGCACAACGCGATACCGCACATCTTTCCGCACATCAATCGGTCGATGGTTGCCTACATTCGGGCGGAGCTCGGCGTTGATGTGGACGAGGCGACCCGCCTGCGGCAGGAGTACTGGCAGCGTTACGGTGCGACCCTGCTTGGCATGATGCGTCACCATGGCACCGACCCGCATCACTTCCTCTGGCATACTCACCGGTTTCCCGATCTCAAGCGGATGCTGGTTTTCGAGCGTGGCCTGCGCGCCATGCTGCGGAAATTGCCGGGACGCAAGATTGTTTTCTCGAACGCGCCGCTGCACTACAGCGAAGCGGTTCTCGAAGCGGTCGGGATCAGGCACTGTTTCAACACGCTGTATTCAGTGGAGCGACTTCGTTTTCAGCCGAAACCGGCGGCAGGCGGCTTCCGTTACCTGTTGCGCCGCGAGCGTCTGCAGGCAGCGGCCTGCATCATGGTCGAGGATTCGCTGGCCAACCTGCAGACAGCGAAGCGGCTGGGAATGAGAACGGTATGGATCAGTCGTAGTACGCGGCAACCATCGTGGATAGACCAGCGACTGGTATCCGTTCGGGAACTGCTCCGTACCCTGGGGCGTTTCCCGGCATCGGAATATCTTTCCCGACCTGCAACGGCTGCGGTAAAGTCCCGACACAGGAGCTGAAGGCCGGCCATCATGCGAGAGTTCAATTCACTCGAACAGCAGTTGCTGGAATACAAGGCGATTCTTGATCACTCGGGGATTGCCGTTGTATGCACGCGCAACCGCCGGGTCTATCGTTGCAACCCGCGTGCCGAGGAGCTTTTCGGGTGGGACACCGGCAATTTGGTGGGCCAGCCGGACACGGTCTTCTACGCGGATGGCGAGGCCTGCGAAGCCCTGCGCAGGCAAGCACTCCCGCCTTTGCGGATAGGCCGGATCGTCGATCTCGAAATGGTAATGACGCGGCGTGACGGTACGACGTTTGTCGCTCACCTCATCGCGCGGGCGATCGATCCGGCGGCACCACGTGACGGGACGGTGTGGATCGTGCGCGACATCAGCCACGAGGTCCGGGCACGGGAGGAAAATGCGCGGCTGCTGCGTGAGCAGCAGCTCATTTTCGAGAATGCGGAGACCGGCATCGTCATCCTGCGTGAGCGAATCATTCAACGCTGTAACCGGCGTTTTAGCGAGATCCTGGGTTACGCGCAGGATGAGCTGATCGGCAAGTCGACCCGAACATATTATCCTAGTGAACAGGCTTGGCTGGAGACTGGCGAAGCAGCTTACGCGGCTATCGCCAAGCACGGCATCTACCACGGTGAGGTGATGTTTAGGCGCCGCGACGGCACTTCGATCTGGACCCACATTACCGGTAGCATGATCGAGCTGAACAACCCGGATGAAGGCTACGTCTGGTTGTATGAGGACGTGACCGAAAAGCGTCAGGCAAGTCGTGCAATGGATACCTTGCTGCGCGAGCAGACGCTGATTCTGGAACGTGCGCCGATTGGTATCGCTTTCGTACGCGATCGCATCATTCAGCGGTGCAATCCCGGCCTGGAGAGGATCTTCGGTTACCCGCCTGGGCAACTGCTTGGCCAGTCGACGCGTGTCTGCTTTGCCAGTGAGGAAGCCTGGTTGGCGAAAGGGGAACAGGCGCGCCGGTTGATGGCAGAAAGTGGAAGATTCGTTGGTGAAGTGGAGTACCGGCGGGCCGACGGGACGCCGATCTGGTGTCAGGTCACCGGCAGCCTGCTTGATCCTGAAAAACCCGCCGAGGGCCATGTCTGGCTGTTCGAAGACATCACTGCCCGCCGGGCTGCGGAAGAAGCACTGGTGGAAAGCCTCTGGGAACAACAGCTCATCTTTGACAATGCGATGATCGGGATTTCTTATCAGCGCGAACGTACGCTACTGCGCTGCAATCGCCGTTGCGAGGAGATCTTCGGGTATCCGCCGGGTGGTCTGAAGGGACAGTCGACCCGTATCCTGTTTGCCAGTGAGGAGGCCTGGGAAGAGAGCGGGCGCCTGGTTTACGAGAACCATATTGCGACGGAAACCTTCGAGGGCGAATTCCTTTATTGCCGTCTGGATGGCAGTCCGATCCGCGTGCGGGTGATCGGCCGCACGATTGGCGAGCACCAGTCGGCCGAAACCTGGATCTGGACCTATGAGGATGTGACCGCCCAACGTGCTGCTGAAGACGCGTTGCGGCAGAGTCATCTCGAGCTCGAGCAGCGCGTCAACGAACGCACCCGTGAGCTTTCTCGGCAGCTCGACTTCCTGCGTCAGTTGATTGAAGCGATTCCCGGCCCGGTTTTTTACAAGAACATCGATGGACGCTATCTCGGCTGCAATCAAGCGTTTCTAGACATGATAGGCAAGGAGCGCAGCGCGGTGGTCGGTGCCACCGTATACGACCTGGCGCCACCTGATCTGGCCGATCGCTATCGGGCGGCCGACGACGAGTTACTGCAGCACCCGGGTTCCCAGGTCTACGAATCGAAGGTGCGACACGCTGATGGTAGCTACCACGATGTCGTCTTTCACAAGGCCACCTACGGCAAACCGGACGAGTCCGGTGGTGGCCTGGTGGGTGTGATACTGGACATCACTGAACGAAAACGGATGGAAGCCCGCCTGCAGCAGGCGGCAACGGTCTTTGACAGCAGCACGGAAGGCATCACCATTACCGCGCCGGATGGTTGCATCATTGCTGTGAACCGGGCATTCACCGAAATCACCGGTTACTGTGAGGATGAAGTCATCGGGCAGAACCCGCGCATCCTGCAGTCGGGGCGCCACGATCGCAGCCACTACCATGCAATGTGGCAGGCACTGGCCAGTTGTGGGCGATGGCAGGGCGAACTGTGGAACCGCCGCAAGGATGGCCAGACGTTTCTCGAATCATTGACGATCAGTGCCATCAAAGACCAGGAGGATCGGGTAACGCATTACGTCGGGGTTTTCTCGGACATTACCGAATTGCGCAAGGCGCACGACCAGCTCAACCACCAGGCACATCATGACCCTCTGACCGGCCTGCCCAACCGCCTGTTGCTCGGCGACCGTCTGCACAAGGCGATGCAGCGCGCCCACCGTGATGAAACCGAACTTGCCGTCCTGTTCATCGATCTCGATCGGTTCAAGATCATCAATGACACCTTGGGGCATCAGGTCGGCGACCGTGTTCTTTGTGAGGTTGCGAGACGTCTCAGCAAGCTGATGCGTGAATCGGATACGGTTGGTCGGCTCGGCGGCGACGAGTTCCTGATCATCGTCGAGGGAATCGTTGACCCGACCGTCGCCTCGCACGTTGCGGACAAGATCCTCAACGTTCTGCAGGATGCTCCAGTGACGGTCGAACAGGAGTTCTTTGTCGGTGCCAGCATTGGGATCAGCGTCTTCCCGCGTGACGGGAATGATGTCGAGACATTGATGAAGAATGCCGATGTCGCGATGTATCGCGCCAAGGAAAGAGGCCGCAACACTTACGAGTTCTTTACCAACGAGTTGACTCAATCGTCGCTGGCCCGTCTTCAGATGGAAACCGATCTGCGACGCGCCATCGAGCGTGGTGAATTGCTCATCTACCTGCAGCCGCAGTTCTCGCTGCGTACGGGAAAACTGCTCGGTGCCGAGGCTCTGGTGCGCTGGCAGCGCTCTGAGCAGGGGCTGGTCATGCCGAGCGAATTCATCAGACTGGCCGAGGAGTCCGGCCTGATCGTGCCAATCGGTGAATGGGTGCTGTATACGGCTGCCTGCCAATGGGCGGCCTGGATTGCGGATGGTTTTGCTCCGGGTGTTCTATCGGTCAATGTTTCCGGTGTCGAGTTTGCCCGTGGTAAAATTGAACAAATAGCGCGCAGAACAGTGGACATGTCCGGATTGCCAGCACACTTTCTGGAGCTGGAGATCACCGAAAGCGCGATCATGAGCCATGCCGAGAACAGCGTCCAGGTTCTCGACAATCTGCGTGGCATGGGTCTCAGCCTGGTGATCGACGATTTCGGCACTGGCTACTCTTCCCTGGCCTATCTCAAGCGCTTGCCTCTCAACAAGTTGAAAATCGACCAGAGTTTTGTTCGTGGGTTACCATCCGATCTTGAAGATTGTGCCATCACACGGGCCGTGATTGCGCTCGCTCACAGCCTTCAGTTGACCGTCATTGCGGAAGGCGTTGAGACCGAGGAACAGCGTCAGTTCCTGAACCGTGAGGATTGTGACGACATGCAAGGTTACCTGAGCGGAAGGCCGATGTCCGTCGATGAGTACCAACGGCGCTTCCTTGACGATTGAAACCGCCATGCCTCCAATTACCAATAGATTACTGTTCATCGACGCACTGAAGGCTCTCGCCTCGCAGTTGATCGTCCTGCATCACCTGGCTTTTTATGGGCCCATGTCCGACCACGCTCAGGCACTGGCGCCCACCGTCATCTCCTGGCTCAGCCAGGATGCGCGGTTCGCAGTACAGGTTTTCCTCGTCCTGGGGGGGTTTCTTGCGGCTCAGAGTCTGGCGCCAGGCGGCATGATGCTGGCCGCCAACCCGTTCGGCCTGCTCTGGAAGCGCTACCTCAAACTGGTGACACCCTACATCGCTGCGGTTCTCATGGCCATTGCCTTGGCGGCGGCTGCTCGTGCGTTGATGGAACATGATTCGGTACCAGGCCGACCCACCCTGTCGCAGGTGATGGCACACGTGCTGCTGCTGCAAAGCCTGCTTGGCCACGATGGCCTGTCGGCAGGTGTGTGGTACATCGCGATCGACTTCCAGTTGTTCTCGCTCCTCGTCGGGTTGCTCTGGGTGACACGCCGGGTTGCGCGCAACGAGGCTGGCGCTGCGACGGCCACTGTCTGGCTGGTCGCCGCGCTGGCGCTGACCTCGATCTATTATTTCAACCGTGATGGCGACTGGGACAGCTGGGGAGTCTACTTTTTCGGTTCATACGCGCTAGGGATTGCGAGCTGCTGGACAACGGCCGGCAAGCGGTCCCGACTCTGGTGGTTGCTGCCCATTGTCTTGGTGGTCGGCGCTGCACTGCTGCTGGACTACCGGCCGCGCCTGGTCGTGGCGTTGGCGACTGCGTTGGCACTCGTCCTGGCGCGCAGTGGCGGTTTTCTGGAGAACTGGCCGAAATCGCGCCTGATCGCCTACTTGGGGCAGATCTCCTATTCGGTGTTTCTGGTGCACTTCCCTGTCTGCCTGCTGATCAACGGATTGTTCGCCCGTTACGCTGCGCCAGAGCCCTGGGTTCACCTGGGCGGCATGATTATCGCTTGGCTGGCGAGCATCGCTGGCGGCGCGCTTTTCTACCGTTTCGTGGAAAGTGCCGCACAGGCCGGCTTTCGCCGGCGGAGGCCATCGGGGCTGGTCAGACAGACGCCTTGAGCCAGGTTGCTGCAGTCAGCGCGAAGTAGCTCAGTATTCCGTCGGCACCGGCGCGCTTGCAGGCCAGCAGGCTCTCGATCACACATGCCTCCTCGTTGAGCCAACCGTGCCGGGCCGCTGCCTTGAGCATGGCATATTCGCCACTGACCTGATAGACATAGGTTGGCACTCCGAATTCGTCCTTGACCCGGCGGACGATGTCGAGGTAAGGCATGCCAGGTTTGACCATGATCATGTCGGCTCCTTCGGCAAGGTCCAGAGCCACCTCGCGCAGGGCCTCGTCGGAGTTCGCCGGATCCATCTGATAACTGTATTTATTGCCCTTGCCCAAGTTGCCCGCCGACCCGACCGCATCGCGGAAAGGCCCGTAGAAGCTCGAGGCATACTTGGCCGAATACGCCAGGATGCGGGTGTGGATCCTTCCGGCAGCATCCAGCTCGGTGCGAATGCGCCCGACCCGGCCGTCCATCATGTCGGAGGGCGCCACGATGTCGGCGCCTGCCTGCGCATGTACCAGCGCCTGCCTGGCCAGTACCTCGACCGTCTCATCGTTGAGCACGTAGGCACGTGGGTCATCGGGGTCGATCAGTCCGTCCTGCCCGTGGCTGGTGTAAGGATCAAGTGCCACATCGGTGATCACTCCAAGTTCCGGGAACTCCTTCTTCAGGGCGGCAACGACCCGGGGGACCAGACCATCGGGGTTCAGTGCCTCTTCAGCGCCTGGGGTCTTGCGGGCGACGTCGACTACCGGAAACAGGGCCACGGCAGGAATGCCGAGCTCGAGCGCGTGTTCGGCCGTGTGCAACAGATGATCCAGGCTCTGCCGTTCGATTCCCGGCATCGATGACACCGGTTCGCGTCGTCCTCTGCCTTCCAGCACGAATACCGGGTAAATCAGGTCGTCGGCAGTCAGGCGCGATTCGCGCATCAGGCGGCGGGAAAAATCGTCACGGCGCATACGGCGCATACGTGCGGCAGGGAAACGGCTATCCATAAAAACTACCTATCATCTGTTCGTGATAAACAAAAGGGATGAAAAACCGGAAATTGGCGGGGAACTCTTGCCCGAGGCGGTGTTCTGATATGTAGATGGCTTTGCCGTCTCCCGCTTCACCTCCCTGAGCGGGTGCCTTATTCCTTAAGGCATGTGTTGCCCCCGGCTCCCCCTTTGCCGGGGGTTTTTTTTAGCCTTTGCCAAGGTTGCCGGTATTTCTTGCGCTCCAGCCCATGGCACCGCGCTTCTTCGGGCGGGCGATCTTTTCGCTCGGCGGGTTTAGCGGCGGCGCCGTCTTCTCTGGTACTGTCAATCCGAGCCAGCCGGCGAGAACAGCCTCCGCCTGTGCGACCCCCGACTTTTTCAGGCTTGAGAATAGCTGCCAGCTGAAGCTGCCGCCAATGGCTCTGCATGCCTGCTCGACCTCACGCATGGCGAGTATCTGTTGCTGCCGGGTCAGCTTGTCGGCCTTCGACAACAGAACGTGTATCGGTTTGCCGGTAGGGGCGAACCAGCCCAGCATCTGCAAGTCGAGTTCGGTCAGGGGATGGCGACTGTCCATAATCAGCACCAGACCGGTAAGCGCCTCGCGGTAGCGCAGATAGGGTGCGAGCAGACCCTCCCATTGCGAGCGAATCTCTTCTGGGGCCTTGGCAAAGCCGTAGCCAGGGAGGTCGACAAAGTATTTCCCGGGTTCGACGCGAAAGTAGTTCAGGTGCTGCGTTCGTCCCGGCGTCTTGGACACGAAGGCCAGGCGGATGTGGTTGGCCAGAGTGTTGATCGCGGAAGATTTGCCCGAATTGGAGCGTCCAGCAAAAGCGATTTCGGCCAGCGAGTCGCCCGGCAGATCCCGCAGGTGGACCACCGTCGTCTGGAAAACCACCTTCTGAAAAAGGGGCATGGAAGGACCCGAAATGGATGGATGGGACAGGCGCGCGCCCGAGGAGCAATCTGATATAGAATAACAGCTTTGCTGCTCGGCTTCTCCGGTCTCAGATCAGTCATCGTTGTCAATGGGAGTTTGGACATGATTCGTACAACGGCACTAGCGGTTCTCCTGGCCGCCAGTTTCCCCGCTTTCGGAACAGAACAGGCAAGAGCAAAGGTTGATCTGGTCAAAGCCAAGGAAATTGCTGAAGGCGTGTGCGTTGCCTGTCACGCTGCCGATGGGAACAGCCAGACATCGGCCAATCCCATACTCGCCGGCCAGATTCCCGACTATCTCTACAAACAATTGGGCAATTTCAAGGCGACCGACGGCAAGCCGCCGGTACGCAACAACGCGATCATGGGCGGCATGGTGGCCGCACTGTCGGACGAAGACATGCGTAGCCTGGCGGTCTATTTTTCCCAGCAGAAGATCAAGCCCTCGCTGGCCAAGGACGAGAAGCTCTTGGCCGCAGGCAAGACGCTGTGGCGCATGGGAGACTTCGCGAAAGGCGTACCGGCCTGTGCCGGTTGCCACGGTCCGACCGGTGCCGGCCTTCCAGCGCAATACCCGCGGCTGTCGGGGCAGTACGCTGAGTACACCGCGACCCAGTTGAAGACCTTCAGGAGTCACGAGCGAGCCAACGATTCGGAAAAGGTGATGCGCGTGATTGCGGGCAAACTTTCCGATCATCAGATCGACGCGGTTGCCGAGTACGCCGCCGGTCTGCGCTAGGAATCTCTGACGGAAAACCGACTCGGGCGATTGTTGTGCGCCCGGCACAGCCGGTCGCGTCCCCCTTGGCAATGAGCGCTGGACGTTCTAGCATGGGGGTGTCTCCCTGACCAGAAAGGACGCTTCATGAAGACACTCAGGCAAATCCTCGCCGGCAAGAGCGGGCAACTGGCAACTGTCGCGCCCGACCAGCCGGTTTTTCACGCGCTCCGGGTGATGTCCGACGCCAACGTCGGTGCGGTTCTGGTTCTTGACGGTGAAAAGCTCGTCGGCATCTTCTCCGAGCGTGACTACGCACGCAAGGTGATTCTTTATGGCAAGGCATCGAAGGAGACCCCGGTGAGGGCGATCATGTCCGACAAGGTGCTTTACGTGACACCGGAGCAGACCGTAGACGAATGTATGGCGATCATGACCGAGAAACACTTCCGTCACCTGCCGGTCCTTGAGGATGGCAAGGTCATCGGGATTGTTTCGATTGGTGACGTGGTCAAGGAAATGATCTGTGCGCAGCAGTTCATCATCGAGCAAATGGAGAAGTACATCACCGGCTGATCCATCAGACTCCCTGGTTTGTCCTGTCTTGGGATTGTTCGCCGCACCGAGCGTTTACAGGTCGGGATTCTCCTCCGTGCAGCGCTGGCTTACTTTTCGCCCCGTTCCATCCGGTCTCCTGGTTGCTGGCACACGACTGGCAGCTGGCTGAAAATCGGCTCACGCCAGCTCGGGCTACGGCAGTTCGTCAAGGCCGAACCTGGACAGGTGCTCGGTCTGGCTCCAGCTCAGCAGACTCCACGAGTTGTCGAGGACGCTCAGCCAGTTGATTCCGGCGTTGGGAATCAGGAAATCACGGGGACTGGACAAGGGGTTACCGCGAACCAGTCGGTTTACTATGTCGAGTACCCCACCGTGGGTAACCACGACAATCGTCTCGCCCAGATGCTCGGCGGCCAGCTCGCAAAGCCCGGTGCTGACGCGTTCGTGCAGTTGCTGCAGGCTCTCGCCACCGAAGGGGATGACGAAGCCGGGGTCGCGCGTTTCGAACGAGTGGTAATCAGCCGGGTATCTGGCGCGTGATTCGTCATAGGTCAGCCCTTCAAAGAAGCCATAGCGCCGTTCACGAAACTGTGGTCGAAAGCGGGGGGACAGTTTCAGCTTGCTGGAGATGCGTTCGGCGGTTTGGCGCGCGCGCAACAGGTCACTGCTGTACAGGGCGGTGATCGGTTCACCAGCCAACCAGTTCGCTGCGGCCTGCGCCTGGATCAGCCCAGCCGCATTGAGTCCGATGTCGATCTGCCCCTGAATACGCTTTTCGGCGTTCCAGGTGGTCTCGCCATGCCGGACAAGACAGATTCGGGTCTCTTCCATCGTTGCCGTTCAGATATTGTGGGTTCGCAAGTGCGCTGTAGCAGCGGCTGCTGGTCGGCCAAGCATTGGTGGGGCTCGTGGTCGGCTGGACAAGAAAGCAGCCCGTGGCCAGTGGGTCACTCTTGCGAAGACGCGATTCTAATCCATTTGCACAGTCGCTTTGGCGACTGCAGAGCGGCTTTGTGCGAGGGTGCCGGACCCAACTCCCGGCCGCTCCGTCACCAGCGTTGGTCTTTCGCAGGGAAGCGTCGTACGCCAACGCCCGGGTTTGGCAAGAAGTCTCAGTGCCTTTTCGGCCGCTGTGGCGACTGATGTGATACCATCCGACTTGGCGGGTCTCCCCGCATCGCAGGGTGGTGAACCTGGTCAGGTCCGGAAGGAAGCAGCCACAGCCATCTGATGTGAGTGCCGGGGGTAAGGCTCGCCACCTTCCTTCATCGCCGTCTCGCCCATCGTGACGAGGGGACCCTTGGTCCCGGGAGTGTCCCCGGCCCGACAGTGATCAAACAGCTCGGGGAGTCCTGACCCCATCTGCTAGAATCCGCGCATGAGTTATCAAGTCCTGGCGCGCAAGTGGCGCCCGCGAACGTTTGCCAGCCTGGTCGGCCAGGAACACGTTGTCCGGGCCTTGACGCATGCCCTGACCGCACAACGCCTGCACCACGCTTACCTGTTCACCGGTACGCGCGGGGTTGGCAAGACGACGCTGGCGCGAATCCTGGCCAAGGCCCTGAACTGTGAAACCGGCGTCAGTGCTATTCCCTGCGGCACTTGTTCGTCCTGCCAGGAAATCGATGCCGGGCGTTTTGTCGATCTTCTTGAGGTCGATGCGGCGACTAATACCAAGGTCGACGAGATGCGGCAACTCCTGGAGAACGCGGTCTATGCTCCGACCCGTGGTCGTTTCAAGGTCTATGTGATCGACGAAGTGCACATGCTTTCCACTTCGGCTTTCAACGCCATGCTGAAGACTCTTGAGGAGCCCCCTGAGCACGTCAAGTTCATTCTCGCCACGACCGATCCTCAGAAAATCCCGGTTACGGTGCTTTCGCGCTGTCTGCAGTTCAATCTCAAACAGATGACGCAGGCGCTGATCGCCAAGCATCTCAAACACATTCTCGAAGTCGAAGCAATCAGTGCCGAGGCCGGCGCGCTGCCCCTGCTGGCCCGCTCGGCAGGTGGCAGCATGCGTGATGCTCTGTCCCTGCTCGATCAGGCCATCGCGCATGGCGCGGGTAGCATTGAAGAAGCGCAAGTGCGCGAAATGCTGGGTACGGTCGATCTCGATCACCTGTTTGCAATTCTGGACGCCCTGCTTGCCGGGGATGCGGCGGCCATGCTGCAGGTAGCCAATGACATGGCGCTGCGCAGCCTGTCGTTCGATGCGGCCTTGCAGGAAATGGCCAGCCTGTTTACCCGGCTGCAAATCGCACAGCTTGCTCCGCAGGCGGTTGCCGAAGATCTGCCCGAGCGTGCCTCTCTGCTGGAAATCGCCGCGCACATGGATCCGGAGTTTGTCCAGTTGGCCTATCAGATTGCTGTGACCGGGCGCCATGAACTGCCTCTTGCACCGGATGAACTTACTGGGTTCACCATGACCCTGTTGCGGCTATACGCTTTTCGTCCGCTGACAGAGAACGAAGCCGGTGGTCGGCCCGGGTCGCCCATCGTCGGTGTCGGAAGCCCGTTGGTCACGACCGGCTCGACGCCGAAGCGCCCGACCTTGGCGCCTGCCGAGCCGGGCAGGACCAGTCCCGTACCCAATCAGCCGGCGGTTGAGCTGGTCTCGGCAGGCGAGAGGAAACCGCCAGCCGTGGCAGACCCCGACTGGGGTACCATGCTGGCCGCGCTTAAAGTGAGTGGCATGGCGCGCGAGCTTGCCCAGCACTGCGAGTTGCGCGACCTGGCAAGCAACCGGATGGTCCTGCGGCTTGCTCCGCGGCACCGGCACCTGCTGATGAAACCGGCGCAGGACAAGTTGCAGCAATCCATTACCGAGCATCTCGGGCGCCGTTTGCAGCTGGCCATCGAGGTCGAAGAGGGCACGGGAGATACCCCGGCCGCAGCAGCGCAGCGTGACCGGCGAGAGCGCCTGGATCGCGCAATCGCATCGGTCGAACAGGATGGTCTGGTGCGGGAGATCATCGAAATGTTCGACGCCACCCTGATCGAATCGTCCATCAAACCCGTTTAGTTCAAGTCGAGGCAAGCAAGATGATGAAAGGCGGAATCGCCGGCCTGATGAAACAGGCTCAGCAAATGCAGGAAAACATGAAGAAGGCGCAGGAGCAGCTTGCGCAGCTCGAGGTCGAGGGGCAATCGGGCGCGGGCATGGTCAAGGTCTTGATGACCTGCGCACACAGCGTGCGGCGAGTGACGATCGACCCTGCCGTAATGGACGATCGGGAGATGCTCGAGGATCTGATTGCGGCGGCGCTTAATGACGCCATGCGACGTGCCGAGGAAGCATCACAGGAGCGGATGGCCGGATTTTCCGCCGGGTTGAATCTGCCACCCGGATTCAAGATGCCCTTCTGATGACGACTCCGTCAAGCCTCGAGTCGCTGATCGAGGCGCTGCGCTGCCTGCCAGGCGTTGGCCCGAAGTCGGCCCAGCGCATGGCCTACCATCTCATGCAGCACAATCGGCCAGGTGCCGAGCGCCTGGCCGATTCGCTGCAGCTTGCCCTCGCCGCACTGCGCCATTGCCAGCGCTGCAACGCCTTTACCGAATCCGGGATCTGTGCGCGCTGTCTGTCGCCCAAACGTGACGCCAGTCTACTCTGCATCGTGGAGACGCCGGTGGACATGAACATGCTCGAGCAGACGCATGCCTACTCCGGGCTTTACTACGTCTTGATGGGGCGGGTGTCGCCGCTTGATGGTATCGGGCCGGCCGAGCTGCACCTCGATCGCCTGCTGAATCGCGCGTGTGACGGGCAAGTCCGTGAAGTGATCATTGCCACCAACTACACCAATGAGGGTGAAGCCACGGCGCACTACCTGTGCGAAATGCTGAGGAGTCGCGGCATCAGCGTGTCGCGAATTGCGCGTGGTGTGCCGGTGGGCGGTGAACTCGAGTACGTCGATCCCGGAACGCTGGCGCAGGCTCTCAGAGAGCGCCGACCGCTTGCCGGATAGGACCTTGCGGCGCGCCTCGAATCAATCGGATTCGAGATTGGCGTATAATATTCCAGTTTAGTTTGTACCAACTTTTCATTACGTCCTAGGGATCAGCGCTATGAGCAATGAGTGCAAAGTGGACGGCGGAAGGCGGCGATTGGTCGTCGCCACCGCTGCGGTGGGCGGGGTAGGGGCTATAGCTGCGCTCGTGCCTTTCGTCTCCAGCATGTTGCCGTCCGAACGGGCCAAGGCAGCCGGGGCGCCGGTTGAGGTGGACATCGGAAGTCTCGAGCCCGGTCAGATGATCACGGTCGAATGGCGAGGAAAGCCTGTGTGGATCATCAACCGCACAGCACAGATGCTCGAAACGCTGCCCAAACTCGATGACTCGGTGGCCGATCCGAAATCGGACAAGAACATGCAGCCGGAGTACTGCAAGAACGAGGCCCGCTCGATCAAGCCCGAGATCATGGTTGTAGTGGGGATCTGCACACACCTGGGTTGTTCCCCGTCGGCCAAGTTCAAGCGGGGTGCCGAGGAAGGCATGGACAACGCCTGGCTGGGCGGTTTCCTGTGCCCATGCCACGGTTCGACCTTCGACTTCGCAGGCCGCGTCTTCAAGAGCAAGCCGGCGCCGGATAATCTCGAGGTGCCCAAGCACATGTACCTGTCCGATAAGCGCATTCTTATCGGTGAAGACAAGAAGGGGGCTTAAGCCATGGCGTCGAATACCAATTTCGAAAAGTACAAGTCTGACGGTTCTCTGCAGGGCAACTTGCTCGAATGGTTTGATGCGCGTTTCCCGGCAACTTCGATGTGGCGCGGGCATCTCTCCGAATATTACGCGCCGAAAAACTTCAACTTCTGGTACTTTTTCGGCTCTCTGGCAATGTTGGTGCTGGTCATCCAGATCGTTACCGGTATCTTCCTGGTCATGCACTACAAGCCGGATGCCTCGCTCAACGACAACGGGATTCCGGTGGCTTTCGCCAGCGTCGAGTACATCATGCGCGACGTCAACTGGGGTTGGTTGATCCGCTATATGCACTCCACGGGTGCTTCGGCATTCTTCATCGTGGTCTATCTGCACATGTTCCGCGGCATGTTGTACGGTTCGTATCGACAGCCGCGCGAGCTCATCTGGATATTTGGCACGCTCATCTTCCTGTGTCTGATGGCGGAAGCTTTCATGGGCTATCTTCTCCCCTGGGGACAGATGTCCTTCTGGGGTGCGCAGGTGATCGTCAACCTGTTCTCGGCCATTCCCCTGATCGGTGAACCGCTGTCGGTGTGGATTCGCGGTGATTTCGTCGTTGGTGATGCCACGCTCAATCGCTTCTTCTCGTTTCACGTCATTGCCGTGCCACTGGTCCTGCTTGGCCTGATTGCTGCGCACATCCTCGCGCTGCACGAGGTCGGCTCGAACAATCCGGATGGTGTCGAAATCAAGAAACGCAAGGATGTGCATGGTAATCCGCTCGATGGCATTCCTTTCCATCCATACTATACGGTCAAGGACATCGTCGGGGTTGTGGTCTTCCTGATGGTCTTCTCGATCATTGTCTTCTTCGCTCCCGAAGGTGGCGGCTATTTCCTTGAGTACAACAACTTCCTGCCCGCCGATCCACTGAAAACGCCGCCACACATCGCGCCGGTCTGGTATTTCACGCCCTACTACTCTTTGTTGCGTGCGATGGTCTGGCCGTTGTTTGGTATCGATGCCAAGTTCTGGGGTGTTGTCCTGATGGGTGCCGGGGTCGTCATCCTCGCGTTTCTCCCCTGGCTTGACCGCAGTCCGGTCAAGTCGATTCGCTATCGCGGCCCGATCTACAAGACCCTCCTGACGCTGTTCGTGATTTCGTTCGTTTTGCTCGGCTTCCTTGGCACACAGCCACCGTCTTACGCGTTCTTCGGCTTCATACCAGGCGCCCCGGTCGCGCAGATTCTCACTGCCTTCTACTTTCTGTTCTTCCTGACCATGCCCTGGTGGTCGAGGATCGACAAGTACAAGCCGGAACCCGATCGCGTGACGATGTAAAAGGAATGCACAAAATGAAAAAACTGCTTACGGCATTGCTCTTTGCTCCGGCTATCGCCTTGGCCAGTGGTGCTGCACTTCATTTGGACAAGGCACCCGACGTTCAGGGTGACAAGGCCGCCTTGCAAAGCGGTGCCCGGACTTTTGTCAACTACTGCCTGAACTGCCATGGGGCCAGCTTCGTTCGTTACAATCGTCTCACCGAGCTGGGGTTGACCGAGCAGCAGGTCAAGGACAACCTGATGTTCACGGCGGAAAAGATCGGTGAGCCGATGCGGGTTGCGGCACGTCCGGCCGAACAGAAAGTCTGGTTTGGTGCTGCGCCGCCCGACCTCACCCTGGTCGCTCGTGCCCGTGCGTCGGCCGACGGCAGTGGAGCCGACTGGTTATATACCTACTTGCGTTCCTTCTATGTCGATGAGAAGCGCCCGACCGGCTGGAACAACACCGTTTTCGAGAACGTAGGTATGCCGAATGTGCTCTGGCAGTTGCAGGGCCTGCAGATAGCACACAAGGATCACAAGCTCGAGCTGGCCGTACCGGGGAGTCTTTCCCCGGCCGAGTACGACAAGCTGGTGGCTGACCTTGTTGGCTTCATGGTTTGGATGGCCGAGCCCGACGCCGGGCTTCGCAAGCACCTCGGTATGGGCGTTCTTGCTTTCCTCGTGGTTCTCTTTGGTGTCGCGTACGCACTCAAGAAGGCGTACTGGAAAGACGTCAAGTAAGCCAAGAAAAAGGCGCCGGGTTTTTCCAGGCCGCGGCATCGCCGGTTAGGGCGCGACAGAAGCCCGTAGCCGCTGCGATGCCGATTCGTTTTTGAGGGTTTTGATCATGATGAATCTCTATTCGGGAACTACCTGTCCGTTCAGTCACCGCTGCCGCATCGTGCTTTACGAAAAGGGCATGGATTTCCAGGTGATCGATGTCGACCTCTTCGCCAAGCCCGAAGATATCGCCATCATCAACCCTTACGGGCGTGTCCCGGTACTGGTTGAACGCGATCTCATCCTGTACGAGCCGAACATCATCAACGAGTACATCGACGAGCGTTTCCCGCATCCGCAGTTGATGCCAGCCGACCCGATCATGCGCGCGCGTGCTCGCCAGTTGCTGATCACGATGGAACGTGAGGTGTTCTCCTACATCGAGGCACTGGAAAAGAACAGCAAAGCCGCCGATCGCTCAAGAGTGCAGATTCGCGACCGTCTGACCGAGATGGCTCCCGTCTTCGTCAAGCAAAAGCATATGCTGGGTGAAGAGTTTTCGATGCTTGATGTCGCCATCGCACCATTGCTCTGGCGGCTTGATCATTATGGTATCGAACTGTCGAGGGTAGCCGCGCCGCTGATGAAGTATGGCGAACGGATCTTCAGCCGTCAGGGCTTCATCGATGCGCTGACCCCGTCCGAAAAGGCGATGCGCAGGTAGGAACCGGCGTGGCCCGCCGCCTTCTGGCTTGACCACGCATACTTGAGAGGGAACGTGAATCTGCCTTCTACCAAACCTTACTTGGTGCGTGCCATTCATCAGTGGTGCTGCGACAACGGGTTCACACCCTACATTGCGGTACTCGTCGACGCTAGGACGCGAGTACCGCGTGAGCATGTTCGTGATGGTCAGATTGTGCTGAACGTCGGCTATGAAGCGACCGGACAGCTCAACATAGGCAACGACGGGATCAGCTTCCAGGCGCGTTTTGGCGGCGTCGCACGCGACCTCTGGATTCCGATCGGCAATCTGTCCGCAATCTATGCCCGGGAGAACGGTGCCGGCATGGCTTTCGAGCCGGAAAGCGAAGAGATTGCCGATTCCAGTGAGGCCACCAGCTCACCCACCGGGCAAGATGATGACCAACCGGACCCGCCTGCGCCACCCGTCGGCCGTGCACGACTGCAACGAGTCAAGTAGCCGGCTCTTCAGGCGTTCCTTCTGAACCCCCAGCCATTGTGCGCTCGCGACATCATCCGGATGGATGACCTTGGCCACCGCCGTCAGGTATTCGCGGACGTGCTAGAAGTTGACGAGGTAGCGTCCTTGCGTCCCAAATTGCTGTTTGACCTGGTCGGCAATCCCTTCCGCACCATCCCCCACCGCGCTCCGGCGAGTCCTTGAGCAAAACCAGCGCGCGACGCACTATCGACAGCACTTGCCCGGTCTGATCCGGTAATCCCCCCAGGAATTAGCGGCGGTTAAAAGTAGAATTTTCTCCACAGCAGCCCGAGGAAGTTTCACATGAAGACGTCACGCTTTTCAGACAGCCAGATCATCGCCGTACTCAAGCAAGGGGAGGCTGGCAGGCCGGTTCCTGAACTTTGCCGGGAACACGGCATCAGCTCCGCCACGTTTTACAAATGGCGCAGCAAATTCGGCGGCATGGACGCCTCGCTGATGGCCCGGCTCAAGGAACTCGAAGACGAGAACCGGCGGCTCAAGAAGATGTATGCCGAAGAGCGCCTGAAAGCGGAGATCGTCCAGGAGGCCCGGCAAAAAAAGGGGTGAAGCCATCTTGCCGACGCGAGATGGCGCAACGAACCGTAGCGCAAGGCGTCAGCATCCGACTGGCCTGCTTGGCGTTTGGCATCAGCCAGACCTGCTCCCGCGACCAGGCAAAGCAGTCAGCAGAGAATGCCGACATCGCCGACCGCCTGATCCGCCTGACCCACAATCAGCGCAACTGGGGGTTCGGGCGGTGCTTTCTGTATCTGCGCAACGTGAAAGGCCACCGATGGAATCACAAACGGGTGTATCGCATTTACCGCGAACGGGAACTGAACCTGCGGATCAAGCCGAGAAAGCGGATGGTTCGAGAGAAGCCGGAACCGTTGGCGGTGCCCGAAGCCATCAACCAATGCTGGTCTATGGATTTCATGCCCGACCAACTCTCCGACGGCCGGAGCGACCGACTGTTCAACGTCATCGACGATTTCAACCGGGAAGCCCTGGCCATCGACATTGATCTGTCGTTGCCCTCCGAGCGGGTGGTACGGGCGCGGGATCAGATCATCGAGTGGCGCGGCAAGCCGCTGGCCATTCGCAGTGACAACGGCCCGGAATACATCAGCAGCCCCTTCATCGCCTGGGCAGAACGCAGAGGTATCCGGCTAGATCACATCCAGCCCGGCAACCCGCAGTAGAATGCCTACATCGAACGCTACAACCGGACGGTCCGCTACGACTGGCTCAGCCACTACCTGTTCGAGTCGATTGAGGAGGTGCAGAACTATGCGACCGACGGGATGTGGACCTACAATCACGAACGCCCCAACATGGCGCTTGGTGGCATTACCCCGAAACAGCGGTCAGCACTTTTAACCCACTCTACTTCTGACCGCTGCTAAAAATGGGGGGATTACCATCCCTCCCGCACTGGAATATCCCACCATAGCTCCGGGTCAGATTCCCCGGCAGGCAAGCCAGGTAAATCTTCGCTTCTTTCCAGTGCGGACGTTTGCCTTTGCGCCGGTCTTCTTCTTGTTCCGGATTGGGATCAACGATCGGGACCATGCCACCATCCACCTTGGCGATCACGACCCCGGTCCCCGGCTGACACGGCCAGTTCGTCGGCAGTTCCCGTAGCGCGAAGAGAAGCCCGCCGCTCACCGCGCTTCCTCAGCCGTTGTCTGGACTTGTCGATGTGCCCACGCCGTGAGCGACTCCCGGCCCATTTGGTGCATCTCGTCAAGGATTCGCAGTTCCGCCGTATCCGCTTCTCGCGAATCTCCCGTCTCGTTCCCCACCCACCGCCCGCAGCAACGACCTGACCTGTTCCCTCAATCCCGGATGGGCGTTCAGCCGTGCCACCGGTTCCTCATGCCGCTTGTTCTCCATCTCCTCGCCTCCGTACCATCAAAGTCTCAGATTACTCCACACAGCTTGAATCGCATCCGCCGGCTCTTTTTTTTTCCTGATTAGCAACAATCGTCAGCCAGTCTCACTTGGTGAGCCTGGTGGTCTGT
>ERZ761603.781-NODE-781-length-25433-cov-37.631452_pt1 | contig 25433 bp, 22 predicted proteins | sample MGYA00511879_ERZ761603 | MGnify/ENA primary metagenome ERZ761603 (study PRJEB28899, sample SAMN02850040) | bioreactor sludge metagenome | biome: EBPR Sludge; feature: EBPR Bioreactor; material: flocular biomat | place: Australia: Thorneside Wastwater Treatment... | reverse complement strand
ATCGAGTGCCTGCAGCCCGACCGTCGTGTCGATATCGAACTCATCGGCACCAAGTAATCGTATAGCGATACCGAAAGCCCTGCCTAGGCAGGGCTTTTTTGTTTGGTGCGCCCAAGCATGGGCGTGATCCCGCGTCTGCTGTCGCTGCTTGATACGGTGCCACAACGACAGCGGGGTCAATGAACCGATGGATCCGAAACTGCATGTCCGGGTGTGGGTGAGGATGATGGAGAGGGCATCGCCTTGTGTCCGCCGCCTGTGAAGTATCAACTGTGAACTTTCTCCTGTGCCATTTGCCGGTAGAATCGTCGAAAATAGTATTTTCTCGACTCGTGCCAGGCTGGTGGCGAAAAGTGCGTGCTGGTCGTGTCATTAGCCGTTTGAGGAAAAGATGTCACTGTTCCTTCGTGAAGAAGACGTTAAACAGCTGTTGAGCATGCCGATGGCGCTCGAGGCGGTCGAGTCCGCGCACCGTGCACTCTCGTCAGGGTTGGCTTGTGACGTGCCCAGGCAACGTACACGCCTGCCGCAGACGACTCTCCATATACTGCAGGGGGCCTTGCCGCAGTTCGACGTGATTGGTTACAAGGCCTACACCAGCAATCGATCCGGTGTGCGTTTCCTGGTTCACGTTTATCGTGCTTCAAGCGGCACCCTGCTTGCGGTAATTGAGGCCGATCTTCTGGGTATGATGCGTACAGGTGCTGCGTCAGGAGTGGCGACGCGCTGGCTGGCCAGGCCGGACGCGCAGGTGGCGGGCGTGTTTGGTGCCGGCTGGCAGGCGGAGGGGCATATCGAAGCGCTCGCGACGGTATGTCCGTTGCTGCGGGTTAAGGTCTACGCGCGCCACGCCGAGCGCTTGGCGGCCTTTTGCAAGAAAATGTCCGAACGTATCGCCCTTGAGGTGATCCCGGCGACTTCGCCGGAAGACGTAGTACGAGGCAGCGATATCGTGAGCACGGTGACGACCTCGGCAACGCCGCTGTTTGCAGCTGAGTGGCTGTCGCCGGGAACACATATCAATGCCGCTGGCTCGAATTCACTGATTCGCCGCGAACTGGGCGAAGATGTTCTGAAGCGCTGCTCGCCGATCGTTGTAGACAGTGTCGAAACGGCGCTGCATGAGTCTGGTGACTTGTTGCCGTTGCTGGAAAAAGGCCGCTTGCACGCTCGTCAGCTGATCGAACTCGGAGACGTGATCTGTGGACGACAGCCAGGGCGCTCAACGGCTGAGGAGATCACCTTGTTCGAGTCGCAGGGCATGGCCGTCCAGGATCTTGCACTGGCCGCCCGCCTGGAAACGCTGGCTCGTGAGCGCGGACTCGGTGTCGAATTGCCTTATGGTGGCTAGGTTGACAGAACGCTCTGGTGTCGGGAGCGCAGGATGATGGAGACCAACCGTCTCAAGGGGGCGCTGGAAATCGTCGTTCGTACCGATCCGGGACTGGTGCGGGCAAAGAATGAAGATTCGGTGTTTGCCGATGCCAGTCACGGTCTGGCGATCCTGGCCGACGGAATGGGTGGCTACAACGCCGGAGAAGTCGCCAGCAGAATGGCAACGACGCTTCTGTCAAGCCGGCTGGAAGCCGCCTTTGCGACAACCGCAGCGCACGAAACCGACCGCTTGACCGGACAGCCGTTTGCCAGTCGTTGCCTGGCGGAGCAGATCGAGGCGGTGAACGCGGCGATCTATCATGCGGCAGAGGATGACGCGAAGTTCGTCGGGATGGGCACGACGCTGGTGGCGGCCGTCTTTTGTGATGACCGAGTGGTTGTCGCGCACGTTGGCGACTCGCGGTTGTACCGTCTGCGTGGCGAGGAGTTCATGGCCATCACGCATGATCACTCCTTCTTGCAGGAGCAGATTGACCAGGGCCTGATGTCGGCGGAAGAGGCGCGTTATTCGCTCAACAGAAACCTTGTGACGCGAGCGGTCGGCGTCGACGATAAGGTTGAACCGGAGATTCATGTTTACTCTGTCCGGGCGGGGGATGTCTATCTGCTGTGTTCTGATGGTCTCTACGACATGGTCGATGAGGCGGAGATTCAGCAGGCATTGGAAACGTTCGGCGCCAACCTCGAGCTTTCCGCGACGCAACTGATTCAGATGGCCAACGACCACGGCGGTGACGACAATATCTCGGTGGTTGTGGTCAAAGTATTGCGTGAGTTCCCGGTCGCTGGAGGAGGTTTGTCCAAACTCTGGTCATGGCTCAATTAAGGACGAAGAAGGCGATGGCAAAGCTGATACTTAGCATGGATGGTCTGGTCCTCAAGGAAATCCCTCTGCGCAAGGAGCACATGAGCATTGGCCGCAAGGCACACAACGACATCCAGATCGACAACATGGCGATCAGTGGTGAGCATGCGGCGGTGGTGACCATCCTCAACGATTCCTTCCTGGAGGATTTGAACAGCACCAACGGAACCCTTGTCAATGGTCAGCCGATCAAGAAACATTTCCTGAAGGACGGCGACGTCATCGAGTTTGGCAAGTACAAGATGAAGTATCTTGTCGAAGCCGTTGCCTCGGGAGAGACCTCCGAGTACGACAAGAGCACGCAGTTCCGCTCCGAACCCCTGCAGGTGGTTTACGGCGACCGGGATGCAATGACTGCCAGCGCGCCGCAGGGTAGTGCCACGGCGCCCACCCTGCCGGGTGCAGCCATCCAGTTGCTCAGTGGTTCCAACGCTGGCCACCAGTTGCAACTGACCAAGACGCTGACGACACTCGGCAGGCGTGGCCAGGTAGCGGTGATTGCCCGGCGGCCACAGGGTTACTTCCTCACCCACGTCGAAGGATCGGACTTCCCGCTGTTGAATGGCCAGGTTGTTGACGCTCAGGCGCGGCGTCTGGAAAACCACGATGTGATCGAGATCGCGGGCGTGAAGATGGAATTCTTCCTGAAGCGCTGATGGGCAATCGTCTTCTGGTCGGGCGAGGCAGTCATGCGTCTTGTGCTGTGGTGACAATGGGCAGCTACGGACAGCATCGAAACCCGGTGGAGCCAGCATGAAAGTCAGGATTCTGGGCTGTAGCGGCGGCATTGGTGGGCGCCATCTGCGAACCACATCCATGATCGTCGATGATGACATCCTGATCGACGCGGGGACGGGTGTCGCTGACCTGTCGCTTGCCGAACTGGCAACCATCGACCACGTTTTCCTGACCCACTCCCATCTCGACCACATTGCGTCGTTGCCCTTGCTGATCGATTCGGTCAGCGACATGCGTTCGAGACCGGTCACCGTTCATGCCACGGCTGCGACGCTTGAGATCATTGCCAGGCACATTTTCAACTGGTCCATCTGGCCGGATTTCAGCGCCATACCGAGCCGCGAGCAGGCGCTCATGCAGTACCGGACGATTGCTCTTGGGCAGTCGGTTCAGCTGGGTAAGCGAACGATTACGGTGCTTCCCGCGGAACACACGGTGCCAGCCGTTGGCTATCAGCTCGACTCAGGCGCCGCCAGTCTGGTTTTTACCGGCGACACGACGGTCAATTCCGCTTTCTGGCCGGTGATCAATCGGATAGCGAATCTTCGTTACCTGCTGATCGAAACGGCTTTCCCGAACTCTGAGCGGAGGCTTGCCGAAATCTCGAAACACCTGTGCCCGAGCATGTTGGCGGAAGAGTTGAACAAGCTGCGGGTCGATGCCGAGATCTACATCAGTCATCTGAAGCCCAGCCAGATCGAGCTGACAATGTCCGAAATCGAGGCCTGCGCCGCCGATTTCAGGCCGCGCCGGCTGTACAACAATCAGGTCTTCGACTTCTGATCAGGACCATGGCAAGCACCCGGCCAATCGACAGCAACCTGGGCGACATGAGCCGGCGCCTGGGCTTCTTCAAGAATCTCCAGCGCGTCACCAACAAGATCCACGCCACCAGCAATGCTGACGAAATCATCCTCGAGATGTCGGAGGATATCTGCGAGCTCTTTCACTGTGATCGCCTGACCATCTACCTTGTCAGCGACGACCGGCAGAACATCGTCTCCAAGCTGAAGACTGGGCTGGCTTCGCACAAGGACATCAAGCTGCCGATTTCCGAGCAAAGCATTGCCGGTTATGTCGCGGGGTCTGGCAAGGCAGTCAACATCCGTGACGTCTACGATGATCTCGAATTGGCGAAGCATAGCCCGCACCTGTGCTTCCTGAAGGACATCGACCAGCGTACCGGCTATCGTTCCCGGCAGATGCTGGTGGCACCGATTGTCAACGAGCAGAACAGCGAGCTGCTAGGCGTTGTACAACTGATCAACAATCGGTCGGATACCCCCTTTCCGGCCGTCGCCGAGGAGGGCATCCAGGCTCTGGCGCAGACCCTGGCCGTGGCTTTTGCGCAGCGTCAGAAGGCGCCCCTCCCCGGGCTGAAAACGAAATACGATGCCTTGGTCAGCGATGCCATCCTCTCGGCTGCCGAACTCGACCTGGCACAGCGCTCGGCACGGCGAAAGAACATCGATCTCGAAGAAGTGCTGATGGAGGAATTCCAGGTCAAACTGCCAGCGATCGGTGCCGCGCTGTCAAAGTTCTTTGCTGTTCCCTATGAGCCCTTCCAGCCGAACCGCATCAGGCCGATGGAGCTGTTGAAGCATCTCAAGCGGGATTACGCAGAGGCAAATCACTGGCTGCCGGTTGAGGAGAGCGCCGACGGCCTGGTGGTCGTGACCATCGACCCGGAGCGGATCAGGGGCTCGCGGACGGTCAACAACATCTTTCCGAAGAGCCGGATAGCCTATCGCGTCACAACCCACCGGGATTTCCTGCAACTGATCAACCAGTTTTTCGGCGACCTGTCGAAAATGGATTCTGTCGGCGACCTCTTGTCCGGACTCGACGACGATGAAGCGAGCGATGTGCCCGGCAGCAGTGCCGAGGTACTCAGTGCTGCCGCGGACAACGAACTCGTTCGCCTGGTGAACAAGATCATCGTCGAGGCCTATCAGAAGGGCGCGTCGGATATCCACATCGAGCCACGGCCTGGCAAGGAAAAGACGGTCATCCGCTTCCGGCGGGACGGTGCCCTGGCGCCGTACATCGAGATCCCGCCATCCTACCGAAGTGCCCTGATCGCGCGTCTCAAGATCATGTCCGATCTCGATATTTCGGAGAAACGCCGGCCGCAGGATGGCAAGATCAAGTTCAAGCGCTGGTGGCCGTTGGACATCGAGCTGCGGGTGGCGACAATCCCGACCGCCGGCGGCATGGAGGACGTCGTGCTACGCATCCTCGCCGCCGGCGAACCGATCCCGCTCGCGGATCTCGGTGTGACAGAGCACAACCTCGCGCGGCTGAAGACCCTGATCGCCAGGCCCTACGGGCTGTTCTTCGTCTGCGGCCCGACCGGATCGGGAAAGACGACCACCCTGCACTCGATCCTCAGCTACATCAACCGGCCGGAAACCAAGATCTGGACCGCCGAGGACCCGGTCGAAATCACCCAGAAGGGCCTGCGTCAGGTGCAGGTCAACAAGAAGGCCGGGCTCGATTTTGCGACCGTGATGCGGGCCTTCCTGCGCGCTGACCCGGACGTGATCATGGTCGGTGAAATGCGCGACCGGGAAACCGTGTCGATCGGCATCGAAGCCTCACTCACCGGCCACCTGGTTTTTGCGACCCTGCATACCAACAGTGCTCCCGAGTCGATCAATCGCCTGCTCGACATGGGCATGGACCCCTTCAATTTTGCCGACGCGCTCCTCGGCATTCTTGCCCAGCGGCTTGCCAAACGCCTGTGCCCATCGTGCAAGGAGGCTTACCAGCCGACGTCAGACGAAATCCGACACCTGCTTTCCGAGTATTCCGCCGAAATGGCGCATACGCAGGAATGGCAGGCGGACCCGCAGGCTGCTACCGAGCGCGTGCACCAGGAATGGCTGGCAAGGCACGCTCGGGGTGGCAGGTTCACACTCTATCGAGCACACGGCTGTGATGCCTGTGCCGGCAGTGGCTACAAGGGACGTGTCGGCCTGCACGAACTGCTGAGTGGTACCGATGTGGTCAAGCAGCAGATCCAGGAGCGCGCGCGCGTCGCTGAACTGCTCGCCACGGCGCTCAACGAGGGCATGCGTACACTCAAGATGGACGGCATCGAGAAAATCCTGTCTGGCATCACCGACCTGAAACAGGTGCGCGCGGTCTGTGTCAAGTAGGGATGGTCATGTGGGCGGCGTCGGGCCGTCAGGCAGCGAATCGTTGCGTAGAACCTCCTCCTCCGGAAGGACCATGGCCACGAGTCAGGCAAGCGGGGTTGTTCGGTCAAATGCCTCTCGCCCGCGTGCCAAAGAGCAATTCTCCGGATGGGTTCAGGCTCTGGCACGAAAATCGCTTTTTCATTCGGAGGATTACCCATCACCTTGGCCAGAAGGACTGACATCGCATGAACGAGCAGGAAAAAGGTTTTACGCTGATCGAGCTGATGATCGTCGTCGCGATCATCGGCATTCTGGCGGCCATCGCGGTCCCGCAGTTTTCGGAGTACATCAAGAAGGGCGAGGACAAGGCGGCGCAGAGCGATGCGCGGAACCTGCTGACGGCTGCCACCAGCGCCGGCTTCAACCCCTAGCTTTGGCGGGTCGTCACCATGCAACGACTGCGGTTTGCTCCGGTGCCGTTTTGGCGTCGTGCCTCAAGGCAAGAAGCGTCCGTCAGGCTGACCGCCAGGGAATGTGGGCTGACATTTTTTGTCAGCCGGGTGACGCTAATGGGGGGTAATACCCGGTGGCTAAGGCCGGAAAAGGCGCTTTCCACTGGGCTAAAGGCCTGGCATGGAAAGTGCTGGATCTAACGCAACGGATTGTCCGTTGAACTCACTGGAAGGAGCAACCACCATGAAGAAGCTGCAAAAAGGTTTCACGCTGATCGAGCTGATGATCGTTGTGGCGATCATCGGCATCCTGGCCGCCATCGCTATCCCGCAGTTCAGCGAGTACACCAAGAAGGGCGAAGACAAGGCAGCTCAGTCCGATGCGCGCAACCTGCTGACCGCCGCAATCGGGAACTCGACTGCCAATTAACCCTCTCGACTGGAGATTCTCATGAGCAATATCAGTATGAAAAATGTTGTGATGGCTTCGGTTCTTGCCATCTCCGCTGTCACCTCGATGTCGGCTAATGCCGCTACGGTGTGCACCGGCGGCGTTGCCGGAAGCGGTGCTTCATTTGCTTCCGGGACCAATTTCGTGAAGACGGCGTTCACTACGAAATGTTCGGCGAATGTCTTCCTGGATGGAACGGAGACGTCTGCCACCTTGTTCAAGGTGGGTTCGGCATCGATCAAGGGCAAGAAGTATTATGGCGGTTCGACAGCCGGTGGTGCTGTCACAGCCTTGGGGGACTGTGCTGCCATCGCTGCTGGCGGTGCTTGCGCCCAGACTGACTCTCAAAAAGGGGAAACTGACGCCCCGAGTTCCTAACCTTCGGCCTTCTGCTGTGAAAGCGGGCGCGCCGCAGGCTGCGCCCCTTTTTTTGACGGGTAATCATGCTCGAGTTTGCCCTTTCCGGGCTACGTTCCGGCTTGCGGGGAAGAAGTTTCCACGCAGTCTTTTTTCTTGGCATGCTGATGATCGGCATCGCCTATCTTTCGGGTTTCTTCTCGCCGCGTCAGCCGCAGACCGTCGCGCTCGATGTCGGCTTCTCGGGGATCCGCTTTTCCCTCGTTCTGCTCAACCTGTTCTGGGTGCAGGAGCTGGTCGCACGCGAGATCGATCGCCGAGTCATCCTCTTTTCACTGGCCTATCCGGTCTCGCGCGGTGCCTTTCTGGCCGGGCGGTTTGCGGCCGTGCTGCTCCTTTCGCTTCTGGCGGCAACGGTACTTGGGTTGCTTTTGCTGCTGGCCGTGATCGTGGTGGGAGGGGGGTTCAGTGGGGAATTTCCACCGGCACTGGGGCTGCCTTTCTGGAGTACCGTCGCCGGCCTGGCGCTCGACGCAGCCGTGGTGGCCGCTTTTGCCCTGTGCATCGCCGCGCTGTCCACCGTTTCTGTGTTGCCGCTCGCCCTGGGAGCCGCTTTCGCTGTGGCCGGGAAGGCGCTTGGCGCGACCATCGACTACCTGGCGCGCGGCGCCGACGGTGACCAGGAATTGCTCGCCAGCTACAGCCCGATTGTTGACCGGATCCGCTGGCTGGTGCCGGATCTCTCGCGCCTCGATTGGCGGGAGTGGTCGATGTATCAGTTGGCGCCCGGCGCCGAAACGGTGTTCTGGTCGGTGTCGATGGCGGTCGCGTACATCGTCCTGCTCATGGTTGTTGCCAGCCTGTTGTTCTCGCGGCGGGAGTTCTCCTGATGCGACATTCGCTGAGCGTCATGACGCTGTTCATGGGTGTGCTGTCGGTGCTCGTCTATGGCTATGCCCAGCACCGTCTGTCTGCCCTGGCCCGCCCGACGGCGGCTCCGGAACTGCTGATATCCTTGCCGCGCTTTGCGCAGGTCCTGATGGCGGGAGGGGATCGCCACCTGGCGGCCAATCTGGCGGGATTTCGAGTGCTGGTCGCCGACACCGGTCGGATGAACGCCGAGGACTACGCGGTGCAGGCAAAACTGCAGCGAGATATTGCGTGGTTCAACCCCTTGCATGAAGACAATTACTACATTGGCGCGGCAATTCTGCCGTGGAATGGCGAACTGGATGCGGCACAATACGTCCTGCGCCGGGCTTCGGACGCGCGGACTTTCGATTGGTACCCGCTGTTCCATTATGGATTTCTCTTCTATCATTTTCGCAAGGACCCGGCGACAGGCGCCCAGTGGCTGCTGAAGGGCGTCCCGCGGGTCACCAATCAACAGGACGAGTGGGCACTGCAGAATCTCGCCGCCGTCTGGATCGAAAAAGGTTATCAGACCGCCAATGCTGCGACAATGGTCGACGCGATGGCGGCAGACTCGCCGCCGGGGGCTTTCCGCAACTACCTGCAGGTAAGGGCCCGTCGTCTGCGTGACCTGGCGGCGCTGCAGGACGCAGCGACGCTTTTTCAGGCCAGGTATGGCCGCGGGGTCGTCAAGCTGGAGGAACTGGTGAGTGCTGGTTTGATCGCCGAACTGCCGAAAGACCCGCTGGGTTTTGGCTTCGGCCTCGATGCGGCCGGTCGGCCCATCCTGAATCCAGTCGCTGCGGGTGGGCAATGAGCGTTCCTGCGATCGCCATTGACGGCCTTGAAAAACACTACCGGAAGCGGTGGCGGTCGGCAGCGGTCGTCGCCCTTGGCGGCGTTTCGCTGGCCGTCGAGCCTGGCGAAGCCTTTGGCTTCATCGGCGCGAACGGCGCCGGCAAGACGACGACGATCAAGATCCTGATGGGCCTGATTGGGGCGACGAGCGGAAGCGCCCGCCTATTCGGGACAGCCGTCACGGAGCCGCGTGCTCGCCTGGGCCTCGGCTATGTTCCCGAGAACCCCTATCTCTACGACTATCTGACGCCACTCGAACTGCTCACGATGAGCCTGCGGCTGCATCGGGTCAGGGTGACTGCCGAGGAAAGCCACTGTCTGGCCTGGCTGGAGCGCCTTGGCCTGGCGCAGGTAGCGACAAAGGCGATCCGTTCGTTCTCGAAAGGCATGACGCAGCGCGTGGCCATTGCCCAGGCGCTGTGCATCAATCCGCGCCTGCTGATTCTCGACGAGCCGCTGTCCGGTCTTGACCCGATTGGTCGCCGGGATGTGGTCGATATCCTTTCCGAATACAAGCGCGGCGGCGGGACCCTTTTTCTGACGTCGCATGTGCTGCATGACGTCGAAAGACTCGCCGACCGCTTCGGGCTGATTCATGAAGGGCTGTTGCGGGCGGTTCGATCGCCGGCCGAACTCACGGGCGAGCAGGATATGGTGCTGGTGCGCACCTTCGGCCAGGTCGCGGTGGCCGGGATGCGCGAGGATTTTTCGGGGCGCTGGCTTGGCGAGGTGCCACGCGCCGAGCTATGGGCGCGCCTCGAAGCCCTGCATCATGCCGGGCATGTCCTGGTGGAAGTGCGCCCGAGCCTGTCGCTGGAGGTGGCCTTCATGCGTGCCGTCGGGCAGTCGTGACGATGAAGACAACCCGGAAAAAGTCGCACGCGGCAGTCGCCCGGCGGGTTCCGCTGGATGCGGACTGCCTGGCGCTGATGCGCCTGGTCGAGGCTGGCAGGCACGCCGATGTGGAAGCGGCGGCCCGTCGCATTCTTGGCGCCCGGCCGAACCAGCCGTTGGCCCTGAAGGCGCTTGGCTTCGCCTTGATCGGGCAGGGCCGTTACGACGACGCGCTGCCGGTGATCCGTTATTCGCTCGAGCGCCATCCCGATGACCCGGAAGCGCTCAACAACCTCGGGATCGTCCTGTCGGCGCTGATGCGCTGGGATGAATCGATCAAGTGTTTCGCTCGTTCAATCGAGATCAAGCCCGGCGATCCCGAGGTGCTGAAAAACTACGGCGTCGCTCTCTCGCGCATGCACAAGTGGGACGAGGCCGTCCCATTCTTTCTCAAGGCCATTGAGTGTCACCCGGGTGATTACGTGGAGGCGATCGAGCAGCTGGCCAATGTACTGCTCAACAGCAATCGCAACGACGAAGCCTGGACGTGCTTCAACGAGCTGTGGAAAAATGACCACACCAATGCCGCCTTCCTGTCCGAGCTGCTTTGTGCCAGCCTCAAGCGATGTGACTGGACTGATCTGGAGGCGCGGCTGCTTGCCCTCAGGTCCTTGACCACGGACTATCGCTCGCTGACCGAGAATCCTTTTGTCGTCCTGTCGTTTCCTGGCATCACTTCCGACGAGCAGCGCAGCGTCGCATCGAACTACGCGCGCTGCAACATCCCGGCGAGCGTTCTCGATGCACCGGACCCTGCCCTGGACGCACGCAAGGTAGAACCCGCTCGACGCTCGCGGCTACGGATTGGCTACCTGTCGGCCGATTACCGCAACCATCCGGTTGGCCAGATCATGCCGCAGGTCATCGAGTTGCACGATCGGGCACGAGTCGAGGTGTTCGGTTATTCGCTGGGGGTCGATGATCAGAGCGACCTGCGGCAGCGCTTGCGCGCTGCCTTCGATCATTTTGTCGATCTGCGGGATTGCAGCGTGATCGAGACGGCCGAGCGCATTCGTGCCGACGAGGTCGATATCCTGATCGATCTCCACGGCTGGACTGCAGATGGGCGGCCCGAGGCACTGGCCCTGCGCTGTGCGCCGGTGCAGGTGAATTGGCTGGGCTATGCCGGGACAGTCGGTCACCCGAAACTGGCCGACTATCTCTTGGGTGACCCGGTGGTGACACCCCTGTCGCATGCGCACTGCTATACCGAGACGCTTGCGCACTTGCCGAACTGCTATCTGCCGGCAGACAGCACGATTGCCCTCGCGGCTCCCCCGTTGCGCAGGGATGCCGGATTGCCCGAGGAGGGCTTCGTTTTCTGTTCCTTCAACAACAGCTACAAGTTCAACCCGCAGGTCTTTGACATCTGGTGTCGGCTGCTGCTCGAGACAAGCGACAGCTGTCTGTGGTTGAGTCAGCCCGGAGGTACGGCTCACGATCGCCTGCGGAAAGAGGCCGAGAGCCGTGGCGTCGATCCGGCTCGGGTCATCTTCGCACCGCGAGTCGAGTCAAAGGCAGATCATCTGTCGCGCCTGCAACTGGCGGATCTGGCGCTCGACCCGTTTCCGTACAACTCGCACTCGACGGGAATCGATGTCTTGTGGGCAGGCGTTCCGATGGTTGCGCTACTTGGCGATACTTTCCCGGGACGCGTTGGCGCCAGCCTGCTGCATGCGGCAGGGCTCGACGAGCTGGTCGTCGGATCCACCGACGAGTACTACCGATTGGCCCTGGCCCTGGCACGCACCCCCGAGCGACTGCGTGCGCTGCGGAGGCAGCTGGTCGAGCAGAGAAACCGCTGCCCGCTCTTCGATATGCCGCGCTTCGTTCGCTCGCTGGAGGAGGTGTACTTCCGGATGTGGGACAGCGCCCTGTCGGGTGCCGAGAGGACTGCGCTCGTCTGAGCGCAGCCGGTACTGATCTTGATGCGCACATTAGTGCGGCGCCTTGCCGGGAGGTGAGGGAAGTGCTCGGAGCTGCCACGAAAAACCTGGAAACGTCTTCGCGGGCTCTCTTCTGGGGGGCCCTGTTCATTGTCGTTGTCGTGGCAATCGCGCCGAATCTGGCCTGGCTGGCGGTGGCTAATCCGCCCAAGAGACTGGTCGCTGAGATCCTTTTGCCGGCACTGGCGGCTGTCGGGCTGTTGCTGTCGGTCGCCGGCAGACTCTGGGTCGGCGTCCTGCTGCTGTTGCCGTGGGTGGCGCTGGCGCCCTTCGAGGCTTACTACATCCTGGATTTCGGCAGGCCCAGCGATCCCCATCTGCTCGGCGTCATCGCCGACAGCGATGTCGCAGAAGCAAGCACCTTCCTGTCCGGGATCGCCGGCGACCTGGCAGCGTTGAGCCTGGCGGGCAGCGCTCTGGCGGCGTTTACCCTGCAGTGCGCGCGGCGCTGGCGAATCACCTGGGCGGGGCGCACCCGCTGGTGGGCGCTGTTGGCGAGTGCCCTTGCCCTGGCTCTGCCCGAACTGGTGGACCTGGATGGGCCGCCGCGTTCCCTGCCGATAGAAAACCTTCCGCCATCTCTGCTCGATCCGAACGACAATCTGGCGAAAGATTTTCGGACGCACATCTTCGACTACCTGCTGCCGGTCTATCCTGTCGGCGTTCCCGGCCGCTTCCATGCCTATCTGGCGCAGCGCCGGGCGTTGAATGCAGCGAAGGAGAGGCTCGAGGGCTTCCGTTTTCATGCCCGACAGGAATCCGTCGCCGGGCGCGAGGTGCACGTGCTGGTGATTGGCGAAACCGGGCGGCCGGATCGCTGGCAGTTGAATGCCTATCACCGCGAGACGAATCCACGCCTGTTGACGATCGAGGGCCTGGTCAGTTTCAAGGATGCGTTTTCGCCCTGGACGTCGACGCGAATGTCCGTGCCACTGCTGCTGACGCGCAAGTCGCCAGTCGACCACAAGGTGTTCTTCCCGGAACGTTCCCTGATTTCGGCCTTCCGCGAAGCCGGTTTCAGGACCTATTGGCTATCGACGCAGAGCCCGCTCGGTCCGCACGACAGCTCGATTGCGCTGCATGCTGCCGAGGCGCACGAGGTACGCTTCCTCAACCCGCTGGGCTACCAGGCTGGCGGTGTCCTGGATGGCGCGCTGCTGAAGCCGCTGGCCGAAATCCTCGCACGTGGCGAGCAGAAGGTGCTGGTCGTCCTGCACACCCTTGGCGGGCATTTCAACTATGCGGATCGCTACCCGGATGAGCTGGACGTTTTCAGGCCTTCGCTCAAAGGTGTGAGGAACCCCAGCCTGCACCAGCCGGCGCTGAAGCAGGAGTTGAACAACAGCTACGACAACAGCTTGCTGTACCTGGATTTCTTCCTCGCCGAAGTGATTGGCCATCTGTCGGATCTCGATGCGCTGACGACGGCGTTCTACATCGCCGACCATGGCGAGAATCTCTTCGACGGAGCGTGTGACAAGGCGGGTCACGGGCGCGACAACGAGTATGACTTTCGTGTGGCTGCCCTGTGGTGGTCTTCGGCTCGTTACACAGAGGCGTTTCCGGATAAGGTGGCTGCCGCCAGATCGCGTACCGATTCTCCGATTGCCACCAGCAACGTCTTTCACTCGCTGCTCGATGCCGCCAACATCCGCTATCCGGATGAGGATCCTGGTTTGAGCCTCTTCAGCCCGGCCTGGCGCCCCGCCGCACGCATCACCCAGAGCGGGATCGACTTTGATCTCGCCAGTCGGGACCCGATATGCAAGAAACTGCTGCCAACACGGCCCCGGTCGGCGTCCTGACCGGCCTGTTCTTTGTTTCCGGTTTTGCCAGCCTGGTCTATCAGGTCAGCTGGCAGAGAGTGCTCTTTGCCGCTTTCGGTTCTGACCTCGAATCGGTGACCATCGTTGTCTCGGCGTTCATGCTGGGTCTTGGCGGCGGTGCGCTCTGCGGGGGCTGGTTGGCGGATCGGCTGCCGGCCAGGGCACTGGCAATGTTCTGTGGCTGCGAGGCGGGGATCGGACTGTACGGACTGATCAGTTTTGCTTTGATGCGCTGGATTGGCGATGCCTTTGTCCTGGCTTCCCTGCCGGTCATTGCCGCGGTGAACTTCCTGCTGGTTCTTGGCCCGGCGCTGCTGATGGGGGCGACCTTCCCGATCCTGGTGGCCCATACCGTGCGGCAGTGGGGTAACGTCGGGATGGCCACGGGTCATCTTTACGGCGCCAACACCCTGGGTGCGGCGCTGGGCGCCCTGACTACGGTGTTCGGGCTGTTCCATGTCATGCGCCTCGATCAATCGATCAGCCTGGCAGCGGCACTCAACTTTTCCGTCGTGGCCATCGGTTTCTGGCGTCTGCGGCAGGCCCGATGAAGCGACTCGGCTGGAGTCTCGCATTCTTCATCGGTTTCCTGAGCCTGAGCCAGGAGATCCTGTGGGTTCGGGTTGTCACCTTTGCCCATCAAGGTGTCCCGCATTCGTTCGCCCTGGTCCTCGCGGTCTTTCTGTTTGGCGTCGCCTCGGGAGCAACCGCTGGGAAGCGCTTGTGCGGACGATGGCCGTTGTCGGCAGATACCGCTGTCGGGTGGTGTCTGCTGGCGGGCGGGGTGCTCGATCTCCTGGTTCCGTGGTTGGTGTCACGGGTTGCCGGCAGCGAGTGGCTGTCGGTCGCCATGGGCGTTCTGATTTATGTGTCGGCGGTGCTGAAAGCCATGGCCTTCCCGGTCGCGCACCATCTCGGCTCGGATGCCGGAGGTTCGTATCTCGGCCGCTCGGTGGCCAAGGTCTATGCCCTGAATATCGTCGGCTCGACACTCGGCGCCTTGCTCACCGGTTATGTCTTGCTGGACTACGTTTCAGTGAGCAGCGGCTTCACCCTGGTCGGTGCAGCAACGCTGGTGATTGGCTTGGTGTCGCTGCTGCGAGGCTGTCCGCGCTGCGTGTGGATTGCGCCAGTGATTGTCGCCGGTGTGATCGTGACCGCCGGTCCCGACGATCGGACTCTGGTCGTGGCGGCCAGCCGTCATGCGCCGGGTCGCATCAAGACGATCATCGAGAATCGGCATGGCATCATCCATGTTGTCGATGATGGCGAGGAACGGGGCGATGTGGTCTATGGGGGCAATGTGTATGACGGGAGAACGAACATCGATCTGCGGGTGAACAGCAATCGGGTCGACCGTGTCTATCTGTTGGCCGCGCTGCATCCTGCACCGCGCAAAGTGCTGGTCATCGGGTTGAGCACTGGCGCCTGGGCGCGTATTCTTTCGACGCTGCCGTCCCTGTCGCAGATGGATGTCGTCGAGATCAATCCGGGCTACCTGTCCCTGATCTCGGCTTATCGGCACTTGTCGCCGCTGCTCGACGATCGGCGCGTCCAGGTGCATATCGACGACGGGCGTCGATGGTTGCGGCGACATCCGGCGGATCGGTTTGACCTGATTGTGATGAACACCACTTTCCACTGGCGAGCAAATATAACCAACCTGCTGTCGCGGGAGTTCATGGAGATCGCCAGATCGCGGCTGGCGCCGGGTGGCATCCTTGCCTTCAATGCCACCGGCTCAGCGGACGCGCTGGCGACGGCTGCGGCGGTTTTTCCTCACGCCTACCGCTGGTCCAACTTTGTCTACGCTGCCGAACATGACTTCCGGGCCATTGCTCCGCAGGCGGTGGACCGTCTGGCGGCACTTCACCTGGGCGCCGAGGCATTTGACCTGCGGAGAAGCACCGACCGGTCGCTGTTGAACGACATGTTGGCGAAACCATTTGCCAGCGTGCACGACGTCGAGATTGAAAGTGGTCGCGCGCTGGCCGTGATCACGGATGCCAACATGCTGACCGAATTCAAATATGGCCGGCGGCTGCGGCTGGACTGATCGCCGAGCAAGATCTGGCTGAGCGCAGCCGGCTTTTGTGGAGTATCTGTCGGCAAGGGGAGGCGAGCCCCCGTGTGCTTGGCGGGTAAGCAAGAGCGCCAGCTGGTCATGGCTTTCTGTCCAGCGAAGGTGTCACTCTGGCGCCAACCGGCCGCGCCTCGCGCTATGATGGTAACCGAGTTCCGGGCCGGGGTGCTTATCAGGAATCGATCGTTGAACAGGGAGGCAGAAGTCACATGTGGAGTCTATTGGACTATTTCCCCGAGGATTTCAAGATCAACATACTTGACATCGGGGCGGCGCTGAATGAACGACCACCGTACCAGTCACTGGTTGATGCCGGCCGGGCGAAGATCATCGGCTTCGAGCCGAACCGCGAGGAATGCGAACGATTGAACCAATGTTACGGCGAGCCGCATCGCTTTTTTCCATACTTCGTTGGCGATGGACGATCAGCGATTTTTCATGAAACCAACTGGGTGTTGACGGGCTCGCTTTACGAACCCAATTCTCCGCTCCTCGAGAAGTTCCAGAATCTCGCCGAGCTGGTGACGCCAGTGGGCAAGCATCCGGTCAGCACCACCCGACTTGACGACATCGATGAGATCTCCGATGTCGACTTCGTCAAGATTGACGTCCAGGGAAGCGAGCTGGCTGTCTTCCAGAACGGATTGCGCGCGCTTTCGGGCACGGTCCTGATACAAACCGAGGTTGAGTTCGTCGAGCTGTACAAGGGACAGCCGATGTTCGCCGATGTGGATTCTTTCCTCAGGGGCGCAGGGTTTCAGTTTCACGCGTTCAACGGCTTTGGCAGCCGCTCGTTCAAACCGATTGTTGTCAATGGCAACATCAACCAGGGGGTTCGTCAGGCGCTATGGTCGGACGCTCTCTACGTACGCGACTGGATGAGTCTGGATGCCCTCGATGCAACCAAACTCAAGAAGTATGCCGTGCTTGCCCACGACTTGCTACAGTCGTACGATCTTGCCCATCTGGTGCTGTTGACTCTCGACAAGAAAACCGGAAGCAGCTTCGCCGCCAAGTACCTCGATCAATTGACTGACGGTATCGAGCAACCGGATTCCTGACGGCAAGGTCTGGGAAGCGTCCGCTCGCGCTCGACTGGCTCGACGCGGGTCAGGTCAGGCGAGAACCAGCGATCGAGAATCCGCAGATGCGCCCACGCCGGTTCGGCCATACGTCGACGCCACGCCGTGGCGTTGGCGGTGCCTGGCGGCTATGACGCTGGCAGTCCAAAACGGTTCTGCAACAGGCGCAGGCGACGTGCCATTTCGCTGCTGCCAAAGCCCAGCGCGCGGATCATTTCCAGGCGTTGCTGGGCGGATACCCCAGTGTAGAACGATGAAAACGAGCCAAGCCGTTCCATTTCCTCCAGGACAGCGGCGAGAACCCAGTTGCCGATGCCGTCACCGGGAGGGATGGAGTCGAATCGTTCGCCGGGCACCAGAAAAGGTTCCCCCGGATCGACCTGACCATGTTCGAAGATGGCGTTGGCGAGCTGCTGGAGCGCCGACACGGCCATCGATCGCGCGCCAAAGGCCCGCGCCACGCGTGCGAGGCTGGCCAGGCGCAGATGCGACGGCTGGCTTTCGCACAAGGTCCTGAGCAGGCTGAAGCTGGCCTCCAGGGAAACCCAGCGATCAGCAGGGGGCCGCGACGAGTCCTGGCTGATCGCGTAGAAGGACAGTGCTTGATCGACCATAGCGCTGCAGCCAGCGGCCATTGTCTGTTCCCACAGACTGGCAAGTTCAGTCCCGTACGGTAGCTTGCCGATGGTGTGACGCCAGTCGTATTCGAGGCAGTTACTGCGCCTTTCCACGCTGTTCGGTAACTGTTCCGCCGGTGGTTTGACGGCTTGGGCAGCAGGATCCACCAGGAAACCCTGGGCGGCAAGCCTTGCGGCGCGGTCCGGCTTGCAACAAAACAGGTTGAGCAGGTAGCCATCCGGAGGTGATTCGGCATCGAAGCGAACCAGCAGGTTCAGTCCCGGGACCAGCCGGTAGGAGTCATAGCCCAGGGCGGCAAAGTCGTGGACGAGTTCCATATGCAGGTCTGCACCGGCCTTGATCTCGTACTGGACCAACGGTGACAGGTCGGCAAAAAAGCGTTGTCCCCCTTGCAGAATGTTGGCCTCCTCACCCTCCGCATCGATCTTCATGAAGTCGATATTCGGGCCGTGCTGATCTCTCATCCAGTCGTCGAGGGTGAGGACTGGCACCGTCTCAACAGCGCTGGTTGATGGCTGACCATGAACCAGCGCGTTCAATTCGGAATTCTCGTTCAGGGATAACTGCGCTGTACCACAGCTACTGGACAGGGCGCTCTGTTCCAGGAAAACATGGGCAAAGCCATTGACGGCAATTCCTTCCGCGAGCAATCTTGCCGTGCCGGACGCCGGCTCGAAAGCCCAGACGCTTCCTGTGGGTCCGACGGCCTGCGCCATCGACAGAGCGTAAACCCCATAGTTGGCACCGATGTCGATGACTTTTTGCCCTGGCTGCAGCAGGTGCCGCAGGAACTTGATCTCATCTTCAAACCAGTCCTGTTGTTCCAGCAGAACATAGGGAGTGATCAGATCCAGCGAGTCAGGAACGACGACCCGAACGTCATCGACCATGGTGAGTGTCGCGGTAGCAGTCATGGCTTGAGAAACCTCTGTGAGATTCAAGTTGCGGTGTTTGCCCGGCGCCCGGAACATGCGAGTTTCGGCCGCTGGCCAAGCGCCGACGGTGAGTACGTTACGGTATTGTAAGGGACTCGGGTTACCCGGTACGCATCATTCGGTCAAGGCGGCTCATTCGATCCCAGGGCGGCAGCGATACTTCCCGCCGGGACGGCGGTGATACCTTCGCTGAGCGGCCAGGGCGAGCCGACGCCGTGGCAGATGACATAAAGCTGTGTCAGGTTCAGTACGTCGCGGGCCGATCGCATGGCGGCCGTTAGCATGAAAACTCGGAGTCTTGGTCCGAGATTTCATTGATCAGAAGGCTTGGCCAGCGCCGTAGCATGAACCCGATCAGCGCGTCAGGCGCCAGGCTGCGCTGATCGTGACTCAGTTCCATCAATCGCCCGATGAATCGGGCTCCTACGGATGTCGTGGGCTCCGGGCAGGCCGTCGGCTGCCTTAGCTACTTTCTCCCGCCGAGCAGACCCAGCAGCCCTTCGGCGAGGCGCTGGACGGTCTGCGGGTCGGGGACGGGAAGCTTGAGGTAGCGCTGGCCGGTGGTCAAGTCGGTCTGCACCCAGGGCAACTCGCGTTCGCCGCTTGACGCCGCGGTCAGCTCGCCCAGCAACTGCACACCGGCGGCCAGCAGCGGCGCCCAGGGATCGGCGGCCCCTGATGCTGCCGCCGGGGCGGGCGTTGGTGGCTGAGCCTCGGTGCTCGCCTCGGCAACGGGCGGTTGACCCGCTTCGCCCGCTGGCGTCGACTGCCGGTATTCGGCCTCGCCGTCGGCTTCTGTCTCGCTGCCGGCGGCCGGCGCCGCATCGAGCGGCAAGGTGTCCTCGCTCGACTCGTCCATCGGGGCGGTGCTTTCCGCTGCGCCGGAGACCTGTTCGACGGTTTCCATGAATTTTGAAAGGCGCGTGCCCTGCAGGACCACTTCGCTTTCACCGCCGTCGAGGATGCCGGCGAAGAGCGATTGCTTGAACGCCAGTATGGAAAGCATGCCCTCCTCGATGGTTCCCCGGGCGACGAAATTGATCACCTGCACGCCGCGTGTCTGGCCCAGTCGATGCACGCGACCGATGCGCTGTTCGAGTACCGCCGGGTTCCAGGGCAGGTCCATGTTGACGACCACAGCCGCTGCATGTTGCAGGTTGAGTCCGACGCCGCCGGCATCGGTGCTCAGAAACACCCGGCAGGCGGGGTCGTTGTTGAAGCGGTCAACGAGCGCGCCGCGCTTGTCGCCGGGGACGCCGCCGTGGAACAGGACATGTTCCCAGCCACGCGTCTTGAGCCGGCGGATGATCAGCTCGTGCGTGCGCAGCCACTGGCTGAAGACGACGACCTTGGCCTGCGGGTCGTCGAAGAGGTCGTCGAGCAGGGTCAGCAGCTCGTCGGCCTTGTAGCCGTCGTCGGTTTCGTGGTCGATGAGAAAGCTGCTGTTGCACGCCATGCGCATGTTCTGCAGCGAGCAGTGCAGACGGAGCTGGTCCTTTTCCGAGAGGAAGCCGGTATGCCGCCAGCGTTGTACGATGCGCGCGACGGTCTGGCGGTTCTCCTCGTGATGTTCGGCCTGCAGCGGGCTCATCGGCATGAACAGGGTGTTGTCGACGCGTTCTGGCAGTTGTTCGAGCACTTCCGACTTGCGTCGGCGCAACATGATCGGCGCCAGCGTCTGGCCAATCCGGTGCAGCTCGCGGTAGCCGACGACGCGGCCGCGTTCGTCCCGCTGCTGGTGTTCGTCGAGCAGGCGCCAGGTTGGCCCCAACCGGTGCTGGTCGACGAACTGCACGATCGAGATCAGCTCCTCGAGACGGTTTTCGAGCGGCGTCCCGGTGAGCACGATGGCGTAAGGGCTGTCGATCCGCTTCAGTGCGCGCGCCGCGATGGTGTTCCAGTTCTTGATCCGCTGCGCTTCGTCGACGATGACCACGTCCGGTGCCCAGGCCTCGATCAGGTCGAGGTCGCGGCTGACAGTTTCGTAGTTGGCGATCTTGCAGAAGTCAGCCTGGGCGTAGCGCGCCTGGCGGACGGCGCGCAGACCGCCGATGACGGTCGCGCGCCGATTGGTGAAACGGGTGATTTCGCGCTCCCACTGATGCTTGAGCGAGGTCGGACAGACGATCAGCACGCGTTCGGCTGCAAAGTGGCTGGCAAGGATTTCCATGGCCGCGATCGCCTGCACCGTCTTGCCGAGGCCCATCTCGTCGCCGATTAGGGCGCGGCCGGCGCGCGCCGCGAACAACGCGCCCTCACGCTGGTAGGGATAGAGCTCGACCTTGAGTAGTGCCTTGAGTTCAGGACTGTCGGCACCCAGCGGGTAGGCGGTCGTGAGCGTTTGCCGGCGTATCTCGCCGTCGCGGACCTCGGCGACGAAGGATAGCGCGTCCTCAGCGCAACGCAGGTCGTGGCCTGCCGAACGAACGCCGTCAACGAACGCGGGTAGCTCGACGAAGCGCTGCGGGGACAGTTGCCAGCCGCTGGTCTCCTCGAAGAGCTGGCGCATGGTCGACTGCAGCTCGGCGGGGAAATCGCTCCCCGGACGCAGGCGAACGCGTCGCTGCCCGGTGTAGTCGAGGAACAGCTCGCTGAACGATCCCTGGAAGCCCTGCTCGAGGGTTCTCTTGCCGCCTGGTCGGGCGCTGATCTGCGCCAGGGTGAATTCGATGTGCTTGCAGGTGCCGAGATCGTTGGTCGCGAAGTCGGGACACGAGCAGTGGTTGTCGCCGGCTTGTGCGCCGCGAATGACCACCCGGTAGCGGCGACGGCTGTCGGGGTTGAAGACCGAGAATTCGGAGAAGACCGGGTCATCGCCGAGGTTCTCAAAGCTGAATGGCTGCTCGCGGCCGAATTGCCGGCGCAGCGCCCTTTGCCAGTCGTCGACCGGCAGGTCGGCGGGCTTGCGCTGCCGAGAGAGGCGAGGCTCGGTGGTGCTGCGGGCAGAAGTCTTGCGGTTCTGGCTGGTGGTGTGTGCCTGGGTCATGGTGTCTCCGTGGCCTGCTCAGTAGGTGTCGGTCGGAAGTGGTGGGTCAACGGTCCCCGTTGTCTGGGCTGTGGTCGCCATTGTAGCCACTGCGGCCGAGCGCTGCTCCGCTCAGCGTTTCAGGCGGGCAAAGGCACTGGCCATGGCGCCGGTCGACTCTGGCTGGCTCTGCTGGCGTTGCCGGGCGCGGGCGGAGGTCGGTGCGGCAGCCATCTTCGGGGCGCTCGGCAACTCGTCGGCGAGTCGCATGCTGAGCGCAATGCGCTGGCGCGGCAGGTCAACCTCGATTACCTTGACCCTGACCACGTCGCCAGCCTTGACGACCGTGCGCGGGTCCTTGACAAAGCGGTCGGCGATCGCCGAGATGTGTACCAGCCCGTCCTGGTGCACGCCGATGTCAACAAAGGCGCCGAAGTTGGCGACGTTGGTGACCACGCCTTCGAGGATCATTCCCGGCTGCAGGTCCTTGACGGCCTCGATGCCTTCACGGAAGGCGGCGGTCTTGAACTCCGGTCGGGGATCGCGGCCCGGCTTTTCGAGTTCCCTCAGGATGTCGCGTACCGTCGGCAAGCCGAACCTGTCGTCGATGTACTTCTCCGGCGTCAGCGCCTTGAGGATTCGCGAATCGCCGATCAGCTCGCGAATACCCTTCCCGAGATCGGCAAGAATACGTTCGACCAGCGGGTAGGCTTCGGGGTGCACGGCCGAGCGGTCGAGCGGATTGTCGCTTTCGTTGATGCGCAGGAAGCCGGCCGCGAGTTCGAAAGTCTTTTCACCGAGGCGCGATACTTCCCGGAGTGCCTGCCGGTTGCGGAAGGCGCCATGCCGGTCACGGTGCGCAACAATGTTCGTCGCCAGCGTCGGGGTCAGTCCCGAGACCCTGGTCAGCAGAGGGATTGAGGCGGTGTTCACATCCACGCCGACGGCGTTCACGCAGTCTTCGACGACTGCGTTGAGCGCCCTGGCGAGCCGGGTCTGGCTGACGTCATGCTGGTACTGGCCGACGCCAATCGACTTCGGATCGATTTTCACCAGCTCGGCAAGCGGATCCTGCAGCCGACGGGCGATCGACACGGCGCCACGCAGGCTGACGTCGAGTTCCGGGAATTCGCGCGAGGCGTATTCTGAGGCCGAATAGACCGAAGCGCCGGCTTCGGAAACGACGACTTTGCTTAGCCGCAGGTCGGGCTGCTGGCGGATCAGATCAGCGACCAGGCGATCGGTTTCGCGCGATGCCGTGCCGTTGCCGATGCTGATCAGGTCGACCTGGTGCCGGCGCGCCAACAGGGCCAGGGTATGCAGCGAGCCGTCCCAGTCCCGGCGCGGTTCGTGCGGGTAGATCGTGGCGGTGTCGAGCAGCTTGCCGGTGGCATCGACGACGGCGACCTTGACGCCGGTGCGCAAGCCGGGATCGAGGCCCATGGTGGCATGCTTGCCGGCGGGTGCGGCGAGCAGCAGGTCGTGCAGGTTGGCGCCGAAAACGCGGATCGCCTCGGCCTCCGCACGCTCTCGCAGCGCGCTCATCAGTTCCAGCTCAAGGTGCAACGATACCTTGATTCGCCAGCTCCAGCGCACTGTCTCGGCGAGCCATCTGTCGGCCGGCCGGCCCTGGTCGACGATGCCGAAGCGCCGCGCGATGCGTGCCTCGCAGGGGTGGGGAGTGCCCGCCTTGTCGTCCGGCGCGCTGTCGAGAACCAGCGCCAGTTGCAGCAGGCCCTCGTTGCGGCCGCGGAAGAGTGCCAGGGCACGATGCGAGGGAATCGCGAGGATTGCCTCCGAGTAGGCAAAGTAGTCCTGGAACTTGCCGGCTTCGCTTTCCTTGCCTGGGATGACCGTTGATTTCACGCAGCCGTGCGTTTCCAGGTAGGCACGCAGCTCGGCCAGCAGCTCGGCGTCTTCGGAGAACTGCTCCATCAGGATCTGGCGGGCGCCGTCGAGCACGCTCTTGAGGTCGGCGAAGCCCGCTTCGCTATTGAGATAGCGCCCGGCTTCCACTTCCGGTGACAACCTGGGGTCTGCCAGCAGGGCTTGGGCGAGCGGGGACAGGCCGGCTTCGCGAGCGATTTGTGCCTTGCTGCGCCGTTTCGGCTTGTAGGGCAGGTAAAGGTCTTCGAGGCGCTGCTTGGTGTCGGCGGCGTGGATGCCGGCGGCCAGTTCGGGCGTCAGCTTGCCTTGTTCCTCGATCGAGGCGAGGATGCTGCTGCGCCGGTCTTCCATTTCGCGCAGGTAGCTCAGGCGCTCGTCGAGCAGGCGCAACTGGATGTCGTCAAGGCCGCCGGTCACCTCCTTGCGGTAGCGGGCGACGAACGGTACGGTTGCCCCTTCGTCGAGCAGGCTGGCGGTAGCAAGCACCTGCTGCGGGCGGCAGCCGATCTCCTCGGCGATTTTCTCGGCAATGGCGCGCGAGGCTTCTGGTGCTGGCGGTAGCGGCATCGGTGTCGGCTGGCTGAAAAGGAGCGCGAACTATGCAGAATCGGGCGGCAAAACTCAAGCCGGGTGGCTCATCGGTGGCCAGAGGTTGGCGGCAAATAGAATTGCCGCTGCGCTGTCACTCAGGTTACATTGCCACTCTTGGGCAGCGACGCACAGTTGGGAAATCTGACCGACCGCCGCGCGATGCAGGAGGTATTGCAGGAAGTGCATCCGACCTTGCTCTATCGCGCTCGCTGATCAAAGGCGGGTGTAAAGGCAGGGGCAGTGTCGTATCGCGCGTGGCAGTTCGTGAAGACCTCCAAGAGGGCGATCGGCTGCTGGCGGTCAACCGGGGGGGAGCCGTTCGTCCTGCAAGCCAGGGGGGGTGGCGTTGATCATGAAGAATCTTGTACTGGCGCTGGGGCTTTGTCTGGCCACTACCGTCGGCATTGCCGCTGAGACCGGGGCACCGGCCGGCAAGGTCAAGCGCGCTGAAGGCAGCGTGACGATCGATCGCGCCGGGCATGTTCAGTCGCTGCCGGTGGGCTCAACGGTGTACGTCGGGGACCGGATTCGTACCGGCGCCGACGGCTCGGTGGGCATCACTCTGTTTGACGACACCCTGCTCACCGCCGGGCCCCGCAGTACCTTGCTGATCAACCAGTTCCAGTTCAATCCCGCGACTAATGAGGGAAATTTGCTGACCACGCTGGTCAAAGGCACGCTGAGTGTGGTGACCGGCCTGATCGGCAAACAGGCACCACAGAACGTGCGCTTTCAGACGCCAACCGTGGTGCTGGGCATTCGCGGTACCGAGTTCATCGTCGAAGCGCGCGGAGAAGGCGAATGAGACCAGCGGGCGGGTCGCTGTGCGTCCTTGCGCTGAGCCTTTCGGCCTGCGCGCAGATCTCCGACCGTGTGGTCTTGCTGCCGGGGCCGGATGGCCGTAGCGGCGCGCTGTCGATCACTGCCGCCGCCGGCGAGGTCGTGCTCTCCGAGCCCTACACCGGGGTCGATGTCGCCGGCAGCCAGTTGACCCGGCAGAAGACCAGCCCGGGCATGGTGCACGACGCCTATGGCCGGCTGCTGGCCATGCAACCGTTGCGGCCACGAATTTTCGTGGTTCATTTCAAGCCCGGGAAAGACGTGCTGCGGCCTGACTCCCAGGCCATGCTGGCAAACATTGTCGCCGCTCTGGCCAACTTTCCGGCCGGCGAGGCGGTGGTGATTGGGCACACTGACCGGATGGGCAGTGCCGCCGACAACATGCAGTTGTCGCTGCGGCGGGCAGCGGCGGTGCGTGAGTTCTTGGTCGGTGCTGGCGTTGCCCGGGAGGCGATAAGCGTGGTTGGCCGGGGCGAACTCGAGCCGGCCGTGATCACCGATGACGAGGTCCCCGAAGCGCTTAGGTGATTGCCTCAAATAGTCATCCCGTCGCTGCCGGTCGGATCAAGATGTC
>ERZ761603.779-NODE-779-length-25457-cov-55.478663_pt1 | contig 25457 bp, 20 predicted proteins | sample MGYA00511879_ERZ761603 | MGnify/ENA primary metagenome ERZ761603 (study PRJEB28899, sample SAMN02850040) | bioreactor sludge metagenome | biome: EBPR Sludge; feature: EBPR Bioreactor; material: flocular biomat | place: Australia: Thorneside Wastwater Treatment... | reverse complement strand
TCAGTGTTTTGCTGAGAGACCCCGGCTCAAAAAGCGTCTTAGTAGTCACCGTCGAGGTACCCCCCCTTGCCGGCCCCCTGCGGACGGAAAATCTCGCCGGCGAGAACCTGGCGCACCGCGGCGAGCACCTGGACGCCGGAAAGCGATTTCGGAATGAACCCGGAAGCGCCGAGATTCATCACGCGGGTGATGGTCGGCAGATCATCGAAGGCAGAAATGACGGCGACCGGGATTGCGGGGTAGCGCCGGCGCAGGATGTCGAGGCCGGCGAAACCGTCGATTCCCGGCAAGGCGAGATCGAGCAGGATCAGGTCGACCTCGTCCTCGTCGTCGAGGAGCGCGAGCGCCGATTCGAAATCCGGCCGGTCGGCGACGACGACTCCGTCCTCCACCTGCGCCAGCAGGTTCACCAGGCCCTCGCGGACCAGCGTGTGGTCTTCAATCACCAGAAGCTTGAGCATGCCGCCCCCTGTCGGTCATCGTGTGCTAATTTATCATCTGCGCCAGCGAAGTGGTTTAAGATGCCCGAAAACCCATGCCAAGGAGAGAGACATGTCCACCGATACCCCGAACCCGATTGATCCGCTGGCCTTCGTGCGCAACATGTGGAGCGGCATGGGCATCTCGTTGCCAGGCATGGTGACGCCGACCTTCGACGTCGACGAGCTGGACAAGCGGATCAAGGACATGAAGGCAGTCGAGGGCTGGCTGCGCATGAATCTGTCGATGCTGCAGATGACCATCCAGGGACTCGAAATGCAGCGGACGACGCTCGGCGCCGTCCACGCCATGGGCCAGCTCGCCACCGATACGGCCCGGGCGATGAATCCGGAAGCCGCGCCGGCGCCGGTTGCGGTCGACCCGGAAAAGAATGCGTTTTCCGATGCCGCAATGTGGCCCTGGCAGATGATGCAGCAGATGCGCGACCAGATGCAGCAGGCCGCCGCCGCGGCGGTCCAGGCAGCCAATGCCGAAGCACCTGCCGCCAAGCCCAGCAACACCCCCTAGCGCAGCAGCCACGCCGCCCACAGCGGCAGCGTCAGCATCGAGCCGAGCGTCGTCGCCGAAATCAGCCAGGCGACGCTGCGCCCGTCGCCGCCCATGCGGGTCGCCAGGATATAGGCCGACGAAGCCGCCGGCAGCGCGGCGAACAGCACCACCACCTGATAGTTGAGGCCTTGGAGCCCGAGCCGGCTGCCAACGAGCGCGGCAATCACCGGCAATGCCAGCAACTTGACCGCCAGCAGCCACAGCGAGATCCCGCGCACACCCGGCATTCCCTCCAGGCGCAGGGCGGCGCCGACGGTGATCAGGCCGAGGGCGATCGACGCGTCGGACAGGCGGCCGAGAAATGCCTGCAGCGGCGGCGGCGGCACGAAGCCGGCGAGGTTGAGGAGGAAGCCCGCCGCCGTTCCCCAGATCAGCGGGTTGCGCGCCACCTCCCGCCACAGGCCGACCTCGCCGTGGCGGGCGAGCATCCACACCGACACGAAATTGGCCAGCGGCACCGCGGCGCCGACGATCAGCCCCATCGTGGCGATCCCCGGCGCGCCGAAAAGCATGCCGGCCACCGCCAGTCCGATATACGAGTTGAAACGGTAGCCGCACTGGAATACGGAAGCGAACGACAGCGGCGGCAGCCTGACGACCCATTTCGGCAGTAGGCCAAGCAGCATGCCGCCGGCCATCGCGGCGAAGGCCGTGGCCAGCAGCGGCAGCGCCGCACCGAGGTCGAGGCGGGTCTTGACGATGGCGTTGATCAGCAGCGCCGGGAACAGGATGAAATAGACCAGCTTCTCGACGCCGCTCCAGAAGTGGTCGCCGAGGTGCATCCAGCGCCGGATGCCGGCGCCGAGCAGGATCAGGGCGAAATCGGGAGAGAGGAGCAGCGTGGTATGCACCGGCGCATTCTATGGCCTGCCGGGCGTCCACCCAAGCGGATGAGCGGCAGGCCTGCTTGACCTTGCCGGGCAAACCCGAAATACTCGGGGCCATGAGGAAGCACAAGTGAATCCCGAATGGTGGACCTGGGTGGTCGGCGGCATCGCCCTGATCCTCGCCGAACTGGCGATTCCGTCGTTCTTCATCGTCTGGTTCGGGCTCGGCGCCATCCTGGTCGGCCTGTTGATGCTGGTCGTGTCCGGCCTGTCGCTGACCGCGCAACTGGCGACGTGGACACTGGCGTCGCTGGCGATGGTCATCCTGTGGTTCCGCGTCTTCAAGCGGAGCTTCCACAAGACCCGCGTCGGCACGGCCGATGGCGAGGTCATCGGGGAAATCGGCGTGCTGGTCAGCACGGTCGCGCCCTTCGAGCGCGGCCGGGTGCGCTTTCAGCGCCCGCTCCTCGGCTCGGAGGAATGGGTCTGCCTCGCCGATTCGCCAATCGCCGCCGGCGAGCGCGTCCGGGTGATGGCGGTCGAAGGCAGTTATCTGAAGGTTGGCAAGGCTTGAAAAGGTCGGGGAAATGGAAATGAGCGCTGGATTCGTCGTCGTGCTGGCCCTGCTGGTCTTTGTTGCCGTCACCATCGCCAAGGGCGTGCGCATGGTGCCGCAGGGCATGGAATGGATCGTCGAGCGCCTCGGCAAGTATCACGGCACGCTGAAGCCCGGCCTCAACATCGTCATTCCCTATCTCGACAAGGTGTCCTACCAGATGGTGACCAAGGACATCATCCTCGACGTCCATGAACAGGAAGTCATCACCCGCGACAATGCGGTCATCCTGACCAACGCCATCGCCTTCATCAAGATCACCGATCCGGTCAAGGCCGTCTATGGCGTGACCGACTTCTCCGAGGCGATCCGCAACCTGATCATGACCACGCTGCGCTCGATCGTCGGCGAAATGGAACTCGACGAGGCGCTTTCCTCGCGCGACAAGATCAAGGCCAGGCTGCGCGAGTGCATCGCCGACGAGGCGGTCGACTGGGGCCTGACCGTCAAGTCGGTCGAGATCCAGGACATCAAGCCGTCGCCGTCGATGCAGAAGGCGATGGAATTGCAGGCCGCCGCCGAGCGCGAGCGCAAGGCCGTCGTCACCCGCGCCGAGGGCGCCAAGCAGTCGGCGATCCTCGAAGCCGAGGCGCGGCTCGAGTCGGCCAAGCGCGACGCCAACGCCCAGGTCATGCTGGCCGAAGCCTCGGCCGAGGCGATCCGCCGCGTCACCGCCGCCATCGGCGACCACACCGGCCCGATGTCCTACCTGCTCGGTGAGAAATACATCCACGCCCTCGAACGCCTGGGCGAGAAGGACAACGCCAAGGTCGTCGTCCTGCCGGCGGATTTGCAGGAAGCGGTCAGAGGGCTGTTCGGGCGGGTCAAGGGGTAAGTGGCTCAGGTCGAGCCGGAATAGCCGTTCCGGTTCGTCGCTCCAAGGACAGCTACGCAGCGGTAGCTGCCGTTGAAAGCGGAATTCCCTACTTCGATAGTCGGCCGGGAGCGGTCCCACGGCGCTACTGCTCCAAAGGAGTCATTCGTCGAACTCCACTTCTCGTAAACAGCCGTTGGCCGATTACTCGCAACCTTGCGATTGACCAACCTACCATGCCCTTGTAGTCTGATCACATAATTTGACTCCACCGGGGTGATATTTTGGAGGGTGCATGACAATTTTTGTGAGTATCTCTGATGCCTGCGCAGCGGACGCGCGCCAGAGCGGCCAGATTGCGGCCTTGCAGAGGCTTGCCGCTGAGGTGGAGCGGATTCAGAACATTGCCCACTTCGATCGCCACCAACCATTCCCGATCGTGAAGAAGGTGCTTGGCAAGACGTTCCGCCTATACGCGATCGAGCAGTTGCAGGATGAATCCGGCCACCGCGTGATCCGGTTTGCCCGCTTCTTGGCGAAGGGGCAGAACGAAGATTTCCATCGCCGGCTGAATGAGGAACGCTTCCGTGAAAGCTTTATCGACGATGGCGCCCTCAGCGCTACAGAGGTCGACGCGTTGATCAAACAGCGCATCGCCGACGGGGTGATCGGGCCTAGACTGGTTACAGAGGACGAGGCGCGCTACCTCGATGTGGCGAGTGCCACCCTTTATCAGAACGAGCCGAGCGTCTATGAAACGTCGGACTGGGTGGATCTCCTGAAAGCGCCGTGGATGAACGAGTTTCGCCGAGGCGTCGCAGGAATCCTGCAGGAATTGGTTGTCCAGGGAACGAAGGAAGAACGGAGCACCGCCACGCGCTACCCGGCCGACAGGAGCCAGCGTGGCGTGCTTTACCGACAGTTCTCCAACGGGTTGTTGCTCATTGCCCCCGTAGGTTACGAGAAGGCGCTGCGGGAGGATGATCTGCGGCAGCAGTATGCGGATGTCTTTGAAGCGGACGATGGGCTGGCAGAGGAAGAACTTCGCAAATTCTCGTTGCGCACCTACCCAGAGTTTGTTGTCTCCGATGAGGGGCTTTGGGTCACGCTGGAGACGGCCGGAAAGGACGCGAACCTGTCCCTTTCTCCCGAGGAATTAGGACTGCTGCACACGCTGCTCACTCCCGGCGAGGTCCGCAATCCCTACCCGCTCTTCATCAACGGACGTCCCGGCTCAGGAAAGACCACGATCTTGCACTACCTGTTCGCCGAGCATCTGCACCACCACCTGACCGCCGCTGCCCCGCTGCCAGACCCCCCGCTGTACCTGACGTACAGCTCATTGTTGACGGGGCGCGCGAAGGAGACCGTCGCAACAATCCTCGCCTGCGATTACCGGCGCATCGAGAACCCGCCAGACATGGACAGCCCGGTGGCGCAAGGGATCATCGGGCGCGCTTTCCAGGTGTTCCGCGACATGATGCTGTCGCTCCTAGTCCCGGAGGTTCGCACGCGGTTCAAGCCCGAGCTTTACGTGGATTTCCCGCGATTCCGTGCTCTTTGGATGAAAAGCTTCGCGCAGGGCGGTGGATGCCCGAGCGGCCTGCGCAATGCCCCCGAACTGGCCTGGCACGCGATCCGGACCTTCATTAAGGGACGCTGCCCGGCAGATGGCGAGGAGGATGACTTCGGTCCGGATCGGTACGCGGAATTACCCAAGCGCCAGAAGTCGATCGACGAGGGCTTGTTCCAGCAGATTTACGATGTCGTCTGGCGCGACTGGTATAAGCGGCGCTGCGACAAGGACGGCCTTTGGGACGACCAGGACCTGACTATGGCGGTGTTGCGCCAGGAATCGCTGGCGCGCTTCCCGGCGATCGTCTGTGATGAGGCGCAGGACTTTACCGCGAACGAGCTGGCGGTCATTCTCCGACTTTCAGTGTTCTCGGCGCGCGCGGTACCGCACTATCTTCTAGGCAAGATTCCCTTTGCATTCGCCGGCGACCCGTTCCAGACCCTCAACCCGACCGGGTTCAACTGGGAGAGCCTCTCCGATAGCTTTCGGGAAAACCTACTGCGGGAATTGGATCCCGATGGACGCCATGCCTTGACGGTGAATTTCCACGAGTTGGAACTCAACTATCGCTCGACCGAGCCAATCGTGCGCCTGTGCAACCTCATCCAGCTGCTTCGCGGCATCCTCTTCGAGGTCGGCGGCCTGAGGCCTCAGCAGACCTGGCGGAACGATGCGGCGCCTGACGTTGCCCTCTTTTGCATCGATGACGCCACAACCCGCGACCATCTTCGCAAGCAGGCTGCGGAGCTAGTGTTCATCGTTCCGTCCCAGGATGAATCCGAGGATGACTACATCAGGTCCGACAAGGACTTGTCCAGCATCGCGGCCGGGAGCGCGCGGGTAGTGCCAGATGTCTTTAACCCGATGCGAGCGAAAGGTATGGAGTTCGGACGGGTAGTCATCTACAAGTTCGGGGACTGGTGCCTGAATCATCTGCGGGGGCTGCCTGAGCTGCTGGCCAAGCCGGCCACGGTGCGAAACACGCCGGAAGGGCTGAGCTACGAATACTTTCTCAACCGCCTGTACGTCGGCCTGTCGCGCGCGCGAGGCCGGCTGCTTATTGTCGACACGCAGGACGGGATCGACAAGTTCTGGGGTTTTGCGCGCGGGTATCAGCATGAGGATCTGATCGCGCAGTACAAGTCGCGTGACGCAGCCTGGTTGCCGAAGGATCTGGGGATTGCTATCCAGGGCAAAGCGGAGGCGTGGGCGGATGACGAGGCGGACGACAGCGCGGATATTGGTCAGCAGTACCTCGACAGAGGGGAGCAGGAACGAGACCCCTATCTGCTCGATCGAGCGGCCGCCCGATTCGATCGGGTCCCTGATGAATCCAACGCATTACGCTCACGCGCCTTGGCGTGCCACTTCCGCGAGGACTATGCCCAGGCCGGGCGGCTGTTCGCGCGGATTCCGGATGTTGCCATGGCGCTGAAGAACTACTGGCTTGCCGGTGATTACGAGGCGTTTCTCAACATGGCGCGCAATCGCGGGCATTCGGGCGACCCCCGCTTTCACGCGGCACGCTACATGGAAAGCAAGCAACAGGAGGACGATGCGCGCACCTGCTTCAAGTCACTGCACGACATTCTGGCCAATCGTGGTGCCACGACGCCTCCCACCGACAAGCGCCTGCGCGGCATTCTCGACCAGGCGCTCACCAAACTCTTGGCGCGCCTTGATGCGCATCCGGAAGATACCAGGGCGCAGGAAGATGCACGAGATGACGCGGACCATCTTGAGCGGGTTCAGGGCGCATTAGAATGGACGCCGGCGGCCTCGATGGGATATGCGGAGGTGTTGGCCATCGCCGGAAAAAATGCACAAGCTGCAGACGCGTGGAAGTTGGCGCGACGCGGCGAAGCCGAGGCGTCGGATGTCCTGGCGAAAGCACTGGCGCTGGCGCTGCCGTTCCCAGACAACCTTTCCTTCGTGCTCCGGTCGGGCGACGAAGCGCAGCTTGCGTCTGTGGCAAAGTCGGGCGACTGGTTACGGGTGCCGGCGAAGACCGTAGCCGAGATTGCAGCAGAGTTATGGCGCTCGTCACGCAAGGAAGGGTTCGAGGCGGTCGCGCTTGCGCAGCCGGGCACGAAGGCGCTCGCGGTCTTTGATGGACTGACGGCCGAGGATCTGCATCAGCCCCAAGCGCGCCGCCTGGCAATACGCCTGGTCACGCGCTTTGCAGAACAGGGAGATTTGCGTGGGTATCTGGGGTTATTGGTGGCTCAGCATTTGCCGGATGTCGCGAAGGCAACGACGGCGTGGGTGGAATCCGTGGTTCGCGGATCTGCCGATGTACATCGGGATGGCATCCGCGCCTTGGCGGCCAGCGGTATCTCTCCGGATTCTCTTGATGCCGGATTACGCGACCGGATCGAGCAGTACTTCGACCGTCTCATTAAGGCAAAGCACGAGGGCCTTTCCGGTGTGTCCCCCTTCGAGGTTGGCGCAGTCCTCGAGTTGTCCGGGAAGTACAAGCTGATGCAGCAGTACTACGAGTTGGTGTTCGAGGCGCGCGACCGGTCCACGGATCCTGAGATTGTGCGGTTCGCCCAGGAAAGGATCGTGTTCGCGCGGTTTGGTTTGGCGGACGTGACCAAGGATGTGAAACTGCGGGCGCGGCTTGAAAAGGACTACAAGGAGTCGGCACGTAAATGGTCGATCTCCCTTTCGAATCTGCCTTTGCGGATTAATTTGCACCCATACCAGGCGTCGATCGACCGTTTCTATCATGAAAAAGGACAGCCGGCCACCGCCGCAGAGGATCCGGTCCTTTCGAGTCCTAAGGAACCCAAAGCGGCACCACCACGCATGGATGGTGTGCCTGTGTTGCCGAGCATAGCTACGACACCCTTGCCACTAGTTACACAAAAACCGCTCGCGGCTGCCTTGAGCAATGTCGGAGGCGTCACGGATCCCGTCGCCAGACCTGGGTTCGCTGCCATCACTCAACGAGGTTTGGCGAGTGCGGTGGAGGTTGGTGCTGAGGCGCCGCCCTTGCGGGAGGAGGACACCATTATCGTATCGGCCGGCGGGTTGGGTCTTGAGATTACCTGCAATTACTCCGTGCCGAGAATCGAGGTACGGCACACCAATACTCGGGAAACAGCGGTCGTACGCCCGAAGAATGGCGCGCTGACCGTCAGCAGTGGTGATTTCGACGTCGAAGGCAGCGACGGTGTGTATGCCTTAGGCGATTGGGGGGTAAGCGTTGCGCTCACGGATGCGGGAGACGGGCGCTCCCAGGTTGAGGTGCGGGTGCGCGATGATGGGCCAGTGGTGCGGCTGATGGCCCGGACTCGCGTTTGAATGTTTAGGAACGATCTCGACGATCGAACACAGGTCGTAATTCCTTGTGCTGCAGTACGACCGCTTTAGCGCCAATGGTCATTCCGGCGAATGTCCGCTTTTGGGTAGACCGAGTGGCTGGTTTGCGTCGGGGGCAGTCATATGCTCCAGAAAACCGAACAGCGGCAACCAGTCTCTTGCTGCCGTAGCTCTTGTTAGCCTGAGAGGGGGGTGATGGCCGCGACCGTCCAGACATCGCAACTGCCCTCCGACGTGCCTCCTGCCGCAGCCAAGCAACGTCTGGCCAGCCCGGACCCTCGCTGGCCTCTCCTCCGCAAACGCTTCGGAACTTTCTCAGCCGAGGGCGCCGCTGGCAGTAATTTGCTCGATTTCGCTGGCGCCGTAGCCGGCAGCGGCGAGTATTGCCGGGTTGTCCTGGCCCGCCGCGGGGGCTGGCTGGCGGATCGCGAATTCGAAGTCGGACATCTTCAGCGGCGGGGCGAACTGGGTCAGGCCGTCTTCCCGGAGCACCATGCCGCGCGCCGTGATCTGCTCGTTCTCCAGCGCTTCCTCGGGGGTCAGGATCGGCGTCACACAGCAGTCGACCGCGGCAAACCGCTTCGCCCAGTCATCCCGCGGCCGCGCTGCGAAGACGGCAGCGACTTCAGCGCGGAGGCTGGCGTCCCATTGCCGTCCGACCCATTCCGGGTGGTCGAGAACCTCGCAGCAGATCTTCCAGAACTTGCCTTCCAGCGCCCCGACCGCCATGTGCCGGCCGTCGGCGCAGCGATAGGCGCCGTAGCAGGGCAGCCCCCCCGACAGCAGGTCGGTGCCGCGCGGCAGCGAGTGGCCGCTGTCGTTCAGGCGCAGCATGGTGAAGTAGGTGTGTGCGAGAACGCTGTCGGTCATCGACACGTCGACCTGGCGCCCCTTGCCGGTGCGCTGCGCGTCGATCACCGCCGCCAGGATGCCCATGGCGGCGGTCAGCGCCCCGCCGAGCAGGTCGGCGATCTGGAAATTCGGGATCGCCGGGTCGCCGCCCTCGCAACCGATCTGGTCGAGCACCCCGGCATAGCCGAGGTAGTTGATGTCATGCCCGGCCAGATCCTTGTACGGGCCGTCCTGCCCATAACCGCTGATCGAGCAGTAGGCGATCCGCGGGTTGAGCGCGGCGATCACGGCATAGCCGACCCCGAGCTTGTCCATGACCCCCGGCCGGAAACTCTCGACGATCACGTCGGCGGCACTGGCGAGGCGCTTGAAGACTTCGACGCCCTCCGCCTTCTTCAGGTCGAGCCGCAGGCCCTGCTTGTTGCGGTTGATCATCCGGAAGTAGGCGCTGTCCGCGCCTTGGCCGGTGCCTAGCGTGCGGGCATAGTCGCCGACCTGCGGATCCTCGATCTTGATGACCTCCGCCCCGAGATCGGCCAGATGCAGCGTGGCGACGGGCCCGGGTAGGAGCCGTGTCAGGTCGAGAACGCGGATGCCGGCCAGCGGTCCGGGGCGGCTCATTCCTGGCAGGCGCCGAGCAGGTCGGCTTCCAGTTCGATTTCCATTCCTTGTTCCAGTTTCGTGTCGATGAACATGCCGCGATAGAGTCGCCCCCCACTGGCGGCGCGCCGTGCATGCGGCGTTTCCCATTGATCGACGCGCAGGCGGACCATTCCCGACTGCACGTCACGCGCGTAATTGTCCGACGACACGCAGGGATAAGCCAGCAGGAGGCGGTTGAATTCCTCGCGCGTGAAGTTCTCGACCTCCCTTGCCGAGACCTGCGGACACGGCGCCAGGCGCCGGGTGTGCACGTCCGCGGCGACGATGCGACCCCTGACGTGGAACACCGCATCGGCCACGCCGGGATTGCTTTCCCGATAGATCACGCAGCGCCCGTTCCGCCAGGCCTCGGGATCAGCCAGAAGCAGCCTTGCCGATGGGCGCAACTCGCCATCGGCGGCTGCGGCAAGCGACGCCGCCAGCGCCAGCAGGAGCGCCAGGAAACGCATCGGCGGCGAAACCCGATCAATAGACGCGGCTATCCTCGATCACCTTGCCGTCGTTCGCCAGGCCGCCGGGAGCGCAAAACGCCACCTCGCCGCGGAGCTTCGTGACTTCGCGCAGACTGGTCGCGACCGCCTTGTCGAGCGCCTCGCTGCCGGCCTCGATCTCGCAATGCAGGACCATGCGATCCTGGCCGCCGGGGTTGTCGACGACGAGGCGCATGCGGTGGATTTCGGGATGGCGCCGGGCGAGGTCGGCAATCTGCTCGGGGTGCACGAACATGCCCTTGATTTTGGTGGTCTGATCGGCGCGGCCCATCCAGCCCTTGAGCCGGACGTTGCTGCGCCCGCACGGCGAGCGGCCGGGCAGGAAGGCGGAGAGATCGCCGGTGGCGAAGCGGATCAGCGGGTAATCCGGGCTGAAGGTGGTGACGACGACCTCGCCGACTTCGCCGGGATCGACCGGATCGCCGGTGCCCGGACGGACGATCTCGACCAGCAGTTCCTCCTCGACGACCAGCCCTTCCTCGGCCTCGGTCTCATAGGCAATCGCCCCGATGTCGGCGGTCGCGTAGCACTGGCGGACCGTGATGCCGCGCTCGCGCAGCCACTCGCGGGTGACGCCGGGCAAGGCCTCCCCCGAGACGCAGGCCTTGCTCAGCGAGCTGACATCGGCGCCGATCTCTTCCGCCTTCTCGACGATGATGCGCAGGAACGACGGCGTCCCGGCGTAGCCTTCCGGCCGCAGGTCGGCGATCGCCTGCACCTGCTGCTCGGTCTGGCCGGTGCCGCCTGGGAAGACCGAACAGCCGAGCTTGCGCGCCCCGCCCTCGAAAATGAAGGCGCCCGGAGTGAAGTGGTAGGAGAAGCAGTTGTGGATCAGGTCGCCGTTGCGGAAACCGGCGGCATAGAGCACGCGGGCCATGCGCCAGGGATCGAGATCCTTGCCCTGCATCTCGTAGATCGGGCCCGGCGAAGCGAACACCCGCTTCGCGTTGCGCCGCGGCAGCGAATTCAGCCCGCCGAACGGCGGCGACTTCTTCTGCAGTTCCATCAGGTCACGCTTGCGCGTCAGCGGCAGTCGCGCCAGCGCATCGCGGGTCACCACCTCGAAGGGATTGATCCCGGCGAGCAGGTGGAAGTAATGCGACGTGGTTTCCTTGGCGTGCGCGACCTGGCGCGCCAGCTTGTCCATCAGGTCCTCCTCGCGCTCGGCCGGGTCGCGGGTTTCGAGCGGATCGTAATAACTCATCGGTTTTCTCCGTTTTTTTGTGGTCGACCGCAACAGGCAACCGCCAGGGCCGAGGCCGCAAAGTAGGTGCGAAGAGCAAGGCGGAGGCTGGCGCCGTTTGCTCCATGCAAACAAGCCGGCCGACAACGCCGCTATTCGCGCCGCACTGCGGTCTCAGGAAAGCCAGCGCTTGCGGCGGCGGTAATGCTTGACGTCCTTGAACGACTTGCGCCCGGCGGACGACAGGCCGAGGTAGAACTCCTTGACGTCCTCGTTGCTGCGCAGATCCTCGGCCGAGCCTTCCATGACAACCCGGCCGTTCTCCAGGATGTAGCCGAAGTCGGCATAGCGCAGGGCGATGCCGGTGTTCTGTTCGGCCAGCAGGAAGGTGACCTTCTCGCGCTGGTTGAGGTCCTTGACGATGGCGAAGACCTCCTCGACGATCTGCGGCGCCAGGCCCATCGACGGCTCGTCGAGCAGGACCATCTTCGGGTTGGCCATCAGCGCGCGACCGATCGCGCACATCTGCTGCTCGCCGCCCGAGGTGTAGGCAGCCTGGCCGGTGCGCCGCGTCTTGAGGCGCGGAAAATAGTCGTAGACCTTTTCCAGCGTCGCCGCGACGGCCCCCTTGCCGTCGGTTCGCGTGTAGGCGCCGGTCATCAGGTTCTCCTCGATGGTCAGGTGGCCGAAGCAGTGGCGGCCTTCCATTACCTGCACCACTCCACGCTTCACCAGATCGGCCGGGGTCAGCGCCTCGACACGCTCGCCCTTGAGCTCGATCGACCCCTTGGTCACCTCGCCGCGCTCGCCATGCAGCAGGTTGCTGACCGCGCGCAGCGTCGTCGTCTTGCCGGCCCCGTTGCCGCCGAGCAGCGCGACGATGCTTCCTTCCGGCACGTTGAAGGAAACCCCCTTGAGAACGAGGATCACGTGGTTGTAGATGACCTCGACGCTATTGACGTTGAGGAAGATGTTGGCGGCAGTCATGTCGATTCCTGAAAACGCTGCCCCGTGCCTCGCGGCACGGGGCGAGTCACGTTACAGCTTGCACTGCTCGGGGGTGCGCGGGGTGATCTTCTTCTCCTCGGCGTACTTGCGCGAAGCGTTGAGGACCATGCCACGCAGCAGCTTGTCGTCGGCCTGATACCACTCGTTGCCAGGGACCCACTTGCTGCCGTCCCAGGTCTGGACACGCACCCACGACGCGCCCATATGGTCGAGACACGTGGTCTGCACCGGCCGCATGACACCGGCAAAGCCCATGGCATCGAGCGTCTTCTGGTCGAGGTTGAGGTTTTCGAGGCCCCAGCGCACCTGCTCGCCGGTCATGACCTTGCCCTTGCCGAAGCGTTCCTGTGCCTTGCGCACGCCTTCGGCCGCGAGCATCGCGGAAATCAGGCCGCGCATGTAGAGTACCTGACCGACTTCCTCCTTCGGCCCCGTGCCCTGGCCCTTGGCATGGACCTGGGCCAGCACGTCCTTGACCACCTTGGAGTTCGGCTCGGCGCTGTGCTGCAGGGCAAGGGCGCTGTAGCCCTTGGCCCCGGCGCCGACATCCTTGACATCGGGTTCGGCGCCGGCCCACCAGACGCCGAGCATCTTCTCGCGCGGATAGCCGGTGGCCTGGGCCTCCTTGAGCGCCGTCGAGTTCATGACCCCCCAGCCCCACAGCAGCACATTGTCCGGGCGGTTCTGGCGGATCTGCAGCCAGGTGGCCTTCTGCTCGACGCCCGGATGCGCGACCGGCAGCAGGATCAGCTCGAAGCCGTGCATCTTGGCGCGCTCCTGCAGCATCGGGATCGGCTCCTTGCCGAACGGGCTGTCGTGATAGACCAGCGCGATCTTCTTGCCCTTGAGCTTGTCGAGACCGCCGGCCTGCTTGCCGATGTGCTGGATCGCCACGTCGGCCGCCACCCAGTAGGTGCCGAGCAGCGGATAGTTCCACATGAACACCGAACCGTCCTGCGATTCGCTGCGGCCGTAGCCGGCGGTGATCAGCGGGATCTTGTCGACCGGCGCCTTGTCGGTCAGCGCAAAGGTGACGCCGGTGGACAGCGGCTGGAAGACCGTCGCACCCTTGCCCTTCAGGCGCTCGTAGCATTCCACGCCGCGGTCGGTAGCGTAGCCGAATTCGCATTCCTCGAAGGAAATCTTGACGCCATTGATCCCACCCTGGGCATTGACCAGCTTGAGGTAATCGACATAGCCGTTGGCCCAGGGATTGCCGTTGGCGGCGTAGGCGCCGGTGCGATAGACGAGCACCGGGAAGAACTGCTCCTTGGCCTGGGCGAAGGCGGCAGACGCGGTGACGGTCGAGGTGAGGCCGATGACAACGAGGGAAGCGGCCAGGGCAAGCGGACGAATTTTCATTTGTGTCTCCTTCGGAATGTGGATTGGTAATGAACCTGCAGTTGGTTATGAAGCCAGTACGGCCAGATCACGGGATTTGCGGGCCGGCGCTAGTGCGGGAAAGGCCACAGGCGCAATTTCTCCTTTGCCGTCACCCAGAGCCGGGCAAGACCATGGGGCTCGACGATCAGGAAGAAGACGATCAGCGTCCCGAAGATGATCAGCTCCGCGTGCGAAGCCGCGGTGCTGGAAACGGTCACCCCGAACAGCGCCCCGAGCGCCGGCAGGAACTGGTTGAGGAAGATCGGCAGGATGACGATGAAGGCGGCGCCGAAGAAACTGCCGACGATCGACCCCATGCCGCCGATGATGACCATGAACAGCAGCTGGAACGAGCGGTCGACCGAGAAGGCCGCCGGCTCCCACGAGCCGAGATGGACAAAACCCCACAGCGCCCCCGCCACCCCGACAAAGAACGAACTGACGGCAAAGGCCGAGAGCTTGGCCCACATCGGCCGGATACCGATCACCTCGGCCGCCACGTCCATGTCGCGGATCGCCATCCATTGCCGCCCGATCGAGGCGCGCGTCAGGTTTTTCGCCACCAGGGCAAACACGACCAGCAGCAGCAGGCAGAAGAGGTACCTCTCCACCGGCGATTCGACCGGCAGGCCGAAGACCTGCAGATTGGAAACCGACACCGAACCGGACGACGAGTCGTTGGTGAACCACTTGACGCGCAGGAAAGCCCAGTCGGCGACGAACTGCGCGGCCAGCGTCGCCACCGCCAGATAGAGGCCGCGCACGCGCAGGCTGGGAACACCGAACACGATGCCCATCGCGGCGGACGTCAGACCGCCGAGGAGCAGCGCGCCGAGCAACGGCATGTGCGGAACGCGGATCAGGAAGTTGTAGGCCGCATAGGCGCCGATCGCCATGAAGGCGCCAGCACCGAGCGTGATCTGCCCGCAGTAGCCGACCAGCAGATTGACTCCGAGCGCGGCCAGCGACAGGATCAGGAACGGGATCAGGATGGCGCGGAACAGGTATTCGTCGGCGATGAAGGGAACGCCGACGAAGGCGAAGGCGATGATCGCCAGGACCAGATAGCGGTCCTGGGCGATCGGAAATATCTGCTGGTCCGCCCCGTAGGATGTCTTGAACTGGCCGTTTTCGCGGTAGATCACGTCGCTTCTCCTGAATCAGACGCGGTCGATGATCTTCTGGCTACGGCCGCTGTTGCTTGACTTGCTCCGCAAGTTGGCCTGCGCCGAAAGATCTTTGAGCTTGATGGTCATGGTTACACCCGGTCGATGATCTTTTCGCCGAACAGGCCCTGCGGCCTGAACAGCAGGAAGACGAGGGCCAGCATGTAGGCGAACCAGATCTCGATGCCGCCGCCGACCATCGGCCCGAGGTAGACCTCCGACAGCTTCTCGCCGACGCCGATGATCAGGCCGCCGAGAATGGCGCCGGGAACCGAGGTCAGGCCGCCGAGGATGACGACCGGCAGGGCGCGCAGCGCCACCGTCGCCAGCGAGAACTGGACCCCGAGCTTCGAGCCCCAGATGATGCCCGCCACCAGCGCGACGAGGCCGGCCACGCACCAGACGATGACCCAGATGCGGTTGAGCGGGATGCCGATCGACAACGCCGCCTGATGGTCATCGGCGACGGCGCGCAGGGCGCGGCCGGTCGATGTCTTCTGGAAGAAGAGCGTGAGCAGGACGACGAGAACGGCAGAGATCAAGGCCGCGTAAAAATCCTCCTTGTTGATCAGGATGCCGCCTTCGAAGACGCTGTCCAGCATCATGACCGGATCCTTCGGCATGCCGACATCGATCTTGTAGATCTCGCTGCCGAACAGCGTCTGGCCGACGCCTTCGAGAACGTAGGCGATGCCGAGGGTCGCCATCAGCAGGGTCGCCCCCTCCTGATTGACCAGATTGCGCAGCACCAGGCGCTCGATGACCCAGGCCACGACGAACATCACGACGCCCGCCGCCAGGAAGGCGACGACATTGGCAAAGATCAGGCTGTCGCCGCCGAGCGCGGCGTTGATCCATTCCGAGAAGCGTGCCATCGCCAGCGCCGCGAAGAGGACCATCGCCCCCTGCGCGAAGTTGAAGACGCCGGACGCCTTGAAGATCAGCACGAAGCCAAGCGCCACCAGCGAGTAGAGCATGCCGGCCATCAGGCCGCCGATCAGTGTTTCGAGAAAGAATGCCATCACCCGCTCCGCTTAATGGCCCGCGCCGAGGTAGGCCTTGATGACCTCGGGGCTGGAACGAACTTCATCCGGGTCGCCGTCGCCGATCTTCCGGCCGTAGTCGAGGACGACCACGCGGTCGGAGATGTCCATGACGACACCCATGTCGTGCTCGATGAGGACGATGGTCGTCCCGAACTGGTCATTGACATCGAGAATGAACCGGCACATGTCCTGCTTTTCCTCGACGTTCATGCCCGCCATCGGCTCGTCGAGCAACAGGATCTGCGGCTCCATGGCCAGCGCACGGCCGAGGTCGACGCGCTTCTGTAATCCGTACGGGAGGCGCCCCACCGGGGTCTTGCGGATATGCTGGATTTCGAGAAAGTCGATGATCTCCTCGACCCTGGCCCGGTGCTCCAGTTCCTCGCTGCGCGCCGGTCCCCACCAGATCGCCTGCAGCAGCAGGTTGCTCTTCATCTTGAGGTTGCGGCCGGTCATGATGTTGTCGAGGACGCTCATGCCCTTGAACAGCGCGATGTTCTGGAAGGTCCGCGAGATCCCGTGGCGAGCCGCCAGGTGCGGGTCCATCTGCGTGCGCTCTTCGCCACGGAACAGGATCCGGCCTTCCTGGGGGTGGTAAACGCCGTTGATCACGTTCAGCATCGAGCTCTTGCCGGCGCCGTTGGGCCCGATGATGGCGCGGATTTCATGCTCCCGGACGTCGAAGGAAATATCGCTGAGCGCCTTGACGCCGCCGAAGCGCAGCGAAATGTTCTGCAGGTCGAGAATGACGCCGCCGATCTCCCTGCTCATCTCAGGCCGCCTTTTTCACGACCGGGAAAGTCTTGGCATCGATGATCTTCAGGTCGGCCGAGACCTTGCCGCGCCGGCCGTCCTCGAACTTGACCTCGGTCTCGATGAACTGGCTGTCCTTGCCGCCGTACAGCGCGTCGATCAGCACCCGGTATTTCTCGGCGACGAAGTTGCGGCGCACCTTGCGTGTCCGCGTCAGCTCGTCGTCATCGGGGTCGAGTTCCTTGTGCAGGACCAGGAAGCGGTGAATCTGCGAATCGGCAACCATGGCGTCATGGACCAGATCGGCATTGACCTTTTCGACGCACTCGCGGATCAGGGCGAGCACTTCCGGCTTGCCGGCGAGATCGGTGTAGCCGGAATAGGCGATGCCACGGCGCTCGGCCCAGTTGCCGACCGCCCCGACGTCGATGTTGACGAAGGCGCAGACCATGTCGCGCTCATGACCGAAGCAGACAGCCTCCTTGATGTGCTGGAAGAACTTGAGCTTGTTCTCGATGTAGTTGGGCGCGAACATGGCGCCGCTGGAAAGCTTGCCGACATCCTTGGCGCGGTCGATGATTTTGAGATGGCCGTCGGCGTCGAGAAAACCGGCGTCGCCGGTCATGAAGTAGCCCTCGGAATTGATCGACTCGGCCGTGGCATCGGGCCGCTTGTAGTAACCCTTGAGCAGCATCGGTCCCCTGACCAGCACCTCGCCGTTGGCGGCGATCCTGATCTCGACACTCGGCGCCGGGGCGCCGACGGTATCCGCCTTGACCTGACCGTCCGGCTGCAGACAGACATAGGCGCAGGTTTCGGTCTGCCCGTAGAGTTGCTTGAGATTGATGCCGATCGAGCGGAAAAAACTGAAAAGCTCGGGGCCGATCGCCGCGCCGGCGGTGTAGGCGACGCGGATGCGGCTCATGCCGAGCACGTTGCGCAGCGGTCCGTAGATCAGGATGTTGCCGAGCCAGTACTGCAGGCGGTCGCCGGCGCCCACCGGCTTGCCGTCGAGAATGGCCCCGCCACAACGCTTGGCGACGCCCATGAAGTAATGGAAAAGCTTCTGCTTGATCTTTCCGGCATCCTCCATGCGGATCATCACCGAAGTCAGCAGGCTTTCGAAGACGCGGGGCGGCGCAAAATAGTAGGTCGGGCCGATCTCGCGCAGGTCGGTCATGACCGTTTCGGCCGACTCCGGGCAGTTGATGGTGAATCCGGCAACGAGCGCCTGGGCATACGAGAACAGGTGATCGCCGACCCAGGCCATCGGCAGGTAGGAGAGGATGTCGCCGTCGCCGCTCATGCGGTCGACCTGCACGCCTCCCTGTGCCGCGGAGATGAAGGCGGCGTGCGTCTGGCAGACGCCTTTCGGCTTTCCGGTCGTCCCGGAGGTGTAGAGCATGACCGAAACGTCGTCGTGATGACCCTTGCGGACTTCGTTGTCGAAGACGTCGGGATGGTTGCGGTCATGGATCCGCCCCATTTCGATCAGTTCCTGGATGTCGTGCAGGAAGGGCTGCGTGTAGTGCCGCATGCCGCGCGCATCGTCATAGATGATGTGCTCCAGCGTGCCGACCTGCGCCATGATCTCGAGCAACTTGTCGACCTGCTCCTGGTCCTCGACGACGGCGAAGCGGATGCCGGCATCCTGCATCACGAACAGCATCTCGTTGGCCACCGCGTCCTGGTACAGCGGGACCGGCACCCCGCCCAGGGCCTGGGCGGCGCTCATCATCATGTAGAGGTGCGGCCGGTTGTCGCCAATGATGGCCAGGTTGTCGCCGCGCCTGAAACCGAGTTCCGCGAGGCCGCAGGCGAGTGCCCGCACGCGCTCGGCAACTTCGGCCCAGGACAGGGTCTGCCAGATCCCCAGGTACTTTTCACGCATCGCCGGAGCGTCAGGGCGATTTCTCGCGTGGTCGAGCAACAGGCGCGGGAAGGTATGGAGGCCACCCAGCGACCCGGAACTTGCCTGCACGGCCATTCTTGTCTCCTCTCCGCCGCGCCTCGTCGGGACACGGTCTACGTCATCCTGCATTGTGTCCAAAGCGTATTCCCGCGTAAACCTTGCAGTGCACAACGGCAATGGATCATTGCTTACGCAGAGTCTAGGGGAAATCGCCGGCTTATAATTGTCGTCCGGCGGACATTTGGAAAAAAAAGACCTTGAAAAGCGCTGAGGAACTTCTGCGCACCTCGTTGTGGGGGCAGGCACTGACCGCCCCCGAAATGTCCCAGGCGCTCGCCGGCACCTGCGAGCGGATTTACGCCGCCGGCGCCTTCATCTGCATGAAAGGTGAGCCGGTCGACTCGTGGATGGGAATCATCGACGGCCTCGGCAAGATGGCGAGTCACTGGACGACCGGCAAGACCACTTCGCTGACCGGAATCAGCTCCGGCGGCTGGTTCGGCGAAGGGTCGCTGCTCAAGAACGAACCCCGTCGCTACGACGTCATGGCGCTGCGCGAGACGCGGGTGGCCCTGATGGGCCGCAGCACCTTCCTGTGGCTGATGGATCACAGCATTCCCTTCAACCGCTATCTGATCACGCAGTTGAACGAACGCCTCGGCCAGTTCATCGGCATGATCGAAAACGAGCGCCTGCTCGACCCCGACGCCCGCATCGCCCGCTGTCTCGCCGGCCTGTTCAACCCGGTTCTCTATCCGGGAACCAGCCGCCTGCTGCAGATCTCGCAGGAAGAACTGGGCTACCTTGCCGGAGTGTCCCGGCAACGCGCCAACCAGGCACTGCGGACGCTCGAGGACGCCGGACTCGTGCGCAACGAATACGGCAGCATCGACATCCTGGACCTCGACGGGCTGGCCCGTTTCGGCGAGTGAGCGACCACCCGCGGCGCAGCCCCTTGCCATTGCACCGGAGCACGAAATGACCATGACCCCGACCACCCCGCGCCTCACCTCCCTGTCCCACGGGGGCGGCTGTGGCTGCAAGATCGCCCCCGGCCTGCTGACCGAGATCCTCAAGGGCGGCAGCCGCCTGCCCGTTCCGCCCGAGTTGCTGGTCGGCATCGAAACCGCCGACGATGCCGCCGTCTACAAGCTGAACGACGAACAGGCGCTGATCGCGACGACCGATTTCTTCATGCCCATCGTCGACGATCCCTACGACTTCGGCCGCATTGCCGCGACCAACGCCATCTCCGACGTCTACGCCATGGGCGGCCGGCCGATCATGGCGCTGGCGCTGGTCGGCATGCCGATCAACGTGCTGCCGGCGGAGGTCATCGCGCGGATCCTCGCCGGCGGCGAGGCGGTCTGCCGTGCCGCCGGGATTCCGATTGCCGGCGGCCACAGCATCGATTCGGTCGAACCGATCTACGGCCTGGTCGCCCTCGGGCTGGTCCATCCGAAGCTGGTCAGGCGCAATGCCGACGCCCGCGTCGGCGACCGCATCATCCTCGGCAAACCGCTCGGGGTCGGCATCCTTTCCGCCGCCCTGAAGAAGGATGCGGTCGACGCCTCCGGATACGCCAGAATGATCGCGACCACGACCCAGTTGAACACCCCCGGCCCCGACCTTGCCGCCCTGCCCGGCGTGCATGCGATGACCGACGTCACCGGTTTCGGGCTCGCCGGTCACGCCCTCGAGCTGGCGCGCGCCGCGCAGTGCAGCCTGAACGTCGAGTGGTCGCGCGTGCCGTTGCTCGACGGGGTACTGAAGCTCGCGGCAGAGGGAATCGTCACCGGCGCCTCGGGCCGCAACTTCGCCTCCTACGGTCATGACATCGCCCTGCCGGCGGACTTCGCGCCAGCGGCCCGCGCGCTTCTCACCGACCCGCAGACCAGCGGCGGCCTGCTCGTTTCCTGCGCCGAGAACAGCGTCACCGTGGTTCTGGAGATCTTCCGGAAGCACGGCTTCGCCAGCGCAACCGAGATCGGTGCGGTCACGCCGCAAGCTGAGGCCCTGCTGACCATCGGCCAGGCGACAGAAGCCGGCTAACGCCGGACAGGCAACACTTCAGTCCGGGATTGGAAGACCTCCCAGCTGGCGCCTGGCGTCGATGGGCAGCGGATGGGTCAGGTGGACGGCGCTGCTTTCCTTCTGGCGGCGGCACCAGCCCGCGTGCGCCGCCAGGCCGCCGGCGGAAGCCCGGTCAAACGCTTGAATGCGCGCGAGAACGCCGCTTCCGATTCGTAACCCGTTTCGAGGGCAATCACCGCCACGGTGGCCCTGCTTTCGCGCAGCAGCTTCGCACCGACCTGCATCCGCCAGTTTCCGAGGTATTGCATCGGCGGCATGCCGACGCGCTCGAGGAAGCGTTCGTGAAGCGCGGAACGCGACAAGCCGATGGCATGGCCGAGCGAATCGACGGTCCATGCTTCGGCGGGCCGCTCGTGCATCAGGCAGATCGCGCGGCCTACATGGCGGTCGCGCAACGCGCCCAGCCAGCCTTCGCCGCCCTCGGCGGGCAGGGAGTCGAGGTGGCGGCGTGTGGGATCGACGAAGACCATTTCGCTGACCCGTTCCAGAACCGCCGCGCTGCCGGCACGCCGGTGCCGTGATTCGGCAACGGCCTGACCGAGCATCGGCGCGACCCACGCGCCGACACCCGAGGACGGCAGGTGCATGATGCGCGGGAGAGCGTCGATCAGCGGGTTGAAAGGCCGCAGGTCGCAACTGATGAATCCGCAGACCAGCGCCGTATCGGTTTCCGCCGCAGGCAACTCGGCACCGAGTTCGCAGACGCCGTCGCGCATTGCCACGAGGATCGGCTTCGGGAGGTCGCGCGTCTCCTCGCGCCAGCTCTGGTCCTCGCCTTCGGCACGCATTCCCGGTGCGCTCGACAGGGCGTGTGCATCGCCGTGCGGAAACATGACAATGTCACCAGCGTCGAAGCGCCGGGGCGGCAGGCCGTCCACCGCTGCCCAGCAATTGCCCTTGACGATCAAGTGGTAGGCGATGACGTGTTCGGCGCCGGGGCAAAGGGCATCGGCCAGTTCGCGCGATGGGGGTGACTCGGCCACCCACGTCCGCGCGCAACTGACGGAGTAAAAGACGGCGCCACTCAGGCGCACGCTGGACAGGACATCGGACAGGGGATCATGGTTCATCGCCGCTCCTTGAACTGGGTGTGCGACCCGAGGCGCCGGTCGCAGAGGGAGCTTCGTTCTTCGTATGAATTACGGACTTTCCGTCAAATTCCGACAACACACGGTCAAGTACGTTCCACGGCAACGGGGAAGAATGGCACCACGTCGCAAGATCAGCGACGGCACCCCAAACCTGGAGGAGACCACCATGAGCACCATTCTTGAAACCCGGCCGGCGGCCCCGGACTATGCCGCAATCAAGCAGCGCCAGCAAGCGACCTGGGCGAGCGGCGACTTCGCCGTCATTGGCACCACCCTGCAGATCGTCGGCGAAACCCTCGGCGAGTCCGCCGACGTGCGCGCCGGCGAACGCGTCCTCGACGTCGCCGCTGGCAACGGCAACGCGACGCTCGCGGCAGCCAGGCGCTTCGCCGAAGTAACCGCGACCGACTATGTGCCGGCGCTGCTGGAAAAATGCCGCCAGCGCGCGCAGGCCGAAGGCCTGCGCGTCCGCGTCGAGACTGCCGACGCCGAAAATCTGCCCTTCGCCGACGGCTGCTTCGACGTCGTGCTGTCGACCTTCGGCGCGATGTTCGCCCCCGACCAGGAAAGAACCGCCCGCGAAATGCTACGCGTCGTCCGCAGTGGCGGCCGCATCGGCATGGCGAACTGGACCCCCGAGGGCTTCATCGGCCGCCTGTTCAAACTGATCGGCGGCCGCCTGCCGCCGCCGGCGGGCGTCAAGTCGCCGGCACTGTGGGGCACCGAGTCGCGGATCGTCGAGCTTTTCGGAGCGCGCGCCGAAGACATTCGCTGCGTTCGCCGCGAGTTCAACTTCCGCTACCGCTCGCCCGGGCACTGGCTGCAAGTGTTCCGCGATTACTACGGCCCGACGCACAAGGCCTTCGCGGCGCTCGACGATGGTGCGCAGGCGGGGCTCGCAACCGACATCACGGCCCTGCTGGAGGAACTCAACGTCGCCGGCGAAGGATCGCTGGTCGTTCCCGCCGAGTATCTCGAAGTCGTCGTCGAGACAGTCTGAACCATCGACCGGTCGCAAGGAGACCAAATGAGCAATCCATGGACTTCCTTGGTCGCCCACGTTTCCTATACCGCCGGTTACCACTTCGACGTGCGGTCCTGACCGCACCCGAGACCAACGAAAGGACACATCATGAACACGAAAACTCTGATTCCCTTCCACCGCGTGCTGCCGAGCACCCTCCTGTTGTTTCTGCCGGCCTCCACCGCCTTCGCCGACGCGGTCACCGACTGGAACACCCGTGCCAACGCCCTGCTCGTCGAGGCGCGCATGGGCACGCCGCCGGCAGTGCGCACAATGGCCGTCGTCCAGACCGCCGTACACGCCGCGGTTACCGAGACCACGCGCCCCGGCACGGCGCCAGAATCCGTCGACGCCGCCGTCGCGGCCGCCAACCGCACGGTGCTCCTCAAGGTCGTGCCGACGCAGAAGGACGCCATCGAAACCGCGTATCGCACCGCCTTGGCTGCGGTCGTCGACAGCGAAGCGCGCGACGCTGGCATAGCGATCGGCGAGCGCGCCGCGGGCGCCGTGCTGGCCGCACGTGCCTCGGACGGCGCCAGCGCGCCCGAGGCGTATCGACCGCATACGACGCCCGGCGCCTACGTGCCGACCGCGACACCGGCCGTGCCGCAATGGGCCGGCCGGCAGCCCTGGCTGCTCGACTCGCCCGCGCAGTTCCGGCCGGCAGCACCGCCGGCTCTGGACAGCACGACCTGGGCACGCGATTTCGAGGAGGTGAAGACGCTCGGCGGCAAGGGGAGCACGCGCCGTAGCGAAGAGCAGACGGCCATCGCCCGCTTCTGGGAGTTCTCGATGCCCGGAATCTACCACGGCCTCGTCGCCTCGGTGGCGGCCCGGCCCGGCCGCGATGCGCTCGCCAATGCGCGGCTCTACGCGGTCGTGGCCCAGGCGATGGACGACGCATTGATCAGCGTGATGGACGCCAAGTACCACTACAACTTCTGGCGTCCGATTACCGCGATCCGCAACGCCGACATCGATGGCCATCCGGCGACCAAGCGCGACGCAACGTGGACGCCGCTGATCGAGACGCCGGCCCACCCGGAGTACCCTTTCGCGCATTGCATCCTGGCGGCCGCGGTCGGCACGGTACTGCAAGCCGAAATGACGCCGGGAACGGTCCTCGCCACGGCGAGCCCCACCGCGCAGGGCGCGACGCGCCGCTGGACGGGCGCCGACAGCCTGATGCGCGAGGTAGCCGACGCCCGCATTTTCGACGGCGTGCATTACCGCAATTCGACCGAGGTCGGCCTCGCGATGGGAAAGCGCATCGGTGAAGTCGCCGTAGCCCGTCTGCAGGCGGCACCGGCGAACTGAGCCGCCGCGACGCCCCTCCCCGGGCGCGGCGGGCGCCATCCCAGGACGGAGGGGCGCATGCCGCGGACTCTGATCACGCCGCATGAAGGGCATTTGGCGCCACTAGCCATAACTCCTGTGCAACACAGGGCGTTACAGCTTGGCCTCGCGAGGTGTCCATGCCGGTACTGGGCGGCGTGAGTCCCCGTTGGTGTACCACCGGTAACGGCGGAAATACCTGACTTGCCGGATGCGCAGCCATTTCCCGCATGCGCCTGGCGGTGCAGGCGGGGCATATACCGCAGCCCGTGCAGGAGTCGCCGACAAGGAAGTCTTCGCCACAGCCGCTACAGCGGGTACGGGCAGCATAGTCCAAGATGCCGCAGTCGAGGCAACGCCGGAATTCCCGTTCGGTGACCGCAAGCGGCTGAGCATGGCGAATATCTGGCCATCAACATCGTCGATCTCGATGGCCTTCACGTATTCGCCATCTGCGTTTCCGGGCTCCAGAGTGTCCTCGCTTGCCGCTGTCAACCCGAAAAAGCGGCCAATAACGCGAATCATCTACACGCTGACCACGCAAAAGCGGCGACGCATTTGGCTCCGCCGCCTTTTTCTCCTCCACCCCTTCGCGTCCGGTTGGCTGCTCGCCTATTGCGTCGGCTCTACATACTCCGCCGGTACTGTCCGCCGACCTCGTACAGCGCGCTGCTGATCTGCCCGAGCGAGCAAGATCTCACCGCCTCGACCAGCACCGCAAAGACGTTTCCGTTGTCGATCACCGTCTGCTTGAGCTTCTCGAGCATGGCGGGTGCGGTCGACGCGTTGCGAGCATGGAAATCGCGCAGGCGGGCAATCTGCGACTGCTTTTCCTCCTCGGTCGAGCGCGCCAGTTCGATTTCCTGCTGGGCCATGCCCTTCGGGTTCAGGAAGGTATTGACGCCGATGATCGGATAGGAGCCGTCGTGCTTCTTGTGCTCGTAGTAGAGCGACTCCTCCTGGATCTTGCCGCGCTGATAGCCGGTTTCCATGGCGCCGAGCACACCGCCGCGGCTCGCGATGGCTTCGAATTCCTTGAGCACGGCCTCTTCCACCAGATCGGTCAGTTCGTCGATGACGAAGGCACCCTGGTTCGGGTTCTCATTCTTGGCGACGCCCCATTCGCGGTTGATGATCAGCTGGATGGCCATCGCACGGCGCACGGATTCCTCGGTCGGCGTCGTGATCGCTTCGTCGTAGGCGTTGGTGTGCAGGCTGTTGCAGTTGTCGTAGATGGCGATCAGCG
>ERZ761603.777-NODE-777-length-25489-cov-33.528662_pt1 | contig 25489 bp, 23 predicted proteins | sample MGYA00511879_ERZ761603 | MGnify/ENA primary metagenome ERZ761603 (study PRJEB28899, sample SAMN02850040) | bioreactor sludge metagenome | biome: EBPR Sludge; feature: EBPR Bioreactor; material: flocular biomat | place: Australia: Thorneside Wastwater Treatment... | reverse complement strand
GGGAGCCGGGCCCGCCCCGGACGCCGCCCCGCTCACGGTGGCCCAGGTCGCCGAGCGGATCGACGCCGCCCTGCGCACCGGTCTGCCCACGCGCGTCCGCGTCGTGGGCGAAGTCAGCAACTTCACCGATCGCACCCACTGGTACTTTGACCTCAAGGACGCCACCGCGGTCCTCAACTGCGTCATGTTCGCCGCCGCCGCCCGAAAGAGCGGCCTGCGCCTCCAGGACGGGCTCCAGGTCGTCGTGTCCGGTCGCGTCGAGTTCTACGCTCGCGGCGGGCGTGTCAGCTTCATCGTCGACAAGATCGAGCCCGTCGGCGAGGGCGCCCTTGACCTTGCCTTCCGCAAGCTGTGCGAAGAGATCCGGGCCCTCGGCTGGTTCGACCCCGCGAGAAAGAAGCCTCTCCCCACGTTCCCTCGCCGAATCGCGGTGATCACCAGCCGAACCGGCGCCGCGCTGCAGGACGTGATCAACACGATCTCGCGGCGATGCCCGGCGGTGGGGGTCTTGGTGGTTGACGTCCGCGTGCAGGGCGAGGGGGCCGCCCCCGACGTCGCCCGTGCCATCGCGGAGGTCGCCGCCCGACGCAACGAGCTCGGCGTGGACGCGATTCTGGTCACACGCGGCGGCGGCAGCAAGGAAGATCTGTGGGCCTTCAACGAGCGGATCGTCGCCGAGGCGATCGTGAAGTGCCCGCTGCCCGTGGTCGCCGCCATCGGGCACGAGACCGACACCACCATCGCCGAACTCGTCGCCGACGAGCGAGCCGCCACGCCGACCCAGGCGGCGATGAGGCTCACGCCGGAAACCGCCGCCCTCATCAGGCAGGCCGAAAGTGTCGCCCGTCGGCTCGCCGCCCTGATCGCCCGCCGCCTCGATCTTGAACGCCAGAAGATCATCTCACTGGGTCGGCACCCGGTGCTCTCCGATCCCGCGCGGCGCGTGCGCGAAATCCGCCGGGCCCTCGACGATCTCGGGCGACGATCGGGCGCCGCCGCAAGGCTCGGACTTGGAGCCAAGGGGCAGCGCCTCGCTCGCCTTCGCGAACGGCTTGAACGCTCCCGCCCGACCGCGCTGCAGGCACGCATGGCCTCCCGGCTCGCGACGCTGTTCGCCGGGCTTCAGTCCTCCGCGCGTGCAGCCGTCGCCGCCTCACAAGCCCGCACCGCCGATCTCCGGGCTCGCCTCCTCCGCTCCTCGCAGACCGCCACCGCCGCCGAGTCCCGCCGGCTCGAAAGCCTCTCCCGCCAGCTCGACCTCGTCTCGCCCCAGCACATCCTCGATCGCGGATATTCCGTCACGCTCGGGCCCGATGGCAAAGCGATCCGCAGCCCCGCCGGGCTTTCGCATGGCGATCGGCTGACCACACGACTCGCGGCCGGCGTGCTGCATTCACGCGTCGAGCTCGCCGCCGGCTCGCCCCCCGCCGACCACTCCGCCAGCCCATCCGCCGGGCACGCCGCACCCGAAGCCCCGACCCCCTCGCCCTTGGCCGCCCTGTCGCAACCCAAGGCCGTACCGTCTTCGACGCCAACGCGCAAGCCCGCCGCGACGTCGGCACGCCCCAAGGAACCGCCCAAGGATCAGATGGACCTGTTCGCACGCTGAAGTGCTGTCCCAGGAGGATCGGTGAGCAAAGCCCACAAACAAGCCGACGTCTCGCAACTGACCTACGAACAGGCCTTGTCGCAGCTCGAGACAATCGTCGAGCGGATCGAGTCCGGCCAGATCGGGCTCGAGGAGATGCTCGCCGAGTACGAGCGGGGCGTCGCCTTGCACACCCGCTGCAAGGAAGTGCTCGAACGGGCCGAACTGCGGATCGAGGAGCTCTCCCGCGCCGCCACCGCCCCCGCCCAGGGGCGGGCCGTGTCTTCTTCGGGTGAACGGGCGGCAAACGCCGATGACGGAGAGCCCGCTCCCTTCTGACGGACCCCTCGTCGGGGCCGAGCAAGGACCGCTCGCGTGCTGGATCGAATCGAGTTCTGGTTTCTTCTGGTGCAACTGATCTTCGCCGGCGCCTTCGGCGCGTGCGTCGGGTCGTTGGTCAATGTGCTGGTCTACCGCCTGCCTCTCGGGCTGTCGGTCGTCACACCCCCCAGCCGCTGCCCAAGCTGCCAGACCGTGCTCACCTGGCGGGAGAACATCCCCATCTTCGGCTGGCTTCTCCTCCGCGGTCGGTGCCGATTCTGCAAAGCATCCATCTCCCCCGAGTACCCGATCGTCGAGGCGGCCGTCGCCCTCGTCTTTGTCGTGGTCTATTTCTTCTGGTACTGCGTCCCCTTCCCGTGGGTCTGGCCCCCGAGTTCCTCGGCCGTGTTCCTCGGGATCGACTGGGCCAAGATCAGCCCTGAATGGGCTTCCCAGGGTTTCTCCGCCTCCTGGCCGGTCTTTGTGGTGCTGATGGTCCTCCTGGGATCTCTCGCCGCCGTGCTCATCGTCGACGCCAAGACCTACACCATTCCACTCCAGCTCGTCTGGTTTCCGTCGGTCGTGGCCCTGCTCGGGCACGTCGGCTGGGCCGCGTGGCTCTCCTGGTCGGGCCGGCAACTCGCCCACGCACCGGGATGGACGTGGGCCATCCCAACCCCGGGCCCCATCGGCTGGGGAGCCGTCGGGGCCGCCGTCGGTGGCATCGTCGGCATCGGAATCGGTAACATCCTGCTGTCAAAGGGGTTGATCCGTCGCTCCTTCGCCGACTACGAGGCGTGGGAAGCCCAGGCCCGCGCGGAAGCGGCCGAGACTTCCGCGATCCAAGCCCCCCCCGCGGGCGATGCGACCGCCACTCCACCCGCCGCTGTTGCTCCGACAGGCGCAGAAGCAACCCCGCCGACCGACTCCTCCCCGGCCGACCTCTGGATCGAGTATCCCCACGCCCGGCGTGAGATGTTCAAGGAGCTTGTCTTCCTTGCCCCGGCGATCGGCCTGGCGTTTGTCGGCTCGTGGCTCGCCATCCGTCTTGCCGGCCCCTGGACCCCCGGCGCCACGCCCATTTCTCCGGGTTCCCCGGCCCACGACGTGCCGCTCTGGCTCGATGTGCTCGCCGGCGTGCTTCTGGGCTACCTCATCGGCGGCGGGGTCGTCTGGGCCGTCCGGATCCTCGGCTCGCTCCTCTTCGGGCGGGAAGCCATGGGGCTCGGCGACGTCCACCTCATGGCCGCCGTCGGGGCCTGCCTGGGCTGGATCGACAGCACCCTCGCGTTCTTCGGGGCCGCCTTCGTCGGGCTCCTTTGGTGGGCCCTCGGCCTGATCGCCCGCGGCGTCAGCGCGCGGGCTATGCCCTACGGCCCCTTTCTCGCCGTCAGCACACTCCTGGTCATCCTCCTCAAGCACCCCCTCGAACGCCTTTTCGACCTGATCGCCCCCGCCTGGGCACCCTGGAATCTCCCCTGACCGGCGCACACGCAAAATCCGTGTTCCGCGTCTGCCGCTGCGGGAAAACCCCCGAACGGACCGATACACTCGGGCGCGGTCGGGTCTCTTCGTCGTGAGGATCGCGACACCCCGGCCCACACACCACGCACCAGGCGAGTCGGAGGTCAGGACATGCAAGGATTGAGGAAGCGTTTGTTCGGTCTGGCCGCGGTTCTGTGCTGCACCGCGCTGTTGGGCGCTTGCGGCCCGTCCAAGCAGGAGGTCTCCCTCCAGGACGAGAACAAGGAACTGCGCGCACGCCAAGGCGACATGGAAGGTCGTATCGCCGCTCTCGAAACCAACGTCGGTTCCCTCTCCACGCAGGTCCAGACCATCAAGACCGCGCCCCCGCCCCAGCCTGTGATGGACGACAGCGCCCCGCGCACGCGCACCCCCGCCGCACGCTCCGAGGGCCGCCGCATCGATCTCGGCACCACCCTCTTCGCCTCCGGCTCCGACGTGCTCTCCGCCAACGCCAAGAAGGCCATCGACAACGCGGTGCGCAACATCAGCAAGTCCTCCTCCATCCTCGTCGAGGGCTACTCCGACTCCACGCCCATCACCAAGTCCAAGTGGCCCAGCAACGAGGCCCTCGCTCAGGCCCGCGCCGACTCCGTCCGCAAGTACCTCACCTCGCGCGGCTTCTCCAGCGTCGAGTCCGTCGGCTACGGCGCCGTCTCCCGCAACGGCCGCGCCCCCAGCCGCCGCGTCGAGCTCGTCGTCGACTGAGCCCGATCCGCGATCATCTCGAATGGCATCTCAAGGCCGCTCCCTTCACCGGGGGCGGCCTTCTTGCTTCCGATTGTCCTGATCTCAGCCCGCGCTCTCGGTTCCGTCTCGACGATCAGTCCTCGTCGAACCCCGAATCGACCAGCTTCTTGAGCGCCGCCACCGCCTGCTCGGCGTCCGGGCCCTCGGCCACGATCGAAAGCTCCGACCCCTTCCCCGCCGCAAGCATCATCATCATCATGATGCTCTTCCCGTCCACCTCGTAGTCGTCCTTGCTCACCTTCACCTCGCTCTGGAAGGTGCTCGCAAGATCGACAAACACCATCGCCGGCCGGGCGTGCAGCCCCAGCTTGTTCACGATCGTCGCCTTGGCGATGGCCCGCTCGCTCACCGTTCGTCCCCGACTTTCTCGTGCCTCAATCCGACCGTCTCACACCAGGTGCTGCCCGTCCGCTTCCGTCAGAAGGTCCCACACCTCCTGCGACGTCCCCGACTGCCTCAGCATCCTTCGGAACGTGTCCTTGCTCAGGTTCTTGAAGATCACTTCCATCGCCTGCAGATGCTCCTCGGGCTGATCCTCCGGCGACAACAGCAAAATCACGCTGTACACCGGCTGCCGATCCAGCGCCGAAAAGTCGATCCCGCGAGGCGCCAGCCCGACCGCCGCCCGAATCCGTGTGATCGACCGGTGCTTCACGTGAGGCACCGCCACCCCGCGCCCGAACCCCGTCGAGCCCTTCCGCTCACGTTCAAGCACCCGCAGCAGCAACTCCTGCCGGATCCCCGCGTCCGCAGCCCCCGCCGCGATCAGCGAGTCCAGCAGCTCCGTGATGATCCCGTCCCGCTCCGCAGCCTGCACGGGTGCCACCACCGCGCCCCGCTCCACGATCTCCGTCAGCTTCTTCATGACTGGGCTCCAGAGGCGGTCACCGGTGGTGACCCGGCTTGGTTCGTTCCTTGTGGTCCCGAACCTGCCTCTCGCCCTTGTGGCATGCCTCGTCGATCACCGCGTACAGATCCTCACCCGTCGTGTGAACCACAAAGTCGTCGTGCTTCTCCACGTCGATCCGAAGCTCCACCGAGAACGTCCCGTGCGTCTGATGGTCAACCTTCGACGCCGTCACCACGATCTGCTGGATCCGATCAAAGTACTTGAGCAGCTTCTCGCACTTGCTCTCGGCGTGCTGCCGGATGGCGGGGGTGATCTCCAAGTTCCGACCCACGACGTCAATCCGCATGTTCGCTCCTTCAAACCGCTCCACCCGCCCGCTTCCTGACCCCACCCGCCAACCCAAGCACCCACGCTCCCAAGCCCCATCCGCGTCCAAAAGATGCCCGGTCCGCATTCTACCGGCCGTGCCGCCGGGCTTCCCCCAACCAAGCAACCCGGCCCCACCCACCCACCAAAGAATGCGGGGCGCCCAAAGAGGACGCCCCGTGTACCGAAGGACGCCCCTGAGCGTCCGAACAATGGGCCTGGGCAGACTCGAACTGCCGACCTCACCCTTATCAGGGGTGCGCTCTAGCCAACTGAGCTACAAGCCCGGGATGTCAATCCCGCCCTCGCGGGTGGGAGGCGAGTATACGTCGGCACTTTCGCGTCGTCATCTCCACTCCGCCCATCACTTGATCCCCGCATTTCCCCTTGCCTTGGCCCTCCGATCTTTCTCTTGGTCAATCGCACGATCGGCCGATATGCTCATGATTGTGCGTCTGCGATCTCTTCGACGCACCGAGGTACTGAGAGACAATGAACCCAATCGGGCTTCTCTCGACAACCACATGCGTGGCTGCGTTCGCCCTGTGCGCGCTGCCCGCGGCGATCGCTCGGCCCGAGCCGCCACAGGCCAAGTCGATGCCCATCGCCCTCACCGGCCGCCTGCTCGTCATCCCGCACCACACGGATCACTTTGCCGCCGCGGGCATGCCGCTGGAAGCCGCCCGCATCCGCCGCTGGCAGGCGATCGATCGCATCAGGTCGCTCGGCGAGAAGCGCGTCCCCGAACTTGATCTCTGGGTCGTCCACGCCCAAGACACGCATCACGATCTTGCCGATCAACTGCGGCGAACCGGCGACTACCGCCTCATCGAACCCGATTGGCTCCTTCAAACCTGCGGCACGCCGAACGACCCGTACTACGACCGCCAGTGGCACCTCCGCCGCATCCGCTGCGACACCATCTGGCCTTTCACCGTCGGCGGCTCGGTCATCTGCGCCTTTGTCGACACGGGCGTCGACCGCTCGCACCCCGACCTCGCCTCGAATCTCGTCCCCGGGTACAACGCCGTCCGAAGGGTCTCGCAAGCCTCGGGCGCGCCCGTCGATGATCTCAACGGTCACGGCACCGCCACCGCCGGCATCGCCGCCGCCACCGGCAACAATTCCGTCGGTGGCGTCGGAGTCGGTTGGACCCTCTCCATCATGCCCGTGCGCGTCTCCGATAGTGCCAACGGCTCCGCGTTCATGAGCGACATCATCGACGGCATCGTCTGGGCCGTGCGAAACCGCGCCCGCGTTGTCAGCGTCGGTTATGCCGGCGTTCAGGCCTCCGTCGTTCAGTCCACCGGCGAATGGGTCAGGCGAAACAACGCCCTGCTCGTCTGGCCCATGGACAACGCCGGCGTCGAATACTCCTTCGACTGGCCCGACGTCATCGTCGTCTCGGGCACGCAGATGTCCGGCGAACTCAACTCGGGATCCAGCTTCGGCGTCGGTGTCGATTTCGCCGCCCCCGCCACGGGGATCTACGCCCCAAGCCGCGGGGGGTTCTACACCTTCTACAGCGGCAACAGCTTCGCCGGCCCCCAGGTCGCCGGCGTTGCCGCCCTCGCCTGGTCCATGGACCCTTCGCTCTCCCCGTTCCAGATCCTCCGAGCCCTCGAACTCTCCGCAGAGGACATCGGCACCCCAGGCCGAGACAACACGACCGGCTTCGGGATCGTCGACGCCGCCGGGGCCGTTCGCCTCGCCAGCCGCGTCGACTTCAACCGTGACGGCTTCATCGATTTCTTCGACTATGACGCTTTCATCAACGCCTTCGAGAGCGGTTCGGATCTCGCCGACGTCAATGCCGACAACTTCGTCGATTACATGGATTACTCCAACTTCGTCGCCCTGTTCGTCGGGTTCGACCGCTAAAGGCCCTCTCGGCTACCATCCGGCCGCATATCCGGAGAACGCCGATGAACCGTGCCCTCGCTCTCGCCGCCGCTCCCCTGGCCCTCTCGCTCGCCTCCTGCGGCGCCATCGTCATCCCGCGGACCACCACCCCCGAAGAACGCCAGCAAATGCAGGCGGCCCAGGAGCGAGTCTCCGAGCTTGAACGCGTCGCCGACTGGATGACCGGCTCATTCACCTCCGCCGAGCAGTCCGTCCTCGACCCGGACTTCCTCGAGATCAACCTCCACATGGCCCGCATCTGGAGCGAACGAACCGACGGCCAGTGGTTCTACGTCGAGCAGGCGATGGCCTCCCGCCCCGACCGCCCGTACCGCCAGCGCGTCTACCGCCTCATCGTTCAGCCCAACGGGCTCATCGTCAGCGAAGTCTTCACCCTCCCGGGCGAGGCTCTCCGCTTCGCCGGCGCCTGGAAACGCCCCGAACTCCTCCGCGATCTCTCCCCCAAGGAACTCGCCCTCCTCGACGGGTGCGCCGTCGTCCTTCAACGCATCTCCGAGATCGAATACAAGGGCGGCACCGTCGGCAACGGCTGCGCCAGCGACCTCCGCGGCGCCTCCTACGCCACCAGCGAGGTCACCATCACCCCCGAAGGTCTCCTCACCCTCGACCGAGGGTTCGATAAGAACGGCGAACAGGTCTGGGGCTCCACCAAGGGCCCATATCAGTTCTTGCGCATGACACCGCGCTGATCTGGGGCCTCTTTTCGCGTCCTTCCGGTCTCCCGGACCGCTCCCGCGAAATGCACGGCCAGCCGGTGCGTTGTCCCCCGGGGCAGGTGGGCTCCCGTGGAGGTGCGATATGCGAATGCTTCGCTTTGTGGTGCTGCTCTGGGTGTTGTTCGGCTTGGCGCAGGATCTGCTCGCAAGGCAGACCGACGCCGCCCCGCCGCAGACCGCCTCACCGGCGAAGGAAGCCCCCAAAGCCTACAAGCCCGAGAAGGGCCCCTTCGACGTGCGCGACGTCGCCACGATCACACTCCGCGACGAATCGCGCAAGAAGGACCTGAACATCCGGGTTCGTGCGCCCAAGCCCTCGAAAGAAGCGGGCAGCGGCCCATGGCCCGTCATCATCTCCTCTCACGGCGCGGGCGGCTCCAAAGACGCCTTCGCCACGCTCTCGGCCCACTGGGCCTCCCACGGCTACGTCGTCATCCACCCCACACACTCCGATTCCGTCCAGGAACGACGCGAGAAGGGGCTGCCCCGCATCGAGAGCCCGCAGGACGTCGTCGGCAATGTCAGGCTCACCGATCGCCTCGCTGACATGACCTTCACCCTCGATCAACTCGACGAGATCGCCGGCAAGGTCGAGGGGCTCAGGGACGAGTCTGGAAAGAGCAGGATCGACAAGGACAAGGTCGGCATGTCCGGTCACTCCGCCGGCGCCATGACGACCCAGCTCGCCTACGGCGCCAAGGCCCGGGCCGGCGGGCTCGGTCGCGCCCGGTCCTACGCCGACCCGCGCATCAAGGCGGCGATCCTCATCTCGGGCCAGGGTCTCGAGAAGCGCATGTTCGACAAGAACAGTTGGGCCGACATCGCCGGTCCCATGATGGTCTTCAGCGGCAGCCTCGACACGACCCCCGTCAGCAACGAGACGCCCGAAAGCCGCACGCACCCGTACGTCTACGCCAAGCCCGGAAACAAGTACCTCGTGTTCATCGAGGGCGCGACGCACGGCAGCTACCAGGGCAAGGGCGGCGAGCGGTTCCTGCGCGAGGAGCCCACCACCGACCCCGAGCTGATCGGGGCGATCGTCTCGTCGGCGACAACGGCGTTCTGGGATGCTCACCTGAAGAAGCAGCCCGAGGCCGGCGCGTACCTGAAGAGCGATGGGCTCAAGAAAATGGCCCCGGGCAAGGTCCGTTACGAGACCAAGTGAGCGGTCAGACGTTGAACAGGAAGTGGCAGACGTCGGCGTCCTCCATCACGTAGTCCTTGCCCTCGATCCGCATCCTGCCGGCTTCCTTGATCGCCTTCTCGGTCTTGTACTTCTCGAGGTCGGCGACCGAGTAGATTTCGGCGCGGATGAAGCCCTTTTCAAAGTCGGTGTGGATGACGCCCGCGGCCTGCGGTGCCGTGGCGCCGATCGGGACGGTCCAGGCCCGGATCTCCTTCGGGCCGGCGGTGTAGTACGACTGCAGGCCCAGCAGGTGATACGCGGCCCGGGCGAGGCGGTTGAGGGCGGGCTCTTCCATACCCATGCTCTGGAGCATCTCGATCTTGTCGGCCTCGGAGAGCTCGGCCAATTCGCTCTCGATCTTGGCGCAGACGGGAACGACCTCGGAGCCGTCCTTGGCGGCGTGCTCGCGGACCTTCTGGCAGAGCGGGCCGGTGCCGTTGACGTCATCCTCGTCGACGTTCATGACGTAGAGGACGCGTTTGGCGGTGATGAGGCCGAGGGATTTGACGGCCTTGGCCTGCTCGGGATCGTCGAACTTGACGGTGCGGGCGGTTTGGCCCGAGTCGAGGACGGGCTTGAGCTTCTTGAGGGCCTCGAAGCGGGCGATGGCTTCCTTGTCGCCGCTCTTGGCGTTGCGCTGGGCCTTGTCGAGGGAGGAGGAGACGGTTTCGAGGTCGGCGAGGACGAGCTCGGTGTTGATGATGTCGATGTCGCGGAGGGGATCGACGGAGCCCTCGACGTGGGTGATGTCTTCGCCGCCGGGGGCTTTGGAGAAGCATCGGACGACCTGAAGGATGGCGTCGACTTCCCGGATGTGGGAGAGGAACTTGTTGCCAAGGCCCGCGCCTTCGGAGGCGCCCTTGACGATGCCGGCGATGTCGACGAGGCGGAGCATCGCGGGGACGACCTTCTGGGATTCGATGTGGGAGCGGATGACTTCGAGGCGCGGGTCGGGGATGGGGACGACGCCGACGTTTGGCTCGATGGTGGCGAAGGGGTAGTTTGCGGCGAGGGCGCCGGCCTTGGTGAGGGCGTTAAAGAGGGTGGATTTGCCGACGTTGGGGAGACCGACGATTCCTGCTTCCATAAGGGGAGGATGGTAGACACGAAAGAAAGCCCACGGGCGCGGGCCCGTGGGCTTTGGATGGTGGGGGATCCGGATCAGCAGCCGGCTTCGAAGTAGTCGACGAAGCGGGTGAAGTCGAAGAAGTCGACGAAGCCGTCGGCGGTGATGTCGGCGTCTCGGCCGCGTGGGCATTCGCGTCCTTCGTAGCACTGGACGAAGTCGGCGTAGTCGAAGAAGTCGACGAAGCCGTCAAGGTTGAAGTCGGCCTCGCAGGCGGGGACCTCGTTGACGGCGGGTTCGTCGATGGGGTCGATGTCGTACCAGCCGCGGGGCGTGTTGCGCGGGGCTTCGTTGTGGCGGGTGCGGGTGAGGAAGGTCATCTTGCCGAGGGAGACGGAGCGGAAGGCGTTCCAGGGGGTGTTGGAGGAGGGTGCCCAGCGGCCGAGCTGGGGATCGAGGACGAAGGGGGTGAGTTCGCCGTCGGCGAGGGCGAGGAGGTGTCCGTCGGCGTTGAAGTCAAAGCCGCGGATGTTGCGGAGGCGCGAGTGTGAGGCGGTGGAGGCGAGGTTGAAGCGACCGGAGGCCTGGTCGAGGGCGAGCTCGAAGGCGCCGGAACCTTGGGAGGAGGCGAGCCAGAGTCGGCCGGTGATGGGGTTGATGGCGACGGAGCCGTCGCCGGGGAGGGTGATGCTCGAGGGGACGGGGGTGTTGCCGGTGATGGCGAGGGCGTTGGAGAGGGTGAGGATGCGGGAGTTGTTGCTTCCCAGGGCGCGGATGGTGTCGGTGGCGTCGTCGATGGCCCAGGCGTTGATGGAGAAGGGGAGGGAGACGGAGCCGAGGGGGATGGGGCGGTCATCGACGATTTTGTACTTGTTCACGATGGAGCCGACTTGGGTGTAGAGGTGACCGAAGCGGTCGAGGAGGACGCGTTCGGGTGTGCGGTCGAAGGTGGCGACGCGTGTGATTTCGCGAGTGGCGGGGTTGTATCGGAAGGCGCCGGCGGGGCCTTCGCGGCCGCCGTTGGAGGTGATGAGGTGGGAGAGGGAGGTGTGGTCGAAGGAGATGTCGGTGATGGTGCCGCCGGTGGGGGAGGGGACTTCGGTGATGCTGGGCGCGGAGCCCTTGAAGACGCCCGGGAGCTGATAGGAGAGTGCGACGTTGGGGTTGAGGGGGTGGGTGCCGAGGACGACGAGGGGGACGATGTGGGTTCGGGAGTCGAGGATTCGGACGGGGTCGTCGGCGGTGCCGTTGAAGGACTCATCGAATGTGTTGACGATGGCCATGTCGCCGTCGATGTTGAGGTAGCGTCGGAAGAGCGTGCGCTGGACACGTGAGAAGGGGGATTGGATGTAGAGGGGATCGGTGCTGGGCTTGGTCGCGGGGTCGTGGTAGAGGATGTCGGCTTCGGCCAATTGGGCGTCGAGGACGCCGACGATGGTGATGGCATGCCCGCCGTCGCGTTCGAGCTGGTCGCCGTCGCGGTAGTAGCGGCCGAAGGCCATGGTGGTTGGCCAGCCCATGGCGAGAGCGGTGTAGAGGTGTCCGGTGCGGGGGAAGTTCTCGTCATCGGCCTTGTAACCGATGACGAAGAAGCGGGAGCCGTGGCCGCGGTCGACGATCCAGTCGGAGAGCCCTTCGATGGCGTTGGCGAAGGTGGTGCCGCCGTCGTCGGTGTCGCAGTACTCGCCGAAGTTGAAGAGGTGGTTGCTGACGGTGTTGTAGAGTGGGAGCTGGTCGTTCCAGTTGGGCTGGCTGGCGTTGAGGATGACGTTGAAGCCCGAATCATCGAGGATGGCGAGGTTGTTTGAGATGGCGGTGGGGACGCAGTGGACGGAGCCGTTGTTGGGCAGGCCGAGGTGGGTGACGAAGGGGAAGGGGTCGAATCGGGTCTCGCGGCGCTGGTCGAAGTCGGGGATGCCGGGCCAGTAGATGTCGAGGGACTGGGCGGCGGCACCGGACGCTGCGAGAGCGGCGAGGAGTGCGGCAACGGGACGGGTGGTGGAGGACCGGGTGGACATTTCTTCTCTCCGTGTTGGGGCGTTCTGTGAAGGCCCCGGGGGTGTGTGACACCCTCTCAGGCGGATTGGCGGGAGAAGAGGCTAGAGATTTCCCGTGGGTTCGCGGGACCCTTGTTCGGGTCTGGTCGTGTCCTAGACTGGGGGCGTGCGCTCGTAGCTCAGTTGGATAGAGCGGCGGTTTCCTAAACCGCAGGTCGGCAGTTCGAGCCTGCCCGAGCGCGTTGCGGGGGAGTGTGTGGGGGGCGAGCGCGGCTAGATGAGCCCGGCGGCGAGGGCGGCGGCGAGGACAAAGAGGAGGACGGCGACCACGGCGCGGATGCCGCGGAGGGTGATGCCTTGGAGGAGTTTGCGGCTGGCGAGGGTGCCAGCGCAGCCGGCGAGGCAGGTGAGGGCGAGGAGCCAGAGTGTTCGTGGTTCGGTGAGTGGGGCGTGGTCGCGTGGGCCTGCGAGGAACGAGAGGCCGAGGGCGTAGACGGCGAGTCGTGCGAGGTCGACGGCGGTGGAGAGGACGGTTGTGGTGCCGACGAAGGCGAGCTTGTCGAGGCCGGCCTTGAGGAGGAAGGGTGCGCGGAGTGCGCCCTGCATGCCGGTGAGGCCGCCGACGAAGCCGGAGAGGATGCCGCCGAGTGGGAGGGCGGCTCTGGGGAGAGCGAGGCGTTGGTAGGCGGGAGAGAGTTCGAGAGCGGCGAGTGTGGCGAGGAATGCGGCGATGAGGAGCTTTGGGGTGGAGATGGTGCAGAGTCGGCCGGCGAGGGAGTAGGTGGTGAGTGGTTCGGCGGGGGCGAGGCGAGCGAGGAGAGCTGCGCCGGCGAAGGCGGCGAGGACGGCGGGGATGCCGAAGGCGAGGAGCACGCGTCGGTCGGCGTGCCTGCCGACGAGAGCGAGTTTGAAGAGGTTGTTGGCGAGGTGGACGACGGCGGCTGCGGCGACGGCGACTTCGACGGGGAAGAAGATGGCGAAGACGGGCATGAGGACGGTGCCGAGGCCGAAGCCGCTGAGGAAGGCGAGTGCGCTGGCGGCTGCGGCGACGATGGGGAGGACGAAGAAGTCCATGAAGGAGGGTAGAGAGTGCGGTAGGATGGGGGCATGAAGAACGCGGCACGGATCGGGATTGGAATGGGCTTGATGGTGTGCGGGCTGGTGGCGTTTGGGGCGCCGCCGGTGGAGTCGTTTGTGAAGGATGTGCGGGTGGTGGCCGGGCCTGGGAGCCCGGGGTCGGTGGTTGGGCTTGGCGAGGGTGTGGAGGCGGTGGTGGTGGGCGAGGTGGGGGGCGGGGCGGTGTCGCCGGTGTGCGTGGCGGCGGAATGGGGAAAGGGGCGCGTGGTGGCGTTCGGGCACTCGGGGTATCTGGACGCTGGCGTGCTCGATGTTGGGGAGACGGGCGTGCTGATGGAGCGGCTGGTCGGGTGGGCGAGCGGGGGCAAGAAGAAGGCGGCGGTGCTGGACGGCGGGCTGGCGGCGTGGCTCGAGAAGCAGGGGTACGAGGTGGTGAGGCCGGGGAAGATCGATGGGGAGTCGCTGCGTGGCGTTGGGGTGGTGCTGCTGGGCGGGCGGGAGCTGTCGGAGGCGCAGCGGGAGGAGTTGGCGGGGTGGATCCGAGGCGGCGGTGGGTTGATCGCGGCGCAGACGGGATGGGGCTGGCAGCAGATCGCGGCGCGGGGCGGGCCGAGCCCGGACATGCGGACGAACAGTCTGAACCGGATGCTGCTGGGGGCGGGGATCGGGTGGACGGATGAGATTGTTGAGAAGACGAAGGGGGAGGGGTTCGACGCGACGCGTCGCGGGGCGGGGCCGATGACGCTGCCTGGGGCGCTTGATGCGTTGATGAAGGCGGAGGGGTCGGAGAAGAAGGCGACGGGGCGAGAGGAGAGGCGGGCGTTGGCGCAGGCGTCGGCGACGGCGTCGCGCGGGGTGAGGCTGCTGCCGAAGGATGATCGGACGGTGCGGCCGAAGTTGCGGGCGATGATGGCGCAGCACGCGGGGGAGATGGCGCCGACGGAGGGGGCGCCGCTGAAGGCGGAGCGTGCGCTGCCGCGGATGCTGATGGCGTTACAGGTGGATGAGATGAACGGGCTGTCGGCGGATGAGGTGCGTGCGCACCCGGCGTCGAAGGCGTTTCCGGGGGAGGTGGCGTCGGGGGCGGAGCGGGTGACGCGGCGGGTGGAGGTTGATACGAGCGTGCCGAGATGGCACAGCACCGGGCTGTATGCGCCGGCGGGGGGCGTGGTGACGGTGACGGTGGACGGGGACGAGGTGGAGGGGTTGGGTGTGCGGATCGGGTGTCATACGGATGAGCTGTGGCACCTGGCGGAGTGGAAGCGGGTGCCGGAGATTTCGCGGTCGTGGTCACTGAAGAAGGGTGCGAACCGCGTGGCGTCGGCGTTTGGCGGGTTGGTGTATGTGGAGGTGTCGGGGCGTGCGCGTGGCGTGCGGAAAGTGACGATCGCGGGGGCGGTGGAGAGCCCGCGGTTTGTGCTGGGGAAGACGACGAAGGAGGAGTGGGCGAGGCTTCGGCGGGCGCCGGGGGCGTGGGGCGAGATTGAGACGCCCAGCGTGATCGTGAGCGTGCCGGCATCCGCGCTGCGCGGGATCGAGGACCCGACGGAGATCGCGACGCTTTGGCAGGAGATTCTGGATCACGCGGCGGACTTGCGGGGGATTCCGCGGAAGCGGCGGAGCCCGGAGCGGTATGTGCCGGACGTGCAGATTTCGGCGGGGTACATGCACAGCGGGTACCCGATCATGACGCACATGGACGTGGTGAAGGACCTGAGCGACGCGGCGACGCTGCGGGCGGGGTCGTGGGGGCTGTTCCACGAGCTGGGGCACAATCACCAGGACGGGATGTGGACGTTTGATGGGACGGTGGAGGTGACGTGCAATCTGTGGTCGCTTTACCTGATGGAGAAAGTCGCGGGCAAGCCGATCGGGACGGGGCACGGCGCGGTTGATTCAAGGGACGAGCGGACGCGGCGGATGGTCAAGTACATGGCGGGAGGTGCGGACTTTTCGGCGTGGAAGCGGGACCCGTTCCTGGCGCTCGAGATGTACATCCAGATGCGCGAGGCGTTCGGGTGGGAGCCGTTCACGAAGGTGTTTGTGGAGATGGACGCGTTGCCCGGCGGGCAGAGGCCGAGGACGGACCTGGACCGGCATGATGAGTGGATGACGCGGATGAGCCGCGCGACGGGTCGGAATCTTGGGCCGTTCTTTGAGAAGTGGGGCGTGCCGACATCACCCGGCGCGAGGGCGTCGGTGTCGGGGTTGCCCGGGTGGATGCCGGAGGGGCTGAATTAGCCGTTGCGGAGTGAGGCGAGGTCGATGACGAAGCGGTACTTGACGTCGCTCTTGAGCATGCGTTCGTAGGCCTCGTTGATTTTCTGGATTGGGATGATCTCGACGTCGCTGACGATGTTGTGCTTGCCGCAGAAGTCGAGCATTTCCTGGGTCTGGCGGATGCCGCCGATGAGGGACCCGGAGAGGTGTCGGCGGGGCATGAGGAGGCTGAAGACGCTGACGCCTTGCGGTGCGGGGGGTGCGCCGACGAGGACGAGTGAGCCGTCGAGCTTGAGCTGGGCGAGGTAGGCGTTGAGGTCGTGGTCTGCGGAGACGGTGTCGACGATGAGGTCGAAGGTGCCGGCGTGTGCGGCCATCTGGGCGGGGTCGGTGGAGACGATGGTGTGGTCGGCGCCAAGGCGTTTGGCGTCGGCGGCCTTTTTGGCGGAGGTGGTGAAGAGGCAGGTCTGAGCGCCGAAGGCCTTGGCGAACTTGACGCCCATGTGCCCGAGGCCGCCGAGGCCGACGATGCCGACCTTCTTGCCGGGGCCCGCGCCCCAGCGGCGGAGGGGTGAGTAGGTGGTGATGCCGGCGCAGAGGAGCGGGGCGGCGCCGGCGGGGTCGAGGTTGGCTGGGACTTTGAGGGTGAAGGCCTCGTCGCAGACGATGCGTTCGCTGTAGCCGCCGAAGGTGACGGCTCCGGGCACGTCGAGCTTGGCGTCGGGGCTGTTGTAGGAGAAGATGGGTCCTTTGTGGCAGAACTGTTCCTCGCCGCTGGAGCAGGAGGGGCAGGAGCGGCAGGAATCGACGAGGCAACCGACGGCGGCGAGGTCGCCGACCTTGAACTTGGAGACGCCGCCGCCGACGGCGGTGACGCGGCCGAGGATTTCATGGCCTGGAACGACGGGGAAGTTGGTCATGCCCCATTCGTTTCGGGCGAAGTGGAGGTCGCTGTGGCAGACGCCGCAGTAGAGGATCTCGATGGCGACGTCCGTGTTGGCGGGGTCGCGGGAGTCCACCGTCCGTCGGGGGATGGAGTGGGGCATGACGGGCATGCTGGGAGCGAACGCGGCGTAAGCCTTGGTGGGGACGGTGGTGGTTGTCATGGGGGCATGGTACGCGGGAGGGGGGGAGGGGGGCGTAGGACGTCACGCAGCACGAATGGGTGATTCGAGTGGCGAAGGGCGTTGGGAGTCGCGGACAGCGTCACCTCTCAAGGGGCGCGCATGAACAGACTCCAATGCGGGGCTAGTTCGTGAAGATGAAATGCTTGCAGCCCGTGCATCGAAGGCCTCGCTCCCTCTTCGAACCTCTGATGGCACCGTAAAGGATCAAGGGCACACCAATCAACAGGCCAATGGGGCCACCGAGAACACAAAGTACTAGGCCCAAGAGCATCACAATGCAGCCGATTCCGGTTGTTGAACCTGAAGGGTTGCCCTTACCCGGCAAGAGCACGGATGAGCAGAGGGGGCATTTTGGAATACCTGCGGAGTTGCCGCGTGCTTCTGGATCGTTCATACGAGGTCTCTCCAACGTCAGGGTCGGGTAACGTTCTAGATCTGGCCGTTCTAGTGTGCAACGCGATCGGCTGGTGCTCAAACGGCAGGTCGTGATATTGGCGATATAGCAAGCCGAGACAGAAGGGTAAGCATTAACTGGAACTGGCCGACCTTCCGAGTTGCTTCTCAATGAAGCGGATCATGTCCATGAGTTCGTTTGCGGAAATCTTCGTGCCCCACGTTCGTATTTTCTGATAAGGCGGCACGTTCCAGACTTCGACGTCGGTAATCTCGCCGCTCTTGTTGCCGAAGAGTCTGATGTTGCCGTGGGCTAGGCCGTGCCGTAACATGTTGATTTGTTCACTCCACAGTAACGGAGTGACAGTGTCCTTCACATCTGAGCTACACAACTCGGGCCATCCCTCAGCCTGTGCTACTTCAAGCTTGATCGGGTCTTTCTTGGCGATTTTCTTCCGGAGCTTTTCGGAGAGACACAGCATCGCCATCAGCATGGCAAGCTGCTGTGTGATCTCAAATGGACCCTCTGTCGGTGAGCTTTTCTTTTCGGCGTGCGCATTGATGAACTCGGCGTTCCGAAGACACCGAGTTACCATGGTCTCGACGAGCTTGTCATCTTCGGGTTTCAACGAGGTTCAACCCGGCCTGATGGCCTTGGCGTGGACGTCCTTGAGCTGTTCGTCGGTGACGGGGCCTGGGGCGCCGGTCATGAGGTCCTGGCCGGTCTGGGTCTTGGGGAAGGCGATGACGTCGCGGATGTTGCTGGTGCCGAGGAAGTTCATGACGAGGCGGTCGAGGCCGAAGGCGATGCCGGCGTGCGGCGGGGCGCCGAACTGGAGTGCTTCGAGGAGGAAGGAGAACTTTTCCTTGGCCTGCTCCGGGGTGAGGCCGAGGAGAGTGAAGACCTTGGACTGGACGCGCGGGTCGTGGATGCGGACGCTGCCGCCGGCGATTTCCTGGCCGTTGAGGACGATGTCGTAGCCGGCGGAGACGATGGACTCGATGGTGACTTCGTCGTTGACGTCGGCGGCGACGAAGGCCTCGGCCTGGTCGTCGCGCGGTGCGGTGAAGGGGTGGTGCATGGCGACCCACTTCCCGGTTTCCTTGTTCTTCTCGAACATGGGGAAGTCGAGGACGATGAGGAAGTTCCAGGGGCCGCCCTCGGAGCCGGGCTTGGGGACGACGCCCATGTCGCGGGCGACGACCTGGCGGAGTTCGCCCAGGGCCTTGGTGCAGACGGCGTAGGTATCGGCGACGAAGAGGACGGTGTCGCCGGGCTGGAGGGAGAGGGCGGCCTTGAGCTCGTCCTTGACGGGGGCGAGGAACTTGGCGATGCCGGTTTCGAACTCACCGGCGGCGTTGACCTTGACGACGGCGCAGCCGCCCGCGCCGAAGCCGCGGACGAACTCGTTGTAGCCGTCGGTCATTTTGCGGGTGAGTTTCTCGGCGCCGCCGGGGACGCGGATGGCCTTGACGACGCCGCGGAGGCTGTTGAATTTGGGGCGGTCGGTGCCCTTGGCGAGTGCTTCCTTGAAGAAGGCGACGTCGCTCTTGGCGGCGAGGTCGGAGATGTCGGTGATTTCGAGGGCGTAGCGGGTGTCGGGGCGGTCGATGCCGAAGCGTTCCATGGCCTCGCGGTAGGACATGCGCTGGATGGGGGGGACGTCGAAGCCGGTCATTTCCTTCCAGAGGCGGCGGACGAATCCTTCCATCATGGCGACGACGTCGTCGCGGCGGACGAAGGACATTTCGAGATCGATCTGGGTGAACTCGGCCTGACGGTCCGCGCGTGGGTCCTCGTCGCGGAAGCAGCGGCAGATCTGCATGTAGCGGTCGCAGCCGGCGACCATGAGGATCTGCTTGAAGAGCTGGGGGGACTGGGGGAGTGCGTACCAGGAGCCGGCGACGTGTCGGCTTGGGACGAGGAACTCGCGGGCGCCTTCGGGGGTGGACTTGTAGAGGATGGGGGTTTCGATTTCGAGGAAGCCGTTTTCGTCGAAGTATCGGCGGGTGACCTGGTAGACCTTGTGGCGTGTGGCGAGGGCCTTCTGCATGGAGGGGCGGCGGAGGTCGAGGTAGCGGTAGCGGAGGCGGAGCTCCTCGTTGGCGAGCTTGCCGCCGCTGGCGGTGTCGTCGGGGAGGAAGGGGGGGTTGGCGGTTTTGTTGAGGACTTCGAGAGCGGTGACCTCGATCTCGATTTTGCCGGTGGGGAGCTTGGGGTTCTCGCCGCCGACGCGGGCGCGGACGCGACCTTCGACGGCGATGACGTCCTCGTTGCGGAGGTGGTCGGCGGTGTTGAGGGTGTCGGGCGGGAGCGAGGCGCCGTCGAAGACGACCTGCGTGACGCCGAAACGGTCTCGGAGGTCGATGAAGACGAGGCCGGTGCCGTGGCCGCGGTAGGCGTTGACCCAGCCATTGAGGCGGACGGTCTGGCCGATGGAGGCTTCACGGAGTTCGCCGCAGGTGTGCGATCGACGGAGCATGTGGTCCTTTCGTGGAAAAAGCGGGCGACTATAGGGGTTCGTCGGGGGGTTGGCTGGGGGGTGGTTCGAAGAGGTCGATGATCCAGGTGTGGTCGTTGGCGGGGTCGTGGGTGACGGTGGAGATGGCGTTGAGGGCTTTGGCTTGCGAGGTCGAGAGGACTTCACCCCGGAGCTTGCGGGCGAGGAGTTCGGCGGAACGTTCGGCCTGGTCGTCGAGGGTGCCTGCGGCGAGGGCGCGTTCGAGGATGGGCAGGACTCGGGGCCCGGCGTACCAGAGGGCGTGGAAGGCGCGGAGGGCGTCGTAGTCGCGGGTGTTGTCGGCGAGGTGGCGGATGAGGGTGCGGGCGGCGGGCTCGGTGTGGAGGCCCGCGGCGGAAAGGACGGCGGCGGCGATGAGGGATTGCTGGTCGTCGGGGGAGTCGAGGACTGCGAGGAGGCGGGGGACGGCGCGGGCGGCGTGGCGGAGGAGAAAGGCGGCGTGGAGGCGTTCGTTGGTGATGAGGTCGGTGCCGACGGAGCGGAGGCGGTCGTCGGCGAGGCCTTCAACGGCGGCGTCGAGTTGGGCGTCGGTGGGCGGGCTGAGTGGATCGCGGTGGGCGAGGAGAAGGGCGGCGAGCTGGCGGCGTTGGTAGTCCGGGTCGCGGAGAGCGGCGTGGAGCGCGGGGGCGGACGCGGGGTAATCGGCGGCGAGGACACCTCGGGCCCAGGAGGCGTTGTACCGGCGTGTGTCGTTGCCGAGGGACTCGATGGCGATGGCATTGAGCCAGTGGTTAAGGGGCCACCAGCGTGAGCCGGCGCGGTCGGCGAGTTCGTCGAGGATGCGGCCTGGGGTGTGTTGTGGGAAGGCGTCGGCGATGGCGAGAAGGACCGGGGTTGGGGCGTAGGGTGCCCAGCGGGCCTGGCGGAGGGTGCGGACGTTGTGGGCGGCGAGGCCGAGCGCGGTGAACGCGATGGCGAGGGGGATGAGGCGCGGGCGTGAGCCGGCCCAGTTTCCCCCGCCGAGGGCGGCGTGGAGGAGGCGAGGGAGGGGTCGTTGAGGGGAGATTGCGTCGAGGGAAACGGTGCCGCACTCGGGGCAGGTGCGAGTGCCGTGTGAGGATCGGAGGGCGGCGAGGTCGTAGCCGCAGCGTGAGGCGAGGAGGAGGCGGAAGGGGCTGAAGAGGGAGGATCGGGAGCCCGGGCAGGTGTGGAGGGGGTTTCGTGCGGCGCGGAGAGCGCGCAGGACGGCCCAGAGGCAGAGGAGGGCGGCGAAGAGGAGGAGGATGAGGCCTGCTCGCTCGATCCAGCGGGTCATGGATTGTTTTTCGGCGGCTCGGCGGGCTTTGTCACAGTGATTCGCGCGGGAAAGAGGCGAGGGGCGTTGGGTCGCTCATCGAGCGAGCGGGCGAGGTTCGCGATCGTGCGCACGGGCGTGGTCGTGATGGTCTGGCCGGCCCAGGTGACGCGGACGGGCTGGTCGAGGTTGGTGCGCTGGTCGCTGAGGAGGATGGTGACGGAAGAGGCGGTGGTGGAGTCTTCGATGGTGATGGTGTTGTCGTCGGCGAGGCGGGCGGCGATGACGACGCCGGCTTTGCGTTCTTCGGGTGGGGCGGCGAGCCAGTAGAAGCGGGGGTGCGTGACGTCGTCCTGGAGCCAGACGACGCGTTCGGGGAGGGCGACGCGGGTGTGCTGGAGCATCCAGTCGACGGCGACGGCGTCCTGGCGGTCCATCCAGTGGCCTTTGCCCTCGTGGAGCTTCACGAGGTGGGTGTAGCCGGCGGGGTCGGCGGAGCGGAGTGCGTCGAGGCGTTCGCCCCATTGCTTGGCGACGGCGTTGCGGTTGAAGGCGGCGTCGTTGGCGCCCATGTGGAGGGTGAAGGGGAGGTTGCGGAGCCCGAGGGGCTGGGACTCGTTGGGGTGTCCGGCCATCATGGCGGCGGCGGCGTAGCGGTCGGCCGTGCGGGGGGCGAGCTGGTAGACGCCGTCACCGCCGGCGGAGTAACCCATGAGGTAGACGCGGTCGGGGTTGACGCCTTCGAAGAGGACGGCGTTCTCGATGAGGCGGTCGAAGAGAGGGTCGATGTGTGCCTGGTGCCAGAGGTCCCAGGTGTCGCCGGGGGCGCGAGGGGCGATGTAGAGCGAGTCGGGCGGGGAGTAGAGGTTGATCTGGTTCTTCCACTGCTGGTCGTTGACCTGGGTGGGCGCGCCGCCCCCGCCGTGCATGGAGATGAAGAGCGGGCGGCCGCCCTGGGGGGCCTTGCCGATGACGCGTGCCTCGAACTTGAGGGTGACGCCGGCGACGGTGATGGCTTTGTCGGTCCACTCTTTGCGGCGCTGGTTGCGGAGGCGGCGGGCGCGGTCGTCGGCGAGGAGCGAGGCGGCCTGCTCGGCCTGCTGGCGGGTGAGGGGCTCGGCGGCGAAGGGCTGATCGGCGACGGCGGGCGCGTCGGAGCGATCGTCGCGCAGGAATGAGGTGAGTTGCGCGATCGGGTCGGCGTGCGCTTCGGGCGCGACGTGGGCCAGCGGGAGGGCGGACAGCAGCGCGGACGACAGAAGCGAGGTGAACATGCGTGTGGCTCCGAGCCCCCGAGGTGCCCCGCGGAGCGTAGTCGTGGTCGGCGGGGGGTCAGGCGAGCCAGCGGCCGCCGTCGAGTCGGAGGGTGGTTCCGGTGGTGTAGTGGGCGTCGAGGGCGAGGAAGGCGACGGCCTTGGCTGCGTCGGCGGGTGTGCCGGCGCGGGCGAGGGGGACTCGTGCGAGGTACGCGGCTTGCAGGTCGGTCGAGGCTTCGGGGCCGGAGGATGGGAAGGCGACCACGCCGGGTGCGACGGCGTTGACGCGGACGCGTGGGGCAAGGTCGCGGGCGAGGGATTCGACCATCTGGGCGAGGGCTGCCTTGGACATGGCGTAGGGGGCGAAGTCTCGGCGTGGGCGTCCCAGGGCGTGGATGTCGGTGAGGGCGACGATGGCGCCGCCGCCGGGCATGGAGGAGGCGGCGAGCGCGGGGGCGAGGGAGCGAGAGAGCAGGAGGGGGGCGAGCGCGTTGACGCGGAAATGGGCGAGGGCGTGCTCGGCGGCGAGGCTCGAGAGGGGCGTGGCGGAGTAGGAGGAGGCGTTGTGGATGAGGATGTCGAGGCGTGGCGAGGCGGCGAGCGCGTCGGCGGCGAGTTGTTCGGCGAGCGCTGGGTCGTCGAGATTTGCGGCGAGACGCGTGCAGCGGGCACCGAGCGACTCGGCGGCGGCGTGTGTTTCGGCGAGCGTCGCCGTGTGACGGGCGTGGAGGATCAGGTCGCAGCCGCGCGAGGCGAGTTCGAGGGCGATCGCCCGCCCGACGCGGTGCGAGGCGCCGGTGATGAGGGCGACGGGGCGGGGCGGGCTCATGGTCGGCCGTCCTTGGGGGGCGTGTCGCGGAACTGCTCGTCGAGCTGGGAAGAGGTTGGTGTCTCGAGGCGGTCGGCGGCGGCGGCCCAGGGGGAGCCTTTGGCGTGGCGGCGGATGTTGTCGGCCTTGAGGGCGGCGATGCGGCGGGTGCGTCGAGCGGCGGCCCAAGCGAGGAGGGCGAAGAGGATCGCCGCGAGGGCGGCGAGGAGCACCACGGCGAGCAGGATGAGCAGGGCGAGCCGCCCGGAACTCATCGGGGCGTCGCGGGCGGGGGCACTGGGAGAGGCGAGGACGAGTATCGCCGTGTGCTGGTGCATCGGCGGATGATAGTGGGTTCAGGTGGTGGTCTGGTCGGGGTCGGGGGGCACGTGCGGGAACGATGGTGGCGTGGTCTGGGGATCGATCGGCGGGGTAGGAAGGCCCGGGGCGTCGGAGGTGAGCAGGACGCGGCCTTGCACGCGGATGATCCCCGGGGAGCCGGCGCGTCGCAGGGCGTCGGCGAGGGCCTGATCGTCGACGATGTCGATCGAGTGACGGGGCGTAGAGGTGGAGAGCCTGTCGGCGAGCGTGGGATCGGTGCGGACGTGCTGGATCCGCAGGCCCGAGGGAGCGGGATGGGCGGCGACGGGCGATGGATCGGGGGCAGGCGAGGCGGTCTGCGAGGGCCGGGGAAGAAGGAGGGCGGCTCCCAAGGCGGCCGCGATGAAGCAGGCGAGGGCGGAGGTGTGGATCACGCGGCGGCGGCGCGTCCGACGAGCGAGAGACGAGCGAAGATCGGCGAGAAGCCGGTCGCGGCGGGCGATGTCCTGCTCGCTGAGGCGGGCGTTGTCGTTGGGGTCCAGGGGATGGGGCTGGCGTGTGGTCATGGCGTGTTGCGTGGCGTGTGATCGGGATCGCGGCGGAGGGGTTCGGCGGTCGAGCATGGGCGGATCGGTTCGGATTCCCGTCTTCGGAGGGTGAGAAGCAGTCGCCTGAGGCGGCTGTGGACCGCGCTCCAGGAGAGCCCGGTCGCGCCCTGGGCGATGGCGTGGAGCGATTGCTCGGCGACGAATCGCAGGCGGAGGAGTTCGCGGTCGGAGGGGTCGAGCGTGCCGAGCTGCTCGGCGAGCCAGCGGAGCTGGTCGGCCGGGTGCGGGTGCTGGAGTTCCGGCGCGGCGTGGCGCTTCTCGCGGGCGAGGCGGCGGGCCTCGGCGCGGAGCGAATCGACGGCGGCGGAAAGCACACACCGACGCAGCCAGCAGGAGAGCTGGGCGTCGGTGGTGCAGCGTGCCGGCGTTCGGATGATGCGGAGGAAGGCGTCGTGGACCGTGTCGTGGGCGAAGGAGTCGTCGCGGCCTGTGGCTCGGCGGGCGAGGGCGAGCAGGCGGGGGTACCACTCGCGGTAGAGGGTGTCGAGAGCGTCGGCGTCACCCCGGGCGAGACGGTCGGTGAGCGAGGCCGTGGTTTCGGCGGAGAGCTCGTGCGTCGTGCCGGTCATCGCGAGGGGCTGGATCAACGGGGCTCCTTGGAGTCCGGCGTCTTGCGGAAGTCGTCGACGAACTTGCGAAGTTCCGCGTTGGTGATGGTAAGGCGTTCGATCTCGCGCTGGGCGTTCTGGAGCTGGAGGCGGGTGCGTTCGACTTCGAGGGACGCGGCGCGCTGGAGTTCGTGGAGCTTCTCGTTCTCGGCCAGGATGGCGCCGGCGCGGGCTTCGCAGTCCTTGATGCGGGCCCGGGTGGCATCGAGCTCGGCGCGGAGGGTGGCGGTCTCGGCCCGGAGCGGATCGAGCGACTTGAGCTGGGCCTGGATCTCGGCGATGCGCTGCGGGGCGGCCTCGGGCGATGAGATGTCCAGGGCCTTGAGGACGGCGCCGGCGGACTTGGCGGCGGAGGCGTTGGCGCGGGAGGCGTTCGCCTGCTCGAGGGTGACGAGGACGAGGCTGACGGTCGAGGTCTGTCGCACGCTGCCTTGGAGCATGATGAGCGAGGAGTCCTTGTGGAAGCTGATCTTGGCGTCGCGGGGATCGCCGAGCAGATCGAGGGCGGCCTTGATGGCGGACAGGGCGACCTCGGGCTCGACGCCGGCGCGTTCGATGGAGAAGACCTGGAACGAACGCTGGTCGGGTGGTTCGACGAAGCGGGCGTTGGATTCGTTGGGCTCGACGGCGAAGAGGGTCGAGCCGAGGGGGCCTCGCGTGGTGGTGACGATGGCAGCGTGGGCGGGTGTGGCGGCGACGATGGCGGCGCGGAGGGCGTTTTCGACGGTGACGTCGGCGACGCTGAGGCGGCTGACTTCGAGGTTGGCCAGTGACGGGGCGACGACGATGCTGGCGGGTGGGGTCGTCAGTGTGCGAAGCTCGGCGGCGAGCGTGTCGAGCGTGCCCCCGGCGAAGGTGAGCGTGACGAGCGGCTCGCTCGGGCCGGTGTGGTGTCGGGCGGCCTGATCGGGCATGGTGGCTTTGGCGGGAGGGGCGGGAGGAGTGGGGGAGGGTGCGGGTTGTGCGAGAGCGAGGCCTGCTCGGCGCGCTGGGTCTCCTGCGCGAGGCGCTGCGCCATGTAGTCGTCG
>ERZ761603.776-NODE-776-length-25494-cov-17.718818_pt1 | contig 25494 bp, 23 predicted proteins | sample MGYA00511879_ERZ761603 | MGnify/ENA primary metagenome ERZ761603 (study PRJEB28899, sample SAMN02850040) | bioreactor sludge metagenome | biome: EBPR Sludge; feature: EBPR Bioreactor; material: flocular biomat | place: Australia: Thorneside Wastwater Treatment... | reverse complement strand
GTGCGCCATGCTGGCGCGGTCGACCTTGGTGTTGATGTCGCCGACCAGGTAGGTCTTCAGGTCGAGGTACTGGATCAGCGCCAGCGGATCGTCGGTGCCGGCCTTTCCGGCATGGCTGCGAAAGACTTCCTCGGCACTGTAGCCGGCCAGTTCGCGCCGGAAGGCGGCGCTGAACAGCTGCGTGCGCATCGGCCCGCGCAGGATCGACACGGAATGAAAATAGGCTTCGACCGAAGTTCGGGCCATGCCTTCGAAAGTGGTCTTGGCGCGGAACATGCGCGGCGCCCAGTCGGCTTTCGGATAGACCCGCCCGAGGAGGCCAAAGATGCGCCGGCGCACGCCGTGCGGCAGCGCCGCACGCAGCCGCTCTTCCATCAGGTGCATTCGGTAACGCCGGTAACCGCCGAAGGTCTCGTCGCCGCCGTCGCCCGAAAGCGCCACCGTCACGTGCTTGCGCGCCAACTGGCAAACGCGGTAGGTGGGGATCGCCGAGCTGTCGGCATAGGGTTCGTCGTACAGCCGGGCCAGGGTGTCGATGAGATCGAAATCGTCGCTGGCGACCATCTCGCAGTGGTGGTTGGTGCGGTAGCGGTCGGCCACCTGCTGGGCGAAGGCGGCTTCGTTGAAGGCCGGGTCGTCGAAGGCAATCGAGCAGGTATTGACCGGCTCGGCCGACAGCCCGGCCATCACCGCGACGACGGCACTCGAATCGACGCCGCCGGACAGGAAAGCGCCAAGCGGCACTTCCGAGATCATGCGCAGGCGAATCGACTCGCGCAGCCTGTCGTTGAGTTGCGCGCAGGCGTCCTCGACGTCCACCGGCTGATCGAGGCTGAAGCGCACGTCCCAGTAGGCTTTCGGCTCGGCCAGCGGCTGCCCGCGGCGGACGCTGAGCATGTGCGCCGGCGGCAGCTTCCGGGCCTGACGAAAGATCGTCCGGGGTTCGGCGACGTAGCCGAGGGCGAAGTACTCCTCGACGGCCAGCGGATCGATATCGCGCGCCAGTCCACCGTGCGCGAGCAGCGACTTGAGCTCGGAGCCGAAGAGGAAGCTGCCGTCGGCGAGCAAGGCGTAGAAGAGCGGCTTGACGGCCAGCCGGTCGCGCGCCAGGAACAGCGTCTCGCGATTGCGATCCCAGAGCGCAAAGGCAAACATGCCGCGAAAGCGGTGCACGCAGTCTTCGCCCCAGGCTTCCCAGGCGTGGACAATGACCTCGGTATCGCTGCGCGTGTGGAAGACGTGGCCCAGTGCCTGCAGTTCGGGAATCAGTTCCTGGTAGTTGTAGATTTCGCCGTTGAACACCACGCAGACGCTCTGATCCTCGTTGTAGAGCGGCTGCTGGCCGGTCGACAGGTCGATGATCGAAAGCCGGCGATGGCCCAAGCCAACGCCTGGTTCAAGATGCAAGCCACCTTCGTCGGGGCCACGATGGTGCTGTGATTCGTTCATCCGCGAGAGCACGCGACGATCAATGTCACGCCGGCCACGGGTATCGAAAATTCCGGTTATTCCGCACATATGTTTGCTTCAGTTTCCTTGTTGCCTTTTTTGGCCATCGCCTAGGGGTGAATCAAAGCCTTGCGGCCAGCCGTACTGGCATTCACGCTCAGCAGTTCGTCGTAGAGACCCTGATAGCTCGCGCTCATCGCTTGCAGGCTGAACTGCTGCTCCACCCTGGATCGCCCTGCCACCCCGGCGGCACGCGCCTGCTGCGGATCGTTGGCGTAGCGGGCGATCTGCCGCGCCATCGCCGCCGCATCGGACACTCCAACCAGTTCGCCAGAGCGGCCGGCTTCGATCAATTCGGCATTGCCGCCGACATCCGTAGCAATCACCGGCAGCCCGCTGGCCATCGCTTCGAGGATGGTGTTCGAGATGCCTTCGGCCAAGGAGGGTAGTACGAAACAGTCCAGGCCACGCAGTATTTCGGGAATATCGTCACGCTGTCCCGGCAACCACGCCAGAGCCGCAACACCCGCCTCTTCGAGCATCGCCTGCGCCCGTGCGCGCAGCGGGCCCTCACCAATCAACACCAGTCGCAAACGGCTCTTCAACGCGGGAAAATCGGCCAATACGCGAATGAACGCCTGCGCCAAGGTCGTCTGATCCTTGACCAACTGCATACGCCCCACGCTACCGACCAGCCAGCACCCCGGATCGCCAAACGGGCAACCGGCGATCGCCTGGCGCGGCGCGAGCGGATGAAAACGCTGCACGTCGACGCCGTTGTAAATCTGGGCAACACGGGCGCGCGACATGCCTACCCGAGAAGTCAGGTAAACCTCGAGATCACGCGACAGAGCGATGTAATGGTTCACAAACGGACGATATACACGGCGCAGCCATTGGTTTTTCCTGTTCGAACCGTCGAGGTCCCCAATATCACGGCCGTGCTCACCGTGGATACGCACCGGCACGCCAGCCGCCCAGGCCGGTATGGCGACTTCCAGCGCGGCGAGGTTGCGACTATGCACAATGGCCGGGCGTAGATCGCGGAACAGTCGCCAAAGGCGCGGGTAGAGCCACAGCGTATGGCCGGGGGACTTCCCCAGGGCGATGAAGCTGACGTCGTCACGAACAATGCGGCGCTTGAAGTCGGTGATCTCGGTCAGCGAAATGACCGCGTGGCGATACGCCTCGCGCGGCATGTGGTTGATTAAATTGACAACGCCATTCTCCAGACCGCCGACATCGAAGCGGAAGACGACATGGACCACCAGCGGACGCCGATCTGCAGCGCCCATCATTGGCCAGCCATGGTCTGTCGTAGCGCGGCGTTGATAGCCGGTCCCGCGCTGCGCACGAAGTCCTCGAGGACGGCCTCTCCGGTGCCATCGACAGCCAGCGGGGCGTAGAGGACGATCAGCGCCGAATCGTCGCCATTGCCGGTCAGGCGCGACAGCGCCAGATAGGCTTTGGCCATGACGTCGCTGGCAGTCCAGCGCCCGTTGACCCAGTACCACTGCCAAACCAGCATCCGTAGCGGCGGCTGTCCGCGCAACAACACCGTGCGCACCTTGATTTCCTGTCCGGCAAACGAAATCGCGTGCGTTCCGCCGCCCACTTTCGCCCAAAGCGGATCATCGTTCCTAAGCAGCACATTGGTCGAACTCACCAGCTTGCGCTGCTCGTCCTGGTTACGATAGTAGCCGAGGAAGAGTCCGACGACGTGCCCACCGTTCGTGAAACTGGCTTGGCTACTCGCCGAATAATTTTCGAAGCCTGGCTGCCAGCCATACAGGCCAGAAGCACTCGCCTGCCAACCGGCGATCGGGCCGAGGGGTGCCGCCTGACCGATCTGCGGTGCCCGATTGTCCTCGATCTGCAATTGCGCGAAGCTCCAAAAGCCGCCGAGCAGTACGGTGGCCACAGCGGCGATCAGCGATCCTGAAGGCAGCGTGGCAGCCACCGCCGTGGTGGGCGCCGCGGTGGGCGCCGTCACCTGCGGCTCGCTCTCGAACTCATCCTCGCGCCAGCGCGCACCGATCCAGAACATGGCCAGGATGACGATACCGAAGAAGATCCAGCCGTAGATCAAGTGGTCGACACCGACCGCCAACTCGTTACCCGACAGATGGCCTATCATCACGATCATGTAGGCGCGCACCCAGTTGGCGAGGACCGGAACCAGGAAAGAAACGAGAACGAAGGCCAGCCGCCGCCTCAGCGAACGATAGGTAAGGTACGCAAACAGCGTTCCGACAGTAACCGAAGCAATCAAATAGCGAACGCCGCTACAGGCCTCGACCACCGACCAGCTGCCCGTAGGAATCACGAACCGCAAGCCTTCGGCATGCACCGGAATGCCGGAAGAGCGCAGGCCGAGAATGGTGAAATGCGCGGTCCACTCCATCAGCTTGGGCATCGCGAAATCGCCAAAGGGCACGGCGAAGAACAGGAACAGCAGCGGAAAGGCTATGCGCCGTGCGATTCCCCAGCCGAGGACTGCGGGTACGGCCAGAATCAGCATCGCCACCAGTGCAAACTGGGAAAGCGCATTGACCGCCGCCACCTCGCCCACCAGCCAGGCAAAGCCGACGCCGGCAAACAGGAGCACCGCCAGAAAGCTGTAGCTGGGCACCAGCACGGCAAGGCTGGCACGAATCCGCCAGATCAGCCACAGGGTGATGGGCGGCACGATGAAGCCGTGCGCGTAGGTGTCCGAGCGCTCCCAGATTTCGACCATCGCCAGCGCCGTCTCGCGAAAGAGCAGCAGGATGAGCAGCCAGGTCAACGCCAGAGTGGGCAGAGCGACACGCCAGGCCGGATCGGCGGCAAGCGAGGAGGGACGCAATTCGGCTTGGTTCATGGCGTGGCTTTCAAAAAGCGAGAGCATTCAAGAGGCATCGAAGCTAGCAAGGTCGGCGAGTTCATGGATTCATCGATTCACGGGTGCCAGGCTGCTCGGCCCTGGCGCAGAAACGGCCTGCGCGATGCGCCTAACCCAGATGGCGCACAATGAACGGGCCAAGCCAGTTGGCGAGACCAACCGGCATCCGCCGCCAGGTCTTGATCAACAACTGGTACTTGGCGTTGGCAGGGTTGTTTTGCGGGATCGAATCGCGGCTGTAGAGGCAATACTCGTAGAACAGCGGTTGCGGCTCGAAGCCCCAGTTCTTCTTAAAGGAATACGAGCCGGTCCCCTGCTTGCTACGGCCGTAGTCGAAGATCTTCAGGCCGCGCTCGCAGGAGCGGCGCATCAGCTCCCAGTACTTGAAATCGTTGGCGGCCAGCTGGCGGGCCGAAACATCGTCGCCAGCGTAGTAAGGCAGGACTTCGTCGCGAAAATAGAAACTCAGCACGACACTCAGCGCCCGGCCATTGCCGTCCACCACGGTGAGTGCCTCGCAGTCAGCAGCGAAGACGCGCTGCAGGCACTCGAAGTAGCGCCTGGGAAGAGCCGGCGTCCCGTGCCGATGCACGTTGTCGGCGTAGAGCGCAAAAAAACGACTCAGATCCTGGTCAATCTCGCTGCGCAAGCCGTTCTTGATCCCTTTGCGAACCATCGCCCGCTGCTTGCGCGGAATGGCCAGCATGTTGGCCTCGACCTCGGGTTCGAGTTCCTTGCGGAAACGCACGTAGAGATCCTGCAGCGGCCATTCCGGATGACGGTGGCGCAGGTTGCGCAGCTCCAGGTGGCCGACACCGAGACGCGTAGCGATTGCCTGCGCTTCGCGCTCCAGCGCCTCGACTGCGGCGGAACTGCTTGCCGCGACCCCACCATAGACGGCAAACGGCAAGGAGACCAGGGAGTTGCCGAAGAGCACGCTTTTCACCTGCGCCAACGGCAGAACACCTTCGATCGTGCCGGAACGTACGGCATAGAGGAAGTGCGTGCGATGCCCGAAGACCTCTTTGAGGACTTGCTGCCAACCGGACTTGTGGAAAAAGGTCGCTTCCGGGCAGGCATCGACGAAAGCATCCCAACGGCGAACCGCCGCCCGGTCCACGGGATCCAGGGTCTTGACGAGCAAGGGCGCGCTCGCCGCAACCAGTTTGGCCACTTCCTCGATCGTCGTTTCCATCAATTCACCATTGGCGGCCGAGCAGCGGCATCAAGAAATATCTCATCCATTCGTCCCCAGCGGAAGTCACCGAGCAAGCGCTTGATACGACCCTCGGTGTACTGCAGATTGACGTAGTGACGAAAGCGGGTCTTGGCGCTGATGCCGGCGACGCGTGGCTGCTCGGCGTCGATTTCCCAGGGATGGAAATAGAAGATCGCCGGCTGCTGATCACGCTGGTTGACTTTCTGCAACAACCAGCGTGACAGCGCGTAGGGCAGCAGCCGGAAGTAACCCCCCCCGCTGGCTGGCCAGTTGCGGTCGGCATAGCGCAGGGTGGTCACCGGCAGTTCGAGCAGGCCGTCGCGCACTTGATGCGCGAAGCGTGGTGCATCGGGCATGCCGTAGTGGTCGTGGCGAATCGGGTAGATGCTCGAACTGTAGCGATAGCCAGCCCGTGCGAGGCAATCGAAGGCCCAGAGATTCGCTTCGCCGATCGAAAAACTCGGCGCGCGGTAGCCCTTGACTTCCTCGCCGGAAATGTCCTCCAGCAACTTCTTGGCCGAACTGATATCGGCCGAAAACCCGGCTTCGCTGAGATCGCTGGCACGCTGATGTCCGTAACCGTGACTTGCCAGTTCGTGCCCACCGGCGACGATAGCGCGGACCAGCTGCGGGTAGCGTTCAGCTACCCAGCCGAGCGTGAAAAAGGTCGCCCGGGTCTGGCTTTCGTCGAGCATCAGGAGAATTCGCTCGACGTTCCGTTCGACGCGGCACTCGCGAGAATCCCACTGCTCGCGAGGAATGTACGGAGCCAGCGCGGAGACCTGAAAATAGTCCTCGACGTCGATCGTCAGAGCATTGGTTATCGGCAGGCCGGGCATCTTGTACCGTTCATCTTCGTTACTCGGCGCGCGGCGTATGCCGCGCGAGCAGCCAGGCAGCGAGATCAGCAACAATTCTCGGCGCCGCCTGGCCATCCCAGAACTCGGGGATGCGACCGCGCTTGCCGGCCCCAGCAAGAATCTCGCCAACCCCCTTGCGAATCGCCTGCGGGTCGCAGCCGACCAGGGTATTGGTCCCCTGCTCGATGGTGATCGGACGTTCGGTGTTTTCCCGGATCGTCAAGCAGGGAACGCCGAGTGCAGTGCTTTCCTCCTGCAGACCTCCCGAATCGGAAAGGACGAGCTTGGCTGCAGCCATCAGGCCGAGCATTTCCAGGTAGCCCTGCGGCGGCAGCAGAACGATGCGCGGGCTGCTCAACAGCTCGCTCAAGCCGAAACGTTCGATGTTGGCACGCGTCCGCGGATGCAGGGCAAAAACCAGCGGCAGCGCCTTGGAAACTTCGCGCAGAACCGCCAGCAGCGGCTGCAGCGTATCGGGCTGGTCGACATTCGATGGACGGTGCAGGGTCACCACCCCGTAGCCGTTTGCATCGTCGAGCAGCGCCGCATCATGACCGGCCAACTGCAAGGTCCTCGCCGGCGGCTGCGCCAGTTCGAGATTCGAGAGCAGCGAGTCAATCATCACGTTACCGACAAAGCGTACGCGCTCCTCGGCGACCCCTTCGCGGGTCAGGTTGGCCAGCGCGCTACGCTCGGTGGTGTACAGGCGATCAGCAATCTGGTCGGTCAGCAAGCGATTGATTTCCTCGGGCATCGCGCGATCATGGCTGCGTAGACCGGCTTCGACATGCACCACCGGCACGCCCTTCTTGACCGCGACCAGCGAACAGGCGAGAGTCGAATTCACGTCACCGACGACCAGAACACAGGACGGTCGATGGCGGTCCAGCACCGGCTCAAAACGCGTCATGACGTCTGCCGTTTGCACGGCGTGACTCCCGGAACCGACTTCGAGGTTGATATCCGGATGCGGTAGGCGCAAATCGACGAACAGGCGATCGTTCATGTCCTTGTCGTAGTGCTGCCCGGTATGCACCAACAGCGCCGGCACGGCCGGCTGGTGGTCACGCAAAGCGCGCAGAATCGGCGCCATCTTCATGAAATTGGGACGCGCACCGACGACGCAGAGCACCGGACCAAGATCGGCAGACCACAGCTCTTCAGCCACCCCACTCTCCTTCATTGTTTGGCCCGAACCGCATCGACCAGTTGCTGAATCAGCGAAAGAACCGCTGCATTGCTTCGCTCAAGGCGGACGATGCTGCGCTCGATACGGATCATCCGTTGGTCCGCCTGACCGCTTTTCAGCTCGGCAATGGCGCGTGACGCGCGTTCCGCGATATTGGGGTCGAGCTCCAAACGCGAGAGGTCGATATCGAGAATGCCGCTCTCGGTCAGCTGTGGGTGCACCACACTGTCGCTGCCACCGCCAGGACTCGGCGCCGCGACGACCGATTGCGATTGCGTTTCTTCCTTGAGCTCGCTGGCCACTTCTTCGACGTCGGCACGGGTGAATTCGCTCTTGCCGTTCAGGAAACCGGACAACAGCAGGCGATCGCAATGCGCGTTGATGCGTCGCGGGATGCCACCACTGGCCTCGAAGATGGCCTCGAAGGCTCCGGCATCGAAGCGCGGCGAACCCTGCGATCCGGAGCACTTCAGCCGGTGCTCGATGTAAGCCTGTGTCTCGTCCTGATCCATTGGGCCGATGTGACAGGCGGCGATCACCCGCTGACGCAACTGCTTCATTTGCGGACTCTGCATCACCTTGCGGAACTCCGGCTGCCCGATCAGAAAACTCTGCAACAGCGCCTGCGTGCCAAACTGGAAATTCGACAGCATGCGCAGTTCCTCAACGGCACGCGGCGTCAGGTTCTGCGCTTCATCAACAATCAGCAGGCAGCGTTTTCCCTGGCCCGTCACCTCGACCAGAAATGCTTCCAGGGCCAGCAGCAGCTCCGACTTGCCGACGTTCTTACCGCCGACGCCAAAGGCCGCGGCCACCATGCGCAGCGTGTCCTCGGCGTCGAGTTGCGTACTGACCAGCTGCGCGGCGACGACCTTTTCCGAGTCGAGGTCGTTGAGCAATCCCCGTACGATCGTCGTCTTCCCCGCCCCGATCTCGCCGGTGACGACGATGAAACCCTCGTTCTGATTCAGGCCATACTCGAGGTAGGCCATGGCCCGCCGATGCTGCTTGGAAGCGTAATAGAAGCTGGGGTCAGGGTTCAGTTGAAAAGGCTTGCTGGTCAGGCCGTAGAAGGATTCGTACATGACGACCGATCAAAAACTGTGGGAAAGTGCGCCAGTCAACGCATTCTCGGTGTAGCTGGTAACGCCACTGGAAATAACCCGGCGGGCGCCGATATTGGCGGTGGTCTTGGGGCTGAAACGGGTCGAGAACAGCAGATAACCGCCGGAAGTCGTGGTTTCCGGTGAGTTGGCGACGAAAGTGCTACTCCGCTGCTGGTTGAACGACATGGAGAGAGACGACAAGCCCGTCAACTGATGCGCCCAGATGAGGCCGTAGCCAACCTGCAGGATACGACCCTGCGTCGAAAAATTATTGGTCAAGCCATTGAGCAGGCTCAGGCCTTGCTGCTCACTACGCGTCGCAGTGAAGGTGACGGTGTTGCGGGCACCCATCAGCGCCGCCGTGAGCTGCTGTAGATTCTGGACGTTCGGGCGATCGTCCAGGTAGCCATTGACCACCGTACCGTCGGCCGGAATGCCGCGATCGACCAGCAGCTGAGCGGTCTGTGCGCTGATCTCTGCGGGTGAAAGATCGGGATTGGTGGCCGCGATGATCGCATAGAAGTTGTCGTAGTTGCTTCCCTGCCCGGTGTTGCCGACCCCCGGTGGCTGCAAGGACACATCCTTGCTGGAGCGAAAGCTGATCATCGAACGCGGTCGGCGATGGCTAAAGTTGACATCCCAGCCGGTTCCAAAAAAACGGTTCTTGACGATCGCCGCCAGCTGGGTACGCTGGCTCGGCGTCCAGTCAAAACCGAAACCGCGCGTATAGTTCGTCTGCTGGTCCAGGCTGACGTAGTCATTCGATTCACGCCCACCAATCAGAGAAACCTGAAACTGCGGGCTGAAACGATACGCAAGGGTCACGCCATAGTTTGATGCCTGGTAGTCTCGACCCGTCTCATAGTCGCTCTTCTGGTCGCTCGCATCCAGCGCCCAAGTAATGTGATTCCAGCGCGTGGCCCCGTTCACACCGCCACTCCACGTATATACGTCCAGGTTCGGTGCCAGGTTTGACTGCGAGCTGGTCGTTGCCGCCTGGTAACGCAAACGGTAATCGGCCCAGCCCAGCAACCTGCCCTTGAGGTAAGGGGACAGCGAGTAGCTCGAAGTCTCGGTTCGGTTTCGATCGACGTTGGCGGAGCTGGGCGAAACGGCACCGAATGCTGAAAGATACTGCTGCGAAATAGTGCCCGTCGCATCGATGAACAGCCAGTCTTCGATCGCCTCGAGCGTTCCAGTCGCCCTCAGCGCACTCTGGTGGTTGTTCTCTTGTGTCTCCCGCGCATAGAGATACTGGGTAATCACGTAGTTCAGGCGCAGGCTGGCGCGATCGCCTTTGCCATCGATCGAGATACCTGGCGCGATGCCGGTCACCGAATCACTGGTCGGATCCGTGCCAGAAAGAAAGACGTTGTTGGTCAGGGTCTCATTTACCGCAATCGACGGCACGATGGTCCAGTCGCCTGCCTGCACTGCGGCGCTAGTGCCCGCCAGGACGAGCAGCAGCGCGCTCAACTTCCTTCGCCGTCGCCGCCCCTCGCCGACCGCATCGCGGCGATGACGCCGCAAAGAAGCAAAGCGCGGTTGGTCACCCGCACCACCCCCGCTGCGCTCAAGCACCGTCTGACCCATAACCATAACCGTAACCATAACCGTAGCCATAACCATAGCCGTATCCGTAACCATCCTGGCCGCTGCCGCGCCCCTGATTGAGCAGCATCAGCTTCACCGGGCACGACTCGATGGCGGCCAAGGCGTGCTTGACGTCGCTGTGCACCGTACTTTCCGCCTTCACGACCACCACCACCTGCCCCATGTGGGTGGCCAGCACTCGCGACTCGGTGGTCATCAACAGCGGTGGCGAGTCAAAAATGATGATCCGATCCGGATAGCGGGTGGCCATCTCCTCGAGCAGGTTGACCATCGCATCACTGGCCAGAAGCTCGGTCGCCCGCGCGTGCTGCGTCCCGCTCGGCAAGATGGTCAGTGTTTCGACATTGGTCTTCAGCAACACCTGCGAGAGATCGACCGAGTCGTCGGTCAACACGTCGAGCAGTCCGCGCGAAGGCGGCAAACCAAGCATCTTGAGCACCGAAGGCTTCGGAACATCGGCGTCGACCAACATCACGGTGTTATCCATCTCCATGGCGATACTCATCGCCAGATTGATCGCCGAAAAACTCTTGCCCTCGCCGGAAATCGCGCTCGTGATCATGATCAGGTTGCCGCGCTTGACCGGCGCAGCACCCTTACCCATTGCGTTGGCAATCAAGGGCCGTTTGATCACCCGGTACTGATCGGCAATCTGCGAGCGCGGCGCATCCGGGCTGATCAGGCCGCTGGTCGCCAGCGCGTTCAGGTCAAGCTCGATGCGCCGCGAAACCGGCGCATTCGCTACCGGTTCCTTGCTTGTCGACATCTCGGCACGCTGACGTTTGAGGTCCGCAACCGCCTCGACTCGCGGCGCCACCGCCGCAAGCGTGGCCGCAGCCTCAATCTCGGCCTTGACGTCCGTCTGGGCCTTGGCTGCACGAGGCAAGGGCTCAGCGTCAGCGAAAGAGTCGCTGGTTTCCACACCAGCGTTGCGCAGCTGTGCCAGACGCTTCGCCGCTTGTTCAATGAGGCTCATCGCTTTTCCTCAGGCAGTACGGACGGAAAAAAGGAACAAGGCAAGCAGCCCCGCACCGTAGGCACCGATCAGCGAGGTACAAGCGGCGGCAAAGCGGATCAGGTCGCGGCGCTCACCACGCTTCGTCGCGTCATTGGTGAGCCTCGACACGGTCCCCAGAAGCGGCAGGCTGCAGACTTCCCGCAAGGCGCGCGAATCGAAGAACACCGGCCTAACCTGACTGGCAGCAAAGGTCACCGCGACCCCAGCGCCGAGGGCAAGAAGCAAGGTCAGTGGCAGGAAAATGGTACGGTTCGGTGCCACCGGTTGCGGCGAGACGCGCGGCGGATCGATCAGCCGGAAATCAACGCCAACGCTGTTGTTGATTTCGCTACCCATGTTGGCCGATTCGCGGCGCTGAACCAGTTGCTCGTAATTCTTCTTGTTGATCTCGTAGTCACGGTTGAGCTGGGCAAACTCAGCCTCGATCTGCGGCATCAACTTGACCGCCTCTTGCAGCACGTCGTAGCGCTGCTGGTATTCGGCAACACGGGTCTGCAGGGCGGCAATGTTCGCCTCGGCCTCGGATACGGAAATTGCCAGTTGCTGGTGCACCGGATTGGTCGACATCGGCGCCGTGGGATTCGCGGCTGCTGCCAGCCGCCGGGCCTTGACCTCTTCACGCTTCTGCTCTTCGAGATCCTTGATCAGACGACGGGTACTGCGCACATCCGGATGCTGTTCCGTAAACCGCTGCAGCATGGCGTCGAGATTGCGCTGCATGACATCGAGTCGGCTATCGATCTCAGGGATCGACACGCCCGCAACGTGTTCTTCACGCGGCGGCGCCGACAAGAGTGACGGCTCCTCGCCGAGCATATGGCGCTTGAGCGCTTCATGTGACTGCTCGGCCTCGCGCAAGGCGAGCTTGCTGGTCTCGAGAAGGGCGCCCGCTTCGCTCATTTGAGTGAAATGGTCCTTGCCCTCGACGCTCTGCGTTGCCAGGTTGCGCAACTTGAACTCCTTCAGCCTGGCCTCAGCCTCTTCGAGCTTTTTCTCGTAGGTGGTGATTTGTTCGTCGATGAATCTGCGCGCCGATTCCGAGTCCTTACGCGCGTCACCGAGGTTGGATTCGACAAAGATCGAGACCAAGGATTGCACCACTCGCTTCGCATGCTCGGGCTGCGTGTCGCGATAGTTGATGGTGTAGATATTGTCGCGCGAGGTATTGACGATCTTGAGCGACGACATCAGGTTCTCGGCCAAGGCATCGCGGTCGGCCTTGGACTGGACTCCGAGGTCGAGGTCCGCCATACGGATCAGCTTTTCCACATTGGGCCGGGTGATCAGCGTGCGGCTCAACATCATCACCTGCTGGTCGATATTGGGTTGTGTAACCAACCCGGACATCAGCGGCCGCAGGATCGACTGGGTATCGACAAAGATTCGCGCCGAGGCTTCGTATTTGTCAGGGATCGCCAGCACCGCCGCCACACTCGCCAAAGCAACAATCCAGGCGACGATGATCCCCAGCCAACGACGCTTCCACATGCCGCGCAATATCGTTGTCGCTTGTCGAAGCAGTTCATCCATCGGATTCAGACTCTATCGGTATTGGTTTGAGAAGGGTCGGCGCGATGACGCAAGTCACCAACAGCGGGAGGAAAACTGGCCAAGCGGACACCCGAGAATGGTCAGAACCAGCTCTGGGGAATGATCAGCACGTCACCTGGCTTCATGTCCACGTTGGCCGAAACGTCGCCTCGGCGAATCAGGTCGTACAAGCGAACGCTGTATTGCTTGCTGTTTTCCTTGCTGTATTCCTTGGTGTCGTCGGACACGCGCAGCAGAGTCGCGCCGTTGCCATCAGCAAAATCGGTCAAGCCGCCGACTGCAATCATCACGTCGAGCAGCGTCATCTTCTGGCGATACGGGAGGGCCTGCGGCTTCGACGCTTCCCCGACAACCCGGATCTGCTCGCTCTGGCTGCCGACAAAACTGGTCACCACGACCGTCACCACGGGATCGCGAATGAAAACGCCAAGCGCTTTCTCCATATCACGCGCCAGCATCGTCGGCGTCTTGCCCATCGCCGGCATATCCTCGATCAAGGGACCAGCTATCAGCCCGTCGGGACGCACCGGAACCGACAAGGAAAGCTCGGGGTTGCGCCAGACAATAATATTCACCGTGTCGCCAGGCCCGATGAGGTAGCGATAATCCGGTGAAGCGGCCAGCTCCGGAGCTGGCGGAAAGTCGGACGAAGCGCAGCCAACGGCAAGTGCGCCGGCGGCGCCCAACACAAGCCAGCGCAAGGCAGCGCCGACGACATGATGCAAGCGTGAAACCATGACCCTCTCCTTTGTAGCCGCCGGCCTGGAAACGGAATGCGGCAAATCCCCAAGACATTGCGCTGACGGGTATCGTAAAGCGCGCCACAGTATAGTTGAATTGTCCCGGGCGACGAAACCTCGTGCCCGGCCAGTACTGCCTGTTACCTATAGTTCAGCGCCTGCCACAGCGGCTCGGTGACTAGGCACGCACTACTGCCACCCCGTGCCCGCAGCAATCATGACTGCAACCGCCAGCGGTTCCTGAGCTTCGCCAGCGCTCAAGCTGTTGGTCTTCGCAAAGCCACTGTCGATGCAAGGAGAATACTTGCTTCAGCGCGCCCAATAAGAGGAATAACGCACGTTTCACGGCATTTCTTTAGCTCCATCCCCCACAAAAACATGAAAAATTATATAACCTATTGATTTAGTTATTCAACAACACACCGTTTGCGCTCGTACCGCGCCCAGACAGAGGCCATGTGGAAGCGCATGTGCTTGCGACAAGCCCCGTCATGGAGGAGCATTGACGCTGACGAGCCCGACCAGCCCCCGGCTTGGCGAGAAGCGTCCGCACGGCCAGCATGCCAGCGCTCGCCACCAGAGGAACAAAGAATCAGCGAGACAGGCGACGCAGCCGCCTCGCAGCACGAGCTTAGCGAGGTACTGATGGAGCACGCGCCGATCACCGACCAGGAATTTGCTCTTTTCCAGCGGCTGATCTACAGGATTGCCGGCATCAATCTCGCGGATAGCAAGAAGGTTCTCCTCGTTGGCCGCTTGCAGCGCCGTCTCCGGGAACGCCAACTCGCCAGTTTCGGCGACTACTATCGCTTGCTCAGCAGCGGCCAGCACCCGGACGAGCAGCAGACAATGGTCGATCTGCTGACCACCAACGAGACCTACTTCTTCCGCGAATCGCGACACTTCGACTTCCTGCGCGACGAAGTGCTCGGCAGCCGCCGCCCGAGCCGGAGCTTTCGCGTCTGGAGCGCCGCCAGTTCCAGCGGCGAAGAGGCCTACAGCGTGGCCATGGTGCTCGCTGAAGCGCTTCCAAACACCGTGTGGGAGGTTTTCGGGTCGGATATCAGCACGCAGGTGCTGACCAGGGCGCGCACCGCCAGCTACCCGCTCAACCGCAATGAAGGCATCCCGGAAGCCTGCCGACGCAAATACTGCCTACCCGGCGAGCGAGGCAGCCACGGGACTTTCCAGATCGCGCCCCAAATCCGCCAGCAGGTGCGCTTCGCACAGGTCAATCTGACGCAGCCGATCAGCCCGGCGGTCGGCAGCTTCGATGTCATTTTCGTGCGCAACGTCATGATCTATTTCGATGCCGAGACCAAGCGCAAGGTGGTTGCCAATCTGCTGCCAAGACTGCTCCCGGGCGGCTACTTCATCGTCGGCCATTCCGAATCGCTGAACGGCATCACCGACCAGCTGTCGGTGGTCAAACCGACGATCTACCGCAAGCCGGAGTAAGTGTGCAGAACGAGCGGCGTGCAAGCCGTGGCATGGGTCACCACCACAGGCGAGCTGCGCAGGCGCAGGCATTGCTGAACGACTTCTTGACCGCCTGGCGATAGGCGTCGTAGACCTGCTGACCATCCGCCCCGGCCTGCACAAGCCATTCCCTGGTCATTCGCTCGCCGATGCCGAGCAGAGCCTTCTGCAATTCCGCTGCAGCCGGCAATACTTTCATCTTTTTCGCCTTCAACTGCTCGACGTACCACTGGGTCTTTTCCTCGGAGGTCTTCCAGCCGCGCAGCTCGGCGGCTGCCGCCGCCTTCAGCAGCGCCTCGCGGTTCGGCCTGTCTAGGCCATCGAACTGCTGCTGGTTAACGATCACCACGTTCTTTGGAAGCCAGGCCTGCACGTCGAAGTAGTAGCTCAACTGCTCCCAGCTCTGCGCATCGTAGCCCGTCGAAGCCGAGGTGACATTCGCCGACACCACGCCAGTGGCCAGCGCCTGGCTGAGGTCCGCCGCCTGCACGGTCACTGGCTGCGCGCCCATCAATTCGATCATGCGCGCCACCGTCGGGCTGTACGAGCGAATCTTCATGCCTTTCACGTCGGCCAGCGAATTCAGCGCCACCTTGGCGTAGATACCCTGCGGCGGCCACGGCACCGAGAAAAGCACTTTCAGCCCCTGCCTGGCGAAGCGCTCCTCGACCTTGCTACGCGAGGCCTGCCACAGGGCCTGCGCTTCGGAATAGCTGCTGGCGAGGAAGGGAATTGTGTCGAGAGCGAACAGCGGGTCCTCGTTGGCCGCGCCGGAAATGATGATCTCGCCGATCTGCGCCTGCCCGCCCCGCACCGCGCGCTTGATTTCGTTGGCCCTGTACAGCGCGCCGTTGGCGTGCACCGTGATTTGCAGCTGGCCGCCCGTTAACGTAGCCACTTCGCTGGCGAACCTTGCGATGTTTTCGGTGTGAAAGTTGCTCACCGGATAGGGTGTCGGCATATCCCACTTCGTCTCGGCGGAAACCGGGAACGCCAGGTAGGCGACAAATAGGGCGGCAGCGTAGCGGCACAGCAGTGTCAATTCGTTTCCTCCTGTCGTGCGCCTTTCAGGTGAGCATCCTCGTCGGGGTCAGACAAGCGGCGCCCGCCCATTCGCGTGACGACCAACAGGCCGCTGAAACGTGACAACTTAGTCAAGAATGAAAGTGCAAGCAGCGCTTGTCAAGCGAGAGCGACGATAGCGATAGCGGCGCCGTCCATCAGGGGACCAGCTTCGCCAGGCCGGGCCTGCCACCCTTCAGCGTCGCCCGCCGGAAAATGCTGCGATGCTTGTCGATGATGCGCGTGAACTGCTCGTCGGAGAGCTTCGTTTCCAGGCGCGTGCGCAGCCTTTCGAAGCTGGCCATCTGGTAGCCACGCTGGTTCAGATAGGCAAGGATCGCCTTGACATGGACCGCGTCGGGATCGACAGCCACCGCTGCTGCTTCGGAGTCCCGCGCCGGCTCGTTACCGCCATCACCTTCCTCGCCGCCATCGCCAATCTCGACCTCGCGGATCCGCGCCACCAGCGACTCCCAGGGCAGCGCCCCCGGAACCGAAAAGTCGAGGTGCTGGATGGTCTGCAGCCGCGGGTGAATGAGGCACTCGCTGAGCTTCATCGGGATCACCGTCTTGCCGTTACCGAGCGCATAGGCCCACTCATAGGTCACGTACGAAGACTCGGCCGAGTTGGCGCTGAGCGCGATCAGGACCGCAAAGCAGTCGGCGATGCCGCGTTCGATGCCGCTTTGCCAGTCGGCACCCGCGCGCAACTGACTACGATCGCGCCAGAGAACGATGCCCGCTTCGGCCAGCTTGATCTCGGCGAGATCGGCGAAGTAGTGATCCTTGGTGGCATAGCTGAGGAAGACGTTACGCATGCGACTTGGCTCCGGTCGAAGCTTGCCGCGCTGACACACGGCGAGCGGCTGAACGAGGGGTATACCGTCCCGAAAGCGTCAGCCTGGACGACACTCGAGGGCAACAGGAAACACCGCTTCAAAGGCGAGCGTCAAGCGCGAAGTACGTCCGCCTGAACCAATCCGGCATCGCAGCGGCTCGATGAGCGCTTGATGGCACGCCCCGGAACCGCCAGAGCTTCGATCTGCCTCAACTTTCACCCAACAGGCCGCGCCCCTCGATGAAGGCAATGATCTCCGCCAGCCCGTCGCCAGTCTTCATGTTGCTGAAGACGAAGGGCCGCTCGCCGCGCATGCGCCGGCTGTCGGAATCCATCACTTCCAGCGACGCACCGACCAGTGGCGCCAGATCGGTCTTGTTGATTACCAGCAGGTCGGACTTGGTGATTCCCGGGCCGCCTTTGCGCGGGATCTTTTCGCCAGCGGCGACGTCGATCACGTAGATCGTCAGGTCGGAGAGTTCGGGGCTGAAGGTCGCCGCCAGATTGTCGCCGCCGGACTCGACGAAGACGATCTCGATATCCGGAAAAGCGGTCGTCAGACGAGCCACGGCTTCGAGGTTGATCGACGCATCCTCGCGGATGGCGGTATGCGGGCAACCGCCGGTTTCAACGCCCAAAATGCGTGCCTGCGGAAGTGCCGCGTGCTGCACCAGGAACTTGGCGTCCTCGGCGGTGTAAATGTCGTTGGTCACCACGCCGAGGCTGTATTTGTCGCGCAGCGCCAGGCACAAGGCCAGCGTGAGTGCGGTTTTGCCGGAACCGACCGGGCCTCCGATACCGATGCGCAGGGCAGGACGTGGGGTCATCTTGGGGTCACTGTCTTTCATGAGCGGAAGAGTCTCGTGTATTGCGTTTCGTGGCAGCTGCAGGCCAGCGCCAGGCCGGGAGCGAAGTTGCTCCAGCATTCTTCGGGAAGTGCCAGCGCCTGCTCGACGACATTCGGCAGGCGACTACCGAGGGCCAACAGGATTCGCTGCCCGGCGGCCTGCCCCAGCGGTACCGCCTTGAGCGCCGCCATGGCCTGATTTTCACACCATGACCACAGATACGCGGTCAGCGAATCGGCGACCGGTATTTTCCAGACGTCGGCCGCCAGCGCCCAACCGACCGGAAACGACAGCTCCGGCAGCGCGTCGAAAGCCGACGGCACCGCGAAATCCTCCAGCTCATGCAACAGGCGACGCAAGGAATAGCCCATCTGCAGCGTCTCGGCGCGCAGCTCGGACGACTCGCGACTGGCCAGGAAGTCGGCGTTGAGGCGCTCGATCTCGCCATGTTCAGCGGCCTCCCAGGCGCGCTGCAGTTGGGCGGTGAGCGGCGCTTCGAAGCAGCCGATCCCCTCTTCGAGTAGAGCAGCGATCCAGGCCAGCGCGCTCGCCTGGTCGTGCACCCGGCCGCTTTCGACGGCCCACTCGAGACCTTGCGAATAGGTGTAGGCGCCGACCGGCAGCGCCGGACTGGCCAGTTGCAGCAGACGAGGCAGTGAGGGATTCACGGGGTCACGGAAGCAGTCGTACCGGTTCTCACTTGAACTCGTGGATTCTGGCCGGTGAGCGGTGCGGGCCGTGCCCGGGATGGTGGGGTTCGGCGACGTCGGCGCCAGGCAGCGGACGATAGCCGTGCGTGCGCGCATGGCCATGCGCGCCGTGCGTGCCATAGGCGCCGCCTTCGGGGTCGAACGGCGCCTCGACCTCGTCGACCGTACAACCCAGGCCGACCAGCATTTCGGCGAGCACGTGGTCCGGTTGGAAGCGCAGAAAGCGCTTGCCGAGCTGCACCGGCACATGCCGGTTGCCAAGATGGTAGGCGGCGCGACCGAGCAGCAGGCTATCGCCGGTGCGCACTTCGAGCAGCACTTCCGGAGCCGCCTCGACTTCGATCACCAGACCGTTACCGGTGAGCAGGCGGTCGCCCTGCTTGAGCACCGTGCCGGACGGCAGGACGTAGCCCAGCTCCTCGCCGCTGAGCAGCGTCACCCGCTGCCGGCTCTTGCGGCGCACATCGTAGGGCAGGACCAGGCGATCGCTGGCGGGGGTCTGGTCATCGGCAAAGGATTCGGCAAAAAGCATGCTCGGCTCAGAAAAGGAAATAGCGTTGCGCCATCGGCAGGACCTCCGCTGGCTCGCAAACCAGCAGCTCACCATCGGCGCGCACGGCGTAGGTTTCAGGATCGACGTCGATCTTCGGCGTCACTTCATTGTGCACCATGTCCGCCTTGCGCAGCTGACGGGTATCGCGAACGGCGAACAAGGGCTTGCTCAGCTGCAGCGCAGCGAGCTCCGGATTAGCCAGCGCCGCCTGCGAAACAAAGGTCACGGAAGTGCGCAGCGCCTTCCCGAAAGCCCCGAACATTGGCCGGTAGTGCACCGGTTGCGGGGTCGGAATCGAAGCGTTGGCGTCACCCATGGCCGCAGCGGCGATCATTCCGCCCTTGACGATCAGCGACGGCTTGACGCCGAAGAACGCGGGCTTCCAGAGCACCAGGTCGGCGAGCTTGCCGACCGCGATCGAACCGACCAGATGGCCAATTCCGTGCGTAATCGCCGGGTTGATGGTGTACTTGGCGAGGTAGCGCTTGACGCGGAAGTTGTCGTTGGCGCTCGCCGGCACCTTGTCGGTCGCAGTGCCTGGTGCCGGCAAATGCCCGCGCTGCACTTTCATCTTGTGCGCCGTCTGCCAGGTACGGATGATCACTTCGCCGACGCGACCCATCGCCTGCGAGTCCGAAGACATCATCGACAAAGCGCCGAGGTCGTGCAGGATGTCTTCGGCGGCGATGGTCTCGCGACGGATGCGACTTTCGGCGAAAGCGACGTCTTCGGCGATCGCCGGGTCGAGGTGGTGACAAACCATCAGCATGTCGAGATGCTCGTCGACGGTATTCACCGTGTACGGCCGCGTCGGGTTGGTCGATGAGGGCAGGACATTGGCTTCGCCGATGGCGCGCAGGATGTCGGGTGCGTGCCCGCCGCCGGCGCCTTCGGTATGAAAGGTGTGGATCGTCCGCCCCTTGAAGGCGGCCAGGGTCGTTTCGACGAAACCGGATTCGTTGAGCGTGTCGGTATGGATCGCCACCTGCACGTCCATCTCGTCAGCCACTGCCAGGCAGTTGTCGATCGCCGCTGGCGTCGTCCCCCAGTCCTCGTGCAGTTTCAGGCCGATAGCGCCGGCACGCACCTGCTCGCGCAGCGGTTCGGGCAGCGAGACGTTGCCCTTGGCGTAGAAGCCGAGATTCATCGGAAAGGCATCGGCCGCTTCGAGCATGCGCTGGATATGCCACGGCCCCGGCGTGCAGGTCGTCGCGTAGGTGCCGGTGGCCGGGCCGGTGCCGCCGCCGAGCATGGTGGTGATTCCCGACATCAGCGCTTCGTCGATCTGCTGCGGGCAGATGAAATGGATGTGCGCGTCGATGCCGCCGGCGGTGACGATCATTCCCTCAGCGGCGATGATCTCGGTGCTGCCACCGATGGCAATCGTCACGCCGGGCTGGATATCCGCATTGCCGGCCTTGCCGATGGCGCTGATGCGGCCGTCCTTGATGCCGATGTCGGCCTTGACGATGCCCCAGTGATCGACGATCAGGGCGTTGGTGAGCACCGTATCGGCGACTTCGGCAGCCACTTGCTGACCCTGCCCCATGCCGTCGCGAATGACCTTGCCGCCGCCGAACTTGACCTCGTCGCCGTAGACCGTGAAATCGTCCTCGACTTCGATCCACAACTCGGTATCGGCCAGGCGCACGCGGTCGCCGATCGTCGGCCCGAACATTTCGGCGTAGGCCTGGCGCGAGATCTTGACGCTCATTGCAGTTCTCCCATCACCAGAGCGTTGAAACCATAGACCCGCCGCGCCCCGGCCAACGCCACCAGCTGCACGCTGCGCGTCTGCCCGGGTTCGAAGCGCACCGCCGTTCCGGCGGCGATATCGAGCCGGAAGCCGCGCGCCGCCGCACGGTCAAAAGCCAGGGCGGTATTGGTTTCAGCGAAGTGGTAGTGCGATCCGACCTGAATCGGGCGGTCACCGGTGTTGGCGACGCTGAGTTGCAGCGTCTGGCGACCGGCGTTGAGTTCGATCTCGCCCGCTGCGACCTGCATTTCTCCTGGAATCATCAGTCCTCTCCTCAGACGATCGGGTGGTGAACGGTGACCAGCTTGGTGCCGTCCGGGAAAGTCGCTTCGACCTGGATGTCGTGGATCATTTCCGGCACCCCGTCCATGACCTCGTCGCGGCTCAGGATCGTCGTACCGAAGCTCATCAGCTCGGCGACCGTACGCCCGTCGCGGGCGCCTTCGATGATCGCCGCGCTGATCAGCGCCACGGCTTCCGGGTAGTTCAACTTCAACCCGCGCGCCTGGCGCCGTTCGGCGAGCAGCGCGGCGGTGAACAGGAGCAGCTTGTCTTTTTCTCTCGGCGTCAGTTCCATTCGTCTTCCTCGGGCTTACTCAGACTGTCTCAGGCTCTCTCAGCGCTGCCGATATTCAGGCAGTCCGCCATGCAGGCGTTCAAGGTTCAAGTATTCCAGATCCGCGGCAACACGGCCGGCTTGCCGAGCGCCAGCGGGCGCAATTGCTGCCACACCTCGCGCAACCATCCCCGCGCCGCTTCGGCACCCGGCGCCAGACAGCGTGCCACCAGCAGCTCGGGCAGCGCGGTCACCCCGGTCAGCAGGCCATCGGCCACGGGCAGCGCACGGCAGGCAGCCAGCCACTCCGGCTCAACCGCCCGGCCGGCGAGCAGCAAGCTCGCACTGACCGGAAAACCGGCCAGACCGGGAGCCGCATCCAGCCAGGAGGAAGCACCGAGCAAGCGGCCACGCTCCAGCCACAGCGGCCGCCCTTGCCTCTCGATGCGCGTCGCCAGCTGCAGCCGACCGTGGCGAAAACGCTCGCCAGACGCCGTTCGTCCCAGGCAGAGAATCTCCCAGCCGCAGAACAGTGCGCCGGCGGCCAGCTCGACCTGTGTCTGCATCTGTGCTTCGGCGCCGTCGAAGACGATCGTCTCCTGCGGCAGATACTCGACCACGCCACCCTCGCCGACACGCACACTCAGGGACTGCCGCGCCGGCCGACCACCCGAACGATACCACTTGCCGGCGCCCGGCGTGGTCAGCAGCGCGTGTGCGCCGGCGCCGACATGGAGCGAAATCTCCAGGCTGTCGCCGCCGGCGATGCCGCCCGGCGGGTGCAGCAGAATCGCGTGGCAGACGTCCGGCCCTTCCGGGTAGAGCGCCTTCTGCACGCGCAGCGGTCCGAAATGCTCGCGCCGGACCAGCGCGCTGGTCTCGCCACGGCGCTCGAAAGCCAGCGCCAGCCGCGCCTGCCAACCGGGGCGCGCCGCTTCCTCGATGGCCTGGCGACTCTGGCGCAGTATTGCAGCGCACCCTTCCCCGCCGGGACGAGCTTCTCCAGCCAGCCCCCGCCCGTTCTCATCCGCCTGCGCCGCAGTCAAACGGCAAGGGCTGCCAGAACCCCGTCTTTATCCATGTCTTCGCCTCGTCCGCGCATGATGATCTCGCCACGTTCCATCACCAGATACTGATCAGCAAGGGAACGCGCGAAATCATAGTACTGTTCCACGAGCAGGATGGCCATTTCGCCGCTTTGCGCCAGGGCGCGAATGGCACGCTCGATGTCCTTGATGATCGATGGCTGGATGCCTTCGGTGGGCTCGTCGAGGATCAGCAGCTTGGGACCCATGGCCAGGGCGCGGCCGATCGCCAGTTGCTGCTGCTGGCCACCGGAAAGGTCGCCACCACGCCGGCGCAGCATCTGCCGCAGCACCGGGAACATCTCAAAAATGCGCTCCGGGATCGGCGTACTTCCCGGACAACTGGCGAGTCCCATCAGCAGGTTCTCGTGCACCGTCAGGCGCGGGAAGATCTCGCGCCCCTGCGGCACATAGCCAATGCCGGCCTTGACCCGCTGGTGCGACGCGCTGCGACTCAGGTCGCGGCCGGCAAACTCGATGCTGCCGCCCTTGGTCGCCACCATCCCCATAAGCGACTTGAGCAGCGTCGACTTGCCGACGCCGTTGCGCCCGAGAATGGTGGTCACCTTGCCGGCTTCGGCGGTGAAACTGAGATCGCGCAGAATGTGACTGCCACCGTAGTACTGGTTGAGGTTCTTGACGTTCAGCGTGGTGTTCATTGCACTCATCGATTCTCAGCGCCCCAGATAGACTTCAATGACCCGCGCATCGGCCTGCACTTCCTCGAGCGCGCCTTCGGCGAGAACGCTGCCTTCGTGCAACACGGTGACCTTGCCGCCGAGCTGTTTGACAAAGGCCATGTCGTGCTCGACGACGACCAGCGAATGCTTGCCGGCCAGGGTCAGAAACAGTTCGCCGGTGCGTTCGCTTTCTTCGTCGGTCATGCCGGCCACAGGTTCGTCGAGCAGCAGCAATTTCGGCTCCTGCATCAACAACATGCCGATCTCCAGCCACTGCTTCTGGCCGTGCGACAGCAGGCCGGCCAGGCGGTCGGCGTGCGCCGTAAGGCGAATCGTCCGTAGCGTTTCGGCGATGCGGTCGCCGGCCGCCGAATCGAGCAGCGCCAGCAGGCTGCGCCAGACGCGCTTGTCGGTCTTCATCGCCAGCTCGAGATTCTCGAAAACGGTGTGGTTCTCGAAGATGGTCGGTTTCTGGAACTTGCGACCGATGCCGAGATGCGCGATCTCGGGTTCGGACAGGCGCGTCAGGTCGAGAGTCTGGCCGAAAAAGGCCTTGCCGTCGTCGGGCCGGGTCTTGCCGGTGATGACGTCCATCATCGTCGTCTTGCCGGCACCGTTCGGCCCGATGATGCAGCGCAGCTCACCGGCGTCGATGGTCAGCGACAACTTGTTGAGCGCGCGAAAACCGTCGAAGCTGACCGTGATTTCTTCGAGATAGAGAACGACCTTGTGCGACAGGTCGAGCTCGCCCGGCTTGAACATGTGCCCGAGTTCGGCAGTACCGCTATCCCAGTCGGGATTCTCGCTGACTGGCCCCGCACTCGCATTCATTGCATTCATCGCATTCATGCACCCGCTCCTTTGGTGACAGGAGTGGCTGCAGCAACGGTAGTGACCGATGGCCCCTGCGCTGCTGCAGCCGGCTCACTGTCCGGCGCGCTGGTCTGCCGGCCGCGCAGTCGCCGGTAAAGACCAACGACTCCCTGCGGCAACCACAGCGTCGAGACGATAAACAGCGTCCCCAGGAAGAACAGCCAGTACTCGGGGAAGCTGACCGTGAACCAGCTCTTGGCGAGGTTGACGATGAAAGCGCCGATGACCGCGCCAATCAGCGTGCCGCGCCCGCCGACCGCCACCCAGATGGCGATCTCGATGGAGTTGGCAACAGCCATTTCGGAAGGGTTGATGATGCCGACCTGCGGCACGTAGAGCGCACCGGCGATGGCGCACAGCATCGCCGACAGGGTCCACACGAAAAGCTTGTACCACAGGGGGTTGTAGCCAATGAACATGACGCGTGACTCGGCGTCGCGGATCGCCGTCAGGACGCGGCCGAACTTCGAGCTCACCAGATAGCGCGCCAGCAACAGGGTGCCGATCAGCGCCAGCGCCGACAGGCCAAAAAGCACCACCCGCGTTTCCGGCGCGGTGATCGAATAGCCGAGGATGCGCTTGAAGTCAGTGAAACCGTTGTTGCCGCCAAAACCGGTTTCGTTGCGGAAGAAGAGCAGCATCGCCGCGTAGGTCAGTGCCTGGGTGATGATTGAGAAATAGACGCCCTTGATGCGCGAGCGAAAGGCGAAATAGCCGAAGATGAAGGCGATCAGCGCCGGCACGATGAGCACCAGCAATACGGCCCACAGGAAGTGCTCGCTGCCGGTCCAGAACCAGGGCAGCTCTTTCCAGTCCAGGAAGACCATGAAATCCGGCAGATCGCTTTGATAGCTGCCGTCGCGACCGATCTCGCGCATCAGGTACATGCCGAAGGTGTAGCCGCCGAGCGCGAAAAAGAGCCCGTGGCCGAGCGAGAGAATGCCGCCATAACCCCAGATCAAATCCATCGCCACGGCGACGATCGCGTAACAGAGGATCTTGCCGGTCAGGGTGATGAAGTAGGTCGACAGATGCAGCGGATTCTCGGGTGGCAGCAGGAGGTGCATGATCGGCACGGCAATCAGAGCGAAGGCGGCGAACAAACCGACCAGCAGCCAGCTGCGCGCGTCGAAGCTGCGCCCGAGGCGGACGATGAAGGGGGTTCGTGCAGGAGAAGAACTCATGGATGCTCCGCTGACAGGGTCGTGAGTCGAGCTCACCAGGTCACGACTCGACGAAGCGACCCTTGAGGGCGAATAGCCCCTGCGGACGCTTCTGGATGAAGATGATGATGATCACCAAAACAGCGATCTTGGCGACCACCGCGCCGGTCCAGCCTTCGAGGAACTTGGTCAGCACACCAAGGCCGAGCGCCGCCCAGACCGCGCCGGCGAGTTGCCCGACGCCGCCGAGAACGACGACCATGA
>ERZ761603.775-NODE-775-length-25525-cov-9.634786_pt1 | contig 25525 bp, 21 predicted proteins | sample MGYA00511879_ERZ761603 | MGnify/ENA primary metagenome ERZ761603 (study PRJEB28899, sample SAMN02850040) | bioreactor sludge metagenome | biome: EBPR Sludge; feature: EBPR Bioreactor; material: flocular biomat | place: Australia: Thorneside Wastwater Treatment... | reverse complement strand
TGAACAGGTAACAATACCCAGTGAGTTATCAAAAATTTCGGAATATGGCAAATTTGTCAGAGGCATTGCCACCGGCGCGAATGAATTCTTTGCGTTAAACAGGGAAAAAATAAAAAATCTGGGATTCGGATCAAATAATTATTGCCGATGTATAACCAAGAGTCCTCAAATCAGAAAATCAATTTTTACCGAAAATGACTTTAATGAGCTTAAAAAGAGTGGAGCACCTGTTTATTGTTTAAATATCAAGGAGCATAATAATAAAAAAATCATTGATTATCTTGATTATGGTATTGGAAAAGGGTTCCATCAGAGATTTTTGACCAACCATAGGAATCCTTGGTATAAGCTTGAATCACGTTTACCAGCACCGATTTTAGCCGGTGTTTTCAATAGAGGACGGCTCAAAATAATCAGGAACTTCACAGATGCAATAAACTTTACTTGTTTTCATTCCTTCTATCCAAATTTGCTCGGCGAAAACTACATTAATCGTATTTTTATCTACCTAATTAGCGATATAGGTCAAGACATTATTATGACCAATAAACGCAAGTATGGGGGAGGCTTGGACAAATTTGAGCCGAGTGATTTAAACGATGGTTATTGCCCTTCCATGAATCAGTTTGACCGGTCCAGCGAATCTGACGCTTTAGAAATTATTGAAATAGCCAACGTTGACCAACAAAAAGCGATCGATCTTTCGAACCGGTTAATCACTAGGATAATCAACGCCTAATAAAGCATTACTCCCGTCAGCGCCAACGCTCCCAGCGCCAACGCCCAATCCCATGTCCGGAGCCGATATTCCGCCAGCGGCGTACGGGCCGTACCACCGAAACCGCGCACTTCCAACGCCTCAGCCAGCTCATCAGCGAAGTGCATCACACTGGTCAACAATGGGGCGAGCAGGGCAAGGCCGTTGCGAAACAGATAAACTCCATCCAGCCGGATACCCCGGCTTTCCTGCGCCTCACGCACCTCCCGAGCCAGCGCCGCCATCGCCGGCGCGAAACGCAATGTTCCTTCCAGCAAAAACACGGCTTGGGGCGGCATACCGCTGGCCAGTAGCGATTCACCCAGCTCCTCTGGCGGCGTCAAGGCGAAGAACCATACACTAGCGGTTACTAGCGCCAGCAATCGCAACACCGCACCGGTCGCCGCTTCCACACCGCTCCCGAAGCCAGCCATTATCGCAAACAGTAGCAAAGTCGGCCCGAGCAACCGCACGACTTGCCACCACTTCGCCCAGTACTTTCCCAGGGCGATGCCCAGTAGAGGAAAGGCCAGCAACGGCAATAATTCCAGCGGACGGGTTGCCAGCACGATCAACCCGCAACCCAGCAAATAGACGGCCAGTAGGGCGCGAGGATCGAAGTGTCCAGTTCGATCCGGCAACCGTTCAACTCTTTCCTCTCTCCAACCTTCTCTCGCGAGGGAGAAGGAGGTTTTGCACTGTTCAATCCCTTCGCTCCAATCCTCCTTCGCCAGGAGGGCGGATGTTTTTTGGGTGAGAGGATTATCAACATCAACGGTAATGCGCCCATGGGTCAGCAGCGCCCAGCGCTGGCAAAGCGATCGGGCCCAGATCGGATCATGCGTAGCGATAATGATCGCAACCCCTTCAGCAGCACATTCCTGAAGCAAGGTACCCAACGTAGTCCGGGCCGTGGCATCCTGTCCGGCAGTCGGCTCATCCAGTAGCAACACTCGTGGCCGTGATGCCAGCACTGCAGCAATTGCCAACCGCCGCTGCTCCCCAGCGCTGAGGGTGTGTGGCGGGCGATTCAGCAGTGGATTCAGGCCGAAACGCTTGCTCAATTGCGCACACCAGACGGGATCATGACGGTGCAGCGCATGCGGGCCAGCGGCCAACTCTGCGTGTACCGTCGATGCAAACAGCATGTGGGTTGGCTGTTGCATGACCAATCCAACATCCTTTGCCACCTCCGCCACTGGCCGCCGTCCAATGGATTGCCTCAGCACGCGCACTTCACCTCCTTGAGCACGTAGCAAACCATTACCATGCCGCAGGAGGGTGCTCTTACCTGCGCCGTTCGCGCCCAATAACGCCATGATTTCGCCAGGCGCAATGGAGAGACTGGCCCCACGTAACACGAGACGGCCTTCACGGGTACATTCAATGCCCTCCCATTCAATCACTGGCGCTTGTTGAGCTACTACCGGCAACGGTGATGCATGCAGGCACCCGGGCGGATCTAATCCCCAGTCGGTGACTTGACCAGTCAGCACCTGAGCCGGTGTCCCGTCTGCGACCAACCGGCCCTGGTGCAGTACCAATATCCGGTTAGCGAGGTCAGCAAGTTCACTCAGTCGATGCTCAGCAACGATCACGGTGATTCCTGCGGCGTGCAAACGACACAACTGTTCACGCAACTGACCGCTACTAGCAGCATCGAGAAAGGCAAAAGGTTCATCCAGGACCAAGAGGCATGGTTGCAGCGCCAATACCCCGGCCAAGGCCACTCGTTGTTGCTCGCCGCAGGATAAGGTATGCGGGGAACGATTCAGGAGATGGGCGATGTCCAGCCGTTCCGCCGCCTCGCGCACTCGATCAGCGATGGTCAGCCGATCCAACCCCTGGCAAGCTGGGCCGAACGCCAGATCACGCGCAACGGTGGTTGCCAAACACTGGGCATCAGGCCGCTGCAGCAACAACCCCACCTCCCTGCTCAACTGGTGTGGCGATGTAACTTGCGGATCAATGCCGGCAACCTGGATTTTACCCTGCCATTCACCGCCATGCAGGTGCGGTATCAAGCCATTCAATAATCGGCAGAGGGTCGATTTACCGGAACCACTGGCCCCGGCTAAGAGCACCAGCTCTCCAGCTTTGACAGTGAACTTCAGATCTTGCAGAACAGGGGTTTGCGCAGAAGGATAGCGGTAAGTGAAATCCCAGAAAGTGATCAGAGGTTCAGTCATATCGCTTAGCGTAGATAACCGAGCCGCCGCAACACGCGCAGACCGGCAATACCCAGCACCGCTCCGGTTATCGAGGACAACAGAAAGGGCAAGATCAGTATGCTCAAAGCCAGATCTTTACCCATCAGATAAGGTGCGACCAGCAACGCCCCGGCTGATGCGCCAATCAATCCAGTACCGATCACCTCACCCAAAGCAGTGAAATAAATATTACGGGTATAGCGGTAGGCCAGTCCGGCCAGCACGACACCAAACACGCTGCCCGGAAACGCCAGTGGCGTACCCAAACCGATCGCATTACGGACTAATGAGGTGACGAGGGCAACCGCCAGCCCCCACCAGGGACCGACCAATCCCCCAGCAACGACATTGATGAAATGCTGAGTGGGCGACACCTTGGCGATACCGACGGGAATGCTGATCGGAGACAAGGCAACTGCCAATGCCGCCAACGCTACGCTATAGGCGATCAGGCGGGTAGGCGGGATAGTTCCTTGCGTTGGAAACCCAGGGGAATGGTGAATCGACATATGTAGATTTTTCCTATCCGAACTTCTCCGTTTCCGGGAAATTCTCTCTGCTGAAAATAAACCCAAAGACTCGCACAACCTAGCACCGATTGCTAGACCGATTTGTGAAGCCATGATCGATTACAGGAAACCCAATGAAATTTGCATCCATTTCGCTCACCACCTGCAAGCGAATTAAACGCTTTGCTGGGATTGCTTCATCGAAAAACATGAAGGACTGAATTGCCGCTATATGAGACTTGAAATTCGAAATGGGCATATGTCTTGCTTACTATGGGGTAACGATTGAATCCGTCATTTTTCCGGCAACCGCTCCGGAATTCGACCGAACGGGAGGCTATCCCACCATGGGCATCAATTTTGACCACGCTTTAAAACTTCACGCTGAGGCCTTGAATATGCGCTCCCGGCGCACTGAGGTTGTAGCTGCAAATCTGGCAAACGCGGATACCCCGGGCTATATGGCTCGCGATTTCGATTTCAAGGTAGCCATGTCCGACGCGATGGGTGCGGAGCAAACGTTAAAGGTGACGAATGCCCGTCATCTCCAGGCTCCAGGCTCCAATGCCAATGAATTGCTTTATCGCATGCCGTCTCAGATGTCGCTGGATGGTAATACGGTGGAGACCGAGCAGGAAAAGGCCGTGTTTGCCGACAATGCACTGCGCTATCAGGCCAGTTTGCGATTCCTGGGTAGCCGTATTCAAGGGCTGATGACAGCGATTAGAGGGGAATAGCCATGTCTCTGTTCCGCATTTTCGACATTTCGGGTTCGGCGCTTCATGCGCAAAGCGTTCGCCTGAATACCACCGCCAGTAATATGGCGAATATGGACAGCATCAGCAGCAGCATCTCACAGACGTATCGGGCGCGAGAACCCGTTTTTGCAGCACAACTCGATGAGGCCGAAGATGGGATTGCTGGGGTCAGTGTGTTGGGGATTGTAGAGAGCGATAAGCCTTTGCGACAAGAGTACCGGCCCGATCATCCTCTTGCCGATGCAAAGGGTTATGTGAATCTGCCGAATGTCAATCCGGTGGAGGAAATGGCGAATATGATTTCAGCGTCGCGCGCTTATCAGGCGAATGTGGAGGTACTCAATACTTCCAAACAAATGATGATGCGGACGTTGGCTTTAGGTGAATAAATGAGGCTGATGCAATGACCACTATTCAAGGCTCTACTGCGACCACTGCCAGTCAAGATGCAACCTTGCCACCACCACCCAAGGACATGCTAAATCAAAGTGATTTCCTGGAACTAATGATCGCGCAGATGAAGAATCAGGACCCAACCAAACCTCTGGATGGCCAGGAGTATTTGGGTCAGTTGGCGCAATTCAGCACGCTAAACAGCATTCAGGAGTTGCAGAAGTCATTTGATACCTTGGCACAATCATTGACGGCATTTCAAACGACACAGGCGACCACTATGGTCGGTAAGCAGGCACTGGTGGAAAGCAACCGAGGCTATTACACACCGGGCCAGTCATTGGAGGGCCAGGTTATACTGCCGGCTGACGTCAGCAATTTGACGTTAAAAGTATATAGCGCTAATGGTCAATTAGTGAATACCGTCAATATGGGTTCAAAACCCGCTGGTCAAGTAGATTTCAGCCTAGGCAGTGAAACGATGGGTGCAGGCGTATATCAAGTAGTCGCTGAAGGTTTTATAGATGGCGAAGCTCAGCAATTTAGTACGCAGATTTGGAATCAGGTACAGAGTGTTGCTGTTGGGCAAAGCGGGCAAAGCTCCAGCTTGAATCTGGCCGGTGGTGCCGGTCTTGTCGATATGAATTCAGTCCGGGGCATCCGGTAATCTCTTATTCTTTTAATCTAATTCAATCTAGCTCAAGAGGGTCATCTCATGTCTCTGAATATCGCTCTGACGGGCATTAATGCCGCCAATGCTGATCTTGGTGTTGTCTCTGATAATATTGCCAATGCTAATACGACTGGTTTCAAAAAAGCCCGAGCGGAATTCGGAGATTTAGTCGACTCAATGTCAGCTCAAAGCGGCGGCTTGGGTGTACGCTTACAACGAATTACTCAAACCTTCCAGCAAGGCAGTGTCGAAACGACCGGTAATACTTTCGACATGGCAGTAGTAGGCGACGGTTTTTTTCAGGTTAACGATGGTCAAGAGGTTTTCTTCACACGTGCTGGCAGTTTTCGTGCCGATACACAAGGTTATATCGTCAATAATCTCTTGCAAAACGTACAAGGCTACACAGTCCAAGAGTCTCCGCCCACAGCAAGTTCGGAGGTTGCTCTTGGTCTAACGCTGGATGGAAGCGGGCTCATCAATGCGCCTGCAAATTTTGACGCGAATGATCCATTAACCTATAACCATGCAACAGCCATTACTGTTTATGACAGCGCGGGTTTTACTCATACTTTGCGGTCTTATTTTCTCAAAACCACTGTTAATGCCGGCCCACCAACAACCACTGACTGGCAAATTTATCATAAAGTGGATAATAATCCATCAACGATAGATGGTGGAGTAATAAATTTTGATAATACTACAGGTGCAATTACAGCGACTCCTACGTTCCTATCTATTACCGGTGTGGATTTGGGAACAGGCGCAGATACCATGACTCTTAATTTAAATTATGATGATCTTACACAAGGTTCATCATTCAGTATTGTTAGCTTTACAGCGAATGGATCTCTACGCAGCCGTGAAATTACCAGTATTGTTGATGACCTGCAGATTGATTCATCGACTATGCAACCCAAAATGACGGGTACAGTAGACCTAGGAATAAATCTAAATTCCTCTGAAGAAGCACCTGTGCCAACCGCAACAGTTGAGTACACGGCATCTTTAGGGGGAGGGAGTACTCCAATAAATACTGGAGCAACCCCCTTTGATCCCACTGATCCAACAACTTACCATCATGTCAATTCACAACAGATTTATGATAGCTTAGGCGTTAATCATACCTTGCAAACCTATTTTACACTAACAACAACAGCAAATACGTGGGAGGTTCATTACACCCTCAATAATACGATTCCAATAGAGAATAACGGCGGGACAATTCTCTTTGCCTCTGGCAGGCCTGATCTAACCAATGTAACGACTCCAATTACGTTTGCAACAGCAGAACTGGGCTCAGGGGCAACTGCCTTAACGATCACGCCTGATTTCAGCAAGGTACTGGAAGTAGCGGGAACAACCTCAGAAACAATGAGTGTCATCGCAACCAGTCCATCTGCAAATCCTAGCACCATTGATGCGACCGATATCAGAAATTACGACTACTCAACAGCACTGTCGATTTACGATAGCTTGGGTATTGATCACACGCTCAATTTATATTTCAGGAAGACAGCAGATAATTTATGGAGTGTATATCGTCAATTTACTGATGTTGAAAGTATCGCCACGCGAATTGGTAGTGTGGCTTTCGACAGCCGTGGTCTTCCAACTCAGGCTGCTGATGAAACGGGTTACATCGATCCTGATGAACCTCTCATGCTGCGGATGCCATCGGTCAGTTTTGGTAATGGCGCTGGACGACAAAACATTGAACTCAATTTTGGCGACACCACACAGTTTGATAGTGAATCCATTACGAATAGCTTATCCCAAGATGGCTATACCATGGGCCAATTGTCTAAAGTTGATGCTGATGAATTAGGAAATGTCATTGCCAGTTACAGTAATGGTGAAACCCAAATTATGGGGCAAGTCGTTTTGGCACGTTTTGCCAATACGCAAGGACTCAAACGGCAAGGTGATAATAACTGGATTGCGACCAGAGAATCAGGCCCGGCGATTATTGGCAAACCAGGTAATGGTTCATTGGGCAAGATTGTCGTGGGTGCTTTGGAAAGCTCTAATGTAGAACTCACCAAGGAACTGGTCGATATGATCAGTGCTCAGCGTAGTTTCCAAGCCAATGCGCAAGTGATTAATACAACTGGCACGTTGTATCAGGCGATTCTAAGCATTCGCTAGGAATGAGTAGAACGAAGCTGCCTTAACCCTGTCTGCGCACCACCCCTCCTTAGTTTAGGGAGGGGAAAGCATTTTTAACACGATCAAGCGAGGATAAAACGATGTCCTTTTACACCGGCCTTACAGGTCTCAAGGCGGCTACTACCGACTTGGATACGACATCCCATAACATCGCTAACGCCAGTACGACCGGATTCAAAAACTCCCGGGCAGAATTTGGCGATTTAGTCGATAGCAACGCAACAATGGGAGGTGGTTTGGGTGTAAAGACCCAAGCTGTCAATCAATTATTCGGGCAGGGCGGTATTATTACAACAGGTAATTCGACGGGCTCTAAGCTGGATTTGGCGATTACCGGTAATGGATTTTTCCAAGTCAAAGATCCAAATACTGAAGGTGCGGTATATACCCGTGCTGGTAGTTTTTACGTCGATGTCGACGGTTATATTGTCAATAACATCGGCCAGAGGCTACAAGACGGCAGCGGACCTCCAGGTACTGACTTGCAATTCACGGGCACTATGCCCGTGGACAATATCACTATCGACAAAGCAACGGGTAATATCGACGCCAGGGATGCTACAGGCGTCACTGTCACGGCGGGTGCCCCGCTTAATCTCGTTAATTTTCCTAATGTGCAAGGGCTTAAGCAAATCAGCGATACCAGTTGGCTGGAAACCACCGCATCCGGCGTCCCCACTTTTGGACTCCCAGGAAGCGGTAATCTTGGCACACTGATGAGTGGAGCTCTGGAAACTTCCAATGTCGATCTCACTGAACAGTTGGTCAACATGATTGTCGCCCAACGCAACTTCCAGGCGAATTCTAAGACGATCACGGTCAATAATACCCTGACTGAAACCGTGACCAACATGATCCGCTAGGATTGATTAGGAGCTGAAACATGGACCGCATGCTCTATGTTGCGATGACCGGTGCCCAGCAAACCTTGCAGACGCAAGCACTCATTAGCCACAACCTGGCCAACGTCAGTACCGTAGGCTTTCGCAAGGACCTGGAAGACTTTCGCAGCATGCCGGTTTTCAGCACTGATGGAATGCCTACCCGGGTTTATTCCATGACTGAACGACCGGGTATCGATATCACCCAAGCTAAAATCATGACCACGGGCCGGGACATGGATATCGCTATTCAAGGCGAAGGCTGGATCGCCATCCAGGCGCCTGACGGCGAAGAGGCCTATACCCGCGCTGGCGACCTGCAACTGGATGTCAACGGCCAACTCACGACCGCCACCGGCCAGCCGGTACTCGGCACTGCTGGCCCCATTGCCATCCCCCCTGCCCAGAAAATTGACATCGGCGAGGATGGGACAATCAGCATCCGTCCTCGTGGTGAGGCTTCTACCGAAATCGTGGTCGTGGACCGTATCCGTCTGGTCAAGCCCACGGCCCAAAACCCTCTTTATAAGGATGAGTATGGCTTCATGCGCACCAAGGACGGTGCGGCGGCTCCACCCGACGCCACGGTAAAACTTGTCACGGGCGCACTGGAAGGTAGCAATGTCAACCCCGCCGATATGCTAGTCAGTATGATCCAAGCATCCCGGCATTTTGAAATGCAGGTCAAAATGATGAACGCAGGGCAAGAAAACGCCAATTCCTCAGATCAACTACTAAAGCTGGAATAGGAGTCTTACCATGACTGCTGCACTCTGGGTCGGCAAGACCGGCCTCGACGCCCAACAGACCCGCATGTCGGTTATCGCCCACAACTTGGCCAATGTCAGCACGACCGGCTTCAAGCGCGGCCGCGCTCACTTCGAAGACTTGCTGTACCAGAATGTCCGCCAGGTGGGTGGCCAGACCACGGAAAATACCGAGCTCCCCTCTGGATTGATGCTTGGTACTGGCGTTCGTACCGTGTCCACTGCCAAAAATTTCACTCAGGGCAACCTGATCCAGACCGGTAACAACCTGGATCTTGCTATTAATGGCCGAGGCTTTTTTCAAATTCTGCTCCCCGATGGCAACACGGCTTACACTCGCGACGGCGCCTTCCAGATCAACGCCGATGGACAAGTCGTCACCTCCAGTGGCTTTGAACTGCAACCGGCTATCACCATTCCACCCAACACCCTGAGCGTCACCGTTGGTAAAGATGGTGTCGTTAGCGCCCTGACGGCCGGCCAGACTGCGCCCGCCAATCTAGGCACGATCCAAACCGTGGACTTCATCAATCCGGCTGGTCTGCAACCGGTTGGCGAAAACCTGTTTCTAGAATCCGCCGCCAGCGGCGGACCTCAAGCTGACAATCCTGGCAATAATGGTCTTGGCTTCCTGGAGCAAGGCTCCCTGGAAACTTCCAACGTCAATGTCGTGGAAGAACTCGTAGATATGATTGAAACCCAGCGCGCCTACGAAATGAACTCCAAGGTCATCTCTGCCACTGACCAAATGCTGCAATACGTCAACAATCAGCTGTAAGACTGCCCTCATGAATAAATCCGCCGCCCTCCTATTCATTCTCCTGCTATCGGGGTGCAGCGGTCTGGCCCCGCAATACGATTTCAAACCGGTCACCCCGCAGGTCATGGATGTCGCTGATCCCGCGCGCCCGGCTCCTCCCGCCACCGGCGCCATTTATCAAGCCAACCGCGACCTGCGGCTGTTCGAGGATCGCACCGCCCGGCGAGTGGGCGACACCGTTGTGATCCGGTTGATTGAAAGTACCGCCGCGACCAAGTCAGCGACCACCGGCGTCAGCAAAACCAGCAATATTAATTTGCAAAACCCGGTATTGTTTGGCGCATCTTTCGGTAATCCAGCCCTTGCCGCTGGCAAAAATGACTATGCAACCACCATTTCTGGTGAGCGTGAACTCGGTGGCGAGGGCGCCAGCGACCAGAGCAACAGCTTGACCGGCAATATCTCGGCGGTGGTGACCGGCGTCTATCCCAACGGCAATTTGGCGATTCGCGGCGAGAAAATGTTGACACTCAATCAGGGCGAGGAAGTTGTGCAAATCTCTGGCGTCATCCGTCCCGAAGATATTCAAACCGACAACTCCATCCTCTCCAGTCAAGTCGCTGACGCTAAAATTACCTACGCTGGCAATGGCGTACTGGCGGATGCCAACACAGTGAGCTGGTTGGGACGGTTTTTCTTGAGTCCGCTATGGCCTTTTTAGTTTTAAGCCTGAAAAAATACGGTTTAAATTTTGCTTAAAACTCTGAACCCTCAAACCAAGGTACATTCCATGTTCCGCTCACTAGCACTCTTTTTCCTGCTCGCCCTCGTGGCCCAGGGCGCTGGGGCTGACCGCATCAAGGATCTGGCTAATATCGCCGGGGTCCGCAGTAACCAGCTTATTGGTTATGGACTGGTGGTGGGCCTCAACGGTACGGGTGACCAGACCACCCAAACCCCGTTTACCGTCAAAAGCCTGAAAAGCATGCTATCCAATCTGGGGGTTACGATTCCGCCAGAAGTCAATCTGCAACTAAAAAACGTCGCTGCGGTTTCCATCCACGCCGATCTGCCGCCTTTCACCAAGCCGGGCCAAACGATTGACATCACTGTTTCTTCCATCGGCAATGCCAAGAGCCTACAAGGCGGCAGCCTGTTGATGACCCCGTTGCGGGGTGCGGATGGCACGGTTTACGCGATGGCCCAAGGTAACCTTGTGGTAGGCGGCATCAGCGCTTCTGCGGCCGGCTCCAGCGTGACGGTTAATGTCCCCAGCGTCGGGCGTATCCCCAACGGTGCCACCGTCGAGCGTCAAGTTCCTGGCAAGTTTGGCGGGCGCGACGATGATCCTATTGTGCTGAATTTGCACCAAGCCGATTTCACGACCGCTGAGCGAATGGTCGCTGCCATCAACCAAGCACTTGGCGGCCAGGCCGCTCAAGCCATCGATGCTTCCTCCGTCCAAGTGCTTGGACCTGCCGATCCCAATCAGCGGGTCAGCCTGATTGCTGTGCTGGAAAATATTGAGGTTGTCCCTGCTCAGGGCGCTGCGAAGGTGATCGTTAACTCCCGGACGGGCACTGTAGTCATCGGCCAGAACGTCCAGGTCGGCCCCGCAGCGGTTTCCCACGGCAACATGACCGTCACCATCACCGCTGACCCCATCGTTAGTCAGCCGGCACCGTTCTCCGGTGGACGGACTGCCGTCGTTCCCAACGCCAATATCTCTGTCAATCAGGAAAAAAAACCAATGTTCCTATTTAATCCTGGCGTTGCATTGGATGACATTGTACGGGCCGTCAATCAGGTCGGCGCTTCTCCCACCGACCTGATCGCCATTCTGGAAGCGCTCAAAGCAGCTGGCGCTCTTAAAGCTGAACTTATCGTCATTTGAGTAATGTGAATCATGACCAGCCTCTCATGGAAAACCCTCTCGTTGCTCGGTAGCGTGCTGGTGATCGCCATCGGCCTGCAAGCAGGCGGGATTAAAATCATGATGAGCCTGAACCAGCCCAGTGAATTGGCTGCTAAGACATCGAATACAGAACATGCAAAATCCCTTGCACGGCCTTCAAAACCAGACGCCAGTGTCACGGACCCCCCCCATTTGGCTGGATTGAACAGTAAGACTGAACCAGAACACACGCCGGAGCCTGCTCCAGGCGCCGAAAGCCATTCGCCAAGACCCATTGCTGAGCCGATGCCGGTACCAGCACCGGCGCCGGTGTCCAATATTCCACCGCCGATTGAACTGGAACCCAAGGCACCTGCTGAAACACCAAGCGATGCTCCTCACGAGACGCCGCCCTCCGCAGAAGCGGCGACGTTGACCTCCAGAATCCCCCCGCCAATTGAACTGGAGGCGGCATCCGCCAACACTCTCCTAGAGCCGGATTGGCTGGAAGCTCGCGATCCCAACCATTACACCGTACAACTTTACAGCGGCAAAGACTTGGATAAGCTTCGGGAAATTGCCGTATCAGAATCAATCACTACGGTTGAGCCAAAAGCGTATTTCATGACACCTAGCCGCTCTGGCCCCTGGTATTCGCTTGTGGTTGGCGACTATCCGGATTTTAATGCAGCGCAAAATATTGCCACGAAAATTGCTGCTCAATCTGGATCAATCAAACCCTGGATTCGCCGTTTTAGCGAAATTCAAGCCCGAATGCGCTAGGAAGACGAGAGGAGTCTGATCATGATCACTGCAAACGACTCGGCATTTGTCTACACAGATATGCAGGGGCTGTCGGATCTGCGGCGCAAAGCCCAGCAAAATTCGCCCGAAGCGATCCGTGCAGCAGCCCAGCAATTTGAAGCGGTGTTCATCCAGATGATGCTGAAAAGCATGCGCGATGCTAATCCAGGCGATGGCGGATTACTGGACAGCGATCAGACCCGCTTTTACCGTGAGATGTTCGATCAGCAGTTAGCTCTGAATATGGCTCAGCAAGGAAAATTAGGATTGAGTGACGCTATCGTCCGGCAACTCAGCGGCCATCCAGCGGATTCCCCGATCCCGCCAACCTCGCCAGCCATGATGGGTGATCCGCTCGCAACCCTGAGTCAGGTACAACGCATTCGCTCCAGCATCAGAATGCCTTCACCCGCACCTCTCCCTAAACCAACGCCTTTCGTGGCGCCAGCCCATGCTGCAAATCAATCCTATCCCATCGATGATGCGCCCTTTGAACCGTCATCGCCGGTTGCCTTTGTGCGACGGATGTGGTCGCACGCCCAGGATGCCGCACGCCAACTGGGCGTTGCTCCAGAAGTGCTGATCGCCCAGGCGGCTCATGAAACCGGTTGGGGCAAATCGGTACCGCGCTTTGCCGATGGACGTACCAGCCACAACCTGTTCGGTATCAAGGCCCACCGGGGCTGGCAAGGTGATCGGGTGGTTAACTCCACCTTTGAATTTGTGAATGGCGTTGCGGTCCGGCAGCAAGACGGGTTCCGCGCCTATCGATCCTACAGAGAAAGCTTCAACGACTATGTGAATTTCTTGCAAGTCAACCCTCGCTATCAGGAAGCGCTGACCCGGGTAGACGATGGCGCAGCTTATCTGAAAGCCTTGCAACAAGCAGGTTACGCGACCGACCCCAAGTACGCCTGGAAAATCCTGGGCTTGATGAATGGTCCCTCGTTCGACAAGGCGCTGGCAACACTCAAGTCAGCCAGCGCCGGGCCGATAGAATAAGTGAAGCGCTAATTATCTGGAGGCCCGCAAGGGAACATTTATGGTCGATATCCTTCGTACTGCCGTCAGCGGACTCATGGCTTTCCGCGCTGCGATGAGCGCTACTGGCCACAATGTCGCCAATGTTAATACCCCATACTACAGCCGGCAGCGGGTGGAGCTGGGAACACCACTCCCCGAGAAGCATTCCTATGGTTACATGGGACGTGGCGTGGATATCGAGAGCGTCGCTCGATCCTACGATGATTTTGTGATGAAGCAGTTGCGCGGTCACAGTAGCGGTGTCAGCCAGTATGAAAAGCTCAATGACCTAACCGGGCAGATGAGCGCTCTGCTGGGTGATACTGATGTCGGCCTGACACCTGATCTGGAAGCTTTTTTTGGTTCACTGCAAGATTTGGCGGATGCCCCGGCCTCTATCACGGCCCGGCAGGTGTTTCTGGACGAAGCACAAACCCTGACGACGCGGATTCAGGATATCGATAGCGCCCTGAGCAGCTTGCGCGATTCCGTCGATACTAGCATCCGCAACGCAGTGACCACGATTAATGATCTAACGGCCGGTATCGCCCAAATCAACCGGGACATTGCCCAGGCACCCGATTTTGCGACTAATCCGCCTAACGACTTGCTCGATAACCGTGACCGGATGCTGGTGGATTTGTCCAAACTGGTGGGCATACAGGTCGTCAATCAGGATGATGGCAGTCTCAATATTTTCATGGGCGGCGGCCAGCCCTTGGTCGTAGGCGTCAATGCCTACTCATTGGAAGCCGTGGAATCTGGCTTCGATCCCCAAGAAATCACCGTGCGCCTGCAAGGTCAGGCAGAAGGCAGCGACCTGGAGCGCTATATCACCAGCGGCGAACTGGGTGGATACTTCGAGTTTCGCCGCACCATTCTGAATCCGGCACAGGATGGGCTGGGATTGCTGGCGATGGGTCTGGCTGAGACCTTTAACGATCAGCATGAGAAAGGTATGAACCTGGATGGTGAATTGGGGAGCGCGCTTTTCAATGCAGGAAGTCCGCAAGTCTGGCCGCATACCAAGAATGATGCCACCAGTGCAGCAACCTTCACCGCCACCGTGACTGATTCAACCAAGCTGGTCCGCTCGGATTATGAAATTCTCTATGATGGTGCCAATTACACAGCGACACGGTTATCGGATAATCAAACCATTCTCGCCAGCGGGAACTTAGCTGCGTTAAATGTAGAGTTAGACAAACAAGGATTGAATCTTACGCCAATCAGCGGCTCGCTGACGGCTGGAGACCGTTTCCTGGTTCAGTCCACCCGTAATGGCGCGTCAAGCCTTGATCTGCGTATCACCGATCCACGCAAGGTCGCGACTGCTGCACCCATTATTACCAATAGCCAGGCGGATAATGTCGGTTCGACGAGTATCTCGCCAGGTGCCGTCACCGACGCGGCCAATTCCGCTTTACAAAATACTGTCAGAATTCAATTCACCAGTGCCAACACTTTTGATGTGCTGGATCTCACCGCGGGAACGGCTCTAGCGACGAATGTAGGCTATGTCAGCGGCAGTCCATTGACCTACAACGGCTGGGAAGTGACTATCGCCGGTTCGCCGCAAGGCAGTGTCAGCGGCTCGCCGATTACTGCTGCTGCTGATCCTGCGAATGTGGGAACGGCGGCTATCGCGCCGCCAGCGGTGAATGATATCTATGATGCTAATTTGCTTAATAAGATCGAGATCCGGTTCACCAGCGCCACTCAATTTGATGTGTTCGATGTGACCCAAGGCACAACCTTGGCCAGCGGCATGAGTTATACCAGTGGCGGCAATATCACCTATAACGGCTGGACAACGCAGATCACTGACGACCCTGGCCCTCCTTCCAGCACACCGCAAGCTGGCGACATCTTCCAAATCAAGAATGACGGTGATGCATTCCAGATCATGAATAACCAAGGCGGCATCGGCGACAACCGCAATGCGCTGGAGTTGGTGAAACTGGAAACCAAACAGCAGCTGATGGGCGGCAATAACTATCGAGGTGTCTACTCGCAGATGATCGCTGAGGTCGGCGCCCAAGGCCGGCGGGTTGAAAATACCCTGGTGTCTCAGGAAGCCCTGCTTGAACAATCCACGCTGACGCGCGAATCAATTTCCGGGGTAAATCTGGATGAGGAGGCCGCCAATCTAGTGCGCTTCCAGCAAGCCTATGAGGCTGCCGCTCAAATTATCCAAACCTCCAATGCACTGTTCTCAACTCTGCTAGAAGCAGTCAAGGGCTAATCATGCGTATATCTACCAGTATGATTTACCGGCAAGGGGTCAAATGGATGAACGACCATCAAGCCGGCCTGGCTAAGGCACAAGCCCAGATCAGCAGTGGCCGCAAACTTTTGAAACCGTCTGATGATCCGACCAACAGTGCCCGGTTAATGGATCTGCACAAGCAGATCAAGCTTAACGAGCAATATGGGCGAAACATCATCATTGCCAACGGCCGGCAAAGTGTCGAAGAAGTTGCTGTGCAGGAAAGCACCGATATCCTGCAACGGGCGCGAGAACTCACCATTCAAGCCAATAATGCTGCGCTGACTTCGGAAAACCGGCAAACCATCGCCCTGGAAGTCCAGCAATTGCGTGAGCAGCTTTTAGATACTGCCAATGCCAGGGATGCTGATGGCGCTTATTTATTTGCGGGCTTTAAGGAGCAAAGCCAGCCGTTCACCAAAACCGCGGGTGGCGATGCTATTTACAATGGTGATCAGGGGCAGCGTTCGCTGCAAATTGGCCCCTCACGGCAGGTGCCCGTCGGCGATACGGGCGATAGCGTATTCATGCTCATCCGCAACGGCAATGGCCAGTTCCGCACCAGCTTGGCCGCTGATAATACTGGTAATGGCACAATCACCGTTGGCAGCATTGCAAATCCTACTGAATTCCAAAATGATTTCATGGGAGGCAACTATCCTTACACCATTGAATTCAGCGTGACAGCCGCGCCCAATGATCCAACCCCTAGCGATTTAACCGATCCGCCGCCGCCGATCACCAAATATCGGATTTTGGATGCGAGCGGTACTGAGGTGGTTCCATTGACTCCGTTAGCCGCCGATGATTCCTACCAAGGCGAAACGATATCTTTTAACGGCATCGAGGTTGCTGTCGAAGGCCATCCCGATGATGGCGACCGGTTTATTATCAAGCCTGCAGAGAATCAGAGTATTTTCAAAACACTAGATAACCTAATCAACACCTTGGGAAATCCGGACAACACCGCCTCTGATGTTGCTGTGCTCACCCAGGGTTTGAACAACGCACTAACGGATATCGATCAGGCTTTGCTAAATCTCAATCAGGTACGGGGACGCATTGGCAGCCGGATGAATGCATTGGATACTCAAGAAGAGGTCAATCAGAATTTGAATTTGCAACTGCAAAATCTGCAATCTGATATCGGCTCAACGGATATCGCCGAGGCTGCATCGCGCATGAGTCAGGAGCTTTTGGCCCTGCAGGCTTCGCAGCAATCGTTCGTTAAGATTCAAAATCTTTCGCTGTTCAATCACTTAAGATGATTTGTTGAATAATTTGATCCTGGTAAAAACAACATGACATACCGAAAGATGAAACACTACTGGTTAGGCGGATTGCTAAGTGGTGCGTTAATAACTCTCTCAGTCACGTATGCTGAGGAAATCGGTAGCGTCGATACTGCCTTCCAATGGCTTGGACCGAACCACAAGATCGTCATCGAAGCCTTTGACGATCCCAAGATCGATGGCGTCACCTGCTATGTCAGCCGTTCCCAAAAAGGCGGCGTCAAAGGTGGTTTAGGATTAGCTGAGGATACTTCCGATACCTCCCTTGCCTGCCGGCAAACCGGCCCCATCAACGTTAAGGAAAAATTTAAGGACGGCGAGGAAGTATTCACCGAGCGGCGCTCATTGGTGTTCAAGAAACTGCGTGTCGTGCGTTTTCTCCATACACAACGTAATACCCTGGTCTATCTGGTCTATAGCGACAAACTGATCGAAGGCTCACCCAAAAACTCACTTTCAGCAGTGGCGATGATGCCTTGGGGTAATCAACCTCCTAAGATAGCACCGTAACGCTGTATTAAAATTAATTTTAACAAATAGTTATTAAAACAGAAGTCTTCCTTGCAGGCGACATTCCGCCAAGCCCGCCAAAAACCCGCGCTTACACTCAATGAATTGATTTTAGAAATCGTCGTTCCGGTTTCTCGTTACACAGTGTGTCCCAAATTGACCGTTTGCCAGTCACAAGGTAACTTACACGTCTATCTAAAGCGGACAGGCAGGCATGTCAGCCAAAAAATCCCCCCCTATTCCCTTCGAAGCAGCGCTAGCAGAACTGGAAAATCTAGTTGGTCAACTTGAGCAAGGCGAGTTGAGCCTTGAGGAAACCTTGCAGCGTTTCGAGCAGGGCGTCAGCCTGGTGAAAAACTGCCAAACGGCTCTGCAATGCGCTGAACAAAAAGTTGAACAAGTGCTGGAACAACACGGACGGCTGGAAACCCTGCCATTTGCCGAAACGGTGGATTAATGCGATGGCAGCGGAATTGATCAAAACTTATCAAACCCGCGCTGAACAGGTGCTCGACCAACGCCTGCCAGCAGCCAGCCTGCATCCTAACAACTTGCACCAAGCCATGCGTTATGCGGTTCTGGGCGGTGGCAAACGCATCCGGCCGGTGCTGGTTTACCTCGCTGGCCATGCCGTTAGCGCATCTCTGGACATGTTGGATGGTCCGGCTTGCGCAGTGGAGTTCATTCACGCATATTCCCTGATCCACGACGACTTGCCAGCGATGGATAACGACGACCTCCGCCATGGCCAGCCGGCCTGCCACAAAGCATTTGGCGAGGCACTGGCGATTCTGGCCGGTGATGCTCTACAGGCGCTCGCCTTCCAGGTCCTTGCGCAGGACCCGGCAATGATCCCAAGCCCAGCTATCCGCTTACAGATGCAAGGGATATTGGCTCAGGCGGCTGGTTCCCGGGGCATGGCCGGCGGGCAAGCCATCGATCTAGCCGCCATCGGCCAAGAACTGACCCTGGCGGAATTGGAGAACATGCATATCCACAAAACCGGGGCACTGATTCGCGCCAGTGTACTCATGGGCGCACTCAGCCAGCCTGCGGTCGAGTCCACGATTCTCGAACGGCTGGATCGCTACGCCAAATGCATTGGATTAGCATTTCAGATCCAAGACGATATCCTTGACGTGATGGGCGATACTATAACCTTGGGTAAAACCAGCGGCGTAGATCGGGTACTCAATAAGCCAACCTATCCGGCATTGTTGGGGGTGGAGGGCGCGCGTGAGCATGCCCGGATGCTCTATGAGGAAGCACTGGCGAGTTTAGAATCACTGGACGGCAACGCTGATCCACTACGCAGGATCGCCGCCTATATCGTCGAGCGCGCCTACTGAAGCTGTTAAGCGCCTCACCCTTAAGAATCTCATGTCGTCCACCTATCCATTGACGATACCGCTTACCGACACGGACCTTGTTACGATGCCCTCCACTGGATCCGCCTTTCCATTGCTGGAACAAATCGATACTCCCCTAGATTTGCGTTGCTTGCCGGAGACACGCCTACCCGCGCTGGCCGAGGAGTTGCGTGAGTTCCTGATCCAAACCGTGGCGCGCACCGGTGGACATTTCGCCGCCAATCTGGGTACCGTCGAATTAACCATCGCCCTCCATTATGTCTTTAACACCCCAGAAGACCGGCTGGTCTGGGATGTGGGCCATCAGACCTACCCGCACAAGATTCTGACTGGCCGTCGCGCGTATATGCATACCTTGCGGCGCAAGGATGGCATCGCTGGTTTTCCGAAACGCTGCGAGAGTCCTTATGATACCTTCGGAGTCGGTCATTCGAGCACCTCGCTCAGCGCAGCGCTGGGAATGGCGATCGCTGCCGGTCTGTCCGGCAGCGATCGCAAAATTGTTGCTATCATTGGTGATGGAGCGATGACCGCCGGGATGGCCTTCGAGGCGCTGAATCATGCCGGCCATCTCAAGAATGATTTACTGGTGGTGCTCAATGATAACGAAATGTCGATTTCGCCGAATGTCGGCGCGCTATCGGCGCATCTAACTAAACTGCTGTCCGGTCAATTATTCTCGACGGTGCGCGAAGGCGGCAAGAAAGTGCTCAGCCATATGCCGCCAGTGCTGGAAGTTGCCCGCCGCGCCGAGGAGCACGTCAAGGGCCTGTTTGCGCCAGAGGGAACGTTATTCGAAGAGTTAGGCTTCCACTACTTTGGTCCGGTAGACGGGCACGACCTGCCGACCCTGGTGCAGACCCTGCGTAACCTGCGGGCGCTCAAGGGGCCACGCCTGTTGCACGCCGTTACCCGCAAAGGCAAGGGGTATCCCCAGGCTGAAGAAGAACCCGTCGATTATCATGGGGTCGGTGCTTTCGATCCAGCCCGCGGCTTACAGCCGGCCAAGCCCAGCGGGCTGACCTATACCCAAGTGTTCGGTGAATGGCTGTGCGACATGGCTGCCCAGGATGAGCGGCTGATCGGCATCACCCCAGCCATGCGTGAAGGCTCAGGACTGGTCGAGTTTTCCGAACGCTTTCCGGACCGCTACTTCGATGTCGCCATCGCCGAGCAACACGCGGTAACCTTGGCCGCGGGGCTGGCCTGCGAAGGACTCAAGCCGGTCGTGGCGATTTATTCCACCTTTCTGCAACGCGCCTATGATCAGGTGATTCACGACGTAGCGCTGCAAAACCTGCCGGTATTATTTGCGATCGACCGTGCTGGTTTGGTGGGGCCCGACGGGCCAACCCATGCTGGCAGCTTCGATTACAGTTATCTGCGTTGCATTCCCAATCTGGTGATCATGGCACCGGCCGATGAAAATGAGTGTCGGCAGATGCTCTACACTGGCTTCCAGCTGAACCAGCCTGCAGCGGTGCGCTACCCGCGCGGTAAAGGGCCAGGGGTGATTCCAGAGCGGGCGATGCAACCATTGCCGGTTGGTCAGGGCGAGGTCCGGCGGCGTGGCCGGGATCTGGCTCTGTTGGCATTTGGCGATCGAGTCGCGGTCGCCGAGGCAGTGGCGGAACGCCTGGACGCCACCGTAGTCAATATGCGCTTTATCAAGCCGCTGGACGAAGCATTGATTGTGCAGATGGCTGCCGAGCATTGCGCGCTGGCGACACTGGAGGATAATACCGTGGCCGGTGGCGCAGGTAGCGCGGTCAGCGAATGTCTGGCACAGCGCGGCATCTTAATTCCGGTTTTGCATATCGGCTTGCCTGACCGCTTTGTCGAACAAGGCGAGCGAGCGGAATTGCTGGCCGAATGTGGTTTAGATATCGATGGCGTATTACAACAACTGGCTAACTGGCGTAAGTTGCCTGATAGTTGAGCGCGATCATCGGGAATTAACGACTCGATCCATTATCCAACAAGGATGTCAGCCTCCGGGTGTAAATACCGAAGCGCATTATCATGGGAAGAGTTAAGGTGAACGCTTACCTTGAGAGGATTGCATGAAGCCATTGATCATAAGTTCCGCGGCTATGTCCACGGTGATCCCTATTCCAGACGTGCAGAACAGTGCCGATACCCGCCGCTTAGCGATCAACAAGGTGGGGATCAAAGATATCCGTCATCCCGTTCGGGTTCGCGACCGCAGCGGAGGTGAACAACATACGATCGCGACTTTCAACATGTATGTGAACCTGCCTCATAACTTCAAAGGGACTCACATGTCGCGGTTCGTGGAAATCCTGAATGTGCCGGGACGCGAGATTTCTGTGGATTCCTTCAAGGATATGCTGGCAGAAATGACCGAGCGGCTGGAAGCCGAATCCGGGCATATCGAGATGACCTTCATCTACTTCGTCAATAAAGTGGCGCCCATTTCCGGTGTGGAGAGCCTGATGGATTACGAGGTGACATTCATCGGCGAGATCCGCAATGGACAGCCTGCTATGAATCTTAAGGTGGTAGTGCCGGTCACCAGTTTGTGTCCCTGCTCGAAGAAGATTTCTCGATATGGCGCCCACAATCAACGTTCTCACGTTACGCTTAACGTGCGCGTGAAGGATTTCCTGTGGATCGAAGATATGATCGATCTGGCTGAAAAAGAAGCGTCCTGCGAGTTATATGGACTGCTCAAGCGGCCAGATGAAAAGTATGTAACAGAACGGGCTTACGAAAATCCTAAATTTGTCGAAGACATGGTGCGTGATATCGCTACCAAGCTGAATCAGGACGACCGGGTGGCGGCATATGCGGTGGAGTCGGAAAACTTCGAATCTATTCATAACCACTCAGCTTACGCCATGATCGAGCATGACAAGGAGATTGGAGCGTAATACTGTTGCCGATGGCCGACTAACGATTTGATTTGGAGGGATCCCGCCGTGCTGACATTCCAAGCTGGCCAAAATCTGTCCCTGAGCCAACAGAACCCCGGTATCCAGCGCGTTGAGCTGAACCTAAGCTGGGAGCCTGCTGACGGTCCTCGGATACTGGACGCCAGCGCTTTTGCCCTAACTGAGCAGGGCACAGTGCGTGATGACGGGGACTTCATCTTCTACAACCAGCCGGCGTTAGCCGGCAACGGGGTTACGCTTCAGGGCAATGGTCAACAATTTGCCATACGCCTTGCTGATCTGCCCGCTGCTATTGCCCGAATTGCGATAACTGTAGCGCTGGATGCCGGGGAAGGCCAATCGATGGCGATTCTCCGCCAGATCCGTTTGGAGTTACGCAACGGCGGCAACGGAACCGGAATCGCCAGCTTCACGCTGGATACCACCGGCATGATCGAAACCGCGATTATCCTGGGCGAACTTTACCGTCGCCGTTCCGAATGGAAGTTCCGGGCGGTGGGCCAGGGTTTCGCCGGCGGCTTGGCCGCGCTGGCCCGCCATTTTGGAGTGGATGTCAGTGATGAAGCGGAACCGGCGTCTCCCCAGCCCAGCCCGATGCTGGAAGAGGCGGTGCCTTCTGCGTCTCCTGTGTCTGCATCTGGATCGACCCTACCCCCTCCTTCCAACCCTCCCTCACCAGGAGGAGGTGAATCTCCTGCCCTTAAGATTGAGTCTCCAGGTCCCTCGCCCCTAAGCGGGGGAGTCCTGGGGGGAAGGGATGTCGCTTCCAGCGACCAGCTTAGCGCTCGTTGCCGTGAGCTTGAAAACGCCGGTACCGGGTTTCTCAACTGGCTAACTGAATATCATGAACGGGTGGGGCAGGAAAAAGCGGGCCTGACGAAGGAATTTCGCCGCCTGGTCGCTCAGGCCCGGCGGCTTAATCAGGCGGTGCAGCGTCCGATGTGCGCTGGCGTGTTTGGCCCTAGCCAGTCGGGCAAATCCTATCTGATCTCCGCACTAGCCCGCAAAGGCAATACGCCGTTACTGGCAGATTTTGCCGGCCAGAAGATCGATTTCATCCGTGATCTCAACCCCGAAGGTGGACGCGAGTCGACCGGGCTGGTGACTCGTTTTACCCTGCAAACCATCCCTGGCGTTACACCGGCGGCACCGGTGCAAATGCGGCTGTTGACTCAGACCGATCTCGTCAAGATGCTTGGCAATACCTACTACGCCGATTGTGACCACAGTGATGACGAGCCGTTGAGCCAGACCCGGTTGAATGAACTGCTGACCGGGCTGGTCTCATTAGCACAGACTTCGCCAGTGGACCCGCTAACTGCTGAGGATGTTTTCGACCTGCAAGCCTATTTCGAGCGCTATTTTAAGGGTCAGGAGCGGGTGCGCTTGCTGCGGCATGGCTATTGGGAACAGGCCGCGCAACTGGCCCCCCGGTTGCGGATTCAGGATCGTGCCCGCCTGTTTGGCATTATCTGGGGTGACGTGGATGCATTCAGCCAACTTTATATCCGCTTGTATAACGGCTTGCAGGGTCTTAATTTCGCGACTGACGCCCAAGCCGGATTGGAAGCATTGATTCCTCGCGAGCAGAGCATTATCGATGTGCAAACGCTCAAGAGCCTGGGAACGGGCAGCGGCGGGACGTTGACCTTAACCGGAACCAATGGGGCGCGAGTCACACTGCCTCGCAGCGAGGTTGCCGCGTTGATCGCCGAATTGCGCATCGTCATTAGCGAACAACCCTGGGATTTCTTCCAGCATACCGACCTGCTAGATTTTCCCGGTGCCCGCTCCCGTGAGCAAATCAAAGACCTGCCGGCATTCCTGCAAGGCAACGATGCCCTGCAAAGCCTATTTCTGCGCGGCAAAGTGGCTTACCTGTTCGAGCGCTATTGCGCTGAACAGGAATTGACCAGCATGTTGCTGTGCATTGGCCCTAGCAACCAGGAAGTCAAGACCCTGCCGGAGATGGTTTACGATTGGGTGATCAGTACCCACGGTGCTACGCCGGAACAGCGGACGCAACAACCAACCGCCTTGTTTCTAGTGTTGACCAAATTCGATATGGAGTTCGAGGAAAAAGCCGGCGAGCGGTCCCCAGAAGGGCGCTGGACCACCCGGCTGGAAAGCTCCCTGCTCAACTTCTTCGGTAAACAGCACGAATGGCCACGCCAATGGGATGTCCAGGGCTGTTTCTGTAACAGCTATTGGCTGCGTAATCCCAATTTCAAAGCCAAACATATGTTTGACTATGATGAGAGCGGTCGCGAGCTCGGCATCCGCCCTGGTGAGAAAAGCCGCATCGAAATGTTCCGCACAGCCTTTCTCCGGGATCAAAACGCCAACCGTCATTTTCGCAATCCCACCGAGGCATGGGATGCAGGCTTCACCCTCAACGACGGTGGCGTCACCTATCTGGCGCAAAATCTACGCCCATTGTGCAATCCTGAACTCAAGCGCCAACAACTGACCGGGCAGACCCTGCAACTGCGCGAGCAGATGGCCGAACGCATCGACCATTACCATGTCAGCGATAATCCGGAACAGGAATTGGAGAAACGTCTGGAAGCTGCCCGGCAAGTAGCCGCCCGGCTGATTGACTGTGCCGGTGAACAACGCTTCGGCGAGTTACTGCGTTCTTTGCAAACCGATAGTGATGATTTGGAAAGCATCTACTACCGCATCGAAACCCGGTTACCCGATGAGGCACAGGCAGCCAGCGCGCCCACCATCGGCACGGCGGTGGATACCCAGAAGATGAAGGTACTGCTGGGACTCAGCACCTCCAGCGATAAGACGCAGGAAGAAACCCGCAAAGATGACGCAGCGTTGTTTGCCCACGAAGTAGTGGCGGAATGGATGCGGGATTTGCAGGATTTAAGTGGCGACAAATCGCGTTGCGACTACTATCGGGTGCCTGAGGCGTTGATGGCCGAATTTGTCAAGGAATTAATCAGCGGCGCGCAACGCTTGAAGCTGGAAGATCAAATTGTGGCACAGACGAGGCAAGTGACCGGATTTCGAATGAAATTCGAGCAGATTGTCACGCTGCCAGCCCGATTGACTGCAAACTTATTGAATCGTTATGTAGATTTTTTGGGCTATGACGCTCTGGTGCTGGATAAACGGCCCTTGTTATCGTTAGAAAACGGCCCGCGACCGGTGTTCCCACCGCGAGCGGTACCGCAGGGTGGCCCGCAATTGAGCGAACGACAGTCCACTTATGACCAAGATTACTACACAGACTGGATTCGCGCCTATCTGGACCTGGTGGAGCGCAACGCCCGGTTCCATGATGGCGCGGAAGTCGATTTAGCGGCAAACCGGCATTTAGGTGCATTATTGACGCAACTCCGTTCGGCGGCTTAAGTGAAGAGCCTAGATTGCTTAGATCGCAATCGCATGAGTACGCCGCATCTTTCCGCTTGATTAGCAGAATGTATGAAAGGCGAAAAAAGCCTTCCATGCGTTGCCGGATTTTAAACACCCGTATCGGTTAACGATGGTTGCCTTTTATGTCGATAGGATCGAGATCTGTAGCGGGTTCAAAGAACGCGTAGCACTGTTTACC
>ERZ761603.774-NODE-774-length-25526-cov-26.174041_pt1 | contig 25526 bp, 7 predicted proteins | sample MGYA00511879_ERZ761603 | MGnify/ENA primary metagenome ERZ761603 (study PRJEB28899, sample SAMN02850040) | bioreactor sludge metagenome | biome: EBPR Sludge; feature: EBPR Bioreactor; material: flocular biomat | place: Australia: Thorneside Wastwater Treatment... | reverse complement strand
CCAACAGCCCTCCGTACAAAGCCTGTCGGTTCCATCGGAGCCGGCAGGATTTTTTGTTGTTGCCCGGCCTAGTCAAGGGGTGACTGCCCCGCCGAAACCTGCACTCGTCACCCCATCACTACCCCCGAAACGCGGAACCTCGAACCCGGAAACCCGAACCCGAAACCTGCCGGCGCGAGGTTCATACCTCGTGCCAACTATCCTGCGGGTTCCACCCGCATCCGGCACCCCTACTTTAACAGGAGGCCTGTCGTCGCGGCGCGGAATTTTTGAACGCGAACTTTAGCGAATCACGCGAAATCCCGCGAACCACGCCTCCGTCGTGGCACAGCGCGAGGGAAACCCGAAACCCGGAACCCGAAACGCGAAGTTCTAACGCGAATCAACGCGAAACACGCGAAATCCCGCGAACGAGAGGAAAACGCGGCCAAAAGCTAGCGGCCAGCAGCCGTTCCAACCCGAAACCTTGCACCTCGAAACCGGAGTCACGCCCTGACTTGCAGGGTACGCTCCCCTTCCTTACCTTCGCGCCCGTTCCTGCCTTCAATCATTTTCTGCTTATGTCAGCACATCGCCACTTCTTCATTTTTATACTCATTTTCGCCGCTTGCACCCTTGCCGGCGCTCAATCCGAAAGCGACGAGCGCGCCATGGTCAGCGTCGGTAAGGGGCTGTCTTTCTCCCATGATTCCAACTTTTTGCTCAACATGCGCTTCCGTATGCAAAACCGCATCGGCGCCCGCAGCAATACCCTCCCCGATCTCTCGGTACAAGAGTGGGAAGCCCGTGTGCGCCGTCTCCGCCTGCGCTTCGACGGCTTCGTAGGCAGCCCTAGGCTTCAGTATTACATCCAGCTATCTTTCTCCCGATCCGATCAGGATTTCGAAAACGGCGGCGAGGCCAAAATCATCCGCGATGCCATTGTTTATTACCATTTCAGCCCCCGCTTTTACGTCGGCATGGGCCAGTCCAAACTCCCCGGCAACCGCCAGCGCGTCACCTCATCCGGCAACATGCAGTTTGCCGACCGCTCCATCGCCAACGCCGCTTTCACCCTCGACCGCGACTTCGGTCTCTTCGCCTACTTCAACCAGCCCCTCGGCAACTCGCTCATCAATCTCAAAGGCGCCATTTCCACCGGCGAAGGCCGCAACATCACCCGCACCGACCAGGGCCTGGCCTATACCCTCCGCACAGAGTGGCTGCCCTGGGGCGATTTTGCCGGCAACGGCGACTACTCCGAGGGCGATCTGGAATTCGAGCAACAGCCCCGCCTCTCGCTCGCACTCACCTACAGTCACAACGAGGAAACCCGCCAAAGTGGAGGCCAATTGGGCATACCCCTCGCACAAGGCATTGACCTCAACACCTGGATCGCCGATGCCATGTTCAAATATCGCGGCCACGCCTGCCTAGCAGAGTGGATGCACCGCCGCTCCAATCTGCTCATCGCGCCAGACGCAACAGGCGCCGCCATCGGCATACCCGCCGGCACAGGCCTCAACCTCCAGTACAGCTACACCCTGCGCAATTTCTGGGAGCCTGTCCTCCGTTTCAGTCGCGTACAAATGGCCGCCGGCTCGCCACTCAGCCACCAGCGGGAGATACTCTTCGGCGTCAATAAGTACCTCAACAAACACCGCATCAAAGTGCAGGCGCACACCGGCTACCAAAGCACCATCAGCGCTGCCGCCCGCCGCGAGCGCTTAGTGGCCATGTTTCAGGTCGAATTCGGCATCTGATTTTTTATTTTTGGGGCGCCCCCCGCCTCCAACATCCCCTCCCCCAAACCCTCCCTCATCGCCTGGCGGGGCCGTGCCATCCGCTCCATGCGCTCCGCAGTTCCGCAGCATCAAGGCAGAAACCGGCACTGCTGCCGAAACGGCGCAGCGCATCCGCTACTGTCACTGGCGCAAAACCCGAACCGGTAGGCGGTAGGCGGTTCTAAGCGCGAGTGGGCGGTGCTAAGCGTAGAGAGATCACAGCCAGCAGCCAGTAGCCAGTAGCCAGCAGCCAGTAGCTTGAGGCCAGTAGCTTGCAGCCAACAGCCGTTCCAACCCGAAATCAGCCAGCAGCCAACAGCCAACAGCCGTTCCAACCCAGAACATTGAACCCGCCTTCCCACGCCTGTAGCGTGGTTCGGCGGATGAAACCCGAAACCTTGAACCCGAAACCCGAAACCCAAAACCTTGAACCCAAAACACTATCTTTGCCCCGATTTGCACATCAACACCCTCCAAAACTCATGTATCTGAAAGCACGCCTCTGCTTCACTCTTCTCTTCGGCTTCGCAACACTGTTTGCACAAAGCCCTCTTTTAGAGCGTATTACCATAGAGCACGGACTGTCTCAAGGCATGATTTTCGACATGGTGCAAACCCGTGACGGATTCCTCTGGATTGCCACCAAAGACGGCCTCAACCGCTACGACGGCTATAATTTCAAAATTTTCAGCAACGACCCCTTCGATTCCTATTCTCTTTCCGAAAACACCATCACTGCACTCTTCGAAGACAGTCGCGGCCTGCTCTGGGCCGGCACCGAAAGCAAAGGCGTGGACGTATATGCCCCCCGCAGCGACAGGTTTTACCACTTTGACCTCAACTTTGGGCGCAATATGCAGGGCACATCTTTTGAAGTCATCCAGATAACCGAAGCTCCCGACGGCGCCATTTATCTGCTGCAAAACGGCAATGGCTTAGTGCGCATCGCATTGCCCCCATCCTGGCCGGAGCAATTGCCGGATAGGGAATCGTTGAGCAAAGCCGCCAATCTGACTCTTTTCCCCCTCGAACAATTCCGGGCGCCCGGCGAAGATCCCTTAGTAGAACTCACTTCCATCCATACACAGCCCGACGGCGCCGTATGGGTGTATTCCGGCACGGCGGCCTATCAGGTGCTGCCCGACAAAGGCTTCGTGCGCCCCGTCAATTGGTCGCAAATACACAACCATCGCCCGTCGGTATGGGGCGCACTGCCCGGCAACTTGGTCTATTTCGACGGGCCGGAACGAAACATACCTACGCAACAGGCCAATGGGATGCCCGTACACCGCGTTACCGCGAAAGCCCTCCCCGACGGCAATTATTGGATTTCCGTCAACAACTACCTCTGGCTTCTGAAGCCCGGCGAAGACCTGAATTTTTCCAAGCCTCATTGGACACTCGACGCCCGCATTACTTCTGTCACTAACGACCGCAACGGCAACATCTGGGTAGGCACGCAGGGCTACGGCCTTCGCAAAATAAATCCCCGCAAACAGCTCTTTCACAGCGGCGCTGCGGGTCTCAGTATCTGGGGGGTATGGCGCAGCCCGGCCGGTGCGTACTTTGCTAAAATCGTCAACGAAACTTATGCCTACGACCCCCTCTCCGGTAAAGTGGCCTCGCAGCGAGCCTTCGGCGGGGTTCCCTGGCGAGTGTTGGATATGGCTTTCAGTCCCGACGGCGCCTACTGGCTGCTGGGCCGCGCCGAAGCTGACGACGGCGATGTGGAAATCAGGCGGTACAATCCCGCCGACGGGCAAGGCACCTCTTATCCGTTTTCCAAAGACATCATCATCAGAGGCCAATCACAACCATTCAAAATATATCCCTACGCCAGACTGATACGCACCCGCGACCAACGCCTTTTGGCCACCGGAGTCAACTGTCTTTTGGCCCAGCTCAATCCTCGCAATGGTCGCTATGAGTATTTCGACTACTCGGTCGTTTTTAAAGAAAAACCGGAAACCGTGCGCGCCACCGCATTGGCCGAAAGCCCCAACGGCGTCTGGTGGATCGGCACACAGCAGGGCTTGGTCAAAGGCTCGCTGAAAAACGGCGCCCGGCAATTTGAACTCACACAGGCCACCACCGACAACCCTCAGAGCCTCAACAACAACTCCATCGCCTGCCTCCTGCCCGACCCCCAGCGCCCCAACGACATCCTCTGGATCGGTACCAAAGGCGGCGGCATCAACCGCTTGGACATGCGCAGCGGGCGCATCACGCACCTCCATACGCGGCAGGGCCTGCCCGACAACGTAGTGTATGGCATCCTGCCCGGCCAGCCCAATGAACTCTGGTGCAGCACCAACCGGGGCCTGGCCCGCATAAGACTGAATGAGCAACGCGAGCCGCAAACCATCACCGCGTTCACCGCCGCTCAGGGCTTGCAAGACAACGAGTTCAATACCCAGGCCTTTTTTAAAGCGGCCAATGGGGAACTCCTTTTTGGAGGCGTCAACGGCCTCAATCACTTTTTCCCCGAAGAAGTATTGCCCGATACCACCCCGCCGCCGGTTTATCTCGTGGGGCTGCGCATCAACCAGCAAGCCGCCGCCGATGTGCTCGCCAATGGGAAGGAATTGCCGGCATTGGACCTGCTCAAAGAACTGAAAATCAAGCACAACCAAAACAACCTGTCTTTTGAATTTACCGTATTGGACTTCACCGACCCCGCCAAAAACCGCTATCGCTACCGCCTCGTGGGCGCCGACCCCGACTGGGTAGAAACCGGCACTTATCGCTTTGCGCACTTTACGCATCTGGCTCCGGGACGATACACCCTGCTCGCGGAAGGCAGCAACGGAGAAGGCAACTGGCAGCCTATCCATCACCCTATTTCCATCGTCATACGCCCGCCCTGGTGGAGTTCCCGGCCAGCCTATTTCAGCTATTTTCTCAGCATCACATTTTTGGTATGGGGCGCCTACCGTTTTCAGGTACGACGGGTGAAGGAACGCGAACAGTTGGCCTTCGAGCACCGCGAAACACAACGCCTCAAGGCATTGGAGGAAATGAAAAGCAATTTTTTCAACAACATCACCCACGAGTTTCGCACGCCGCTCGCTTTGATTCTGGAACCGGCCCGCCGCATTCGCTCCCAATCGGACGAGGCCGAAACCATCGCGCATGCGCAGCGCATAGAGACCAACAGTTTGAGATTGTTGGACATGGTGAATCAACTGCTCGATCTGGCCAAATTGGAGAGCGGCAGCATGAGCACCGACCTCCGTCGCGGCAACCTGGAGGAAGCCACGCGAGAATGGGTGCAGGCGTTTTTGCCCTTGGCCGATCAGCGGGGCATACAGCTTTCTTTTGCTGCAAAAGGCCCGCTCCATGCCGTGGTTTTTGATTTTAAAAAAACAGAATTAATCGTCAATAATCTGATTTCCAACGCATTGAAATTCACTCCACAGGGTGGCAAAGTAAGAGTGAGCGCAAGCCATTCAGAGGGCAAGGCAGGTGTGGAGATCGTGGTGTCTGATACCGGTGTGGGCATTTCTGAAAAAGACCAGCTCCGCATTTTCGACCGCTTCTATCAGGCCGAGAACGCCTCCTCACAGCAAGTAAAAGGCTCCGGCATAGGATTGGCGCTCAGTAAGGAACTGGCCGAGTTGCTGGGAGGCCGCCTGGATGTGCAAAGCAGTCTCGGCAAGGGGGCCATTTTTACCCTGTATCTGCCCGAAAGCACTGCTGTCGAGGTGCAGAATCCAACTGTTAAAAAAGAACAGCATGTAGAAGTTGCTGCCGTTTCGACCTCCTCAAACTATTCCGACAACTTAGACAAACCCATCGCACTGTTGGCGGAGGACAATGCCGAACTGAGAGCCTTCGTGCAGGAGTGCATCGGCGACAGGTGGCAGGTGGTGGAGGCTTCCAACGGAGCAGAGGGCATAGAAAAGGCTCGCCTGTTGGTGCCCGACATCATCATTTCTGACGTGATGATGCCGCTCAAAAACGGGTTCGAGCTTTGCGAAGCCTTGAAAAATGACGAACTCACAGCGCATATTCCCATCATACTGCTCACGGCCAAATCGGCAGTAGATTCAAAAATAACCGGTTTACGCACCGGCGCCGACGACTACCTGACCAAGCCTTTTAATACCGAAGAGTTGCTGGCGCGCATGGCCAACCTCACAGAGCAGCGCCGCCGAATGCGCCTCAAATACGCTCAGGAGCGCCCCGCAGCAGCACCTGCAGGCATACCGGATCATGTTTCAGAACCGGACAAGGAGTTCATGCAGCGATTTTTGGCTTTGGTGGAACAACACCTCTCCGATGAAAACCTCAGTGTGGAAGAACTAGCCCGGCAGATGCTCATCAGCAGGGTGCAACTGCACAGAAAGCTGAAGGCGCTGACCGACCAAAATGTGACCGATTTTGTGCGGGATTACCGCTTAGATCGGGCCATGGCCATGCTCCGCAATCAGGAAGGGCTGGTGTATGAAGTGGCCTATAAGGTAGGGTTCGGCAGTGAAAAGTATTTCTCCAGGGCTTTTAAAGAGAAGTTCGGCGTTTCGCCGAGTCAGGTGTAGGGGTGAGGGGAACCGGTAGGCGGTGGGCGGCGCAACCCGGAACCTCGAACCCGCCTTCGCCAAGGCTTCGGCGGATGAAACCCGAAACCTTGAACCCGCCTTCGCCAAGGCTTCGGCGGATGAAACCCGAAACCTTGAACCCGCCTTCGCCAAGGCTTCGGCGGATGAAACCCGAAACCTTGAACCCGCCTTCGCCAAGGCTTCGGCGGATGAAACCCGAAACCTTGAACCCGAAACAATCCCCGTTCCCACATGTAACCTCATTACACCCCCATGTAACCTCAGGGCACCCCGGCCCAAAATGTAACCTCAGGATACCACAATGTAACGACAGAGCACTCCGTATCGGCTTCATACAACCCAATTTTGTCCCTGCCAGAACACAAATGGATTATGAAGCCGACTATTACATATACAACTCATTTTTTAGATTTCGTCTGCGCGGTCGCAGTGGGCGCGCAGACCTTTTTCTTGTGGATGATATTCCTTATGCCACAGGCACTGTCTGGCCAGAGCAGTTTTCAGGTGCGGTTCGATACCCTGCCCTTGGCCGAAATGCCGAGGCTGCACTCCTTTGCTTTTGCGCGGCACGAAGGGAAGTGGCTGTTGCTGGGCGGTCGGCAGGATGGTTTGCATCCCAAATTTGGAGGTTTCAATACGGCCTCGGCCAATACAAGTATCTGGGTGGTAAGCCCGGAGACCGCACAAGTGTGGAGCCGCTCCATCACGGAACTGCCCGACACCCTGCAAGAGCAGTTGCGCAGCGCCAACATGGAGTTTTATCACCACGATGCCAGCCTGCTTTTTGCCGGCGGCTACGGGTATAGCGATCTGGCCCAAAACCACATCACTTATCCATACCTCACCGTCATAGATGTGCCGGGCTTGGTGCAAAGCGTGGTGGAGGGCGGCCCTCTCCTACCCCATTTTCATCAAATGCGGGATACCTTCTTTGCCGTTACCGGCGGTCAGATTCAGGAATTGGCGGATACTTTTTATTTGGTGGGCGGACATTTGTTCAACGGGATTTACTCGGCCAATTCCGACAACCCCACACAGCGCTACACTGCGGCCATTCGCAAGTTTACCATTGAAAACCAAGCCGGTACGCCACAAATAACACACCAAAGCGAGCAAATAGACGAACTCAATCTGCACCGCCGCGACTACAATCTTTCGCCTCACATTTTTGAAAATGGCGACCAGGGGCTGATGGCTTTTTCGGGAGTGTTTCAACCCGGCCTGGCGCTCAAACCCTTTTTGAACATCGTGGCCATTCGCTCCGGAGGGCACCACTCCGTCAATGGGTTCAGCCAGTTTTTGACCAATTACCATTGCGCCCGCGTACCCGTTTATTCAGCCTCGGAAAACCAAATGCACACCTTGTTTTTTGGCGGCATGAGCGAGTACTGGCTCTCCGACACAGACAGCTTGCTGCGCGACAGTCGCTTGCCTTTTGTGAAAACAGCCGCCAGAGTGACCCGCCTCCCCGACGGCTCTTACGAAGAAGTCGCCTTCGATGCCGAACTACCTTACTACACAGGAACCGGGGCCGAGTTCATCCTCGCCGACAACACGCCCACGCTGGGTGAGGAGATGGTAAACTATGATGCGCTCTCCGATGGCAGCCACCTGCTCGGCTACATTGTAGGCGGCATTGTGACGCCCGGCAGCCAGCGCAATCCATTCACTGCCAATGCCGCAGCGGTTACTTCGGCCAGCCCGCAGGTACTCAGGGTGTGGTTGGAAAAAGGCGCGGTATCCTCCACGAAAGGGCAGGCATTGGATGGGCGCTACGCCTTGCAAATGAGGGTGTTTCCCAATCCCGCCGAAGATGTGCTGCAACTGAGCGCCCGATTGCCCCGCGCAGGTCGCCTCTTGGGTACGCTCCAAAATGCGCAGGGCCGAATCGTGATGAGCCACGACTGGGGCCTGTGCAACGAAGGGCTGCAACAGATGGAGATTTCGGCAGCAGCATTGCCCGCAGGCTTGTATTGGCTCACGCTCCGGCTCGACGGCGTTTTTACCGAAACCATCACCATTGCCAAAAAGTAAAATCACACTCAATTTTTCATCATCACATTAAAACCTTTTTTGACCATGAAAAAACGCTTACTCTTCACCATCATTGCCTCTTTGGCAGCCATCGCATTCCTGCACGCTCAAGTGGCGCCTACTGTATTTGCACAAGATTTCACATCGGGCCTCATTGGTATCAACATTGACGCCGACGGCAATATCTGGGCCACCGAAAACGGCACCGGCAATGACGACGGCCGCATCACCATTATAGATCAGCAAGGCAACAAAACTGTATTTATGACCGGCCTGCCCAGCACCTTTATTCAGGCGGCAGGCGAAATCGTAGGCTCCTATCGCACCTATCAACGCCCCGACAACAAAGTGCTCATCGTGGTAGGCGAAGGCGATCATGATCTGTCGGAAACCTTGTTGATAGTGGACAAATCGGACTTCAGCCCCGGAAACCCGCTGACACTGGAAGACGTGGAATTGGTCATAGATCATGGCGCGTTCATTCATGGCCTGGGATTTGTACAATCCAATCCATTTAATGTGGAGTGGGATACCGAGGGCAACATGTATATTGCCGACGCAGGCGCCAATTCTATTGTAAAATGGGAGGCTGCTACCGGCGATTTCAGCATCGTCAAAACATTAGATCGCTTTCCCAATCCGCTGCCCTTTGGCCCACCGATGGTGGACCCCGTACCTACCAAAGCACTGCGCAAACCCGACGGCACATTTTACGTCAGCCAACTCACTGGTTTTCCTTTTCTGCCAGGAGCAGCCAATGTACACAATCTTGACGCGGAAGGCAATCTCAGCGTACACGCCGAGGGCTTCACCTGCCTCACCGACATGCACTTTGATCCTACCGACGGCAACCTCTGCGTGATGCAGTTCGGCGTGTTTGGCGATGTAGGAGGCACGCTCAATTTCATATTGGGATCGGCGGCAGTCATTAAACTTATGCCCGACGGCAGCCGCGACACCATCGCGCAAGGCATCGGCGGTTTGGCGCCCAGTTTTGCTTTTGACGGCGACGGCAATTTGTATGTGGCAGACTTGGTTTTCGGCCAGATACTGAAATACAATCTGCTGAGCAGCACCCAGGAAACGCCTTTGGCCAAGACGCAACTCACGGTGTTTCCCAACCCTGCTTCCGAACAGGTACACATTGAATACGAACTCACCCGCGAAGCCCCTGTGACCATGGGCATTTATGATCTCGGCGGCCGATTGCTGGCTTCCTTCAACGAGGGCAATATGCCTTCCGGCAAACACCGCCTGACCTGGAACGGCACAATGGCCGGTGGTCGTGTGGCACAAAACGGCACATACATCTATCGTCTTCTGGCGGGAGAATCTCTGTCGGCAGGGTTGATTTCCTGGCAGAGACCATAAAACAAATCGAGGTTTTGGGCCGGGGCATGTAGAAAATGTCCCGGCATTCTTTCACAACATCTTAAAAAAGAAAATATTATGAAAAACACAATCATCGCTCTCAGCATCCTTGCCGCTCTGGCCTTCACGCAGTGTACCAACAACGCACCCGCCGCCGATACAGACGCTACGGCTGCGCCCACCGAAGAAACACTCACCCAACGCGGCGAATACTTGGTCGGCATTCTCGGTTGCCACGACTGCCACTCGCCCAAAAAGATGGGACCGCAAGGCCCCGAACTCATCCCTGAACTCATGCTTTCCGGCTATCCCGCCGACCGGCCTTTCGGCAAAGTAAACAAAGAGGCACTGGCCGAGGGTTGGGCTTTGTTCAACGGCGACCTCACCGCCGGCGTAGGCCCCTGGGGCGCCACCTTTGCCGCCAACATCACCTCCGACGCATCGGGCATCGGCGAATGGTCATTGGAGCAGTTTACCCGCGCCCTCACGCAGGGCAAAGCCAAAGGAATGGAAGACGGCCGCCCCTTGCTGCCGCCCATGCCCTGGTTCAATTACACCAACATGAAACCGGAGGACATCGAAGCCATCTACACCTACCTGCAAAGCACCAAGCCGGTGCGCAACGTGGTGCCCGCGCCGATAGGGCCGGAGGCCTTGTGAGCAAATACCTGACTGTCTCAACGAAAGGCATCCCGCAAATATTCATTCATCAACGTGTTAATATTATTATCACCTAATATGAGTACACTAAAAAACATCAATTTGTCAGCACATTTCGTGCTGACATTGCTGCTGTGTTGTTTCTGTATTGCAACATCATCTGCAGCCACAAAATACGTAAAACCGACCGGCAACGACAGCAACAACGGCAACTCGTGGGCGCAGGCCTACCAAACCCTCCAAAAAGCGCTGGAAGCGGCTGCAGCTTCCGGTGATGAAATCTGGATTGCCGCCGGTACGTATTATCCTTCAAAAGACGAAACAGGATCTGCATCACCTTCTGATAACCGCAAAAAGGTTTTTTACATCAACAAAGATGTGGCTATTTATGGCGGTTTCAACGGTACGGAAACTGCGCGTAGTCAGCGCAATTGGAATACCAATATTGTGACCCTGAGCGGCGACATAGGCACGATTGGGTCTTCAACCGATAATTGCTATCACGTTGTAAAAATATACAACGTTTCAAACGCAATGACCCTGAATGGAGTACAAATTACTGGCGGTAATGCCAGTGCCTCCGGTTCGACTGCTGATGGCATAGGTGGAGGTATCATCATACAGGGCACAGACGGAGTATCATCATCTCCCTTAATCAATAACTGCAGAATATATGCCAACTCTGCCAGCAATGGCGGCGGCGTTGGCGCTTTTAGTTTAAACAATGGATCCAGCATACCTGATTTTTTCAATTGCATTATTGATAACAACAATGCAACAGGTGTAGCAGGGGGTGTATATAATTTTTCAGATGGCAATTTTATGGGTACCCCATTTTCTGTAGCCACTTTTGAGCATTGTACCTTTTATGAGAATAATTCAGTGAGTTCAACCGCTAGAGTAGGCTATTCTTTTGCAGCGGATGATGGGGGCGCATCGCTTTTCATCATCAATTCTATTGCCTGGGGTTCAGCAACAGGCGTCTATTTTTCCAAGTCAACGTTTGGCGCGACGCATTTACAGTACTCCTTAAGCAAAGGAGGATGCAATGGCAATACGAATTGTGTCGGCGTTATTCTTAGCTCAGATCCTTTGTTTGTCAATGCCGCCGGGGGCAACTTGCGTTTGAACGCTTCTTCCCCCGCTATTGATGTGGCGGGTACAGAGTATTTTAACAGCCCTTCGAATGTTGATTATGATAACAATCCTCGGCCTGTTGGTTGTACAGACTATGGCGCTTTTGAATATACAACCTCTTCTGCACTTACGGTTACTTGTTACAGGGACTTGGATGGTGATGGCTATGGCGTTCCGGGGACAAGTAAAGTATTTTGCACCTCCTGTGGTACTGGCTGGGCCGATAATACAAACGACTGCGATGACAGTGTCCCTATAGGAAGTTCCTATGCTATTAATCAAAGCGGCGCCTTCGCGCCATTAAGCGGCACAGGAACGACCGTAACTTTAGCTGACGATGAGGCTTCAATCCCTATACCCATAGGTTTTAACTTTAGATTTTATGGTGTTGATTATAGCCAGTTGCGCATCGTTTCAAATGGCTTTATCTCTTTTGATCTCGGCACCAGTACCGGATGTTGTTCCGGACAATTAATTCCCAACAACAGCTCGCCCAATAACCTTATCGCTATTGCTTGGGATGACTTGTATCCGCCCGGGAACGGTTCTATTTCCTATTTTACAACAGGCTCGGCGCCCAATAGGAAAATGGCCATCAACTTTAACGGCGTACCTGTTTGTTGTGGTAGTACTGCCAATGTCACTTCGCAGGTTATTCTTTACGAAACAACTAATGTTATTGAAATTCACTCAGCCGATATTAACGGGGTGAATCCTGCTACCATGGGCATTGAAAACGCAAATGGTACCGAGGGTTTTGCTGTGTCAGGCAGGAACGCTTCTTCCTGGGCGATTACAAATGATTTTGTTTCGTTTACACCAGTTGCCCCGGGAGGAGGTGGAATACTGACAACTTATTATCGGGACCTGGATGGCGACGGCTTTGGCAACCCGGCTGTCACGCAACAGGGTTGCTCAGCGCCCAGCGGTTATGTAGCGAGCAATACGGACTGCAACGACAACAACTTCAACATCAAACCCACCGCCACGGAAGTCTGTGATGGCGTGGATAACGATTGCGACGGCTCCATAGATGAAGGGGTAGCTCCCATCACCTGGTACCGCGATATGGACGGCGATGGTTTTGGAAACGCAGCCGTGACACAAACTGCTTGTACGCAGCCAACGGGCTACGTGGCCAACAGTAACGATTGCAACGACAACAACTTCAACATCAAACCCACCGCCACGGAAGTCTGTGATGGCGTGGATAACGATTGCGACGGCAGCACGGATGAAGGCGTGCTGACAACTTACTACCGCGATATGGACGGCGATACATTCGGCAATTCGTCTGTTACCCAACAAGCCTGCTCACAGCCAACGGGTTATGTGACCAACAACACCGACTGCGACGACAACGACCCGCTGGAAAAACCCGGCCAGGTTTGGTACGACGATTCCGATAATGATGGCTATGGCCAAACGGGGGCGGCTTCGATTACCAGTTGCCTGCGTCCAACAAATCATCGGGCGGCGGTTGAATTGTTGGCCACCAGCGGCGACTGCAATGACAACAATTTTAACATCAAGCCCAGCGCTACGGAAGTCTGCGATGGTGTGGACAACAACTGCAATGGCTCAACCGATGAGGGTTGCACCCCCGACTACACCATTACGACCACCGGCAACGCCATTGTGATTACGGACAGTACCGGCAGTAGCGAAACGCTGGCAGTAAGTCAAAGTGGCAGCAACATCTTTTTACAGGTGGCCGGGCGCACCTACGCTTTAAATGGCGGTACAGTGACAGCCTTTCCGGTGGGCGTACCTTTATCGGGTGTGACATCCATCACCATCAATACCGCTGCCGGCAACGACGTCATCAACATAGGCAACTTTACGGTCAACCTGCCGAGCCTGACCATCAACGGGGGCGCAGGAGACGACACCGTGAACTTCAATGGCGACATCAACTTTGTGACCAATGCCAACCTCGATTTGGATATGCAAAACGATCATGCCTCGCCCGGCGTGGATCAAATATCAATATCCAGCAATGCCAACTTGATCCTCACGGGTATGGGTGAGGCCACAGTGAAAGTCAGCAAGAGTTTGTTCGTGGGCAGCGAGGGCAGCCTCAAAACCCAAAACGGCAACCTGACGCTGGAGGCCAACCAGCAGGCTACACCCACTTCAGGTATTTTTGTGGGCATCCATTTGGATAGATCATTGGTGGAATGCACGGGTAGTGGCGAGTTGACCATTCAAGGCAAAGGAGGAACTTCTGCCTCCGGTAGACATGGAGTTTTGATAGTTAATACGACTCAGGTAAAAGGCGGCACGGGTGCTGTGAGCATAACGGGTGTTGGTGGAAACACCACAAGTTCAGGAAGTAATGACAATATAGGCGTTTATGTCCAGAACGCCCAAATCACCTCTTCCGGTGGTGCGGTGACCGTAAACGGCACGGGCGGCGGCAGTACAAGTGCTGCCAGTAATACAGGCGTATACTTAGAGCTTGGCGGCGAAATCACCGCAGGCGGCATGGGTAGTGTAAGCGTAACAGGTACTGGCAGAAATACAACAGGGAATCTTAACCTTGGCATTGTAGTCGAAGATCCTGGTTCCAAAATCACCTCTTCCGGGGGTAATGTGACCGTAATTGGTACGGGGGGCGGCAGTGGAAACTCCAATTTTAATCATGGTGTGTTACTACGGGACGGTGGCGAAATTAAAGCAGGCGCCGCCGGCACGGTAACCGTAGAGGGGTACGGTGGAAATGCTCAAAGCAGCTCTTGCGCTGGCGTTTTGGTTTCCTCCAATTCCAAAATCACCTCTTCCTCCGGGGCGGTATACGTAAAAGGCAGCAGTACCATCGGCAGCGCCCCATCAGATATCTACATCGAATCGGGAGGTATGATCACCTCCACGTCAGCCACCGCTGGCATTACCCTGGAAAGCACCAACAATGGCGTCTGGCCACATACCTCCGGTGCAGATGTAAGTACCATAAACACGCAAAAAACCACTTTCAGTGCAGGCTCCAAACTCAATATTGACATTGACGGCCTTACGGCCAATACACAGTACCAGCAACTTAGCGTTGTGGGCATGATTGACCTCAACAGCGCCAGTCTGACTTTCGCCGGCAGTACGTTCACGCCAACTGCAGGCAATACTTTTACCATCGTGGCCAATGATGGCACAGATCAGATTATTGGAACTTTCAACGGCCTGGCTGAGGGTGCTTACATTCCCAACTTCCTTGGCAGCACACTGAGCGCCAGAATCACCTACGTGGGCGGCACCAACAACAATGATGTCGTGCTCACGGTGGTCAACAGCGTGGTTTGCTACGCAGATACTGATGCAGATGGATTTGGCGACCCCAACAGCAGTATGACGTTTAACGAAACTTGCGGGATTGGTTTTGTATCTAATAATACCGATTGCGACGATACCAACGACGATCTGAATCCCAATACGGTTTGGTATCTGGATGCCGATGGGGATGGATATTACACCGGCGCGAGTGTGACACAGTGCGCTTCGCCCGGCGCAGGCTACCGCTACACGGGACTTACGGCAGGTGGCGATTGCAACGACGGCAACGCCGCCATCAATCCGGCTGCGACCGAAGTTTGCGACGGCGTAGACAACGATTGCGACAGCTCCATAGACGAAGGTGTGCAAACGACTTACTACCGCGACAGCGATGGCGACGGTTTCGGCAATCCGGCCAATACCACCATGGCCTGCTCCTTGCCGACAGGTTATGTGATCAACAACACCGACTGCGACGATACCAACGACGCCATCAACCCCAATACCATCTGGTACTTGGATGCCGACAACGATAATTACTACACCGGAGCCGGTGTGACACAATGCGCCTCGCCCGGCGCAGGCTACCGCTACACGGGATTGTTGGGCGGCAGCGATTGCAACGACAGCAACGCCGCCATCAAACCCGGCGCGACGGAGGTGTGCAACGGCATAGACGATGACTGCGACGGCACGGCTGACGACGGCATCACCTTTGTTACTTATTATCAGGACAGCGACGGTGACACTTTCGGCAATCCGGCCGTTAGCCAAAGCACCTGCAATGGCGCACCCACCGGCTACGTCGCCAACAACACCGACTGCGACGATACCAACGACGATCTGAATCCCAACACGGTCTGGTATTTGGATGCCGACAACGATAACTACTACACCGGCGCTGGTGTGACGCAGTGCGCCTCGCCCGGCGCGGGCTACCGCTACACGGGGCTTTTGGGCAGTGGCGATTGCAACGACGGCAACGCCGCCATCAATCCGGCTGCCGCCGAAATTTGCGACGGCATTGACAACGATTGCGACGGCTCCATAGACGAAGGCGTGCAAACGACTTATTATCGCGACATGGATGGAGACGGTTTCGGCAATCCGGTCGTCACCACCATGGCTTGTTCATTGCCGACAGGTTATGTGGCCAACAACACCGACTGCGACGATACCAACGACGACCTGAATCCCAATACGGTCTGGTATTTAGATGCCGATGGGGATGGCTATTACACCGGCGCGAGTGTGACGCAGTGCGCCTCGCCCGGCGCGGGCTACCGCTACACGGGGCTTTTGGGCAGTGGCGATTGCAACGACGGCAACGCCGCCATCAATCCGGCTGCCGCCGAAATTTGCGACGGCATTGACAACGATTGCGACGGCTCCATAGACGAAGGCGTGCAAACGACTTATTATCGCGACATGGATGGAGACGGTTTCGGCAATCCGGTCGTCACCACCATGGCTTGTTCATTGCCGACAGGTTATGTGGCCAACAACACCGACTGCGACGATACCAACGACGACCTGAATCCCAATACGGTCTGGTATTTAGATGCCGATGGGGATGGCTATTACACCGGCGCGAGTGTGACGCAGTGCGCCTCGCCCGGCGCGGGCTACCGCTACACGGGGCTTTTGGGCAGTGGCGATTGCAACGACGGCAACGCCGCCATCAATCCGGCAGCAACGGAAGTCTGCGACGGCATTGACGACAACTGCGACGGCTCTATTGACGAGGGGTGCATTCCCGACTACATCATCACCACCACCGGCAACGGCATCATCATCACCGACATTACCGGGAGCAGCGAAACGCTTGAAATGAGTCAAAGTGGCGGCGACATTAATTTCAATGTGGCCGGTCGCACCTACTCCTTAGATGGCGGCTTTGTGACGGCGTTCCCGGTGAACGTGCCCCTCGCCGGCGCGACTTTCATCACCATCAATACCGAAACCGGCAATGACATCATCAACATCGGCGCATTCACCGCTGTCCTGCCGAGCCTGACTGTCAATGGCGGCACGGATGATGACGTGGTGAATTTCAACGGCGACATCACTTTTGCTGCCAATGCGAATCTGGATGTGGATTTGCAAAACGACCATACCACGCCAGGCGTAGATCAGATCAACATCCTGACCGGCAACAATATCCTGCTTTCAGGCACGGGTTCGGTCATGATGACTGCGAGCCTAAATATTTTCCTCGATAATAACGCCCGCATCGAAACCACTAATGGAAACCTAACTTTGGAGGCCAATCAGCAACCTGTGGCGAGTACAGGTTATTTCATTGGGATCAATTTGTTCAGTGGGGCAATAATCCGGTCGGTCAATGGCGCCGTCTCTCTGGCAGGCCGTGGCGGTACAGCCGATGGAACCCAGTATGGTATTGAAAACATGGGCACGATAGCTACCACAGGCACCGGCAACATCTTGTTAGAAGGCACCGGAGGTCTCATCGGCACTGATAACGACGGCGTACGAAATATAGGTACTATCTCGGCTACCGGCAGCGGAGATATACAGATTACAGGCACCTCCACCGGCAGTGCGGCCTCCGAGGCATTCGCCAATCAGCTTGGTTCGGCAGTCAGTACCACATCGGGCGACATCAAAGTGGACGCGGATATTATTTATATTGATCCCACCTCTTCGATTTCGGCGGGCGCCAATAAGGTTAGCATCGCACCTACAACAGCCGGCAGGAGCATTGACTTGGGGCTGGACGACAGCTTCACTCAATTGGGTCTGACGGATGCCGAACTCGACCGCATCACTGCCGGTACGCTCGTCATCGGCAATGCCGGCAGCGGCGCCATCACGGTGAGCGCAGCTATTACCCGTCCGGCAGCCACCAACATGCAACTCATCAGCAACAGCAATGTGACCATTGCGGACGGTGGTATCAACACCGCCGGCGGCACGATTCTCCTCGATCCGGGCGCTTTCCCTGCTACAGTCAGGCCAACGTTCAACGGTACGGATGTCACGGCCGGCACGCTTTCATTCGGCGGCGATTTGACAATTGTTATCAATAATACTACGGCAGGCTCAGGCTATCGCCAATTGAACGTTTCAGGCGTGGTGAACATTACCGGCGTTGATCTCCGACTCGACGGCAGCTATTCACCCTCAGGCGGAGAAACCTTCACCATCGTGGACAACGACGGCAGCGCAGATGCCATTATCGGTACGTTTAACGGACTTCCGCAGGGCGCTACCATCACCAATTTCCTGGGCAGCAACTTCAACGCAACCATTTCCTACACCGGAGGCAACGGCAACGACGTGGTAATTACAGTGATCAATAATGTCGTTTGCTATGCAGATACAGACGGCGACGGATTCGGCGATCCCAACAACAGCATGACCTTTAGCGGAAGCTGTGGGACCGGCTTTGTATCCAATGCCGATGACTGCGACGACAGCAACAACGCATTGAATCCCAACACGGTATGGTATCTGGATGCCGACAACGACAACTACTACACCGGCTCGGGTGTGACGCAGTGCGCATCGCCCGGCGCGGGGTATCGCTACACGGGGCTTACGGCAGGTGGCGATTGCAACGACAACAACGCAGCCATCAATCCGGCAGCCTCCGAAGTTTGCGACGGTATCGACAACGATTGCAATGGCATGATAGACGACGGCCTTTCTTTTGTCACCTACTATCAGGACAGCGACGGCGATACTTTCGGTAATCCGGCAGTGAGCCAGAGCACCTGCGATGGTCCGCCGACGGGCTATGTGAGCAATAATTTAGACTGCAACGACAGCAACAGTGCTTTGAATCCCAACACAATCTGGTATTTGGATGCCGATGGAGACAATTACTATACCGGCTCGGGTGTAACGCAGTGTACCTCGCCCGGCGCAGGTTATCGCTACACGGGGCTTACGGCAGGTGGCGATTGCAACGACAACAACGCAGCCATCAATCCGGCAGCCTCCGAAGTTTGCGACGGTATCGACAACGATTGCAATGGCATGATAGACGACGGCCTTTCTTTTGTCACCTACTATCAGGACAGCGACGGCGATACTTTCGGTAATCCGGCAGTGAGCCAGAGCACCTGCGATGGTCCGCCGACGGGCTATGTGAGCAATAATTTAGACTGCAACGACAGCAACAACGCAGTGAATCCCAATACGGTTTGGTATCTGGATGCCGATGGGGACAATTACTACACCGGCTCGGGTGTGACGCAGTGCGCCTCGCCTGGCGCGGGCTACCGCTACACAGGTCTGTTGGGCAGTGGCGATTGCAACGACGGCAACGCCGCCATCAATCCGGCTGCGACCGAAGTTTGCGACGGCGTGGACAACGATTGCGATGGCCTGACCGATATTGACGATCCAGACCTGATGAGCACTCCACTGCAATTGAGCTGTCCGACAGCGCAAACACTTCCTCTGAACAGCACCTGCTCGGCTTCACTGCCCGACTATCGCAGCTTGGCCAACCTCTCCGGCGGCTGCGGAATCGTAACGGTCACTCAAATGCCCTTGCCAGGATCACCTGTCTCTCAGGCAGGCAGCTTGATCGTCACCATCATGGCAAGCGACCAGAGCGGCAACACCCAATCCTGCACTTTCACGGTGAACAAATTGGATGTGACGCCGCCCTCGGTGACTTGTTTCAACGGCACCGTTTCTTTCAATGGCCAGTCAAGCATTGCTTTGGATGCTGACGCCCTCAGCGACAGTTCCGACGGATGCGGCATTCAGAGCATCAGCCTTTCTCCTGCGGTGATCTATGCCACACAAGTAGGCCAAAACGTGCCGGTGACCGTCACCGCAACTGACCTGAGCGGCAACACAGCCTCCTGTATTTCAACCGTTTCCGTTTCTGGCTTGCCCGAAGGCTGGAGCCAAACACCCGATGGCGTAGGCTGTGCAGGCGGCAACAGCAACTCTTTCAACCCGGCCAACGGCGTGTGGACCGCAACGAGTACCAACTGCTTCTACGCTTCACCATTTACTCAGGATGCCTCCAGTTTCGCTCAGCGTACGCTCTGCGGCAACGGCAGCATCACGGCGCTTGTCGCGAGTATCAACGGCAATGGATGGGCCGGCGTCGTCATGCGCGAAAGCAATGCGCCCGGCGCTAAAAAAGCCCAATTGATGACCAACCTCAGCCAGTTCCACCGCCGCGAGTTCCGCACCGCCGCCAATGGACAGGCTTTCCCGCAGCAGATTCCCAGCAATGGTCGCTATTGGCTGCGCATCGTGCGCGCAGGCAATCAGTTTAGTATGTTCGCTTCTCCCAACGGAACCAGTTGGTTCCTGATCGGATCGCAAAGCATCATCATGGGCAACTGTATTGACATGGGCCTTGTCGCCACCAACTACACCACTAACAGCACCGTGACGGCTACGTTTGAGGGGGTGAGTTATACGGGCACTAATGTAACGGCTGCCAGCCACGTGTTGCCGGCTTCGAGCTTGGGAACGCCTCATCAAATTGAGGTGTATCCCAATCCGACGGACGGGGCGCTGAATGTGGATTTGACTTCTTACACCGGTCGGGCTGTGCGCTTGGAGGTGTATAGCTTAGAAGGCAAGCTCTTGAAGTTCAAAGAAATAGATGAAGTGCAAACCACGCTAGAGAACCTGGACTTGTCGCAGTATGCCAATGGAATGTATTTCATCAAAGTTAGTGATGCCACACGAGATGGAATCTCGCGCGAGCGACTGCCGGCTGTGACGAAGCGGGTGGTATTGCAACGGGACTAATGTTGAGGTAGCCGTTGGGGTAGCCCTTGTGGCTACCCTTGCAGCCTGTAAATTCTTATAAGTATTGGAGGATTATATACGCCGCGGAGGGGAATGCCTTCGCGGCTTTTTTTATTTCGAGGGTATACTTACAACATCTGATAAGGATACATCAAATCAGGCGCAGAAAAATCATGCCTTATCTGAGTCATCGCTCCTTATATTTTTGTAAATTTGCAATTAGACAGTCTTTATAAAATGTGGCATCACCCTTACTGCCTATGGGCAGCGGTTTTTTTAAGTTGCTTCTTGCCGGAGCATGTATCAGGCTTTATTTTCCTTGAGCATTGGTGGCGCATTTGGTGGGTTTGGACAGGATTTCTGGCAGTTGTATCTATCGTCGGGTGGGTGCACCATCGCTACCTCCGGTACATTCGACTGATGAAACAGGACACCCAGCTTATGCATGAAGTTGACACTTTCAAAAACAGATTTTTCACCAACATTACCCATGAGTTTCGCACCCCCATCGCCATCATTCTCGGCTTGAGCGAGCAACTGGAAATGAACGCCGACCCTGAGCAAAAAAAGCACTTAAAACTGATTAAGCGCAGCGGGCAAGACCTGTTGCGCCTGGTGAACCAAATACTCGATTTATCCAAACTGGAATCCGGCGCCTTACAACTCAACTACGTTCAAGGCGATGTGTCGGCCTACCTGAGATACATAGCCGAAAGCGTTCACTCTTTGGCTGAAAGCCGTGAGGTTCAATTAGAACTCGATTGCCCCCAACATGTCATTTTGATGGATTACGACCCCGACCGGCTCCTGCAAATTGTTTACAACCTGTTGTCCAATGCCATCAAATTTACACCCCCCGGCGGAAAAGTGACGATGTGCTCGGAAATGAAATCAGGCGTATCAGAGCAGCTGCTCATTCGAGTGGCCGATACAGGCTCAGGAATAGCTCCGGATGCACTGCCCCATCTTTTCGACCGCTTTTTTCAGGCCCAAAACCTCGAAAAAGCTCGCACAGGCGGCACCGGCATAGGCTTGGCGCTCACGCACGAATTGGTAGTTGCTATGGGTGGAACCATTTCCGTAGAAAGTACGCCGGGGCAGGGTGCGACTTTTGAAGTCTTACTTCCTGTGTCCAACAACAGCGTATTACAGCCAGGGCTTCAGCAAGTACCCGCCACTAATGTTGAGCCCTTTGCAGATGAAAGTATGTTCTCGACAAATGCATTCCAGACATCTGAAACCAAGCTCCTCATCATCGAAGACAACCCGGATATGTCGGCCTATCTGACAGCATTTCTCGGCGCTCATTTTGCACTGGATCATGCCGGTACCGGGCGTATCGGCGTTGAAAAAGCCCTGAAAACCATCCCCGACCTCATCCTGAGCGATGTGATGATGCCCGAAATGGACGGCTACGAAGTGTGCAACATTCTGAAAAACGACCTCCATACCAGCCATATCCCCATTGTTTTGCTCACTGCAAAAACCAGCGACGAGAGTCGTGTCGCCGGGCTGCAACACGGCGCCAATGCTTATTTGACCAAGCCATTTAACCAGCAAGAACTGCTGCTGACCCTGAACAACCTGCTGGAACTACGTCAACAACTCCAGAAACGGCTCAACGAACAAATGACCGATATGCATCGGCACAACACTCCTATTGAGGATGTTTTCATCCAACAATTACACAACATCGTGCTGGAACACCGATCCGATCCGGGATTCGGCGTGCCGGAACTGTGCCGCAGCGCAGCCATGAGCCGACCGCAATTGCACCGCAAGCTCACCGCACTTACCGGCAAAAACCCATCTCATTTCATCCGCTCTGTGCGCTTGGGCTATGCCAGAAAACTCCTGCTTTCGAGAAAGATAAGCGTACAGGAAGCCGCCACAGAAACCGGCTTCGACGATCCCAAATATTTCAGCCGCGCTTTTGCAGAAGAGTTTGGCCTGCCGCCCAGTCGGGTTTGATCTTATTTTGAACGCACAGTCCACCTTTTTGAACGCGTAGTGGGAAAGACCAAGCTCGTTGTGCCTGTATATTTGGAGTGTTACCAAATGAGCTCAGGTTATGACAAATAGCTACTATCCTGCCAACAAATGTATCTGCTCCCCGGTGATCCGTCTCCCAACTGCATGACCATGTGAGTGTGCGCACAGCCCTCCATCGGCGTCCCAAAAACCTGATTGCCGGGTTCATTTTTATGCTCCGAAAGAAGATGGCCCGGCCGGCCTTCTTTCATAAAACACATCGTCATGATAAACATAACGCAAACGGTCATCGGTACACAGGTACTATTGGCGTGTCTCTCAGATAATAATTGTATTCTGCCTGTACAAGTCAGGTCGCTTTTCAACGAGTCATCTCTCAGTTCACTTTACGGCAAGTTCTCGCGTCGGAAAATTCATGCGCTATGTGTTCGACCATTAAAAATGAAAATTATGAACACAAGAAATATTTTCCTCATTATTGCCCTCTGCATTATTGATTACAGCGTGATAAGCTCCGCGCAATTACTTTGCGCAAATCCGCGTACAAGCTACGCTACAGGAGCCGGCGACGGGCACCATAATCACGAGGGTCCCAGTCCCAATAATGTTGAAATACTCGGCAATGGATTCGATGACAATTATGACGGCCTCGTAGACGTCTTGCCCTACTGTACGCCCTATGTTAGTGATCCGTGTGTATCAACATGGATAACTAATGTATCGCTGGTCAACATCAACAATTCTTCAACTTGCGGGTCAGGTGGTTACTCAGATTTCACAGATCTCACCGCTTCGCTTGAGCCGGGTACTAATTATACAATCTCCATTTCCTGTTTCTGGGGCAACTCTGGTAATTCCCGGTCTGCCAGTTTATATGTGGACTGGAATCGCGATGGAGACTTTGAAGACAGTGGAGAGAGAGTAAACAATATTGAGTTTCCATATTGGGGATATCCAGGTTTCGCCAATACTTCCATACCGGGCAATGCTACAGGAAGCTATACTATGCGCGTCATTGTTGATTTTTTTTCAGTCCAAAATTCGTGTACTATCTATGTCGGGGAAGCCGAAGATTATACGATTCAGGTCACTCCCCTTTGCGCTGACATGGATGGCGACGGCTATTACCCCTGCCATGGGGATTGTGACGATACTAACCCGGATGTACATCACGACGCTACGGAAATCTGCGATGGTATTGACAACAACTGCAACGGCACAACCGATGAAGGACTCGCTATAGTTTACTACACCGATGCCGATGGCGATGGTTACGGCGTAGCAAACTCCGGGCAATCGCTTTGTGAAAATCCGGGAGCAGGCTACGTTACACAAGCCGGCGATTGCAACGATACCAACCCAAATACCTATCATGGTGCCGTTGAAATACTCGACAATGGAATCGATGACAATTGCGACGGTCTGGTAGATGTCATGCCCTACTGCACGCCCTATGTTTACTCTCCATGTGAATATAATTGGATAACTAACATCTCGCTGGCTGGTATCAACAATTATTCGAATTGCGGGTCAGGTGGTTACTCGGATTTCACAGCACTCACCACTTCGCTTGAGCCGGGCACTACTTATTCCATCTTTATTACCGGCTCTACTAACCCTGAGTATGGCTTTGATCAGCTTGCCAGTGTATACGTGGACTGGAATCGCAATGGAAACTTTGAAGACAGTGGGGAGAGAGTAGCAAGCGATATTTATCTTCCATGGAACGAGCGGGTTTCCGGTAGCATTGCCGTACCTCGCAATGCTACCGGAAACTACACTATGCGCGTAATTTCTGATTATTACCTTAGTTATTACTATTCAAATTCGTGTAGCGTCGAATTCGGGGAGGCCGAAGATTACTCTATTCAAATCATATGCCATTCAACTACCTATTTTCGCGACAGCGACAGCGACGGTTACGGAGATCCTGCCGTCAGCATCGTTGCTTGCACTGCGCCCAACGGCTTTGTGGTCAATAACGACGACTGCGACGACGGTAATGAAAATGTCAACCCTGGCGTTGCTGAAGTGCACGACGGCATAGACAACGACTGTGACGGCTTTGTTGACAATTTACCGAGTACACGCCACTTCCTTACCCTTTGGAACACCAGCAACCCAGGATCATCCAGCACCACTGTTGTTTTCCCCGGAGATGGTACCAACTATTCCATCTACTGGGAAGATGCAAGCAACCCCGCTACAAATGGCACCCTGACCGGAAATGGCACTACGACCATTACTTTTCCTGCTGCGGGTACCTACAAAGTCTATGTGACACCGGGTGCGGGGACTTTTAACCGGTTTAATATGAATGGTGGCACTGACAGGCGAAAACTCCTCGATGTCAACCAGTGGGGTACCATTGAATGGACGAGTATGGGAACGGCATTTGAGGGTTGTGAAAATATGAGCTACACGGCAACGGACAACCCCGATTTATCTGGTGTGACCGATATGAGTGCCATGTTCGGGGGCGCCCGTTCATTTAACGGGAATATTGGCAGCTGGGATGTCTCCAACGTCACCAATATGAGAGACATGTTCGATGGTGCTCGTTCTTTCAACCAGTATATTGGCAATTGGAATGTGTCCAAGGTGACCGATATGTGGGACATGTTCGAGGGCGCCATAACTTTCAACCAGGATTTGAACAATTGGAATGTGTCCAAGGTGACCAATATGAACGCCATGTTCGCTTTATGCACTGCTTTCAATGGGAATATTAGCAATTGGAATGTGTCCAACGTGACCAATATGGAGTACATGTTCCTTGAGACCAGTAATTTCAATCAAAATATCAGCAATTGGGATGTGTCCAAAGTGACCAATATGGAGGTCATGTTCTACGGAGCCGCATCCTTCAACCAGCCCATCGGCAACTGGAACACCGCGACGGTGACGAACATGGGTGGGATGTTCGACGGCGCCACCTCCTTCAACCAGCCCATCGGCAACTGGAACACCGCGACGGTGACGAACATGGGTG
>ERZ761603.772-NODE-772-length-25632-cov-36.669039_pt1 | contig 25632 bp, 24 predicted proteins | sample MGYA00511879_ERZ761603 | MGnify/ENA primary metagenome ERZ761603 (study PRJEB28899, sample SAMN02850040) | bioreactor sludge metagenome | biome: EBPR Sludge; feature: EBPR Bioreactor; material: flocular biomat | place: Australia: Thorneside Wastwater Treatment... | reverse complement strand
GGCGTGGGGTGCGGGCGGGTGTTGCCGGAACCCGCGCGCAGTTCGAGCACGATGGGCCCCGAGCGAGGGTCGACCTGAGCCACCGCGGTCTCGTGCGGGCCGTCCGGGGTGATCGTCCAGCGCACGCCCGGGCTGTAGAGGACCAGCGGGTCCGCGGCACCTTCGACGCTGAGTCCCGAGTCGTCGGGGACCAGTCGCGTGGGTGTTCTCGCAAAGTCTAGACGAGGCGCAAAGCGGATCTCGCAGGGCTCGGTTCCCTCGATCACACGAACGAGGTCGGATCGACCTGCGATCTGAAAGGTCCGGCCGAAGCCCGCGTCGAGGTAGTCGGTAATGCACAGCCCGGGCCAGGCGGTCGTGAGCACCATCGACGCGCCCTCGTAGCGTTGAACGGGCGGGTTGTGGTCTGCGACGGGAGAAATCGAGAAGAAGCCGGCGCCGGGCCCGCCGAGCAGTTCGGCGAAAATAGCGGGGGAATCGAGGCGTGGCAGGCACAGCCAGACGACCGAGCCTTTGGGATCAACCAGAGCGCCGGTGCGCTGATCGGAGAGGAAGGAGTGCGCGTTGATGGGGAGCAGGCGTCTGTCCCCAAGCCATGCCGAGCGCTCGAAGGCGAGGCGTTCGAGCACGCCGGCGACGTCTTCGATGCCCGCGACGCGGTGCGATGCTCTGGTGCTTCCCGGGCCGACCTTGACGCCCACGTCACCGGCGGAAAGCACTGCGAAGGCGTGCTCGTCCGTGAGGTCATCGCCGATGAAGATGGCGTTGGTTGAGCCGCAGCGTCGCCTGACGCGCGCGAGCCCGTCGCCCTTGGTCGCCTTGCCGATGAGAAGTTCGACCACCATCGAACCCAGGCGACGCGTGAGCAGCGGGAAACGATCGGCGACCTCACCCGCGGCGGCAACGGCGGCGGGGGCGATCGCCTCCGGCGCGGCCCGGTAGTGGAACGCCACCGAGGTTGGCTTGCGCTCAACGAGGCACCCCTGGTGCTCCGCCGCGATTCGATCAAAGGCGAGAGCGGCGTCGGCGAGCATCGACATCGTCTCGGGCGGGATGCTCTGGGGCGTCTCGCCCTCGATCTCCGAGCCGTGCGTGCCGACGAGCCTGGCATCGAGGTCGCCGCCCAGGCGGCGGCGCAGATCGGCGAGCGGTCGTCCTGAGACGACCGCGACGCGAGTGTGCGGGAGCGATGCCAGAGTGTGGAGAGCGGCGAGCGAGCGAGGATCGGCCGCCGCCGCGGCTGGGTCGTTGACGAAGGGGGAGAGCGTCCCGTCGAAATCGGTCGCGACGAGGAGAACGGGCGAGCGAGCGATGAGCGTCAGCGAGTCGGTCAGCCCCCGCTCCAGCGGTGGGGGAGGCGACGACGAAGGGGCCTGGGCGCCCGCACGTTGCGCGAGTGCTCCGGCCCATGGGAGCAAGGTGTACCAGGATGATCCATCCATGACAAAGCCTTGACCCGAGGTCTTGCCGGGGCTACGACGAATCCATGAAATCTGCCATAGGCATTCCCGATGACAGCGTGCGGCTGGCCGGCCTGAATCTGAACCACTTGCTCTACTTCTGGGCCGTCGGACGAACGGGCAGCGTGACGAAGGCCGCCGCCGCGATGCGTGTCGCACAGCCGACCATTTCCGAGCAGGTGCGGAGGCTTGAAGATCGGCTCGGCGCGATGCTCTTCGAGCGAAGCCGGCGTGGCGTTCGGCTGACGCCCGCCGGCGATCGGGTGATGCGCTATGCCGAGGAGGTCGTCGGAATCTGCACGGAGCTGACGGCGGCGATCCCGCTGCGGAAGTACGCCGAGCCCAGACCGCTGACGATCGGTGCTGCGGATGCGGTGCCCAAGCTCATTGTGCGGGCGGTGATCGAGCACTGCTGGCGGGGTGATCCCACGGTGAGGGTGCTCTGTCGCGAGTGGCGCATCGATCATCTTCTGGCGGAACTCACGCTCCATCGCCTTGACGCCGTGATCATGGATTCGCCCGTGGAGAGCGACCACGTCCCACGATTGACAAGTCACCTGGCGGGGTCGTCGATGATCGGGATCGCCGCCGCGGGCCCGCTCGCCAGGAGGCTCAAGGCCGGCCTCCCGAAGTCCCTCCACGGAGCACCGATCGGCCTGCCTGCTCCGGGGTCTCATCTGAGACAGATGCTCGATCGCTGGTTCGAGCAGCACCGCATCCGTCCGAAAGTCGTGCTCGAAGCAGAGGACCGTTCCAACCTCCACTACTTCGCGCAGGCGGGGCACGGCGCGATTCCCTTCGCACTATCGACCGCCGGCGTCCTGCTTCCATCTTTCGGCCTGACGAGCATCGGGCGATTGCCCGGGCTTCGGGAGGAGTACTACATCGTGATGGTCGACCGTCCCAGGCAGCACCCCGCGGCCGCGGCGATGCGGGCCGACCTCGCCGCCGGGCCCATTCTGCCGATGGACCGCTCGCCCTCCACCCGGGCCCGTCGGAGATAGTCTTCGTGATAGGCTGCGGCGGTATGAGCAACGATTCGCGACCCTATGTGCTCTCCGAGATCTGCTGGCCGCCCGCCGAGTTGTACCCCGTCGCCGTACTCCCCTGGGGAGCGACAGAGGCGCACAACCGACACCTGCCTTATGGCACGGACACGATCATGGTGGAGCGAGTCGCGCACGAGGCCGCCCGCATCGCGTGGGATAGGGGGGCTCGGCCGATCGTGCTTCCCGCGATCCCGCTGGGCGTGCAGACGGGGCAGGCCGACATACCGCTGTGCCTGAACATGAATCCCTCGACGCAGGCGAGCCTGCTGGCCGACCTTGCCGCGAGCCTTGAGCCGCACGGCGTGCGTTCGCTGGTGGTCCTCAACGGGCACGGGGGGAACGAGTTTCGATCGATCGTGCGCGAGTTGCAGCCTCGGACGGGCGTGTTCCTGTGCGTCGCGAACTGGTGGAAGGCCGCCGATCACCGTGTGTTCGCCGAGCCGGGCGACCACGCGGGCGAGCTGGAGACGAGCGTGATGATGCATGTCGCGCCGGAACTGGTGCGTACGCTCGAGTCGGCCGGCCGGGGCGCTGAACGACGCATGAAGCCCCGCGCCTTCCGCGACGGCTGGGCCTGGGCGCCGAGGCGGTGGTCGTCGGCCACGGCGGACACGGGCATCGGCGATCCGCGCGCGTCGACCGCGGAGAATGGGCGAGCGTTCTTTGACGAAGCGGCCCGCTCGATCGCGGGGCTGATCGTCGATCTGGCGAACACGACGCCGGAATCGTTGTACGAAGAGAGCCCCTGATCCCTGCAGGAGACGCCGAAGGGCTCTGGGAGTTGGTTCATCGCGGGAGGCGAGAGTGGTCAGCAAGAGTCGGTAGGGCGTTCAGCGGCTAGAGCCTTGGAGGATACCGCCTCTCCGGGGCGGCAGGCTTGAAGGCGGACGATCGTGAGCGTTGTGACGGATCGTCAGACGGATACGCACGTGAAAGAGGCATGCTGTACGCTGATGTCTCAAGTCGAAGGAGAGAAGTCATGAGTGGATCAAGCACTGGGATGGCACTTGTCGCATGTGCCCTCGCACTTCCCGCGTGTGGACAGGTGGTCAATGTCGATGCACGGCATTATGGATACGCCTTTCCCACAGATCCTGCACCGCAGATTGGGCAGTTGATCGTGCCCATTTCGAACGCGCCGGACGGAAGGCTCAAGCAACTGGCGCTGCCCGCGGGCACGTATGAGGTATCAAACGCCGCAGGGCTGCCTGGTGCTGATCCGGGCTTTGTCGCGTGGAATTACAGCGCGGGCTGGGTCTGGTCGATCGTGATCTGTGATGATGTGACGCGGCGCGTTGTGTTCTACGCCGACGCGGGAGGCGTTCGCGGCAGCGCGGTTGAGATCGCCAACGATCCGGCTGTCCAGAATGTTCGTGGGACATTCACGCTCGCTTCGGCGACCACAATCGACCTGATGATCCGTGACTACTTCCTGCCCGACAACCAGGGCGGTGTCGCGGTGCTCATCTCTCGCGTCTGCGCTGCGGATTACAACGGCGACGGCTTCGTCGACTTCTTCGACTACGCCGACTTCTCAGAGGACTTTGAGACCGGCGACCTCCGGGCCGACTTCAACGGCGATGGCTTCATTGACTTCTTTGACTACGCGGACTTCTCGCAGGCGTTCGAAGGCGGCTGCTAGTCGTGCCTCCAGTTCAGGGCGAACGGCCGAGCGGAGAGCCCCCCTCTCAGAAGCAGCAACGAATCGCGTCGCTCAACGAAAACAGCCCTTGCATTCGCAAGGGCTGCTTGAAGCGGAGAGGGGGGGATTCGAACCCCCGAGAAGGATTACTCCCTCTGCCGGTTTTCGAAACCGGTCCTTTCAACCACTCAGGCACCTCTCCGTCGGGAGTGTAAGCCGCCATCGCCGCCGCGGCGAGTGTGCGAGGTCAAAACGGCGGGGAGGAACGGGTTACCGGCGGGCGGCGGCCAGCGCCTGTGCGAGCGCGGCCAAGAGCGCCTCGGGCTCTTCCATCCGCCCCACGCCGACGGTGCGGCACGCCTGCCACCCGTCGGCCGGGCCCACCATGGTGAACCCGTCCGACGCCAGTGTCTCCACGTTGCGTTGCGTGGCGGGCTGGGCCCACATGACGGCGTTCATCGCCGGGGCCAGCAGCACCGGCGTGCGGGATCGGTCCACAGCGGAGAGGATCAGCGTCACCACGTCGTCCGCGCGGCCGCAGGCCAGACGGGACAGCGTGTCCATCGAGCACGGGGCGACGATGGCGGCGTCGAGCGAGCCGGCCGTGGCGATGTGCTGCGGGTCGTGGGACTCAACATGCTCCCACGCCGACGTATACACGGGTCGGCCCGAAAGCGCCTGAAACGTCAGCGGCGTGACGAAGCGAGTGGCCGCCGGGGTCATGGCGACCGTAACCTTGGCCCCCGCCTGGGCGAGGCGAGAAACCAGCATCGCCGTCTTGTACGCGGCGATCCCGCCCGTGACGCCGACAAGAATGCGAGCGTCCGCGAACACCGCGTGGGCGTCGCTGTTCTTGGCTCTGGCGGTGGGGGTGCCCGAGGTTGGTCGAGTGCGCTTGGCCATCAACGGCTCGGGTCACATCCGGACACGATCAGAGGATCGCCGTCTCGGTTTCCGGGCGGGAGTTGAGCTGCCCCGGGTCAAAGTCGAGGGAGATCTTGTCCTGCAGGATCTCTTCGATCACGATCTCAAGGTCGGTCCGGCCTTCGCGCTCGACGAGCGGGCGCGAGCCCTCCATGAGCTGGACCAGTCGCCGCTGGATCAGGGCGCACAGCTTGAACCGTCCGCCGACCTTCTCGACAATCTCGTCGCTCTTGAGTGCTTCGATCATGGTTCGCAATAACCTCGGGTACTTCGGAACCCGCGAGTTCGGTGGAACCGCGCCGGGCTTCGAGCAGCGATAGTATGGTGGGACCCGGGCTCGGGGCAATGGTCGGGTTCTGTTGCCCCCAGAGACCGGTTCGGATCGCTCTTTGCCCATCTCACGCTCACGGCCGGCCGACTTGTACGGGTCCGGCGGTGATCGGGGTTGTGGGCCATCGGCAACTGCACTCCCATGGCTTTACGGGCACCTTCCCCGAGCGGGTCGCCCAGCACTGTCAAGGCGGACACATGAAGTCGGACTGGAAACGCGGCGACTGGGTCAGCCATTCCGGGCGTCCGGAGTGGGGCTCGGGTCAGGTCGTCTCGGCCGAGGGGATCACCCAGGACGGCCGCAAGTGCCAGAGGCTCAGCGTTCGCTTCGATCGGGCCGGGCTCAAGACCCTTTCCACCGCGTTCGCGGACCTTCGCCCCAGCACCCCCAACGCGCCCCAGTCCGTGCTGAGCGAGGCCAAGCCCTTCGACCTCTCCGCTCTGAACGAGCCTGATCCGCCCCGGGCCGACATGAACGAACTGCGCAAGGCGCTCACGACCCTTCCGGAAGAGTGCACCGACCCGTTCCTCTCTCTTGGGCGGAGGTTCGAGAACACGCTGGCCCTCTCCCGCTTCACGGGGCATGGTGGGTCGCTGCTCGATTGGGCGTCCACCCGCACCGGGCTCAGGGATCCGCTCTCGTGCTTCAGCCGGCACGAGCTCGAGGCGTTCTACGCCCAGTTCCGGATGGCCGCCGAGGCCCATCTCCGCAAGCTCACGCCCGAGATCCGCAAGAAGGACCCCGCCGCCGCCGCCCAGATCGAGTCCAAGCTCGCGTCGCCGGCACGCACCATGCTGCAGCGTTCCATCGGCGGTCGTTGACGCCCCGCCACGCGCCCGCGCACACCCCAAAGACCCGGCATCCCGCAGACGCCCTTCGCCCGCCACACGGCAGGCCCGGGCACCCCGCGCACACCGCTGATTCTCGGCCCTTCGCCTGCGTCCACCCCGCCGCACGGGCTGGCACGCCCGCCGGGCATCGTCGTTGATTGGTGTTTCCCTGCCGCCGCGGGTTTGGACGCCCGGGCGAACTCAAAGACAGGGAGAGAGAGACATGAGCGAGCAGGAGTTCCAGACGAAGCTCAACGAACTGGTCAGCCAGATCAACACGCTCCCCGAGCAGGAGCGAGGCCCGTTGGAGCAGCTCGCCCAGGAGACGCGCAATCGCCATGACGCGATGAAGAAGACGATCGCGGACCTTCAGGAGTCGCTCGACTACCTGCGACTGTCGATCAAGTACCTCGTCTTTGATCTCGAGGCAACCCGCCGCGAGAACGAGTACCTCCGCCGCCTTCTCGAGAAGCAGGCCAACGGCGGGCAGGAGGAATAATCACGCCGGCGCGGGCGTCAGCTCTCGCCCGATGCATCACGAACCGCAGCCGCCGAGCGCCCCGGGACAGTCCGGGAGCCGGCGGTTGTTCCTATTCCGCCAAGCACCAGCACGGCCGAGATGCCCAGGATCCGGCTCGCGGTGGGATGGTCGGCCGTGAACAACGCTCGATCGCGGGCGGCGCGTTCGAGGTCCCCCTGTTTGGCCGCCTCCCAATAGGCGACGAGGTGGTCGTCCATCCGCGGGGCGAGGAAGAGCCCGTTGAACACCGCGAGAGACGCCGCGATGCCGACGCACGCCCATCGCACCGCGAGCCACGCCCCGTGAACGCGCCCCAGGCGGGTCACGATCGCGAGAGTGATCACAGCGAGCGCCGCCGCCAGCAGCGAGGCGCGGTCGGCGATCATGAACGCCGGGCGGCCGATGTGTCCACCGGCGATCATCCAGTGATCGGGCACAGCCCCCGGGAAGTCGGGCAGGCTCGGTTGGAGCGACTTCATCGCCGGGAACGCGATCGCCGCGGCCAGCCCCGCCCCGGCCAGTGCGGCCAGCCACATCGCCAACGCCATCGCGTGCATCGCCTCGGACCAGCGCACCGCCGCGGGAGTCGTGTCGAATCGCGTGCCCATGCGGACGATCCTAGCCGGCGCTCGCCTACAACTCCGCGTGCTCAACCGTCTCCACCTTGCTCAGGCCGGGCTTTGCTTCCGTGAGGGTGGCGTCCCCGATACCCGCACGCTCATCGGCTGGGTCTCGACCCTCCGGGCTGGCCCGATCCCCGTGACGGGCCTGGCCCTTGACGCCACGCAGGCCGGGCAGAGACCCCGCGAGCTCGATCGCTCCGCGCGGCGCGATCTGGCGGCAACGCTCCGCCGTGCGGGCCTGCATTCAGGCGGCATCGACCTTTTTATTCCCGCCGAGCACTACGCCAGCCCCACCCATGCCGACCGGGCGATGGCCGCGATGGTGGCCGCGATCGATCTGGCCCGCGAGCTCGCCACCCTCACCGAGGCGCCCGAGGCCATCGTCTGCACCGAGTTCCCGCCCGCCATCGACAGTGGTGGGGGGGCCGATGCTCGGCCCGGCGATCTACTCGGCACGCTGCTGGGCTCCATCCGCGAGCATGCCCAGATCGCCGATGTACGCCTTGCCGACACCGCGCCGGGCGCCGCGCGTCCGGAGATCCTGCGGGCGGTGGACGTCGCTCGATGCGTGCTCGCCGGCAAGGACCCCGCCGCGGAGCTGACCAGCCGGTCGGTTCTTCGGCTCTCCGACGCGGCCGCGGGTCAGCGGGTGCCACTGGGTCGAGGCCAGTCGGATACGCGAGCGATCGCCGGTGCCTGGGCCGTCATGGGCGGGGATCGTGCGCCCATTCTCGACCTTCGGGGGCTGATCGACGCAAGGAGCGCGGTCGCGGAGGCCTTGTCGGCCTGGGGCCTTGCGGTCGCGATGTAGGCGGAACCCCGGCCTGTGCGCATTGTGGGAAGCCTGACAATTCCCGGGGTTCTCGGGGCCGCCAGCGCCAAAGCGAGCTCATTCTCAGCGGGGCGGGGCCACGGATCGTCTATGATTCTCGCGTATGACCGACAGCTCCCGTGCGCTGGCCAACGACGCCTATGTGAACATGAAGCTTCAGGTGAAGATGGAGCTGCCGCGCACGCGTGAGACCGTCCTCGACTTCTTCGAGCGCATGCGGCGGACCAATCCCGACCTGAGCGCCTTCCGCAAGGCCCGCGAGGAGTACTCGCTCGAATCACCCCCCGGCCCCGAGAGCCGCTGGATCGCGGTTCGATCCAACTCCGTGCGCTCGGGCATGGTCAACCCGGCCTCGTTCGAGGACGCGTACTCGCTCCACGCCGAGGTCTTGGAGACCGCGCCCGCGTTTCTGAGCATCCCCCCGCTCGACGTTGAGTATGTCGAGCTGCTCTTTGGGTTTGACATCCTCGCCGGCGGGCAGCACGACGGGATCGTCTTCGAAGCCTTGTGCGCCGGGAGCCCGCTCGCCGGCCTGGGCGGCATCCCGGGAGCGACGCCCGTGGACTTTCAGCCGCTCGTCGGGCTCAGCCTCCGCAGCACGCAAGGCGAAGAGGTGCAGGCCCACTTTGAGATCAAGACCCATCCCCACAGCGGCCGCCGCGAGAGCGAAAGCACGCCCCAGCCCATCTGCATGTACCTGACGCTCCGGCGGTTCGGAACGCTCTCGGACATCCGCGAGCTGCCCCGCATCCTCCGCGATCTGGCCGTGCACGGCGAGGGGCTGCTTGAGTCTCGGCTCATCCCCCACGTGCTGATCCCGATCCGCCAGGCGGCCGGGATGGGGCATAGCTGACCCCCGCCGCGTATTCTTGCGTCTGGCGGGTGGGCCTCGATCATCCAGCGACGAAGCAGGAAGCGCCAGCGTGTTGGATCGTCCGCTACAGCCCGAGAGTCCGGAAGAAACGCCCGCGGAAACCCCCGCCTCGGACGATGGCGCACAGGGCGTGGTGTTGTCCGACGGCTCGCCCCTGCCGGTCGCGCCCTCGGGCACGGGGCGCGTGCCGGCCGATCGACAGGCGCTCGTCGGCGAGATGTGGATCTGGATCGGGATCCTGATTGTGGTCGCGGTGCTGGGTGGGTTGTTGGTGATGCGATACCGCCGAAGCCTCTTTGGGGCTGAGGAATCGCTGTCCGACGGGACCGAAGGGCTGATGCGGTCGCTGCGAGCGATGCGCGATCGCGGCGAAATCTCTCAGGAAGAGTTCGACGCAACCAAACGCCGGATGGTCGAACGCATCAGAAAGAGTGCGCCCGCGGGCGGTCGTGGCGGCGGTCGGCGCGAGAAGGACTGAGTCGGGGGCGGTGCGAGTTCTCGGACGCGGGAACGCCGAGGTGTCGCCGCGCGGGGATAATGGGATCATCGGAGATCGGTCCGGGTCATCGAGGGCGCAGGGATTGCAGCCCACGCCCCGGGTCGCCGATAGAAAGTGACGGACCTCGCATGGGGTGCGTCTACGGAGGAACTGAGCCGCATGGCCAAGAATCGCAACGACGGCAACGACACCCCCGGCACTCCTCCTTCCGGTGGGTCCGGTCGGGACGATGCGGGGAGTTTCAAGGGCAGGCGTGTGACCACCTGCTCGTTCTGCGGCAAGACCAGCCGCGAAGTGGGCCCCATGGTGGAGGGGCCCAACGAGGTCTACATCTGCAATAACTGCACGGACCTGTGCCAGAACATTTTCAAGCAGGAGCGGCGTCGGGTCAGCCCGGTGACCAGCGCCCTGCGGGACATTCCCAGCCCGCGCTCGATCAAGGAGTTCCTCGATCAGTACGTGATCGGGCAGGACAACGTCAAGCGGGCGATGTCCGTCGCGGTGCACAACCACTACAAGCGGTTGCAGCACATCGAGACGGCCGAGCCCGGCGGCGTCGAGATCGACAAGAGCAACATCCTGATGATCGGTTCGACGGGGTCGGGCAAGACCCTGATGGCGCGCACGCTCGCGAGGATGCTCAAGGTGCCCTTCGCCATCGGCGACGCCACCACGCTCACCGAGGCGGGTTATGTCGGCGAGGACGTCGAGAACCTGCTGCTCCGACTGCTTCAGGCCGCCGATTTTGACGTCGAGGCAGCGCAGCGCGGCATCATCTACGTCGACGAGATCGACAAGATTGGCAAGACCAGCGGCAACGTCAGCATCACGCGCGACGTGAGCGGCGAGGGTGTGCAGCAGAGCCTGCTCAAGATGCTCGAAGGCACGACCAGCAACGTCCCGCCGCAGGGCGGCCGCAAGCACCCCGAGCAGCAGTACATCCAGATCGACACGACGAACATTCTGTTCATCTGCGGCGGCGCGTTCGTGGGGATCGACGAGATCATCCGGCGTCGCCTGGGGCGGACGAAGATCGGCTTCGTGCAGGGCGCCCGCGAATCGATCACCGAGCGTGACGAGTCGTGGGTGCTCCAGCAGGTGAGCCCCGAGGACCTGATCGAGTTCGGGATGATCCCCGAGTTCGTCGGGCGTCTGCCCGTGGTCGCGGCGCTCGAGCCGCTGTCGGTCGACGCGCTGGTCAACATCCTGACCGAGCCGCGCAACGCGCTGGTGCGTCAGTATCAGCACCTCTTCTCGCTCGAGGGCGCGAAGCTGACGTTCACGCAGGACGCGCTGCTCGCCATCGCGGAGAAGGCCGCCGCCCGCAAGACCGGCGCCCGTGCCCTTCGCGCGGTGATGGAAGAGGTGATGATCGGGCCGATGTACGAGCTGCCCGACATGGACAACACGAACGCGGAGTACGTGATCGACCGTGCCGCGGTCAACGGGAAGCCCTCGCTGGCCGCGCTGCGTTCGTCGCGGAAGGAAACCGCGTAAGGCCGAGCATCATGCCTTTCGACCAGACGCCCGGCCCCGTGGTCGGGCGTCTTTCATTGGAGGCGAGTCCAAACCGATCGGGCTTTGCCGGCGTGGTTCACGCCGAGGGGGCGGCGGGAGACGCGGACTCGGTCGAGTCGGCGGCCTCGGGGGGCTGAAGCCCGAGTGAGATCGTGCCGTCGATCGCGTCCTGAGTGACCGCGACCTTGCGATCGCGCACAAGGACGAGCAAGGCGAGAAACAGGCCGACCATCTGCGAGCGGGTCCGTCCGCGGAAGATCGAGACGAACTCGACGCGGGCGGGGGTGGGCGTGGATGCGGCGGACTGGCGAAGCACACCCAGAATGTCTTCGGCGTGCATCTCGATGGGCGTGTCGTCGTAGGTGACGGTGTGGTCGCCCAGCCGGTCGAAGTTGACCGTCTCCATCACCTTGCGGAAGGCTTCGACCAGGTCGATCAGCTCGAAGTCCTCGAGGTCGAGGTCCGCGGCCTGTTCGGCGATCGCGGCCTGAAGCCGGGCGACCTGAGGATCGGTGCTGTTCGGGGTGACCGGGGCGTTGGGGAAGCGTGATCGCCACTGGTCGAATCGGTCTTCGAGCGCGTCGGCGGCGTCCCGGTAGGCCTTGTACGCGAGCAACTGGCGGACCAGATCAGCCCGAGGGTCTTCCGGGGCCTGCTGGTCACCCGGGGTGTCGGTCGCCTGGGGGGGGGCCGCGGGGGAGATCATCCGCGACTTAATTTCCGTCAACGTGGCGGCCATCACAAGGAACTCGCCGGCGACATCGATGTCTACACGGTCGATATGGCGGAGGAAGTCCATGTACTGATCGGCGACGACCGCGACGGGGATGTTGTGGATGTCGACCTCGGCCTTGCGGATGAGGTAGAGCAGCAGGTCCAGCGGACCTTCGAAGGCGTCGAGACGGACCTTGTAGTCTTCGGTGAGCATGGCGGGTCGGGTCTCTCCCGGGGTTCAGCATACGCTTGGACGATGCCCGAGCCCACGGAAATCCTCTCCGAAGCGACGTTCGCCCGCCAGGTGCTTCGCACCGAAGCCGAGGCATTGTCTGAACTTGCGGCCAACCTTCCGGAGGGGTTCGACCGAGCGGTCGGCCTGATTGTCTCGTGCGCCGACGCGGGCGGCACGGTTCTGGTCTCCGGGCTGGGCAAGAGCGGGCTTGTGGGGGCGAAGCTTTCGGCGACGCTGGCGAGTCTGGGCATCCCCTCGCACCCGGTCCACCCGACCGAGGCAGCCCACGGCGATCTGGGGCGGTTCCGCACTGTCGACACGGTGGTCTGCATCTCGTACTCGGGTGAGACGGATGAACTGGCGGCGTTGGCGGCGTCCCTGAAACAGGATGGGCTGCCGATCATTTCGATCACCGGTGGCGCACCGGACGGCCGCGGGCACGCGCCCTCGACCCTTGAGCGGCTGGCGACGGTGGCGCTCCGCATCGGACGCGTGGTCGAGGCGGGGGGGAATGAGTATGTCGCGCCCACGACTTCGACGACGCTGACGATGGCGCTGGGAGATGCGTTGGCACTGGCCGCGGCTCGCCGGAGGGGATTCACCAAGGCGGACTTCGCGCGTCGGCATCCGGGCGGCGCGCTGGGCGGACTGCTCAGGCCGGTGCGTGAGGTCCTGCGGTTTGAGGTCGGGCGGAATTGCCCGGTGGTTCCGGCGGACCGGACGGTGGACGCGGCGCTGCGGGAGGCGGCGCAGGTCGGGCGGCGTCCGGGGGCGCTGCTGGTGTCCGAGCCCGGGACCGGACGATTGGCCGGCCTGTTGACCGACGGGGACCTGCGTCGATTGGTGCTGCGTGACCGGGCCGAGCTTGATCGCGTGATCGGCGAGGTGATGACGCGTTCGCCGCGCACCCTGCCGGACTCTGCGGTGGTGCGAGATGCGGTCAACATGATCCGCGAGTTTCGCCAGGACGAGATCCCTGTTGTTGATGATGCCGGGAGGCCTGTGGGGATTCTCGACGTGCAGGACCTGATCGCCATGCGGCTTGTCAGGGATTAACGAAAGGACGACGCCCGATGCCATCCTTCAGCCACCCCCGTGTCGTGCAGTTGCTGGTTCTGGATGTCGACGGCGTGCTGACCGACGGGTCGATCTGGGTCGGCCAGGACGGGTACGAGCTCAAGCGGTTCCATGTGCGTGACGGGCTGGGGATCAAGATCTGGCAGCGGCTGGGGTACGACGTCGCGGTGATCTCGGGCCGATCGAGCCTCGCCGTCGAGCGTCGTATGGCCGAGCTGGGCGTCAAGCACCTCTACCAGGGCATCAAGGACAAGGTCGGATGCCTGTCGGAGCTCATCGATCGCTGCGGTGTGACGCTGGCGCAGGTCGCGTACATCGGGGACGATTGGCCGGACGCGGGCGTGCTGAAGCGTGTGGGGTATCCGATCGTCGTCGCGGACGCCGAGGAAGGGCTGAAGAGCCTGGGCGCGTTTGTGACAACGAGGCGTGGCGGCGAGGGGGCGGTGCGTGAGGCGATCGACCACCTGCTAATGGGCAAGGGCAAGAGCGAGAAGGACCGCGAAGAGATGGGGACCGACGGCAGCGAGCGGGCGACCCCGAAGGCGGGTCTGGGCCCGGGCATGCTCAAGCGGGATCCGGACGCGATCTTTCCGGAGGAAGGGCGATAGATCAGCGGTGCGCGGCGGTTCTCTGCCCGCAACGGGGTAGAATCGGCCCAGATGCGCACGAATCGTGACAGCGGCAGCACTCGGACGACGGGGCTTGTGGTGGCGGTCGTGGTGGCTTTGGCTGCCGCGGGGGGGCTCGGCTGGCTTGTGCTGTCGCGGAGCAAGCCGGCGGGGACGGCGGGAGAGACGCCTGCGATCGACGTGCCGCCGGACATCATGCAGATGCCCTCGGCCGGGGCGGCGCAGGGATTCACCGGCGCGGGGACGGGCAAGGGCGTCCGCGTTGAGCTGGCGGACCGCAAGGACCCCACGCGCACGAGTGCGATCATCGAGTGCGCGAGTCTGACGCCGATGGAGGCCAAGCAGTACGCGATGGAGCGTCCGGTCGCGAGGTTCTTTTTGCGAGACGGGCGCGTGGCGGTGGTGAGCGCGGACCGGGGTGTGGTGACCTGGCCCAGCCGGGATCAGGCGCCCGAGCGGGGCACGTTCGAGGGGTCTGTCCGCGTGGAGATCGGGCCGGGCGCGGGGGCGCAGGCCGACAAGCCGTCGCCCGACAGGGTGGTGCTGCAGTTCGAGGATCGGCTGGACTTTGATTCATCGCTGGGTGAGATGTCGACTCCTGGGATGATCCGCGCGTCGGCCGGGCCATGGAAGATCTCGGGGGGGGATTGGCGTGTGCTGCTGGATGAGCCCCGCAGCGGGGTGCAGCTTGCGCTGGTGAAGCGTGACGTGGTGATCGAGAACTCCGGCGAGGGCGGGCCCGCGGAAGAGAAGCCCGCCGACCAGAGCGACGCGCAGGGCGGAGCGCCCGCGGCGGACGCGATCGAGACGATCTATCGGACGGTGTTCCCCTCGTCGGTGGCGATCACGCTCGGCGGGCGGAAGGTGGACGCGCCGCGTGCGGAGGTGCTGGTTCGCCTTGTCGGCAACGCGCTGCGGAAGGACGCGGTCGCGACGCTCGACGAGCAGAGCGAGCCGACGCCGGCCCCGGCGGGAGAGGATACGGAACCGTCGCGAGAGACAGGCCGCACGTTGCGGCTCGCGTCGCCCGAGGGCTTTGAGATCAGGCCGGTTGAGACCGCGCCGGACGTGCTGGCGGCGGATGATCTTGTGGTGAAGCTCGGCGCTCGCGATGCGGCAAGCCCGGTGGTGTTCGCCGATCCAGAATCGCGGGCCAAGGGTGTCGCGGCCGAAGCGACGTACGCCGCCACGAGGGGCGTGCTCACATTGTCGTCCGATCGCGTGGGTGGGGTTCGGCTTGAATCGGAACGAGATGGCGTGCTCGAGGCTTCCGCCCTGACCGCGAACCTGCGAGCGAGGGTGGTCGGAGTGGTCGGAGCGGGCGTCCTGACGTCGATCGCGAAGGGCGAAGAGGATCCACGTTCGCTCTCGTGGCGGGAGCAGGCCGATTTCGTGTTCTATCCCGGACCTCAGTGGGAGATCGCCTCGGCGGATCTGTCGGGCCTTGTGGTGGCTCGGGATCGCGGCGCCTCGGCCGAAGCGGCCACGGTCCGCGCCAAGTTCGACCCTGGCTCGCTCGTTTCTCGCGTGGACATGGTCGGCGGGGCGGTGTTGCGTGATGGAAAGCAGGGGCTTCTGAGCGCGGAGACGATGCAGGTCGCCTTCGCGACGGAAACCGGCCGGAGTGTTCCCTCGCTGCTGACGGCGTCCGGGCTCGTCGAGGCGAGGCGGAGCCCCGAGTTGCTGAGCGCGGGCTTCCTGGAGGCGACGCTCGGCGAGGACGAGCAGGGCCGAACATCCGTGCTCAAGCTGCTCGCACGCGAGACGGTGAACTTTGCCGGGAAGGACAGTGTCACCGCGTTCGCGGGTGAGTTGCGGGCGGATGTCCCGGCGGAGACAGCCACGCTGATCGGCAACAACTCGACCATCAGCCAGAATTCGTCGAGCGTGGTCGGCCCGCTGATCCACGTCGGCGGTAAGGATCGCTCGATCAAGGTCGAAGGTCCGGGCAGCTTTGAGACCACGGACGATCAGGGGCTTCATGCCCGCGCGACGTGGACCGAGTCCATGTCGTACGCTGACGCATCCGGTGTGCTGACGGCCCGTGGCTCGGCCAAGGTTCGAGCGCTGCGGAACGCCGCAACCATCGAGACGGTCAACGCGTCGGAAGTTCGCGTGGAACTCGAGCCCAGGCCTGTCGAGAGCGAAGAGAAGTCGGCGAAGACCGAAGAGGATCCCGCCACGCCGCCCGCGACGGCGGTCGCGGAGTTGAGCGGGGATTCGATCATCGCTCCGGGCGATCGTCGTCTGCTGCGGGCGCGGGCCTCGGGAACCAGTGACGCCCGCGCGACCGTCGAATCGCGTCGGTACGACGCGCCGGTGTCGCTCGATGGAACGCAGGGCGCCAAGGCGGTGCAGGTGTTGTATCTGGAAGGCGAGCGGATCGAGGCGGACAACCTGGCGGGCACGCTTGTGGTGCCGACGCCCGGACGGGCCCTGTCGATGGACCGACGCGCGACGCAGGAGGCGGGCGAGCCGGCCGGCTCTGACATGTTCGCGGGCGGCGCTCGCGGGACCGCGCTCTTTGAGTGGTCCGGTTCGATGACGTATGAACGTCCGACCGGAAAGCTCTCGATGCTCGGCGGGAGCAAAGCGACGCACCAGCGACCGGCCGAAGGAACCACGCTGTACCTTGAGAGCCAGTCGCTGACCGCGTCGATCGAGCAGGCCGAGAACGCCGAGGGGCGTCTCGTGAATGCCGAGGCGACGGGGTCGGTCTTCGCGTCGTCGAAGCCAGCGCCGGGATCGTCCGGCGGAAGCGAACGCCAGTTGTCCGCGGATCGGCTGTTCTACGACGCGTTGCTCGGCACGATGCGCGTGCTGGCCGCGCCCGGGGCCGAGGTGACCGTCTTTGATGCGGCGAACGCGACCCCCGTCCGGGCGGCCGAGATTCTGTGGGATCTGGGCAAGGATCGGGTCGAGGTGGTCCGGCCCAGCCCGATCGTCACGCCCCGTTGAAGTGAGCGTGCGGGGGCCGGATCAGCGGCGAGTCTCGGGGGCGTCGCCCTCTTCAACACGCGGGCGAGGGGCAGGGACTTCGATCTCCATCCAGACCGGGAAGTGGTCCGACGGAAACTCGGCGGCACCCGATGGCTTGTGCCTCCACACGCCCGCCTCACGAACTCGGATCAGCTTGCTCGGCAGCACATAGTCCACACGGAGCTTGAATCTCGCGGTGTCCGAAGGCGTCAACCCCGGGATCTCGACCGGCGACACAGGCACCAGCTCAGCGTTGACATGCCTGTTCCCCAGCAAGTACGTCTTGATTGGGTTCCTGACGGAGTTTCCCTTTTCCGGGTCGGCGTTCAGATCGCCCAGCACGACAAACGGCATCGGTTCGATTTCGACCCGACCATCCGCCCGTGTCGCCAATCCGCCCGCGACGCCACGATCATCCACCAAGGCCGGGCTGTTCTCGATGTAGTCGCGCCAGAAGCGGATCTCGTCGTGGTTTCGCACCTTGTTGCGCTGCTCGGGCCCATCGAACGCGGGTGGAGTGGGGTGGCTGCACAGGAAGTGAACCTTGGCGCCATTGGGCAGGATCACCGGCACATCCCAGTGGCTCTTGGACGAGAGCCGAAAGCCCTCGAACTCCTCGGCGGAATAGAACTCGGTCCCGTCGGCGTTTTTGGGGGTCATCGCTCCGTCGAGAAAGCTCCACGGGAACATCTGGAACGTGCGCACATCGGCGAGATCGATCGAAAGGCGATGGTCCACCAACAGGGCCATCCCGTACTGGCCCGGGAAGGTCCCGAATCCCCAGCAGTCCCCGCCGTACGCCCGGCCGGCGGCCTGCTCGGCGGGGGGCAGCGGCGCGGGCGAGCCGTCGGGCAGGCTGGGGCGGGGTGTCGGATAGGTCGAGGTCACCACGCCGTCGTTGTCGAGGTCATACCCCGAGAAGAGCCCGGTGTTGACCGGGGCCATGAACGCGTTCATGCGGATCGGAGCGACATCGGACGCCTGCGCAACCGCGAGATAGAGGTCGGCGAACCGCTGCCCGTTGCTGCCCGCGGGCTTGCCCGCGTCCGCGGGTGTTGCTCCTTGCGGCGTCGCGGGTTTGGGTGTCTCGGGATCGAACGCGATCTCGTTGAGAAGGATGACGTTCGGTCGAAGCCTTTGGATCACCTCGGCGAGCTTGCGCAGCCTTGGGTTGGTGCCGTCCGCCAGATCCGACGATCGCACGTCTTCGAGATTGAACGTGGCGACGCGAAGAACGACGGGGGCGGGAGCCGGCCGGTCTCCTGTGGGCGTCTGCGCGACGGAAAGGGCAAGCATCAGCGGAAGTGAGGCGAGCATGCGGCCGAAACAGTAGCCCGGGCCCACGGGACAATGTCCAGTCGCTCGCCCACTCACTCGACTCAAGTCAGGCGATGCTCCTGTTTCGTGACGACCCCATGCCGGGCTCGTCCGCCGCCTCCTGATCCAACTCGGTCGGCGGTTGGCCTGCCCGGCAGGGCTACGATCGCTCCATGAGCATCCGGCGGATTCTGGTCACGGGCGGGGCGGGGTTTTTGGGGTCGCACCTGTGCGAGCGGCTCGTGCAGGCGGGGCACGACGTCGTGTGCGTCGACAACCTCTACACCAGCCAGAAATCGAACATCGCCCATCTCCTCGGCAAGCCCAACTTCGAATTCATCCGCCATGACGTGACGCACCCCCTCTATCTCGAGGTCGATGAGATCTACAACCTCGCCTGTCCCGCCGCGCCCGGGCATTACCAGTACAACCCCATCAAGACCATGAAGACCAGTGTCCTCGGGGCGATCCACGTCCTGGGGCTCGCCAAGCGATGCAAGGCCAAGGTTCTCCAGGCGTCGACCAGCGAGGTGTACGGCGATCCGACAGAGCACCCGCAGAAAGAAACCTATCGCGGGAATGTCAACCCGATCGGGCCCCGCGCGTGTTATGACGAGGGCAAGCGGGCCGCCGAGACGCTCTTCTTTGACTACCACCGCGCGAACAAGGTGAACATCCGCGTGGTGCGGATCTTCAACACCTACGGCCCTCGCATGCACCCCTTCGACGGGCGCGTTGTCAGCAACTTCATCCGACAGGCTGTCCGGGGCGAGTCGATTTCGATGTTCGGCGATGGGAGCCAGACGCGGTCGTTCTGCTACGTCGACGACCTTGTCGAGGCGATGATCCGCATGATGAACGGGCCCGACTCGTTCGTTGGCCCGGTCAACATCGGCAACCCCACCGAGTTCACGATCATGGACCTTGCGAAGATGGTCCGGGAGCTGACCGGCACCGATCGACCGATCCTCCACAAGCCCATGCCCGAGGATGACCCCAAGCAGCGTCAGCCCGACATCACCCTCGCCCGCACCCACCTGGGCTGGGAGCCGAAGGTGGCCCTGCGTGAGGGGCTCGAGCGCACGATCGCGTACTTCCGCGGAGTTCGGTGGGAAGACTTCCGGGCACCGACGCCCAATTACTGAGCGAACGGCCGTGTAAAGCGTTTCTGTTGCTGAGGTTGCGAGCAACGGCGGGGCGGGGATATGCTCGCGTGCCGGGCTCTGTCATTGTTTGGTCGGGCCGGCAGCAGACGAAAGGGTCATCGCGTGGGCAGTTCGAAGTCGGGCGGTGGGCCGGGAAAGTCGCGGGCCGTGCTGGTGGCGAACGGTGACCTCCGCCGCAGCGCTAATGAAGCGTGCTGGCCCGCGCAGAAAGCGCTCGAGAAGCAGATCGCCGCGGCGATGCGTGAGATCGGCTGGACGGTCCGCCGGGGTCATCCCGAGCGCGGGCCGATGGGCGAGAAGCACGGGTTCATCGCGAGCCAGGCCCACGGGCGAGAGGTGTTCGCCGCGATCGACCCGCGCGAGCCTCTCATCGTTGCCGAGGCCGTCTGGCAATACAGCCATCACGTGCTGCCCGGGTTGATGCGGCACAAGGGGCCGATCCTGCTTGCTGCGAACTGGAGCGGGCAGTGGCCCGGGCTGGTCGGCGTGCTGAACTTGCGTGGAAGCCTGACGAAGGCGGGCGTGCCCTACGCGATGCTCTGGACGGAGGATTTTTCGTCCGCGGCGACACGCAAGCAGCTCAGGTCGTGGGCCTCGACCGGCAGGATCGAGCACGACACGTCTCATGCGTGCAAAGTCGGATGGGATGACCTGCCCAAGTGGGCGAGAAAGACCGGAGAATCTCTTGCGGCCGAACTGCGACAGCGTCCCGCGATCCTGGGCGTCTTTGACGAAGGCTGCATGGGGATGTACAACGCGATCATCCCCGACGAGCCGCTGCACGCGGTGGGGGTGTTCAAGGAGCGACTGAGCCAGAGCGCTTTGTACTACGCGATGACCCGCGTGGAAGATGCGGACGCCAAGGCAGCCCTGGCCTGGCTGCGTGCCAAGGGCATGACGTTCCGCACAGGACGCGACGAAGAGACCGACCTGACCGAGCGTCAGATCCTCCAGCAGCTCCGGATGTACATCGCGGCGGTGCGACTCGCCGACGAGTTCGGGTGTGATGCGATCGGCATTCAGTATCAGCAGGGGCTCAAGGACCTGGCTCCGGCGAGCGATCTAGCCGAGGGGCTCCTGAATTGTTCCGATCGTCCGCCCGTTCGGGCCGTCGAAGGCCCGCGCAAGGGCAAGGTGCTTTTCGCGGGTCGGCCTGTCACGCACTTCAACGAGGTCGACGAGTGTGCCGGTCTCGACGGGCTAATGACCCAACGCGTCTGTGATCGTCTCGGGCTCCCCGGCGACAACACACTTCACGACCTGCGATGGGGCGATCGGGACGCCAGCGGCACCGTCAAGGACTATGTCTGGGTCTTCGAGATTTCCGGGGCGGCCCCCCCTTCGCATTTCGTCGGGGGCTATCGCGGGACCAGCAGCGAACGCCAGCCGCCCATGTACTTCCGCCTCGGCGGTGGGACGGTCAAGGGAGTCAGTCGCCCGGGGGAAGTGGTCTGGTCGCGGATCTTTGTCGACCAGGACCGCCACGGGGCATGCCGACTCAACATGGATCTGGGGCGCTGCAAGGCCGCCGAACTGCCGGCTGTCGAGACTCGCCGTCGGCTTGAATCAACGACCCCGCAGTGGCCGATTATGCACGCGGTGACGTACGGCGTGTCGCGCGACCAGATGATGGCAAGGCACCAGAGCAACCACATCCAAGTGGTGTACGGCGAGGACGCGTGCTCGGCGGACCGCTTGCTTGCCGCGAAGGCGGCCTTGGCCTCGGCGATGGGGATGCGTGTGGCGATCTGCGGGAGCAACGCCCGCGGGGAGTCGCTGGCCGAGGCGATCGCAAAGGTCAAGGCATGACCGGGAGCCGCGTGTGAAAGTCAAGTCACCCAGCGACGTGCTCATCATGGCCGACGGGGATGTTCCGTCCCTTGTGGCGCTCGCCGCGGCGAGAGAGGCCTTTCTGTCGAGCAAGGAGCCGCCCACACGTGCCGCCGCCGCATGGGCTTGGTCGGCCCTCTCCGAAACGTCCGTTCCGCGACGCCGCGCGGTCGAGGCGCAGGCCAAAGCGTTGGGGCTGGTCTTTGTCGAGGGTGCGCTGGATGCACTGACGCGGGCGCACGCCTTTCCGGGCGAGCAGGAGTCCGCGGCGATCCTGGCTGCGGGCTTCGACGCCGCGAGGCAGGGACGCAGTCAGATCATCTGGCCCGCCGTGGCCGGCGGAGACGGCGGCGTGGAGCGAGTCGCCAGAGTCTCGGACAAGGCCACCCTGCTCACCCGGCTTCTCGGGCTCGACAGTCCGCAGCACGGCGTCGCCTCGATCCGCATCGAAGCCCCCATGGCCGACCTGTCCGATCGACAGGTCGCCGATCTCGCCGCGGAGCTGGGCGTGCCCGTTCAATTGTGCTGGTGGTGGACGCAGGGCAACACCGCGGCCGGCGCCAGTGTGGAGGCCAAGGCCCTGGCGGACGCCGCCAGGCGGCGCTGGGAGCCCCTTCTGCAGGGGGCGGGCTGGAAGCCCAAGGGTCGTGTAGTCTGATCAATGATCCCGCCGCACTCGGCGGGGAGTCCAGGAGTGTGCGCATGAAGGCTGTGTTCTGCATCTCGGCGGCGTTGGCGTTGGCGATGACGGGCGGTTGTGCGGCGGGGGATGGCCGAATCCGCGCGCTCGTGGTCACCGGGCACAACAACCACAATTGGCAGTACACCAGCCGGATGCACGCGGACACGCTCGAGGCCACGGGACGCTTCAAGGTCGATATCACGGACGCGCCGGGCTCGGTGCTCGGCGACCCGGCGAAGGTCACCACGTATCAGGTTGTGATCTTGGACTACAACGATCTGGGCGCTCCGCGACGCTGGGGGCAGCCTGCGGAAACCGTTTTCATCGAAGCTGTGCGCAACGGGCTTGGTGTTGTGTCGGTTCACGCGGCGAACAACTCCTTCAGCGGGTGGAAGGAATACGAGCAGATGGTGGGGCTGTTGTGGCGGGAGGGCACGGGACACGGGCGATTCCACGAGTTTGAGGTGCGCACGGTCGACGCTTCGCATCCGGTCTTTGCGGGCCTGCCCGCGGCGAGCCGCACCACCGACGAGCTCTACCACAAGCTGGTGAACAGCCAGAACGTGCCGTACAGGCTGCTGGCTTCGGCGATGTCGAGCACGGAGAGCGGCGGAACGGGCAAGGACGAGCCGATGGCCTTCACGCTCGACTTCGGCAAAGGACGCGTCTTCCACACCCCGCTGGGGCACGTCTGGACCGGAGATGAGGGGAGCAAGATCTCGGTGACGACGCCGATCTTCCGCGCCCTGCTCACGCGCGGAGCGGAATGGGCAGCCACGGGCAGCGTCTCGCTCCCCGCCGAGTGGAGCGACGTGCGCACGCACAACACGCTCACGAGCGAGGAGGAAGCCGCGGGCTGGCAGTTGCTGTTCGACGGCAAGAAGCCCCCGTCGTTCCGCGGCTGGAAGAAGGACTCGCTCCCGTCACGCTGGAAGTTCGACGACGGGACCCTCCGCCTCACCAAGGGCGAGGGCGAAGGCGGCGACATCTGCACGCTCGAGGAGTACGCCGATTTCGAGTTTGCTCTGGACTGGAAGGTCGCGCCGGGCGGGAACAGCGGCGTGATGTACCGCGCCACCGAGGACAAGAACTATCCCTGGGAGACCGGCCCGGAGATGCAGATTCTTGACAACGCGAGGCACCCCGACGGGAAGAAGCCCAAGACGAGCGCCGGTTCTCTCTACGACCTGAAGGAATGCGGCGTCGATGTCGCCAGGCCCGCCGGCGAGTGGAACAGCGCCCGCGTCGTCGTGCGAGGGACGCGGATCGAGCACTATCTCAACGGGTTCAAGGTCCTCGAGATCGACACCGCGTCCGACGAGTACAAGAAGCGGCACGCCGAGAGCAAGTGGCCCGGCATGCCCGACTACAACACCCGCTCGAAGGGGCGCATCGCGCTGCAGGACCACGGCGACGAGGTCGCGTTCCGCAACATCAAGGTTCGCCGCATCGAACGCTGATCGGCATCAGGACGGGAAATCGCTGGCGAGGAATCGGCCGTCTCGGCTGAAGACCTCGCCGTCCGCCTCGATCGTGCCGCCGGGCGAGAGCGCGCCCGGTCGCATGTCGCAGACCATGTCCCAGTGGAGCGCCGACTGGTTGGTGTTGCCGCTCTCGGGGTATCCCGCGCCGACCGCCGCGTGGAAGGTCCCGCCGATCTTCTCGTCGAAAAGGGTGTTCTTGCTGAACTGCGTGATCGAGTAGTTGGTTCCGATGGCGATCTCGCCGAGGTTCCGAGCCCCCTCGTCCTGATCGAGCATCGAGAACAGGAAATCCTCGCCCTTGCGTGCCGAGGCGTCGACGACGCGTCCTGCCTTGAACCGCAGGCGAACCCCCTCGACCTCCCGTCCCTGGTAGACCGCCGGGAAGGTGTAGTTGACGTGCCCGTCGACGCCGAGGCCCGCGGGTGGAAGCGTTGGGCCCGCGAAGACTTCGCCATCGGGGAAGTTCTCCTTGCCCGCGCAGTTGATCCACGTGGCCGCGCTGACGTCCACGGTGAGGTCGGTGCCGTCGTGCCCTGCGAATGCCGGGGAGAGGAAGCGGAGGGACTTTCGGGCCTGCAGGTAATCGCGGAGTCGCTGCTGCTTCTCGTGAACCTTGGCCCACGCCGCCGCCGGATCGGGCAGGTGCAAGAGGCCGGCCGCATACACGAAGTCGGCGTACTGGGCGAGGGACATCTCGGCATCCTGGGCGCTCGCGTGCGTGGGGAACTGGGTCCCGCACCATCTGAGCTTCCCTTCCGCCGCACGCTGCATGAACCTGGAGAGGAACGGCCGCCTGGCCTGCTGCAGCAAGGCCAGCTTTGACGGTGCGTAGCGGGACAACGCCTTGGTGTTCGCCTCGGCCATGATCGAGAAGTGAACATCGACACTTTCGATGTAGTGCAGGTGCACCGGGTGAACTCGGGCGAGCTGCTCGTCGCTTGCGTTGTTCAGCAGCGACTCCGCGAAGTATGTCGTCCGCGGCACCCAGAACGGGTCGCCGCCCTCGCGGATCACCGCTTCGCCGATCGCATCGACGAGCGGCAAGGCCTCGGGCTGGGCCATGATCCCCACGACGTCCCCCTTGCGGACCGACGCGGAGTACTTCACAAGCACCTGGGCAAGCTTCTCGATCCGTGGGTCGCGCATCGTCTTCTCCGGAGGGAAGGGGTTCTCGGGGGGGCTATTCTGACGATCCGCCCGCCGCCGTGCAAGCCGATATCCTTGACTTCGGCGGCGGCCGCACCGGCACCAGCCGCCACGGGAGATCGGCGATGAAGGCATTCGAGCGGGCAATCATCTACACGGGACTGGCGGCGGCGATCGCGATGGCCGCGGGGTGGCCGGGCGTCGGAGATCGCGCCCGGGCCGCGGAGTTCGGGTGGCCCGCCTCCTCCGCCGCGGACATGAAGGTGGCCAGCTTCGATGTGTTGATCGTGCTGGAGAGGATGTTCCTCTCGGACAAGTACCGCGCGGAGCGCGACGCCGAGGCCGCCAAGCTCCAGCCCATGCGCGACCAGTTGCTGGGCATGCAGACCAGACTCCAGCAGCTCGACCAGAACTCGGAGGAATTCAAGGCCCAGATTCCCACGTTCGAGAAGATTCGTGGCGACCTGCAGCAGGCGGAACAGCGAGTCGTCGCGTTCCAGGCGTCGCAGGTCTCGCGGGCGTACGTTGAGGTCGCTGCGGCGGCGAAGAAGGCTGCGGGCGAGCTTGGCTACACCCACGTAGTCGCGAGCCGGCCCGTCGGCGCCGAGTTCCGCGGGCAGAACGTCGAAAGCGTGGTGCAGGAAGTTCTTCAGCGCGTGTTGATCGTCGGCCCCGAAGGTCAGGACATCACCGAGAGCGTGCTCAAGGAGCTGAAGATCGAAGCGCCAACGCCCGCGATCGCGGTGCCGGTCGAAGAAGGCCCCAAGACCGCAACGCCCAAGTGATCAGCGGGCCCTTCGCCCACAGCACACACTCCCTGGAAACACAGAGGCGACCCGGACCCAGCGTCCGAGTCTCCTCTTGCGTTTGTGAGCGGTCAGCGTTCAGCGCGTTGGTTCGCCTGTGCGAGCTTCGAGCACCACGGTCAGTGTCATTTCCTTCCCATCGCGCGTGATCGTGACTTCGACCTTGTCGCCGGGTTTCTGAGCGCGGAGCAGCGGGGTCCAGTCCTCGACCGCCTTGATCGCCTTGCCGTTCCACTTCACCATGCGGTCGTTGTCCTTGAGACCCGCCTTCGACGCCGGCGTGTTCGGGAAGACCTGCCCGATGAGCACGCCGGGGACATCGTCGGCGTAATCGGCGGGCATCACACCGAACCGCACGCCGCCGCCGGGCCCAGCCGGAGCGGGGTTGTCGGCCGCGGGCGCTGGGCGGGACGCCGCGGGCTCCGCCGGCTTGGGCGCTTCTTCCGCCGGAGGTTGCCCCGCCTT
>ERZ761603.770-NODE-770-length-25686-cov-42.868167_pt1 | contig 25686 bp, 17 predicted proteins | sample MGYA00511879_ERZ761603 | MGnify/ENA primary metagenome ERZ761603 (study PRJEB28899, sample SAMN02850040) | bioreactor sludge metagenome | biome: EBPR Sludge; feature: EBPR Bioreactor; material: flocular biomat | place: Australia: Thorneside Wastwater Treatment... | reverse complement strand
GCAGGGGCCACAGGGTCCGGCCGGCCCGACGGGCGCCACGGGACCCCAGGGGCCTCAGGGCCCGCAGGGTCCGGCGGGCACCTCGCCCTGGGGCCTGACGGGTTCGAACACCTGGTACACGCAGGGCAACGTCGGCGTGGGGACCGCCTCGCCCTTCTACCCCCTGCACATCGTCGATAACGGCGGCATCGGCGTGTACTCCAACAACGACACGGGCGGCAGCACCGCCTACTCCTACTACGCCAACGCGACGGGTGCCACGGGCACGGCGTACGGCATGTGGGTCGCCAACTCCAACCCGAGCGGACGCGGTATCTACGTCGACATGACCTCGACCACGGGGATCAACTATGCCCTGCGTGGCTTTGTCGACAGCCCCGACGGGTACGGCGTCTTCGCCGTCAAGAGCGCGAGCACCGGAACCAACCCGACGATCTACGCCACGAACGCTTCGACCGAGGGCAACGCCCACGCGGTTGAAGCCATCATGACCAACGCCGGCACCGGCGGCGGCGGCGCCTCCGCGGTCTTCGGCGATAACCGCGCCACCACGAACGGCTACGGCGTTCACGGCAAGCACGGCGGAGCCGGCTGGGGCGTCTACGGCGAATCGCCCTCGGGCCGAGGCGTCTATGGGCTGTCCGAGTCCGGGCAGGGCGTCCGCGGTCTCTCCACGAGCGGCGCGGGCATCTACGGCGTCTCCACCACCAACTACGGCGCCTACGGCGCCAGCACCGACAACTACGGCGTCTACGGATTCTCCACCAACGATATCGGTGTCCGCGGGCTTTCCATCAACTCCCACGGCGTGTGGGGCTCCTGCACGGGCACCGGTCGCGGCGTGTACGGATACTCCGCCTCCGGCATTGGCGGGTACTTCTCCGCCGGTTCCGCCGGCACCGCCCTCTATGTTGACGGCACGGCGTCGGTGGGCATCCTGCAGATCCGCGGCGGCGCGGACCTTGCTGAGAAGTTCGAGACCTCGGGCGATGTCGCCCCGGGCATGGTCGTCATGATCGATGAGAACAACCCGGGCGGAATGACCATCGCCAGCGGACGCTACAACAAGCGCGTCGCGGGCGTGATCTCTGGCGCCAACGAGCTCAACGCGGGCATGATCCTGGGTCATTTCGATCACGCCAAGGACGCTCAGCCGATCGCCCTGACGGGTCGCGTGTGGACGTTCGTGGACGCGACGGACGCCGCGGTCGAGCCGGGCGATCTGCTCACCACGTCCGACACGCCCGGGTACGCGATGCCGGTGATCGATCACGATCAGGCGCACGGCGCCACGATCGGCAAGGCCATGTCGCGCCTCGCCAAGGGCGAGAAGGGCATGGTCCTTGTGCTCATCAACCTCCAGTAAGTCGGTGCTCATGTACCACAGAAAGGAGCACCTCTCATGAAGACTCTTTCCGCTTGCATCGCCACGCTGCTGGCCTGCGCGGGGCTCGCCCAGGCCAAACCCGACGGGCAGCCTCCGATTCAGGACCTTCAGCCGGCGTTCATCCCGGTCCCTGTGCCGCCCGGCGCCACGCCGACACGGCAGACCGTCGAATTCACCGCGGCCCGCATCGATCTGGGCTTGCTGTCCAGGCTCGCACCCGGCGAGTGGTTTGCCCTCAACGTCACGCCGACTCGAACCCTCGCCGCGAAGGTCGAGAAGGTCGAACGGCGTCTGGATGGGTGCTATTCGATCATCGGCAGCGTCGAAGGCGACGAGGGCTCGATCCTCGTGCTCGCCGTCGAATACGACGCGGTCGCCGCGATGATCCAGTCCCCCACCACGCGTGAGACGTACCGCCTCAAGTACGTCGCGGACGGCGTGCACCTGGTGTGCGCGATCGATCCTTCGCAGTTCAAGCCCTGCGGCGGGAGCGACCAGGCCCCGCCTCCCAACGCGATCGATGACTTCGTGCCCGATCCGGACGACGGGATGCTCATCCCGCCGGACCCGAACGGCGAGGGCGGAACTCGCGGCGCGTGCAACGCCCCGCAGACCGTGTTCGACGGGATGATCGCCTACACCGACGACGCCCGGGCGGCGGCGGGCGGCGCGAACGCGATCAACGCCGAGTGCCAGGCCGCGGTTGACGTGACCAACCTTGCTTACACGCGCTCGGGCGTGGCGGCTCGCTACCGCCTCGTGTGGCGCGGCGAGGTGGCTTACGCCGAGTCGGGCAACTCATCGACGGACCTTGGTCGTCTGCAGGACACCAACGACGGGTTCATCGACGGGCTCCACACCACTCGCGACTCCTTCAACGCCGACTTCCTGACGCTCTGGGTCGACTCGCTCGACGCCTGCGGCAGGGCCTACTGCACCTCCGACCGCGGGTCGGCCATGTCCGTCGTGCAATGGGAGTGCGCCGCGGGCAACTTCAGCCACCCCCACGAAGTCGGGCACAACCAGGGTTGTGATCACAACCCCGAGGACGGCGGCGGCTGCTCGGATTACTCCTATGGATACGGCCACCGGTTCTTTGTCTCGGGGACCGGCTACCGCACGATCATGTCGTACAACAACGACGCCAACCAGTACACCCGCATCGGCTACTTCTCGAACCCGAACGTCAACTTCAACGGCGTGGCGACCGGCACCGCCTCTCGCGACAACGCCCGCGTGATCAACAACACCCGAGGCACGTGCGAGAACTTCGAGCTCACGCGCATGGATGTCTGGGTGCAGATCGGGTGGGCGGGTGTGCAGATCGGGACCTACGCCCTGCCGTACAACGCCGTCAGCACCGCGATCGGTCAGATTCAGGTGCCCGGCCCGGGCGCCAGCGAGGACCCGAACCTCTACATCAAGTCGGGCACGAGCACCTACACAGGAACGATCACCAAACGGATGACCATCCGCGCCTGCGGCGGGATCGTCAACATCGGCGGGAACCCCTGAGCCCTTCCATTCGCATCTTGTGCCGCGGGAATGCCCCCGGTACACTCCCTCCCTGGAGGAACTGTTTATGAGAATCAGCCACACACTGGCCTTCCTCGGTGCCGCCGCCATCGCCTCGATGGCCGCCGCACAGCCTTTCGAGATCCCGTGGTACACCATCGACGGCGGCGGTGGGACCTCCGCCGGCGGCACGTTCTCGGTCTCTGGCACCATCGGCCAGCCCGACGCGGGCTCGGCCCTTTCCGGCGGCACGTTTACCATTTCTGGTGGTTTCTGGGTTGGCGGCGCTGTGCCGCCCGCCTGCCCCGCCGACTTCAACGGCGACGGCTTCCTCGACTTCTTTGACTTCATCGATTTCAGCGACTGTTTCGAGGGGGTTGTCTGCCCGCCCGGGAAGACGGCCGACTTCGACGGCGATGGGTTCGTCGACTTCTTTGACTACTCGGCGTTCATCGACGCCTTCGAAACGGGCTGCTGAGCGAGGACCCGAACACAAAACGAACAGGCCGCGCCCAACGGTGCGGCCTGTTTCTTTCTGCGGGGCATTGGGCGCGGACGCAACTTCCGCCGACGTATCGACGAACAACCATCCGCCCCGCTTCGCCCCACCCCCACGTACAGGAGTTTTCGAATGCGTTGTCTCGCCGCCCTTGCGTTTCTGGCCGGTGCCGCCTTGTCGACCGAAGCGTTTGCGCAGGCGACGTCGCAGCAGTTGGCGTCGGGGTTGTCGCTACCGAACACCGTGGTGTCGCCGAGGGGCGATTTCTCTCGGATCTTCATCATCGAGCAGCGATCGAGCACGACTGGGCGGATCCGGATCTTCCGCAACGGGGCCGTGCTGCCGACGCCGTTCCTGTCGGTGTCGCCGGTGACGACGGGTTCGGAGCAGGGGCTGCTGGGTCTGGCGTTCCACCCGAACTACGCGACGAACGGGAAGTTCTACGTGAACTTCACGAACGCATCGGGGTCGACGATCGTGCGCGAGTACACGCGGAGCGCGACCAACCCGGACGAAGCCGACCCCACGAGCGCCCGGGACATTCTCACGATCATTCAGCCGCAGGAGAACCACAACGGCGGATGGATGGACTTCGGCCCGGACGGGTTTCTGTACATCGCGACGGGCGACGGTGGCGGCGCGAACGACACGGGCACGGGGCACACCTCGGGCACGGGCAACGCGCAGGACATCACGAGCAACCTGCTCGGCAAGATCCTCCGCATTGACGTCGATCGGGACGACTTCCCTGCGGACGCGAGCCGCAACTACGGCATTCCTTCGACGAACCCGTACGTGGGCGTGACGGGCGACGACGAGATTTTCGCGTTCGGGCTGCGGAATCCGTGGCGGAACAGCTTTGATCGCGCGACGGGCGACATCTGGATCGCCGATGTGGGCCAGGACGCTGAAGAAGAAGTGAACGCAATTCCCGCGGGCACGCTCCGCGGGCGCAACTTTGGGTGGCGCTGCATGGAGGGCTTCCGCTGCACAGGGCTGACCGGCTGCACGTGCAATGCGGGCGCGTTGACCATGCCCGTGCACACCTACCTCCACGCCGGGAGCAGCCGATGCAGCGTGACCGGCGGGTTCGTGTATCGCGGGTGCGCGATCCCGGCGCTGCAGGGGTTCTACATCTTCAGCGACTACTGCACGGGCGAGATCTTCGCCCGCAACCCGCAGAACGGCGCCGTATCGACCTTGTTCACGATCGGTTTCGGTGTGACCTCGTTCGGCGAGGATTCGTACGGCGAACTCTACTTCGTGCGCCAGAACGGGAGGTTCTACAAGATCGTTCCTTCCGGTACCCCGACGTTCCTCGACTGCAACACCAACGGGCGGCCCGACTGCTGGGACATCGCCGACGGCACGAGCAGCGACAACAACCAGAACGGTGTGCCGGATTCGTGCGACCCACCCTGCCCGGCCGATTTCAACGGCGACGGGTTCGCCGACTTCTTCGACTTCGACGCGTACGTGGACTGCTTCGAGAACGCGGTCTGCCCGCCCGGCAAGTCGGCGGACTTTGACGGTGACGGCTTCGTCGACTTCTTTGATTTCGACGGGTTTGTCGCGGCGTTCGAGGCCGGTTGCTAAAGGCCCGAGAACAGATCAAGAAGCCTGAAAGATGCGGAATTCCGCGCGTCGCCTCTTCTGGTCATGGGGCGTATGCCTTATACTGCGGGCGAGGAGAGAGGGCGGAGTTCGCCCGCGCGTGGAGCGCGCTGTGAGAGAGACAAGACACGCTCCATGATGCCAGGTTCACGTATGCCGCGGATGGTCCGCGGATGCGTGGCTGTGTAACCGGGCAAAGCCCGGCGGGTATCGCACGCGCTCTCCCTGAGGAGAGACGGACATGGTTCGCATTGGCATGGTTCTTGGAATGGTGGCGGTGGCGGGCGCGGCCCAGGCTGGCGTGATCTGCGCGACGTTCAACGGGGTCGGCCCGGGCAGCAACGGCCAGTACAGCTTCAACGGCGGCGCGGACTGGAACAACACGGGCGCGGCCGGTCACTTCAACTGGACGCGCACGGGCGGCGACTACGCCGGCGCCCAGGGCAACTTCATGAGCTTCTGCACGGAACTGACCGAGCAGATCGCCAACGGCAGCAACTATTGCTACACGGTGACGGCGCTCGAGTCCGCTCCGAGCTCCGGCGGCGGGATGGGCTCGGCCAAGGCCGACCTGATCCGCGAACTCTTCGGCCGCTACTACACCCCGGCGTTCGGCGCGGTGCTTCCGGCGACGCAGGCGACGGCGCTGCAGCTTGCGATCTGGGAGATCGTGTACGAGGACGACAGCTTCTCGCTCGGGCTCGGCTCGGGCCTGGTCCGCCTGACGAACGACAACGGCGCCGCGGTGACGCTCGCCAACACGTACCTCGCGTCGCTCGACGGCACGGGCCCGCTCAACACCACCATCGTGGTGATGTCGGGCGCTGGTATCCAGGATCAGATCATCCCCGCCCCGGGCTCGTTCGCCCTGCTCGGGCTGGGCGGGCTGGTGGCGACCCGCCGCCGCCGCTGAGTCTGTCTTTGGACAATCACTCCGGACACCACACCCGTTCGCGCGGGTGTGGTGTCATTGTGTTCCTTCGTGCGTGATCTCGCGTCGGCGGATCGCCTTTGCGGGATTGCCGACATAGATCGTGTCGGGGTCCATGTTCTTAAAGACGCTCGAGCGTGCGCCGAGGACCGACCGATCCCCCACCACCACGCCCGGGCCCACATAGGCGTCGGTGGCGATCCAGCAGTCGGCCCCGATCGTGATGGGCGGGCGCTGGAGCGTGAACCGTCGCGATGTATGGTCGTGCGTGCCCGCGCAGAGGTGTGCGTACTGGCTGATGACGGTGCGGGGGCCGATGGTGATGGGTCCAAGGGCGTAGAGAATCGCGAAGTCGCCCACGACGACGTCATCGCCGATGTAGAGATTCCAGGGGATATCGACGCGGGCTGTCGGGCGGACCTTGACCCCTTTGCCGAGGGTGGCCCCGAAGAACCGGAGGATCGTCGCACGCACGCCGTACCAGTTGTGGAACGTCATGCGGAAGAGGGGGCGGCCGGCGACCATCCAGACGGCACGCACCATGTTCTGGCGCAGACTCCACGTGGTGCGCCCGGGGGTCGTGGCGACCAACGGCTCCTGAGCGGGGGGCTCGATCGCATCGGCGGATCCCGCGGTTGGCGGCGGCGGGGAGACGTGCACCGTGCTCACCGGCGGATCGGGCTCTCGTTCGTGTACGGGCGCTTCGACCTTTGGAAGCGACTGACCCGCGAGCCTCGGCGTGGGCGGGGCCGGGGGCGCGGCGACCTGGCGAACCATGGCGGCGGCCGCACCCTCCATGCGGAGCGAGCGCAGCTTGATCTGGATCATCCGCTCGTAGACGGCAAGCAGATCAGCAAAGAGCAGACCGGCCCGGCCGTCGAGCAGGCCTCCCTGCAGGATCAGCGTGTACAGCCAGCGCAATTGGGGGCGCAGGGGTAGCCCCGAACCGATGCGCTTGAGGGCCCGCCGGCGTTCGACGTGGTCGGGCGAGAAGAGGCGGGCGAGCATCGATCGTCCGTCGCGCTGACCGGAGAGAATCTCCATCGCTTCGCGGGTGCTGTAGGCGTTGTGCCGGTAGAACCAGTCGTCGAGCCCCTTGCTGAAGCTGTGATGCACGTAAGGCCAGCGGAGTCGTCCGACGCGGGTGCCGGGCTGCTCGCGTTGGCCGTGCCCGTGATCGACGAACCGCATGCGATGCTTGTGGAAGAGCCTCATCTGGTAGGTGGGGTAGCTGCTCGCCCACTTGATCCAGCTTCCCATGAAGATCGTCTGGTTGGCGACGTAGTAGCCGGCCTCTTCGGGGTCGCGGCCCATCTCGTCGTCGATCTCGCGCACCAGTTCGGGCGTAAACCGCTCGTCGGCGTCGAGATGAAAGATCCAATCGTGCTTGCAGGGGATGTTCTCGATCGCCCAGTTGCGCTGCTTGCCGAAGCTCTCGAAGGGGTTGTAGTAGACCTTGGCGCCCATCGCGCGGGCGATCTCGACCGTGCGATCGCGCGATCCGGAGTCGAGCACGTGCACGTCATCGCTCCAGGCGCACGTCCGCAGGCACTCGGCGATGTTGATCTCTTCGTCCAAGGTCAGAATAACCACCGAGACCTTGGGCTTGGGTCCATTCCAATCTTCACGAACGATGTCGAGCGGCTTGGCCATGCGCGCGGATCCAGCGACCCTCTATCGGCAGTTCCCCCCGTGACCTCCGCCCCGTTGACGACGACAACGGCGGTCTGGGCTGACGGCGGGCCGTATGCTAGCCGATACACCGTACAGCACCCCACGGAACCCCCCATGGCGACCGATCAGCATACGAACGACCGGCTTCGTGTCGTGATTCTCAATCAGTACTACGCCCCGGACGTCGCCTCGACGGGACAGTTGCTCCACGAGCTGGCGCACGAACTGGCGCGGCAGGATCTGGACGTCAAGGTCATCACCTGCCGCCCGAGCTATGGCCCGCCCGAGACGTGGAAGCCGTGCCCGCGGCACGAAGTTTCGGGGGGGGTCGAGGTCCGTCGGATGCTCTCGACCCGCTTCTCGAAGGACAACCTGATCGGCCGGCTGACGAACATCGCCACGTTCCTCGGGAACCTGTCGGTGCGGATGCTCTTCTCGCGTGGGCGGCGGAACGTGTTCCTGTACACGAGCAACCCGCCGTTCCTGGCGATCATCGGGGCGCTGGTGTCGCTGATCCGCCATCACAAGTATGTCGTGCTGCTGCACGATGCCTACCCGGACGTGGCGGTGTGGGTCGGGAAGATCAAGAGCGGCTCGCTGATCGAGCGAGTCTGGCATCGGGTCAATCGGTTCTTCTATCGTCGCGCCGAGCAGACCATCGTGCTCTGCGAGGCCGCCAAGCGGCTGGTGTGCGATCACTACGGCGTGGACCCGTCGCGGGTGCACGTGGTGCACAACTGGGCCAACGCAGACCTTCTGAAGCCAAAGCCCAAGCACGAGTCAACCTTCGCGCAGGAGCACGGGCTGGTGGAGCCCTTCACGGTGCTCTACTCGGGGAACATCGGGCTGTACTACGACTTTGACACGGCGCTCGGGGCGGCGGAGATTCTGAAGAACGAGAATTTCAGGCTGGTGATCATCGGAGGGGGTGGGCGGAAGCAATGGGTGGCCGACGAGATCAAGCGTCGCAGCCTGACGAATACGCTGCTGCTGCCGTATCAGCCGTACGAGAAGCTGCCCGAGTCGCTGACCGCGTGCGACGCGTCTCTTGTGACGATCGCGAAGGGGATCGAGGGAATCAGTTTCCCGAGCAAGCTGTATTCGACGCTATCGGTCGGGCGTGCGGTGTTGGCGCTGGCGGAGCCTGAGAGCGAGATGCGGCGGATGATCGAGGACAATGACGCCGGACGGTTCTCGGCGGTCGGCGACCCCGAGGCGCTGGCACAGGTGATCCGGGAGATGATGGCCGACCCGGCGCGCTGCGAAAGGCAGGGGCGGAACGCCCGGGCATTCTTCGAGCGCGAGTTCACGATCGCGGCGGCGGGGGCGAAGTACGCGCGGGTGCTGCGCGATGCGTACCCGGGCGAGGGGCAGTCGGCAGAGAGCCGTGGCGCGGTCGCCGAGCCGCAGGCCGACGCCGCCTAATCCCCACCACCACCGCCGCGACGGCCCGACCAGCGGTTTTCAGCGGTTTTTTCGACGGCCACGCCCCCGACGACGCGGACCATCCCCGGGCCAACCAATTCGGTGAGGCGATCGATCAACGGGATATCGAGGGGCTGTCGGAGCGCCGGCGGCAAGGCGAGCAGGGCGACGTGCTGGGCGGTCGCGATGGCCAGTTCGATGGGGAACCACGTGGCCGGGTCGGCGCGCTCGGGAGCTTCGAGGGTGGACGCTGCGGCACCGGTCTTGACGCCGTTGGTGTGCGGGCGGGATGACTCGGACAGAGCCGCGGCGATGGCGGCGGGGTTCCTGACCGTGCTCGGCGCGGTCTGGGGCTGAAGTCGTGAGGCGAGCAGCTCGCCGAGCCGACCGATCGCGGCTTCGGACGAGCCGTTGAGCTTGGTTTCGTCGACGATGACCTGAAGCCGACCGGGCAGGAGCGGAACGCTATCGACGGGTGTGATCTTCTCGATGAGGATCTGGGGCTCGCCGCGCTTGTGGTCGACGCGACCGAGCACGAAGACCGCGCGATCGATCTCGCAGAGGTGACCGTACTTGGCGAACTGGTCGGTGAACATGAACCCCTCGGCGATGCCCGAGGCGTCCTCGATGGTGACGGCGGCCATCTTCTGCCCGGCGGACCGGCCCGACTTGGCGACCAGCACCCGCACCGCATTGATCGCGCCCGCGAGAACGATCCGCTGGTCCTGGGCGGCGGCCTTGACGCTCGCCGTGCTGCCCGTCGCGAACACCTGCACCCACCGCTTCCACTGATCGAGCGGATGGCTGCTGACATAAAAGCCAAGCACGTCCTTCTCGAATTTCAGCGCTTCGCCCTCGGGCCAGGGGATCGTTTTGGCGAGCCCCCCCGCAGCCCCGGCGGCCGGCTTGATCTCGACCACGGCCCCGCCGAAGAGAGCGCCCTGCCCGGACGCCTTGTCCGCGGCGGCCTTCTGGCCGGCGCTGACAGCCTGATCGATCGAAGCGATCATCGCCGCCCGGTTTGTCTTGCCGTGCAGGCTGTCCATCGCACCGCACTTGATCAGTGCCTCGATCGTGGCTTTGTTGATGACCCCCTGCCCGTGCGACATCACGCGCTCGCAGAAATCAAAGAGCGAGAGGTAAGGCCTACGCCCGGAGGGCTGCTCGCGATCCTTGATGATCGCCTCGATCGCCTTGTCGCCCGCCCCTTTGATCGCCCGCAGGCCGAACCGCACGTGACCATGATGGGCAAGCCTGGGCTCGTCGGGCTCGAAGACCACGCTGAACTCGGCGTCGGAGAGATTGACATCGGGCGCCCGCACTTCGACGCCGGTCCGCAGCGGCTTGCGCGTTGCGGGGTCGATGAACAGGCACTTGCGGGCGTCTTCGAGGTAAGGGATCCACTCGCTGACCTTGTTCGCCTGCGACTCGTACGTCAGGAACGCCGACATGTACTGGTTCGGGAAGTAGGTCTTCAGGTAGGCCGTCTGATACGCGACGATCGCGTAGCCCGTGGAGTGGCTCTTGTTGAAGCCGTACCCGGCGAACTTGAGGATGAGCTCGAAGAGGTCCTCGGCCTGCTGCTTGCTGAGGCCCTGCTTCTGCGACCCGTCGACAAACTTCGGGCGCTCCTTCTCGATCTTGTCGTGCTTCTTCTTGCTGATGTTCTTGATGAGGGTGTAGGCATCGCGCAGCTTGATTCCGCCCAGGCCGTGCACGATCTGCATGACCTGCTCCTGGTACACCATCACGCCGTACGTCTCGGCGGTGAATCGATCGACGATCTCGTGGACCTTGGGCACGTCCTGCCTGCCGTGCTTGCGGGCGTTGTAGTCGGGGATGAGGTCCATCGGGCCGGGGCGGAAGAGCGCGTTGGCGGCGATGAGATCTTCGAGCCGGTCGGGCTTCATCTCGCGAAGCAGCCTGCGCATCCCGTCGGATTCGAACTGGAAGACGCCCGTCGTGTCGCCCCGGCGGAAGAGCTCGAAGACATTCTGGTCGTCGTACGCGAGTCGGTCGAGGTCGAGCGGGTGCGGGCCGCCGTCGCCCGGGGTGCGTCCGACCGCGGCGTACATCCCCTTCTCGCCCAGGCCCTCCACGATGAGCCGCTTCGCCCGCTCGATGATCGAGAGCGTGCGCAGCCCGAGGAAGTCCATCTTAAGCAGGCCCATCTTCTCGCACGTGGGCCCGTCCCACTGGGTCACAATCTCGTTCTCGTCGCTCCCCGTCTGGCGATAAAGCGGCACGATCTCCGAGAGAGGTCTGGTCGCGACAATCACGCCCGCCGCGTGGACGCCCGCGTGGCGAACCTGCCCCTCGAGCGTCATCGCCTGTTCGATGAGCTCGCGGGCCCGCTCTGGCGAGATTTGCTGCTCGGGCGAAAGCCCCTGGTTGACGCGTTCGAGGCTGGCCCTGGTTCCTTCGAGCACGCCCTTGAGTTCGGGCTCCTGCTCGATGGCCTCTTCGAGCGTGATGTTGAGCGTCTCGGGGATGAGCTTGGCGATGCGGTCGGCGACGGGCAGCGAGACCTCGAGCACGCGTGCCACGTCGCGGATCGCCGCGCGGGCTTTCATGGTGCCGAAGGTGATGATCTGCGCGACGTGGCCGTACTTGCTCCGGACGTGGTTGATCACCTCGCCGCGCCCGTCCTGGCACAGGTCGATATCGATATCGGGATACTCGGAGCGGTCGGGGTCCGTGAAGCGTTCGAACAGCAGCCCGTACTTCACGGGGCAGGCGTTGGAGAGGCCCAGCACATAGCCCACCATCGTGCCGACGCCCGAACCACGGGCGTTGGCGGGGATTCCTCGCTGGCGTCCCCAGTTCACGAAGTCCCACACGATGAGGAAGTACGCGGAGATGTTCTTGTCCGCGAGAATCTTCAGTTCGCGTTCGAGCCTCGCCCGTCGCTCCGCGTGCTCGGGCGATCCGTCGCCGCCCGGGCCGTAACGCCAGATGTACCCCGCCTCGGCGAGCATCCGCAGGGCGGTGTCGCACTGCACTTTCGAGTCGGCGAGTTGCTCGGCGGTCGGTGTCGTGGGGAATGGCTCGACGTTGAACGCGGCGCAGTACGCCTTGTACCACGCCGTCAGATCGCCGCCGAACTTCGCGTCATCATGCCTGGGCAGCGCTTTCTTCGCGGGGATCGTGATCCGGACCATGGGGGCGTTGTTCCGACCCATGGGAAGCTCGACGTTGCAGCGTTCGGCGATTGCGACTGTGTTGTCGCACGCGACCCGGCCGATGTCGCCGTACGTCTCCTCGAAGAGCTCCCGCATCTCCCCCGGGCTCTTGACGTAGAGCTCGGTGGGGTACTTCATGCGGGCGTCGTCGAACTTGCTCTTGCCCGTCGAAATGCAGACAAGCGTGTCGTGCGCGTCGTGATCCTCTCGCCGAAGGAAGTGCGAGTCGTTGTCGCAGACCAGCGGCAGATTGAGCTCGCTCGCAAGGCGGATCAGGTGCTTATTGATCGAGTTCTGCTCGCGGATGTGGTGCTGAAGCTCGATGAAGAAGCGCCCGGGGAAGTTCGCCGCGTGCCACTCGGCGCTCTCCCGCGCGAGCTTCCAGAACTTCTCGTCGCCCGTCCGTTCAAAGTCGAGCAGGTGCTCGCCGATCTCGCTGCCCAGGTGCCCGTTGATCGCGATCAGGCCCGCGCCGTGCCGGGCGAGAAGCTCGCGGTCGACGCGGGGTTTGTAGTAGAACCCGGTGAGATACGCCTCGCTCGCGAGCACCAACAGATTCTGCCACCCCTCGTTGTTCTCGCAGAGCAGCACGAGGTGGTACCCGCCCTCGCCGCCGCCGCTGTACGTCCGATCGGTCCGGGGCTTGCCGGGTGGCGTCACATACGCCTCACACCCGAGGATCGGCTTGATCCCCTTCTCCTTGCACGCCTGGTACACCGCCACCGCGCCGAAAATGTTCCCGTGATCCGTCACGGCGACGGCGTTCATGCCCAGCTCGGCAACCCGCGCCACCAGGCGATCGACGCGATTGCCCCCGTCCAGCAGCGAGTACTCCGTGTGCAGGTGCAGGTGGACGAACTGCTTCTCCCGCGGGAGCGCGGCCGCCTCGCCTGCTGATGCCTTCGACTCGCCCATGCTCGCAGTCCTCTGGATCGCCGACCACTTTATCACCCCCGCCCATCGAACGGGCTTGCCTGTCAACTGCGCCGCTGGCCCGAGAACCCCCGCTTTGCGTCGGTCCCTGACGCCCGCACCGGCACACGCGCTCCCGTGGGCCCTTCCCGCCTCCCGAGCGAGGCGTCGGGGTCGCCCCGGGCCCGGGTGTGTGGCATGGTGAAGGTGTCTCGGTTGCCCGCAAAGACCCCGGGCATGAACACGCGACGGACGCCTGTCAAACCGAGCATCCAGGGAAGGAAGAGAAATGAAGACTTTCGCTGCTGTTGTTGTCGCCGCCGCTTGCACCGCCGCCGCTCACGCCGACTTCGTGGACGTTCGGTACACGGGCACCGCCAAGGGCATCAACGTCCGCGTGCAGGACCCCGTGGGAGCCCGCAACCTGTTCGCCGGCCAGCTCAAGCACGAGCTGAGCAACGGCACGGGCGTCGCGGCCACGCTCTCGGGCGAACACCGCACCTTCTGCTCGGACCTGTACCAGACCGTCACGAGCACGACCAAGACGTACGAGCTGGTGACGATCGACTACATGCCCGGCGCCGCCCCGATGGGCAACGTCAAGGCCGGGGCCCTGCAGGCCTTGTACAACTCCTTCGGCGTCGCCGCGACGGACGTCAACGCCGACACGAAGCTCGCCGGTGCGTTCCAGCTCGCGGTCTGGGAGATCGTGACCGACTTCAACGGCACGCTTGCCAGCCTCGGGATGTCCAGCGGCGGGTTCAAGGCGACCAAGACCGATGGCTCGGCCCTTGACGCCACCGTCTCCTCGCATCTGGCCGCCATGTTCTCCGCAGCGGCCAACGTGGCGACGACCGGCATCTCCCTGACGGGTCTTTCGAGCGGCAAGGCGCAGGACCAGATTCTGATGGGCTTCGCCGTGCCCGCCCCGGGGACCGCGGTGCTCGCGACCCTCGGGACGCTCATGATCGCCCGCCGCCGCCGCCAGGCCTAAGTCAGCACAACGCCAGACACGATCCTTGGCTCCACCCCTCGACACGCCCCGGGCCCCTCGCCCGGGGCGTGCTCGTTACAGAGACGAATCCGCCGAGAGGACCGCGTCCCACGCGGCGATCGCCCGCCCGGTCATCTCCCCCACCACCCCGCCCGCGATCATCTCTCGCTCGATCTGCACCACGGGAAGCACGCCCCACGACGAATTGGTGAGCATCACCTCGTCGGCGCGAAGCACGTCCTCGATCGTCACCATCCGCCGGCGAACCTCGATCCCCGACGCGGACGCCCAGTCCATCAGCCAGCGTCGCACTGTGCCCGGCAGCACCGGCGAGGGAAGCGCCCCGCCGGGCTTCATCCCCGCCGCCCGCGACGGATCGAACTCGCCGCCCGTGGCGACCTCTTCCTCTTCCCCTCGCGCGATCGGGGTCACCATCACACCGTCGCGGACGAGCACGGCGTTGCTCACGCACCCGCCCGCAAGGTGATTGCTCACCTGAAAGACCATCGCCTCACCCGCGCCCACCGCGGCAGCCCGCTGCAACTCGCGCAGCCGCGCCCAGTAGTTGAGCGTCTTGTGCCCGGCCGTCGGATCCAAAGGGTTCACGCGCAGATCGGCGATCGTCGCGCGTATGCCCCGCTCGAACATCTCCTCCGGGTATGCCGTCGCCGGCTGCACATGCACCACCAGCGTCGGCTCGTGCGCGCCCCCCCCACCACCACCCGGGGCGGAGATCCCGGGTCTGGCGAGCAGGTTCAGATCTCCCCCCGAGATCGTCAGGCGAACGCGGAACCGCTCGGTGTCGCGCGATGACTCGGCCTCCTTCGCCGCCGTGCGGACCACAGCCTCGCCCAGCGCGTCGGTATGCAGCGTCGAGACCAACCCCAGCGACAACGCCGACTGCTTGAGCCGCTCCAAGTGCTCCCACAGCATCACGACGCGAGGGCGGCCGCCCTTGGGCGACGCCACCGCCGTCATCGTCTCAAAGAGACCCACGCCATGCTGAAACCCAGCGTCGAACGCCGAGACCTTCGCCTCGCCCGCCGCCACGAACGCTCCGTTCAGGAAGACCGTCGCCATACGCGACAAGCCTAACGCCCTTAGGGCAATCGCGGCGGATCGTCGTCGGCCCCGGTGCCGCTGAAGAGCGCGTTGGTCGGCCCGTCGGCCCCACCCCCGAACGTCACAAAGCTCAGGTCGGGGTTCTGCCGATACCCCAGATCGCGCAGCGACTTCACGTCGGCGTGCCCGTCGCCGAACATCACCGCGACTCGCCCGCCGCCGAACCCGCGCCCGCCGTGCCGATCGTGCACCCCGTTGCGCTTGGGGCTGCTGGCGATATCCCCCCCGGGGATCAGCCTGGGCGGATCGATCGAGAACCCTTCGTTCCCCAAGGCCGTTTCCGTGCGGCCGTCGTTCTCGTACAGGGTTCGGTCGGCCATCGCAAACGCCGCCGCCGTCCCCATGCTGTCGCCCGCGACCACCGTTCCCGAAGGCACCGTCACCTTGCTCATCCGCACGGGCCAGTTGTGGTACTTCCCGTTGGTCATGCGGCTGTTGCCGAGAAACTGGTAGTTGTACCCGTACGAGGAATTCCGCTCGTCGGTCCACTCGGGCGTTTCCGGACAGACATAGATCTTGCTGTCGTAATCCTGCCGCCCGTTATCCGTCCGTGGGTCCTCAAAGGCGTACAGCCCGACATACCCCCCGATCCGCGCGATCCAGGTCGGCCTGAACTTGATCCCGTTGCCCACCTCGTGCCAGTTCGCCGGATTGCCCACGCCCCCGCCCAGATCCGGCGCGCGATGGGCCACCAGCACGTCCCGATTCGCGTCGGCGTACATCTGCCACCCCGCGGCGAGGTTCCGCAGATTCGACTGGCAGACCAGCGCCCGCGCATTCCGCCGCGCCGACCCGAGCGCCGGCAGCAACAGCCCCACCAGCACCGCGATGATCGCGATCACGACCAATAACTCGATCAACGTGAACCCGCGTTTCGACATACCGAAACCTCTTGGCACCTCGCCGAGACGTGGCCCTCACTGTACGGCGACGGCCCCCTTTGGTTTCGGTCAATCCCGGGTCATCCATCATCACTTCCTGAACACGTACCCCCCACCCGCGAAGTCGACCTCGATGCGGTCGCCCTCGCCGAACTCCCCACGCAGCACGCGGCTCGCCAGCGGGTTCTCCACGCGGTCCTGGATCGTCCGCTTCAGAGGCCTTGCCCCGAACGCCGGGTCGTACCCCTCGCTCGCCAGCTCCGCCTTAGCCGCGTCCGTCACCGCGAGCGTCATGCCCCGCTCCGCCAGACGCTTCACCACGCGACCGAGCTGGATCTCGGCGATTCGGCCCATGTCGGCCTTGCGCAACTGGTGGAAGACGATCGTTTCGTCGATGCGGTTGAGAATCTCCGGGCGCAGGAACCCGCCCCCCTGGAAATTCTGCATCACCTCGACCACCTTGGGCGACAACCCGGCGGCCTTGCCGAGCTGCTCCATCGCCACCGCCGCCGGCCCGCGCCGCAGCAGCTCGCGGACGCACGCCTCGATCTCCCAATCCTCCGCGCCCTTGGCCGTCAGCTCCTGAATCTGCTGGCTTCCGAAGTTGCTCGTCATCACGATGATGGTGTTCTTGAAGTCAACCGTGCGTCCCTGCCCGTCCGTCAGTCGCCCGTCGTCGAGCACCTGCAACAGCACGTTGAAGACCTCGGGATGTGCCTTCTCGATCTCGTCGAGCAGGATCACGCTATACGGCCGACGCCGCACCGCCTCCGTAAGCTGCCCGCCCTCTTCGAAGCCGACATACCCGGGCGGGGCGCCGATGAGCCTCGCGACGGCGTGCTTCTCGCCGTACTCGCTCATATCAATGCGAACGACCGCGTCCTCTGTGTCGAACAGGAACTCCGCGAGCGCCTTGCACGTCTCGGTCTTGCCCACGCCCGTCGGCCCAAGGAACAGGAAGCTGCCGATGGGCCGCCTCGGGTCGCCAAGACCGGCCCGCGAACGACGCACCGCATTGGCGACCGCCATCAGCGCGTGGTCCTGCCCCACCACTCTCGCTCGCAGCCCATCCTCCATGCGCAGCAGCTTGTCTCGCTCGCCTTCCACGAGCTTCGCGACGGGAATCCCGGTCCAACGCGAGACCACCTCGGCAATCTCTTCCGCGTCGACCTCCTGCTTCAGGAGTCGCTTGCCCTTGGTCGCACGGGTTTCCGACGCGGGCTTCTCGGTCGCTTCAAGCCTCACCTTCATCGCCTTGAGCGCCGTGTCCTCCTCGGCCAGGGCGTGAAACTCGCTCTCGGGGACGCGTTCGCCGCGCCGGGCACGATCCTGAATCGACGCCATCTTCTGCTCGAAGGCCACACGCCGGGTGTCGTACTCCTTGCGGATCTTCCCCTCGTCGCCCAGGCCCGCCTTCTCCAGCTCCCACTGCGACCGAAGCTCCTGGAGCTCCTTCTCGACCTCTGCCAGCTCGCTCTGCGTCTCGCCGGCCTGCTTTGTCGCGTCGGTGCCGCTTTCCATCTTCAGTTGGTTCAACGTCAGCTCGAGCTGCGTCTTCCTCCGGATCAGCCGATCGATCTCCTCGGGCACGCTGCTGATCTCGATCGCCAGCCGGCTTGCCGCCTCGTCGACCAGATCGATCGCCTTGTCGGGCAGGAATCGGTCGGCGATGTACCGATGGCTCAGGTTCGCTGCCGCGAGAATCGCCGCGTCCTGGATCTTGACGCCGTGGTGCGACTCATACCTCGGCTTGAGCCCGCGGAGAATCGCCACCGTCGCCTCGACGCTGGGCTGATCGACGTAGATGGGCTGGAATCGCCTCTCGAACGCCGCGTCCTTCTCGACGTGCTTGCGATACTCGTCGAGCGTGGTGGCGCCGATACACCTCAGCTCGCCCCTCGCGAGCGCCGGCTTGAGCAGGTTGCCCGCGGAGACCGCGCCCTCGGCCGCCCCCGCACCGATGATCGTGTGCAGTTCGTCGATGAACAGGATGATCCGTCCCGATGCCGCCTGCACCTCGCGCAAGACCGCCTTGAGCCGCTCCTCGAACTCGCCGCGGAACTTGGCGCCCGCCAGCAGCCGCCCCACGTCCAAAGCCATGATCTTCACGCCCCGCATGTGGTCCGGGCAGTCGCCCGCGACAATCCGCTGCGCGAGCCCCTCGGCGATCGCCGTCTTGCCCACGCCCGGCTCACCAATCAGCACGGGGTTGTTCTTGGTCCGCCGACCCAGCACCTGCAGACACCGGCGGATCTCGTCGTCGCGCCCGATCACGGGATCCAGCTTGCCCGACTGAGCACGCTCCGTCAGATCGATCGCGTACTTCTTGAGCGACTCGTAGTTCCCCTCCGCGCCCTGATCCGTCACGTTGGTCACCCCGGACTCCTTCCTCACCTGCCGGATGATCTCCAGCAGCTTGCCCCGCCCCAGCGACGCGCCCCCCGCCGACGAAAGCACCGAACGCGCCGGCCCATCAACCTCCGCCACCGCGAGCAGCAAGTGCTCGGTGCTGACGTACTGATCCTCAAGCCGCTTGGCCTCGGCCTCGGCCTTGCCCAGGATCTCGATCAGTTGCCTCCCGCCCTGCCCCGCCCCGCCGCTCACCGTCGGCAGCTTGGACAGCTCTCGTTCGACCGCCCCTCGCACCGCCGCAACCGAGACGCCCGCCCGCCCGAGCACCATCGAGGCCACGCCCCCTTCTTCCTCCAGAAGCGACGACAGCACGTGCAGCCCCCCCACTTCCGCATGCGCACGCCCCACGGCCGCCGTCTGGGCCGATGCCAATGCCTGCTGCGCCGCCGTCGTCAATCGGTCCATCCTCATGGAGTCTCCCGCCTTTCAGGGTGTCGTCCCCCACCATCCACCTTGCAACTGCCGTGCCCGCTCACAACCCACCCCGGGCCGTCGCCGGGCCATCCCCGCCGCCGCCAACGGGCCCGGTATGCCGCTCGATCGACTGAGCGCCTGTCAGACTGGCACACCAATGAACCCGCCCGACAGCCGGGAACTGCCACAGTTCTTCTGCGTATTCCCCACGCAGGGCCGCGAGCCACTCACCACATGTGGGTGGACCATCGCGGAACCGAGTTGACGCCGGCATCCCGGGCCGGTACAACTCCCCTCCCCTCGCACGGGAATCGCAAGGAGTCCAACACGATGAACCGCCGCACGATCCGCGTCACGCTCCCCCTGTTCGTCCTCGCCGCCCTCGGCGTGGTGGGCGGCTGCACGAACGCGGCCAAGCCCGGCGAGAGCCTGTCGGCCATCCGCCTTAACCCCACGCCCGCCGAAGTCACGCTGAACGAGACGAAGGACGAGATCGACAACCGGATCTACGGCATCACGTTCGACCAGAACTGGCTCATGATGACCCGCGACGCCGGCCGCGTCATGCTGCTGGAGCGTCCGAGCCGCCTGGCGCCCGAGCCGATCGCGTACTGATCGCCAAGTACGCTCCTCACACGAACAAAAAAGGCCAGCCCTCGCGGGTCGGCCTTTTTGTTTCACGCAGACTGGGATGTCGCTTAGGCCGCGGTGTACTGGCCGCGCGAGACCTTCTTGAACTTGTTGCTCTTGATGAGCGTCTGGTTCACGATGGTGCGGAAGTTGGCCGCGGTCGTCTTGTAGCCCGCATCCTGGACCTTGGCGGTCGCTTCCGTGACGGACATTGTCCGCCCCTTGAGCAGCTTCGCCAAAGCCTCGATCAGGTTGGTGTCGTTCTTGTGCCTCTTCCGGCCGCCCGCAAGCAGTGGGCGACGGCCCGGGGCCGCGACCGCGCCGGCCGAACCACCCAGCGCCTCGATCGCCGACGCGATCGTCCGCACTCGCGCCTGTGCCTTTGCCAGCTTTCGATAGAGAGAAGGCAGCCGCTTCTGCCGACGGCGCAATTCCGCCTGCAATTCCTCGATGCTCAGGGTGCCCGCGCCCGCCGCTGCCGTCTTCGTTCGCTTCGCCATGGTGGCCGCTCCGTGCCCCCACCACTGCTGTTGATCAGGTGGTGCCTTGGCGCCGAACCCATACGACGCATGGAATGTTATGCCGCAGGATGCAACGTTTCATCCGGTAGCCATATTCGATTCCAGGTCCCCTTGAAGTGGTCTCATGCCTGATCGAACCCCATCCGCCTGAGCATCCCGTCAAAGTGGTCAAGGCCGTAGTACTCGAGCTCGATCGAGCCCTTGTCGCCGCGCGCGGGCCGGATCGCGACCTTGGTGCCGAGGTACTGGCCAAGCCGTCTTTCGAGATCCGCGAGCACCGCCCGCTTTGCGTCCTGTCCCGGCACGGGGTCGGGCAGCCGAATCACACCGGCCGCCCACTTCTTCACCGCACCCTCGGTCTGCCGCACGCTCCAGGCCTCTTCCGCCGCACGCTTGGCGAGCTCTACTCGACCGGCCCCGGCGGGCAACGCGAGCAGCACCTTCGCGTGGCCTGCCTGCAGACCGCCCGTGCGCACCAGGTCCGCGACTTCCGATTCCAACTCGGTCAGCCGCACCAGGTTCGCCACAGATGATCGCTCGATGCCGATTCGCTCGGCGATCTGCTCCTGTGTGAGCCCGAATCGCTCCCCCATACGACGCAACGCCCATCCCTTGTCGATGGCGTTCAGGTCCTCTCGCTGCACGTTCTCCACCACCGCCCAGGCGGCAGCGTCTTCGTCGCTAAGGTCCCGCACGATCGCAGGAATCGACTCCAAACCCGCCTTGATCGCGGCCCTCCACCGCCTCTCGCCCGCAACCAGCTCATACCCCCCACCACTCGACCGACGAACCACGACCGGCTGCATCAGGCCGCTCTGGGCAATCGACGACGAAAGCTCGTCGATTGTGCGATCGTCGAACGATTGTCGTGGTTGGTATTTGTTAGGTATAATCCCGGAGCATTTAATGGAGAGAAGTCCGGTGGTGGGTTCTGTTTGTGGTTTGATTGGGTTCTCTGGTTGAATCTCGACCGTTTTGGGTGTGACCTCAACAGGGCCGAGCAGTGCTGCGAGTCCGCGACCGAGTCTCTTCTTGTTCATGTCGTGCGAAGGACTCGCTGGTGGTGTTCCATGTGGAACAGTGGTTGGGCCGGCAGCGTTGCGTGGGGTGGGGCGTGACATGGGAACCTCCACCCAGAGCGTATCCGATTTCTATTGTGTTGTGCTCGAAGGCGACAACGAGCACTCGCAGTGATGTCTCGTCTGTTGTTCCACGTGGAACGGGTACGTTGTTCGCTCCGGGTGGTTCTTACCCCGCGAGAACGTGCACATCACACGGGGCAATCGACAGCGCCGCAACGGAGCCGGTCGTCAAAATCTCGTCGCCGGGGTTGAGCGTCGAGATGTTGAGGCGAATGTCGCCGGCCAATTGAACCGTGTACTGGGCCAGTTCGCCAAGATACGTTGTGGACAGAACGCGTCCGTGCAGCCCGCCCGACTCTCCCGCCACCAAGCGGGCACACTCAGGACGGACAGAAAGCACGCCACGCTCGATGGACGAGGCGGGCCCGGTGATCGAACCGGCCGCGGTGTGATAGACGCACGATGAACTGTCAGTCCGCGTCACCGACTCGAATGGAATGAGGTTCGTCTCTCCAAGAAATTCGGCCACGAACACACTCGCCGGCCTGCGGTAGAGGTCGCGAGGGGTGCCCACCTGCACCACGCGGCCCTGGTTCAGAATCGCGACGCGGTCGGCCATCGACAGCGCCTCTTTCTGGTCGTGGGTGACGTACACCGTGGTGATGCCGCTTTCCTTGCAGATCCGACGGATCTCGGCTCGCAGCTCGATACGCAGCTTGGCGTCGAGGTTCGACAGCGGCTCGTCCAGCAACAGCACGTCGGGCCGCACAACGATCGCACGGGCCAGCGCGACGCGCTGCTGCTGTCCGCCGCTGAGTTGGTTTGGTTTCCGTTCGCCATATTGCTCCATCCGAACGGCCCGCAGGGCTTCGGCGACGCGCGTTGCGGTCTCGGCGGCGGGGGTCTTGCGAACGCTGAGGCCAAAGGCCACGTTTGCGGCAACCGTCATGTGGGGCCACAGGGCGTACGACTGAAAGACCATTCCCGTGTTTCGGTGGTTTGGTGACAAGAACGTCACGTCACGGCTGCCGAAGAGGATGGAGCCCGAAGTGGGCTCGATGAAGCCGGCGATCATGCGCAGGAGTGTGGTTTTGCCGCAGCCACTGGGGCCGAGGAGGAAGTAGAGCTCGCCGGACTCGATATCGAGCGAGACACGGTCCACGGCGGTGTTGCGTGCGACCACGCCCTGGGCGGGGTAGGTCTTGGTGATGTCACGGATGGCGATAGGGGTGGCCATGGTTGGGTGCATGGTAGTGGAGGTGCGTGGTGGGGGGGTTGTTCTGGCCGGTAGGATCTGAGTGATGCGAAGGACCGCCGAACAACGACTGGAGTTACTGCGGGGGACACGATCGATTCCCCGGGGAGGCTCCACGATCGGAGAGATTGCCCGGGCGGTCCGTCTGGAAGCGTCGAAGTCGGCGGCCGCGACGCAAGGGGCGGCGACGGCGTGGGAACGGTGTGCTCCGCCGGGAATCGCCGGTCTCTGCCGGGTGGGGGCTGCTCGCCGGGGGGTGTTGACGATCGCGGTGAAGGACGCGGCGTCTCGCTTTGTCGTGGACCGGTGGCTTCGAAGTGGTGGGGGGGCTCTGTTGCGGGGCGCGGGGGTCCGGGACGTGCGTGTGGTGGCCGACCCCGCGGGTGGTGCGCGGTGAACCATGAGTCTGTGGTGGAGTTTGTTCGCCGGCAAGGGGGCTCGTGCCCGGTGTGCGGCTTTGACCTGACCGGTCTTGAACGAGCGGTGTGCCCCGAGTGCGGCTCGGAGCTCGAGCTTGCCCACCATTGCCACCTGGTGCGGCCGGTGTGGGGTCGGGGTGTGCGAACGGGTCTGATGGCGGGGGCCGGCGTCGGCGGGCTGACGCTGGTTCGAGAGGCGGCCATGTCGTCGTCAGCCCGGGGACCCGGCGCTCGGCCCATGAAGCTGAACGAGGTGGTTCCCGCGTCGGCTTTGTTGGTGATGTCGGTGGTGGGGTGGGCGATCTTTGCGCGGTGGGGCAGGGCGTTCTCGGGGTTGTCTGATGCCGGGCAGATGGCGATCGCCCTTGTGGTGTGGGGCGGGGTGGCGGGCGCGGCGGTGTGGATCTTCAGCCGACCATAGAGACGGCGGCGGCGGCGATGGCGCGTTGGCATCCGGAAGAAATCGATCCGCGCTCGCTCCGCGAACGTAGAGAGGGGCGGAGAGAACGCCGATAACTGGTGTGCCATGCCCACGCTGCCGAACACGGAACTGTCGCCCGAGCTTCTGTCGCACATGAAGGCGATCAAGGCGAAGGCGGTCGAGTACGGGCTTGATTTCTACGAGGTCGTGTTCGAGGTTCTGGACTTTGACACGATGAACCAGATCGCGGCGTACGGCGGGTTCCCGATCCGCTACCCGCACTGGCGGTGGGGGATGGAGTACGAGAAGCTCCGCAAGCGGGACGCGTACGGGCTCGGCCGAATCTACGAGATGGTGATCAACAACGATCCGGTCTATGCGTACCTGCAGGAGAGCAACAGCGTCACGGACCAGAAGCTGGTGATGGCGCACGTCTATGGGCACGCGGATTTCTTCAAGAACAACGCGTGGTTCTCGAAGACCAACCGCAAGATGATGGACGAAATGGCGAACCACGCCACTCGCGTGCGGCGGCACGCGGATCGCCACGGCATCGAATCGGTAGAGCGGTTCATTGATGCATGCCTGTCGATCGAGCACCTGATCGATCCGCACTCGATGTTCATGGCCCGCGGCGGTTCGAGGCCTTCGGAGGACGGCTTCTCGCCCAGGAAGCTGCCGGCGAAGGACTACATGGACCCGTTCATCAACCCGCAGCGCGAGCTTGATCGGCAGCGGAAGGAGCACGAGGAGCGGGCGAAATCGGAGCGCACGAAGTTTCCCGGCGAGCCCACGCGCGACGTGCTGCTGTTCCTGCTGAAGCACGCGCCGCTCGCGGAGTGGCAGCAGGACGTGCTGGGAATCGTCCGCGACGAGGCGTACTACTTCGCGCCGCAGGCGATGACCAAGGTCATGAACGAGGGCTGGGCGACGTACTGGCACAGCAAGCTGATGACGCAGCACTTTCTCGGAAGCAGCGAGATCGTGCACTATGCCGACCAGCACTCGGGCGTGGTGCACATGCCCCCGGGTGGGTTCAACCCGTACAAGATCGGCGTCGAGCTCTTCAAGGACATCGAGCGCCGGTGGAACACCGGGCAGCACGGGGCGGCGTGGGAGCGGCTTGATTCCATCGGCGAGCGGGAGCGCTTCGACGACGGAAGCATGAAGGGGCGCGAGAAGATCTTCGAGGTTCGCCGCGTCTACAACGACGTGAATTTCATCGATGAGTTCCTGACGGAGGAGTTCTGCGAGAAGCACCGGATGTTCGAGCATCGGCGCGATCCGCAGACGGGCGAGGTCAAGGTGGTGAGCCGAGACTTCAAGCGCGTGAAACAGACGCTGCTGCATCATCTGACGAACATGGGGAAGCCCTTCCTGAGCGTGGTCGACGGGAACTACATGAACCGCGGGGAGCTGTTCCTGTCGCATCGGTTCACCGGGCTTGAGGTGGACGCGGGCAAGGCGGTGGAGGTTCTGCAGCACCTTCGGTTCCTGTGGGGCAGGCCGGTGCACCTGATGAGCCGGATGAACGAGGACAGCTATGTGTTCACGGTGGATGAGGTCGGCGGGCGCGTGAAGCGGGAGCGCGTGACGGACGACACGCCGAGGCCTGCGCACGAGGCGTAGCTGGCCCCGTACGATGGTGCGTGGATCCGGGGCGTCATGAGCGGGTGTATCGCGCCGAGACGGCGAAGCTGCTGACGCGGCTCAAGGTTCGCTGCGCCGGGTGCGGGTATTCGCTGGGCGGGCTGGGCGAGCCGTGCTGCCCGGAGTGCGGGCGAGCGGTGGATTTGCGTTCGCTCGGGTGGTTCGGGCTGCCGGCGGAGATCGACGCGGCGTTGCGGCTGCGCGGGCCGGCGGAGTGTGGGCGGTGCCACGCGGTGATCGTGACGAGTGTCGAGGGGTGCTGCGGGTCGTGCGGGACGCCGATCTCGCCGGAGTGGATCGGGGTGTCGGCCCCAAAGCAAGGTCGGCGATTCGGGATGTCCGAAGCGATCATCGTGGGGGCGGTGGGCGTGGTGCTGCACGTGGTGCCCGCGGCGGTGTTCCTGGTGCATGGCAGATCCTGGGGAGCGGCCCTTATGGGGGGGTTGTGCTTGGGGTGGATGGCGTGGATGTGGCGCGTTCGCACGGGCCGGGCGAGAGAACGACCCTGGTTGGCGGCGGCGCTCGCCTGGGGATGGGTGGTGTGGACGGCTTTGGCCGCGTTGGGGTAAGGTGAAACCGCCCTGCTTCGCCCCGGAAAGATGATGTGATGGGTGCCGTGGGGGTGGGCAACTTCGGAGGCTTCGGATGCACCGAGTGTTCTGGTCGGCGTGTGTTGGCCTGGCGTGTGTCGTGGGCGGCGGTTCGGGCGGCGCGCCGGCCTTCGGGAATCTGGCTTTCCGGCACGT
>ERZ761603.769-NODE-769-length-25723-cov-42.696977_pt1 | contig 25723 bp, 24 predicted proteins | sample MGYA00511879_ERZ761603 | MGnify/ENA primary metagenome ERZ761603 (study PRJEB28899, sample SAMN02850040) | bioreactor sludge metagenome | biome: EBPR Sludge; feature: EBPR Bioreactor; material: flocular biomat | place: Australia: Thorneside Wastwater Treatment... | reverse complement strand
ACCAAAGGATTATGCTTGCCACCACGGCTTTCGCCGCCTCTTGCGAGTTCGTGGCCTGGACTATACCTTCCCGTTACAGGCTGGCCGTCTAGTCTCTACACCTTCCCCATGTTGCTCGGGGCTTGGCTCGGTATTGGCTTGTCCCGCGGGATTTAGCGTCCACCGAATTTGACCAGTTCTACCTGTCACCAGAGCAAGGCTGGCAACTGGCAACCCATGAGGACAATCGGACATCAATCGATATGCCGGCTGTCTTCGCTGAGTCCTCTGCTCTAACCAACTGAGCTACAGGCCCGAGGGCGCTATTCTACAGTCTTCCGACCTGATCTTGATAGCGGTGTCCGACTGAGCAGGACTCGTCTCCAGACGGCAGTGAATGCTGTTCCGCCTGTCGGCACCGTCGCGAAGACAGTCTGCCTCTACCGACGAGCAGCTTGCCTTGGCCCGAAGCAGCGCTGCTGCCACTCCCTCCTTTCAGTTCCCTGCGCGGCCGGCGTTCGGTCTGACTTCAGCCTCGACAAGACAACGCTCGATTCGCTCCATGGTCTGCACGACATCCTCGTCCAGACCGATCGAGAAACGGATCAACCCTTCGCGCAGACCTGCGGCCTCGCGCTCCTCGGGCGGAATCTCGGAGGAAGTGCTGTGGCCAGGAGTGGTGAAAAGGGTCTTGAAATAGCCCAGGCTGACTGCCAGGTAGCCCACCTTCTCGCGCTGCATCAGGGTCATCAGGCGATTGGCTGCGTTGTGATTGCCGGTATCGAGGGTCATCATTCCGCCCCAGCCGTAACCCGGGTTGATCAGCCGTGCGAGAAGGCCATGCTGCGGGTGGCTGGGCAGACCCGGATAGTGCACCGTGTAACCCAGTGCCTGAAGGCCGCTGGCTAGGTACAGCGCGTTCGCGCCATGCTGGCGCAGGCGAATGTGCAGGCTGTGCAGGTTCTTGAGGATGCTCGCTGCCCGCGTGCTGTCGAGAACCGGACCGAGCAGCATGCTTGGTCCGGCATTGATGTCGTTGAGTTGGGCGATGAATTCGCGCGACGAAACAACACAACCAGCGACACAGTCGCTGGTGCCATTGACGAACTTGGTCAGGCTATGTACGACCACATCCGCGCCATGGCGGAGGGGCGACAGGATCATCGGCGTGAAGGTGTTATCCACCACCAGACGAGTGCCGCCGTCGTGCGCGATGGCGGCCAGGGCGGGCAGGTCGCTTACTTCGAGCAGCGGGTTGCTGAGCGACTCGCAGTAGAGGACGCGGGTTCGAGGTGTGATCGCGGCACGTACGGCGTCATGATTACACAGGTCAACGAAGCGGGTGGTCACCCCGAAACGTGGCAACAGGTTCTTCAGCAGTGCATAAGTGCCACCGTAGATGCTGCGTCCGCAGACGATCTCGTCGCCGGCACCACAGAGCGTCATCAGCGTCGTACTGATGGCGCCCATTCCAGAGGCCATGACCTGCGCCGCCTCGCCGTCTTCCATTCTTTCCAGAGCGCTGGCCAGATACTTGTTGGTCGGGTTGAAGTGACGCGAGTAGAGGAAGCAGCCCTCGATCTCGTGCTCGAAGAGTTCTTCCATGCGCTCCGGACTCAAAAACGTGTAGGTGGAAGAGTCGGTAATAGATGGATTGACATCGCCAAACTCGCCGAACACGAGATAGTCCTGCACCCTGGATGCTGGATTGAATGCCATTTTTTCGCCCTCCGGTTAATCAGCGGAACAGCAACCGTAGCATGCACAGGGGGGAACGGCAAAGAAATGGACGATCGGCGCGGCGCACACCGACACCGGTTCGGAACTCATCTGCAGATGCCCCGGCGGGCAACGAAAAATCAGGCTGCGGACAAAGCACTTGACCGTCGGGCAAGTTTTCTTTAACAGTGAACGGGTAGCTGTTTTGCAGCCAGAGGAAGAACAACAATGAAACGAGATCCACGCTTCCGCATCGCCGTTCTTGCCGGGGATGGCGTCGGTCCTGAAATCGTCGAATCCTGTCTGCAGGTTCTCGACGTGCTGCACGACCGCCTGGGCGGCATCGCCTTCGACTTTCGGCACCTGGATGGCGGCGCTGCGCACTATCAGCAAACCGGTACCGCGTTCTCGGAGGAAAGCATGGCCGAATGCAGGCAGGCTGATGCCGTGCTTTTTGGCGCGATCGGCCTGCCCGATGTCCGTTACCCCGATGGTACCGAGATATGCACCCAGTTCGATCTGCGCGTCGAATTGGATCTCTACGCTGGTTTGCGTCCGATCCGCAGCTATCCGGGCCTGCCGCGCGTCTTGATCGACAAGCGAGCGGCTCGCATCGATCTGGTGCTGGTGCGCGAGCAAACCGAGGGCCTCCTCTACTCGCGCGGGCGCGGCACCGTGGAGGAAGACCGGGTTGCCTGGGAAACGATGATGATCTCGCGCGACGGCAGCCGCCGGGTGTCGGAGTTTGCTTTCCGCGTGGCCGAGCGACGCGCCAAGAGCCGACGGCGCCCTGGCAAGGTCACCTGCGTCGACAAGGCAAATGTTCTGTCTTCGATGGCCTTTTTCCGCAAGGTTTTCGGTGAAGTGGCCTCCTTCCACCCGACGGTCCAGGCGGACTATGCCTATGTTGACGCCACTGCCATGAACCTCGTCAGGTCGCCATGGGACTTCGACGTGATGGTCACCGAGAACGCTTTCGGCGGCATTCTTTCCGATCTGGCAGCCGGACTCGTCGGTAGCCTGGGACTGGTCCCATCGGCCGACATCGGCGACAAGCATGCGGTGTTCCAACCCGCGCACGGCAGCGCACCCGACATCGCAGGCCGGGGTATCGCCAATCCGGTGGCGCAGATCCTCTCGGCGGCACTGATGCTGGACTGGCTCGCGGATCGCCACGCCGAGCCGCGCCTGGCACACGGCGCGCGCATTCTGGAGCATGCGGTCGAACGGGCGTTGACGACCGTTTGCCCGGTCGAGTTCGGCGGTCAGGACGGTACGGCAGCCATTACCCGGGCAATCATGGCGCAGATCCGAAAGGTCTGATGCGACCCACCGGGCATCCGGTCAGACCGTCGAGGATGTCTGCTGCGAGCTGGTAAAATGGCGACCGTCGACAACGAACAGGATCACTTTTCATGAGTGCCAACCAGACAGCCGCCGACAACGGATCCATCCTGCTGCCCACTGTCGAACGGCAAACCGGCGAGTCGCCTCAATGCGCGATCATCTGGCTCCATGGACTCGGTGCAGACGGGTACGATTTCGAGCCGATAGTAGACGAATTCGATTTCGACCAGTTGCCGGCGCTGCGTTTCGTTTTCCCGCATGCGCCGATGCGCGCGGTAACCATCAATGGCGGCTACGTAATGCGCGCCTGGTACGACATCGTCTCGGCTGATTTTGCTCCCGGGCGTGAGGAGACCGAGGGGGTACGTGAATCGGCCCGACAGATCGAAACACTGCTGGCTCGAGAGAATGCACGGGGCATCCCCGATTCGCGCATTGTACTGGCTGGCTTCTCGCAGGGCGGTGTGATCGCCCTGCACACCGGTTTGCGCCATCCGCGGCGGCTCGCCGGGATTCTGGCACTATCGTGTTACCTGCCACTGGCTGACACCCTGGCCACCGAGGCAGCCACGGCCAATCGTGACGTGCCAATCTTCATGGCACATGGGCGCGCGGACCCGGTGATTCCCTACGATTATGGAAAGCGCTCGGCCAAGCTGCTGAAGGCACAGGACCGCCCCGTGCAATGGCATGGCTACGCCACCGAGCACTCGGTCTGCCAGGAGGAATTGCAGGACATTGAAGGCTGGCTGAGTCAGGTACTCTCGGATGCCTGCTGAGATCCGCCCGGTCGGGTAGCGACCAGGCAATCCGGCTGGTCCGTACAGTCCATGCCGACTGGTCGGTTGGCCAGTTGAACAGGCGGGCTGGAAGTATATAGAGAGCCGCGCCTGGCCGACGCTCCGGGATGAAGCGCCGGCAACTCGACGCGGTGACCGGAGTTGGCTACACTTGCATGAAATCCTTACCAGATTTGGGGAAAATGTCATGCGGCGTGTCGTCTTCAATCAGAAGGGGGGAGTGGGCAAGTCCACCATCGCCTGCAATCTGGCGGCCATTGCGGCCGAACGGGGCCGGCGGACCCTGTTGATCGACCTCGATCCACAGGCCAATGCGTCGCGCTACGTGCTCGGCAAGGCTCTGGACGAACAGACGAAGACCCTCGCCAATTTCTTCGACGATATCCTTGGCTACAAATTGTTTCCCGAAAAGCTCGATGTCTACATCGTCCCGACACCATTCGCCAATCTCTCCCTGCTGCCATCCGATCCTCGCCTGGAGGAGGTACAGTTCAAACTCGAATCGCGTTACAAGATGTATAAACTGCGCGAGGCACTGGAAAAGCTTCAAGGCTATGACGAAGTCTTCATCGACACTCCTCCCGCGCTCAACTTCTTTACCCGCTCAGCATTGATCGCCGCCGACACCTGTCTCATCCCGTTCGATTGCGACGATTTCTCGCGGCGCGCACTGTATTCCTTGATTGACAGCGTGCGCGAGATCCGGAGTGACCATAACCACGGATTATGCATCGAGGGCATCGTGGTCAACCAGTATCAGGCGCGGGCCAACCTGCCGCTGCGTCTGGTCGATGAACTGCGCGCCGAGGGGCTGCCCATCCTCGACGCCTTCCTGTCGGCGTCGATCAAGATTCGTGAATCGCACCATCAGGCAAAGCCGATGATTTACCTCGACCCGCGGCACAAGTTGAGCAATGAGTTCGCGGCGCTCTTCGACAGTCTGTCGCACTGAGCACTGAGGGTAGGTACTGCCGATACGACCATCGGCAGATTACGCGGCCCAACCGCCCGGTGCCCGGGCGCCTGCATCCAGGAAGCGACTCTCGTCGTATCAGGAGTGTATGCAGCATCGTGCCGTGATACCTTCGGGAGACTTACGGGAGAGAACGATGATGACCGTCTCAAAAATATTCTCTGCCATGGCCGTGTCGTTGGTGTTCACCGCCTGCGCGCACAGCCCGGCGCCCGAGTCTACGTCGCTTTATGATCGTCTTGGCGGACAGCCGGCAATCACGGCGGTGGTGGACGACTTCGTGGACCATGTCACCGCCGACAAGCGGATCAATGGACAATTCGCAAACACCAACATCCCCCGCCTGAAGAGGTTGCTCGTCGAGCAGATCTGCGCAGGTAGCGGTGGACCATGCCGCTACACAGGCCGCGACATGAAATCGGCACACGCTCACCTCAAGATCAGCGACGCAAACCTTACCGCCCTGCTCCAGGATCTGTCGCGCACGCTCGACAAGTTTAAGGTTCCCGACAAGGAGCGGAGCGAGCTGATGGCCATCCTGGCCCCGATGAAGGGCGAGATCGTCACCGTCAGGTAGCGATCGATCAGCCATGCAGATCTTCGTGACTGGCGGCACCGGTTACATTGGCAGCCGCCTGATTCCGGCCTTGATGACACGTGGACACCGGGTTGTGGCACTGGTACGGCCCGCATCGGAGCAGCGAGTCGTGGCTGGCTGCCGCGTCGTGGTCGGCGATGCCCTGGTGGCAGACAGCTACACGCACCAGGTCGAGGGCGCGGACGCACTGGTGCACCTGGTCGGCGTGGCTCATCCCAGTCCGGCCAAGGCGGTGGCCTTTCGCACGATCGATCTGGCTTCGGCGCGCGCAGCACTCGCGGCAGCCCAGAAGGCAGACGTACAACACCTGCTTTATCTGAGTGTTGCACAACCGGCCCCGGTAATGGGTGCCTATGTGGCCGCGCGCGCCGAGGCTGAAGATCTGATTCGCCGCAGCGGTATCGCAGCAAGCCTCTTTCGCCCCTGGTACGTCGTTGGACCTGGCCACTACTGGCCGCTGGCATTGCTTCCGGCCTACTATCTGGCCGAGCGACTAGCCTACACCCGGCCGGCCGCTCGGCGCTTTGGGTTGATCGGCATCGAACAGATGGTAAGAGCGATCGTGCGCGCCGTCGAGGATCCGCCGACTGGTGTCCGGGTCTGGGAAGTGCCTGAATTGCGCGCCATGGGCGGCTAGGCGTCGATCCTGCAAGCCCACGGGAACAACGCGCAACGCCTCTGCAGGGCTCCGCCGGTGACGCTGCAGACATGCTGACGAGACCGTGGCTCAGTGTTCGGCAGGCCTTTCGTCACGGTCCTGGGCAGCCACCCAATCCCTGATCTGTCGATAAACCCGCGCGTCGTTGACAATGGCCATGTGACCAAGCCTTCCCACTCTTGCAGTCTCCACATCGCCTTCTATTTCATGCGCGATCGCACTGCTGAGCGGAACCAGACCATCACCGAGAAATTCGCCGACCGGGTGGTCAACATTTTCAGCCAGACTGGCGCCGAGAAAGCGAAAGGCGATGGTGTGCGAACCGGAGCCCGCACACCGTGCCCCTGGACCGAAGCGCAGATCCTTGACACCCTGACTACGCGCTGCAGCGATCTTTCCCAAGGGCAGGGTCACCCTGGAGAGATTCAGGACCGAATTCGTCAGATGCCCGAGTCGCTCGACAGGCGAGCCGCGCAGGGGTGATCCCAGGCAGATGATCATCGAGGGTACCCGAACCCATTCCATCTGTTCTGCCGTCGCCTTGTCGCACGCTCCCAGGGCAATCAGGCCGCCCATGCTGTGACCGACCACCACCAATCTGTTAAGCGGTTGCGGCCAGGCCGCGAGGAGTTTCTCGACGAGAATTGCGAGTTGCGCGCAGTTCTCTTCGATCGGAAGACCAGTGTTGTAGCTCAGGTAGAGGGGGGTGTACCCGAGATCACTGCTTAGACCAAGGCCGAAATGGCTCCCGCTAGCAGTAGCGTCCGCAGCAGGCTGCCAGCAGTATGGATCGCAACCCAGTCCGTGAACAAAAATGCACAGGCGGTCACTGGCGTCGGGGAAGGCTGCACTCAAGGCGCCGTCGTCCAGCGTCAGCACGGCGCCATCAGCATGCAACGCCATGTCAATCGCCAGCCGGCTGTTACCGGCGGCAAGATGGTCACCGAAAGCTCCGTTGAGTGCACTGCGCAGCCCGCTGGCGAAGCGCCCGGGAGGTTTGTACGGGGAGGCGGCGCTGTAACGGTGCTCGATCAAATCGGTGGCCGCGAACAGACCGCCACTGCTGTGTTTGATCACCGAGTAGACTGCCGCCGAGATGGCGTCGTGGGCTGCCTGCACCAGTCGCGCCGGCCCCGCCAGCAACGGAACTCGTCGCAGGATACTGAAAGGCATGCTGGCGATCGCACTGTGCATCTCCCTGACACGCAGAGTGGTCTGCTGCACCGCGGTCTGCGCCAGGCGACTGTAGCCAGCCCTTCGCGACTTGGCGCGAGGTTCCTGATGGTTGTCAGACATCGCTTCGCTTCCGCTCGAGTCTACGACTGGTGAATCGATGGTTGTCCTGCACGAGCAGGTCGATCACTCTTGCCTGCCTGCGGGCCGGACTCAAAGCGCGACACGCAAGCAGTCCCGTCATCAGTGGTGAAGCAAGGGGCATGGCATGGTGGACGCTGGACGGCTGGCTCTGGCAACAGGGTTAGCTCAGTGGCTTACACCTTCACGACGAAGCACCTTGAGCACGGTCAGCCATAGTATCCGGATGTCCAGCCAGACGGACTGGTTTACACGGTACTCGGCATCAAATTCAACCTTGTCGGCGACTGGCAGCTCGTCGCGTCCATTCACCTGTGCCCAACCGGTCAGACCGGGCAGGAGTTCTTGCACCCCACGTTCGGTGCGCAGGCGAATCAGATCCTCCTGGTTGTACAGGGCAGGACGAGGTCCCACCAAGCTCATGTCGCCCACCAGGATGCTCCATAGCTGGGGCAGTTCATCAAGACTCGACCGGCGCAAGAACGAGCCGATCGGCGTCAGATACGTGTGCGGATCGGACAGCAAGTGCGTCGCTACAGCGGGGGTACCCACGCGCATGCTGCGAAACTTGGGCATCTTGAAAACGTGGTTGTGTCTGCCAACACGATCGGACCAATAGAGCACCGGGCCCGGAGAGGTCAGCTTGATCAGCAGAGCGATCAAACCTGCGGGAAGCAGCAGCAGGACCACTGTCAGGCCGGTCAACGACAGGTCAATGATGCGCTTTACCAACAAGCGTCGTCCCGGAAAGAACAAGATTGGGTGAACTGTAGGTGTACCAGGAGCGCCTCGCTGGCGTATTCGTCATAAGACTGGAGTTGCTCGCCGGTAAAACGACACAGGATCCGCAATCTTCCAAGCACTGCGAAACCCACCAGTGTGCCGAAAGATTGCGGACCCCGTGACGTAGTTCATAACGTCTTACCAGCCCGCCGAGAGACACTTCGCTCCGAAGTCGAGTCAGGTATTTGGATTCGCCTTCACCGCCACATGGAGCCTTTTGCCGCCCGGCCCGGCTTCATGAACGGATACAGATCGGGTGTTCAGGATGCAAACAATGATTCACGGTCATTGGCACCGATTGTTCGGTGCACCCCAGTCGACCCGACTTGGCAACCAACCATGCAACTTACTTGGCAAAAGGATGATAACATGAAATTCCGGTTTCGCAAGACCAAAGCTTCGGCAAGCTTGCCTGCGTCCGCCAGCCCTGGAAAGCGCTTCGCTCCGGCCTTGTTGGGCGGACTCGTTGCTCTGGCAATCAGCGCTTCGAGCGCAACTGCGGGCAACCTGTACAACAACTGGAACTACGCCATTGACTCGTTCTCCGACGGTTCCGGAGGCGCCGGTTTCGAGGAGCGTGCGCTCGCCTTCCGCCAGATCGGCCAGACAGGCTACTTCGCCATCAGCGGCGACATGCCATTGACGGGTGTGCCTTATGGTGCGCTGAATGGCAGCGTCGCGCCTGGCGACCTCTATCTCAATTTCTCGTCGCACAACCTCAACACGCAGGCCGGGTTCTCTGATCCCAAGGTGTTCGGAATTCGCTTCGCCAGCGCCAACGACTCGTTCGGCAATACCGCCGGCACACCGAACACCACTCTAGGGTTGTTCAAGAACCTGACCGTGGTAGACCTGGCTTCGCCCCAGAACAGTGGTTATAACACGCTGCAGGACTACTACAATTCGGGTTTTGGTCGGGCCGTCGGCAGCATGGGCGACTTGAACACGACTACTGACGTGATCAATTACCTCGGCAATGGCGACATGTATCCAAACATCTCCGGCACCACCGGCATCAACAGCAAAATGTCGGACATCACGCTGCTGGACCAGACTGCACTGAGCGCACTGGGCCTCGACTTTGCCCACTTTGGCGCCGGCGCCGTGGGCTCCGCTCCGGTGATTGGCTTCTCTTTCGATCTGTCCGGACTGCCTGCCGGGCAATTCACGGCGCATTTCTTCGAAGAATGCATCAACGACGGGATTGCGCTCAAGGCTGAAGTGCCCGAGCCGGGAACCATTTCACTGCTCGGCTTGGCCCTCGCCGGCGTCCCGCTGCGCCGCCGCCGCTAGAATTGCCGAGGTGGCGGCGGGTGACTGGCCTCGCTCGCAAACATGCTTTGTCCTGTCGAGAGGACTTCAGCAACCGAAAGAGCCGAGCCGGGCCACTCCCGGCTAGCTGTTGCCATTGTCCAGGAAGCTGCGCAACTTGTCGGAGCGTGACGGGTGGCGGAGCTTGCGAAGCGCCTTGGCCTCGATCTGACGAATCCGCTCGCGCGTCACATCGAACTGCTTGCCGACTTCCTCGAGCGTGTGGTCGGTGTTCATTTCGATGCCGAAGCGCATCCGCAGAACCTTCGCTTCACGTGGCGTCAGGGTGTCCAAGACGTCTTTGGTGATGAAGCGCAGGCTTGAGTAAAGAGCCGCCTCGGTCGGCGCAAGGGTGGCCTGATCTTCGATGAAGTCTCCGAGGTGCGAGTCGTCGTCATCGCCAATCGGTGTTTCCATCGAGATCGGCTCCTTGCTGATCTTGAGGATCTTGCGGATTTTCTCCTCGGGCATCTCCATTTTCTTGGCCAGAGTCGCCGGATCGGCTTCGAGACCGGTTTCCTGCAGGATCTGCCGGGAGATACGATTCATCTTGTTGATCGTTTCGATCATGTGCACCGGAATGCGGATCGTTCGTGCCTGGTCGGCAATCGAGCGCGTGATCGCCTGCCGGATCCACCAGGTAGCATAGGTCGAAAACTTGTAACCACGCCGGTACTCGAATTTGTCAACGGCTTTCATCAGACCGATGTTGCCTTCCTGGATCAGATCAAGAAACTGCAGGCCCCGGTTGGTGTATTTCTTGGCAATCGAAATCACCAGCCGCAGGTTGGCTTCGGTCATTTCCCGCTTGGCACGCCGTGCCTTGGCCTCGCCGGTGGACATCTGCTTGTTGATATCTTTCAGCTCGCGCAAGGGAATCCCGATTCGGTCCTGCAGAGCGAGCAGCTTTCTCTGCTCTTCCTTGATATTCGGTGCATTGCGCGTGAGGATCGCCGCGTAGGTTTTGCCGGCCGCAGCGATTTCCGCATCCGCCCAGTCGATATTCAGTTCGTTGCCTGGAAACACCTTGATGAAATGCGCTCGCGGCATGCGCACCGTGTCGACGCAAATCCGCTGGATCTTGCGCTCACAGGCGCGCGCTTCCTCAACCATTGCGCGTACCGAGTCGCACAGCCGCTCGATCGTTTTCGAGGTAAAGCGGATACCCATCATCTCTTCGGAGATCTGTTGCTGCAGCTTGAGATAGACCTTGTCCTGCGAACCGCGTCTGGGCAGGATGGCAAGGGCCTTGCCGTAATGTTCCCTGATCAGCTCAAGGCGATCGAGTCCGTTGGTTTTCAGTTTGAGCAGCGAGGCCGCTGCCGCCGCACCTTCGATCGTCTCCGCGCTCTCCTCGTCCTCTTCGTCTTCATCCTCCACCACGACTTCCGCCAGTTCTTCCAGCGAACCGTCCACGTCGGGGTCGATCAGCCCGTCGATCAACTCATCTATCCGCATCTCGTCACGGGCGATCTTGTCGGCGCAGTTGAGGATCTCGGCAATGGTGGTCGGGCAGGCGGAGATCGCCTGAATCATGTGTTTCAGGCCATCCTCGATACGCTTGGCTATCTCGATCTCGCCTTCGCGGGTGAGCAGTTCGACCGATCCCATTTCGCGCATGTACATGCGCACCGGGTCGGTGGTTCGACCAAACTCGGAGTCGACCGTAGACAGGGCCTGCTCCGCCTGCTCTTCAACATCCGCATCGTCGGCGCCAGCCGCTGGCGTGGCATCCGACATCAACAGAGTTTCGGCATCCGGCGCCTCGTCATAGACCTGGATGCCCATGTCGTTGAAGGTAGTGATGATGCTTTCTATCTGCTCGGCATCGACCACGTCGTCCGGGAGGTGGTCATTGATCTCGGCGTAGGTCAAAAAACCACGTTCCTTACCAAGCTTGATCAGCGTCTTGAGGCGCATCTTCCGCGTCTCATCGTCTACCGGTGCCGGTTGGCTCCCGACCTGCGCCAAGAGATCTGCCGTGGCCTTGCCCTTCGCCGCCTTCGTCGTTACCGCCTTTTCCCTTACCATGACCACTTCCCGAATAGCGTTAGACTGGAAAAACTTTTGATTATATCACACCTTAGGTTCGCACGCCGAACATACCACCCACCCCGAGCGCCGCCAAGTACTGGCGCTTTTCCTCGCTCGACAGCCCGCTCACGCCAAGCTTGTAAACCTTCTCTTGCAGGGTGGCGAAAATCCGCTTGTCCTGGGCTTCGCGCAGTTTCTGTAAAGCACCTTCAAACTCCGCGTCGACGCCCTCTTCGGCAAAAGGCTGCTGCAATAGTTCAGCCGCGGCCTGGCGCAGGATGTTCTCGTGCGCACTGCCCCTGAGTCTCTCGATCAGCGCCGAATAGGCCAGCTCCATCCCGCCGCTGGTGGATATCGTTTCACAGAGCAGGCGAATCGCCTTGGCTTCCGCAGAGGCGGCCGGCAGCAGGTCAAGGGGTAGGGCTGCCGCAAGTTGTGGTTTCTGAAGCAACAGACGCAGCAATGGGCGCAACAGCGAGGGCGGCTGTCGGGGAACTCGGGCTGGCGTCGAACGAACGGTGGCGCGCAACTCGCACAACTGCTCGACCTCGGTCTGCGAGAAGCCACTCGTCGCAGCCAGGCGTTTGACAATCTGGAGACGCAACAGGGTGGATTGCAGGCGACCGAGCAGCGGCTTGGCTTCGGATATCAGCTTGGCGCGCCCCTCGGCGCTACTCAGATCGCAGCGCTCCGACAGTTCGCGTAGCAGGAATTCGGATAGCGGCGTCGCTTCGACGAGCAGCCTCCGAAACCCGTCGGCACCGCGTTTGCGCACCAGACTGTCCGGATCTTCGCCCTCTGGAAGGAAAACGAAGTCGATGCTTTTCTGCTCGGCCACCACTTCGAGGCTGTTCTCGAGGGCACGCCATGCAGCCTTGCGCCCGGCAGTGTCGCCATCAAAGCAGAAGACGATCCGTTCGGTCTGGCGCAAGAGCTTCTGCACCTGCGTCAGCGTCGTTGCGGTACCCAGCGTCGCCACCACATTCTCCACCCCATGCTGTGCGAGCGCGACCACGTCGAGATAACCCTCGACGACAATCGCTGCCCGAGTCGCACGAATGGAAAGGCGCGCCTGCGGCAGACCAAAAACTTCACGGCCTTTTTCGAATAGCGGTGTTTCCGGCGAGTTGAGATATTTCGGCTCGCCCGGCCCCAGAACCCTGCCTCCAAAGGCAATCACTTCGCCCTTCTGATTGACGATCGGAAACATCACCCGCCCACGGAAGCGGTCGTAAAGACGCCCGCGTTCATCCTTGACGACCAGGCCGGCAAGTTGGAGCTCGGGGCTGTCATAGTCCTCGAATGCCTGAGCAAGGTTCTGGCCACGTTCCGACGCATAACCGATACCGAAGCGGCGTGTGATTTCGCCACTCAAGCCTCGTTCCTTCAGATAGCGGATCGCCTCGCCGGATCCCTTCAGTTGCGCGTAGTAGAACTTCGCAGCCCGCCCCATGACTTCAGCCAGCGTCTGCCGCCGGGGACCTTGTTGCGGCGCCTGAGCGCGGTCATCGGGAAGCTGCATGCCGGCGCGGCCGGCGAGTTCCTTGACCGCGTCGACGAAGCCCAGACCAGAGTACTCGATGAGAAAGCCGATCGCGTTACCATGGGCTCCGCAACCAAAGCAATGGTAGAACTGCTTGCTCGGGCTGACGGTAAAAGACGGGGACTTCTCGCTGTGGAAGGGACAACACGCGGCGAAGTTGGCACCGGCTTTCTTGAGCGGAACGTAGCCGTCGATCAGATCCACCAGGTCAATGCGGTACAGCAATTCCTGGATGAACGTGTCGGGGATCAACTGGCGTACCTCACGGCACCCGCCAAGCAAGAGCAACTGGTCAACCCCCCTCCATGCATGCCACCACTCGTCGCCAAGTCTTGCTCGGGTGGCTGCGATCCGCACATCACGGCTGGCAATTGCTGATCGTCGGCCCACCGGCGAGCGCCCCGCCGAGGGCGACCCAGGGCAACACTCCGGCCCTGCATGTTATCGGCCAGTAGGTCGAGCGGTGAGTCACCCGACCTGCAGGGGTGGGCAGCCTGGAGACTTTCGAGGTTGCCTTGACTGAAGGTGAAGGCCATTGTCAAGCTCCTTCCTCATCTCGACCACGGCACCAAGTAACGACCACACCTCACGCCGCCTTGTCATCAACGGCAACAGCCGCCCTGCCAGAGCCGGGCGGCTATCAAAGCTACAGAATTTCTGGTCAGTACAACTTTGGCGGCAGGGTCTGGCTGCGCATCCGCTTGTGGTGGCGCTTGACCGCGGCAGCCAGCTTGCGCTTGCGCTCTGCAGTAGGCTTCTCGTAGAACTCGCGAGCCCTCAACTCGGTCAACAAGCCGGTCTTCTCGACGGTACGCTTGAAACGACGGATGGCAACTTCGAACGGTTCATTTTCCTTGACGCGAATAGCAGGCATCGACTCTTCCCTGGTTCAAATTTAGGTCACAACACAGTTTAGCCGCGCATTATAATCACAGTTCTTGCAGACTTCCAAGCAAGTTTTCTCGATCTCCGGTGAGCACTCTGCACCTACCCGGGAGCAATGTAGGACGGGCAGACCGGGAAAGCGAGCCAACAACCCCGCGCTGCATGCCGCCGCGAAACTGTACTTTGACCGCCGCGGGGATGTACTCTAGCGCGTCTCCGGCACAACCGACGGCATCAGCCGCGGGAGCGTCGCGATACCCTTTTGCTCAGCCAGATATCCCTTCCCTCCTGCATTGAAAGGAAAAAAATGCAAACAAGTTTCGCTGACGGAATTCTCAACATCGCCATCACCGGGCCACTGATCCGGATCGACTTCGGTACGGCAATGCCGTCCAAGAACGCCGAAGGAAAGCAGGAAGTTCACCTCACCCAGAGCCATCAGGTGGTCATGCCCCTGGAGGGTTTCGTGCGCTCCTTCGGGTTGCAGGAGCAGATCGTCAGAAAGCTCATTGCAGACGGCGTGATCAAGGTGCAAGCACAAACGCCGCCATCCGACCTGATCAACACCTCGGGGCTGACACAGTAGGCTGGCAGGCTGGCCCGTGTTCGAGGTCGTTCTGGTACATCCCGAAATTCCACCCAACACGGGCAACGTCATTCGACTCTGCGCCAATACGGGGGCGCGTCTGCACCTGGTGAAGCCGTTCGGCTTCGATCTCAGCGAATACCGGCTACGACGCGCCGGTATGGATTATGCGGAGTTGGCGGCGGTCCTTATCCATGCCGACTGGGATACCTGCAGCAAAGCGCTGACCGAGCTGTCTCCGCACGGTCAGCGCTTTGCGCTGACCACCAGCGGCAGGCGTCATCCGGCCAGCACCGCCTTCCGGGCCGGCGACGCGCTGATCTTCGGCTGCGAAACGCGCGGCCTGCCCGCAGCCATCCTTTCCGAGTTCGCGAGCGACCATCGCCTGCGACTCCCGATGGTACCCGACAGCCGCAGTATCAACCTGTCGAATGCCGTGGCTGTCAGTGTCTATGAAGCCTGGCGCCAGATTGGCTATCTCGGCGGCACCTGACAGCCGTTCTCAGCCGATCCGTACGGACCTCCTACTCGTCTTCGAACCCTATGTCGCGCTCCATTAGCGCTGCAACGCCTTCGATCGGCGTCATGACACCATCCAGAACAGCGCAGACCCAGTCAGTAATCGGCATTTTGACACCGAGTGCAGCGGCACGGCGCTGAACTTCCCGCGCCGCCGGCACACCTTCGGCAACCTGACCCAGTTCCCGTGCAATCTGCTCCAGTGGTTTGCCGGCAGCCAGCATCAGACCGACGCGCCGGTTACGCGACAGGTCGCCGGTACAGGTCAGGATCAGATCACCCATCCCGGACAGGCCCATGAAAGTTTCGGCGCGCGCGCCGAGTGCCTTGCCGAAACGGGTGATTTCGTGCAGGCCCCGGGTGAGCAGCGCGGCGCGCGCGTTCATTCCCAACCCAAGGCCATCGCATACACCGGTGGCGATCGCCATGATGTTCTTGACGGCGCCACCGACTTCCGCACCCACGAGGTCGTCACCAGCGTAGATGCGCAGCCGTGGCCGCCGCAGGCTCTCGGCACAATGCAAGGCGAAGGCCGCATCGTTTGACGCGATGGTCACCACCGTTGGCAACCTTCGAGCCAGCTCCTCCGCAAAACTCGGGCCGGTAAGTGCACCACACTGACGTTCGCCAAGCACTTCGCGCACCACCTGATGCGGCAAGAGTCCACTGCCCCGTTCCAGGCCTTTGCAGACCCAAAGGAAGGATGTTGTACTGTGTGCTTCACGCAGATACTGCAGCGTCGTGCGCAAACCCGCCAGCGGAGCGGCAATCAGGATGAGTTCGGCTCCGTCTATTGCCTCGGCCAGAAGGGCGGTCGGATCGAGCGAGTCAGGAAAGCGATGCCCAGCCAGGTAACGGGAATTTTCGCGCTCAGCCTGCATTCGCTGAACCTGCTCGTGATTGCGTGCCCACAGAGAAACTGAATGAGCATCGGCGAAAGTGATCGCCAAGGCAGTGCCCCATGCCCCTGCGCCTAGAACAGCGATGCGCATAAAGCTTCCTCCTCTTTGATGGAACGACATGGCAAGAGTTCGACACGGCTCGCGTCCGGATCGACCGAGAGGGCTGAAGCGGCCTGCCCTATGTCCAGCAAAACCGGTGAGAACACTTCGCTCACCAGGACCGACTGCGCACCGAAACGGAAGTGCGAGCGACGTGCCCAGAGGGCATCGGGTGCCGGGAGAGCGGGTTGCAGGGCGCCGAGCGCTGGCCAGAACAAGGCATCGCGGCGATCGATCCGTCTGAAGTTCATCGCGCCACGGGCAAATCCGGCATGCGCGAAAAGCAGCGCGCCCAGCGACCGAGTGCCGAGACGAGCCAGCCAGCGCGTTAGTGGACCACGCGGATAACACGGCAAAACCGTGTGCGCGAAAACGACGATGCGGTCGTCACAACTGAGCGCCACCTCCCGCACCCAGGCCAGTTGATCTCGTTTGAGCCCTAGTGCCGCCGCTTCGTCAGCCGTTGGTCGAGCAAGTCCCTGATGCAGCACTTTGAGGCCGAAGCGCCCTCTGGCCTGGATGCGTGCCGTCAGCGAGCCCCGATCGCGTAGCCAGGGAAGAAACGGCGTACTGTCCGCGCTACGCATCAGACCGTCACGCCATGGCCGATCACTGGCTGCCTTCATTGTTGGGCTGTGGTCACGGCCCAATGCCGGCGGCTAGCGAGGCGGTGGAGACTTTTCGATACCGCCAAGGCGGACCCCCGGCTTGATGCCCTTGGTGACGAACCAGCCCAGGTTCATCTCCAGCGCAAAGCGCGCAGCACCCACGGCGCAGTGATTGTTTTCGGATTCGGGCTGCATGTCCTCTACGTTCAGGATGCGCCCTTCGTCATCGAGAAAGGCGACCGACAAGGGCACATGGGTGTTGCGCATCCACATGCAATGGCGCGCCGCCTGAGGGAAGACGAACAGCATCCCCTGGTTGGCCGGCAGGCTTCGGCGATGCATCAGGCCTTGCATCCGCTGCGCATCACTGACCGCCACCTCTGTCTCAATCCGGTACATGCCGACAGTCAACTCGATACGCGGCATCTGTGCGGCAGCGGGTGAGGTGGCCAGCACCAGCCAGATGGCAAGCAGAACGTAAACGGGGCCCGGCATGAGGAAATCCTTTGTTCTCAGGGTTACTCGGCGCAACCAACGTGCCGACAGGCGCTCGATCGTCGAGCCCGACGAGGTTGGACACTATTTCTTCCCCGCCTTGCCCTGTGCGGAAGGTGCGGGAGTCTTCCTGACAGCCTTGGTTGCACCGGGTGGACTGCCCGTCTGGGACTTGGCTGTGTTTTTGGTCCGCTTTGCAGTCGACACTTGCTTGGTCCCTTTGCCCGCTGCCTTGGCGTCGGCCTTCACCGTCGCTGGCGCGGCGGGTAGCTGCTTGGTGTTCTTGTTGGTCGTTTTGGGTGGCGCGCCAATGGCCTCGCCGAAGGTCACTTCCGCGTCCTCGTGTTCGGCAGCCTTCGGCACGGCCAGAGCAGACGCAGCGGCGAAAGACAGGAACAGATACACAATCATCGACAGAAACCGCTGCGGCAAGCCGCGGGTAGGTGTTCTCATAGTCTGTTTTCTCCAGACATCGGTACTGCTCGATGGCACGTCGGCAAGCGACGGCCACTTGCCCTGCTGGCACCCAACAGACAACTTCTGGTACGCCAGGCCGTTGAGCCTGGACTGCAAAAAAGAGGTGCCAGCCCGGAAGACACTGGACTGCCATGCCACTCAGTGGCTGGTCCCTTCGGAGCGGGTTATTTTATTCCACACGTTGTACTTGCCGACCGGCTTCCTGGCCGGTATGCGCTTCACCTCCTGCAGAGTTTGCGCATCGATTACCAGCAGCGCACCGTCCATTTCCCACAGGCTAGCCAGCGCGTAACGCCCATCACGGGTGAACTCCACGTGCGCCAGGGTCTGCCCCGGTTCCGCCCTGATCTGCCCGACGACTTCCAGCGTCTGTTTGTCGATGACCTGCAGGACATGTTTGTTTTCCTTGCTCATCATCGAGTCGGTGAAGGCGTAGCGCGACTTCTCGTGACTACGCATGAAAAAACCCGGTCCGAGGGTTCTGATCTGCTTGACGTTCTCGTAAGTGTCGAGATCAATCACCGTTACCAGACCCTCGTTGAGATTGGGTGATGCCATGACCGTTCGCTCACGCCCTGCAGGGTCCTTCCATTTCCAGGTGATTCCGGAACCAAGGTGAGGCATTCCCGGCAGGTCCAGATCGGCAACCTTCTTGCGCCCATCGAGTAATATCACCTGCCCCTTGGTGGCAGAACGCGAGGAACCGAGAATCTCGTCGTAGTTCTGAGTAAAGAAGAAATCGTCGAGATAGTCCTTCAACATGGTTCGCCGAGGGTAGAACATGCCCGGCTTGAACTCCCCTTCCTTGTACTGGAAATCGTGCACCAGGCCCTCCGCCACCGGCTCGGCCAGCGGATCGTAGCTGATTTCCCAGGCTTCCGGCACGTCCTTGAGAGCGGCGACGAAGCTTCTGCGCGGTGCCGCGTCATAGACCGCAGAAACGCGCGAGGTCTTGTTGCCCGCCGCGTTGAGCGTCGGAAAGATCTTCACCAGGGAGAGATCCCGTGCATCGAGCAACACCAGGCTGTGCGGCAGGTAGTTGGCGACCATCACCCACTTGCCATCGCCTGAAACCGCCGCGTTGCGCGTATTCAGTCCGGCGCGTATCTCGGCGACAACGACCAGGTTGTAGAGGTCGAACTTGCTGATCCAGCCGTCGCGCGAGGCAAAGTAGACAAAACGTCCGTCCGGTGAGAATTTCGGACCGCCATGCAGCGCGTAGCGGCTCGGAAAACGGTGCAGGCGCTCAAGCTTGTCGCCGTCCAGAACGGATACATGATGGTCGCCCGTCTCGACGACGACGAACAGATTGAGCGGATCGGCCCCCTTCAGCCCCGGCCCGGGCCACGCCGGCAGCGTGGCAAGGTCGGTGATGATCACATGCGAGCTGCGGATCTCCTCCGCACCCCATACCGGCGCTGGCGACGCCGGGGAGTAGATCCACTCGGCCAGTTGCTGTGCCTCATCACCCGTCAACCTGTCGGCGAAAGCCGGCATCTGGGTCGCTACGCGCCCTTCCCGGATCACCTTCAACGCCTCGGGCTTGCGCAAACGCTCGAGGTTCTCCGGTAGCAGCGCCGGGCCGACACCACCCAGACGGGTCTCTCCGTGGCAGGCTGCGCAGTGCTCGCCGTACAATGTCTTGACATCCCCCGCCGCCGCAGGCAGCCAGGGGCAGAGAAGAGCAGCAGCCAGCCAGATGCCGGCAAGGCGCAGAGGCCCGACCATCATGCCCTCCGTAGCCTGATGTGGGGTGTGACCATCAGGCGCTCACGACCGGGCGCAAGGCCGATCTCCTCGTCGTCAAGATAGCAACCCGGGTCCTCGGCCCAGGCGTCACCTGTCACTTGCTGCGCGCGAACGCGTGTATTGCCGTTGCAGATGTCGAAGTACTGGCATTCGCCACAGCGCCCGGATATGGTTCGCGGGAAGCGCTTCAGACCTGCCATCAGGGGATCCGAGAGATCCGTCCAGATCTGGGAGAAGGGGCGCTGGCGAACATTGCCCAGGTTGTAATGCCACCACATGGTATCCGGGTGGACGTTACCGAGATTGTCGATATTGGCCACGTTGACGCCCGACGAGTTGCCACCCCACTGTACCAGTCGGGCCCGCATGTTCGCCGCATTGGCCGGGAAGCGCCTGGTCACCCAATGCAGGAAATAGACGCCATCAGCATCATTGTTGCCGCTGGTGAACTCCTTGTGCAAACCGCGCTGCTGATAATCCCAGCAGGTCTCGAAGAGCAGATCCATCGCCCAGCGGGTCAGCCGATGTTGTGCATCTTCCTGGCGGTTCTTGTTGCCCCGACCGGCATAGTTCAGGTGCGAAAAGTAGAAACGGTCGATTCCCTCGTCCTCGACCAGTTCGAGCAGAGGCGGCAGATCCTGCGCATTGTCCTGGGTCATCGTGAAACGCACGCCGATCTTCAGACCCAGGTCGCGACACAGACGAATTCCCTGCAGGGAAGCAGCGAAAGCGCCTTTCATCTGACGAAAGCGGTCATGCGTCTCACCAATACCGTCAAGCGAAACGCCAACGTAATCGAAATCGCATGCCGCGATACGAGCAATGTTGGTCGCATCGATCAGGGTGCCGTTCGACGACAGGCCGACATAGAAGCCCAGGGACTTGGCATGCCGGGCAATATCGAAGATGTCCGGCCGTAACAGAGGCTCACCACCGGAGAGGATCAGTACCGGCACACGATAGCGCCGCAGATCGTCCATCACGGCAAAGACCTCGTCGGTCGTCAGCTCGCCGGGAAAGTCCTTGTCCGTGGAAATTGAATAGCAGTGCCGGCAGGTCAGATTGCAGCGCCGGATGAGATTCCAGATCACCACCGGCGCCGGCGGATTCTGTTTCGGTCCGGGTTGCCGGGGCGTCTGGAGTTCCTGCATGTACTGCGAGATGCGAAACATCGTGCAGTCCTCAAATGAAAGCTGCGTATTAGAGAGCAGCGGCGCAGAGCAGGTCTTGATATGGATCAACGATCCCGAGGATCTGCCAGGACCGCCGGTTCCATTCCACGATTGCGGCTTCTCGCTGCTCCCGGATGATCATGGCCGGCCAGCCTTTTTCAGACAAAGCGGTGACCACTCCGCTCAGCCGAACGCGCCTGCCTGTACATAGGCCATGACGCTATACACTGCCCCTACTGCACCGAGCAGAACCATCAGGCCATAGAAGGTGTTGCGCATCCGCTCGCCCTTGAGAAGCAGGCTTACGGCACCCATCACCAGACAGATCTGCAGGAAGAAAGTGGCTATGTCGAAAGTATCCCCCGCAGCCCCGAGAGTCGCTGCTTCCGCTTCCCATTCCCTGGCCCCCTTGACTTGGCCCAGCTTGCCACCTTCATCGAGAACCCAGTTCTCTTGCCCCACCGCTGCCGAGCCAAGGAGGATTTCCTTGCGCTCCTTCTTGTAACGGCCGATTTCCAGATCGAGATTGGACATCAGGTTACCCATCCTGCCTTCGGTTTCGGGCGGGATCACTCGCGACTCCAGAAGTATCCTGAGGAGGTCCCTCTGCCCCTCGACCAGTGATTGCTTGATTCCCTTCGCCTGATACCAGTCGAAGGCATTGGCTTTCTGGTTGTGGGCGATGATCTCGTCATCACCATACTTGCCCGCACCAAGATCGGTGATCGCCAGCACTGCAGCCAGAACCGCAAGTGTTAGGCCGCAGATCATTTCGAAGGTGCTGGACTTCTCGCCGTCGTCACTCATCGCGTATCTCCTCTCGCAATCGAAACGTGAAGGACGAATTCTATCCAAGCATGAAGATTTCGTGCGCCCAATCCGGTTCCAGCCCACGCTCGCGCTCGACCAGTCAGGCGCCTCATCCCCCATCACTTTCAACCGGGCGGACAGATGCTGGTGATGGCAGGAAACCCAAAAGGAAGCAGGGGGTGGTCGATCTCCGCGAAAAGCGCAGTTGCGTGTCTTCGTGGCCGAAACCGCGGTTTTTGTCGTCCGGGAACATCGGCCCGACACCCCGGCGCAGACCGTAGCCACGTACCGCCGCCGGCGTGGGAACTGTTCATGGCAATGATCCAGGGTGCTCCGTGACCGGCTTCATGCCAGACGCCAACGGGAATCTCGATGCCACTCTCGAACCGCCGCGCACCGACCTCGCTGCAAGCAACACCGAGGCCAAAGTCGGCAACCAGCCGACCACGACCTCAAGCAGGGCACGGGGCGCGTCGAACCCGAGGTTGGCCCCCCCCCCCGCTGCGACCAGCCAGATCAACGGCAGCGCCCGATCCCCCAGACGCATGCTCAACATCAGGAGTCTGCTTCAATAGTCGGATCGAGGCTATTGATTCGGTCAGAGAAATGTGCCCGAGTGATTTGCGTGACGCGCAATGACGCAAACGGGAACCTCAGAACCGATTCGGGCACATTTTTCGTGCTTGTCCTCTGAATGGTGCCGACGCTGGGCAATCTTCGCACGGATAGGAGGCATGTGCGCGGCTAGTAGCCCGCGAGATTCTCCAGCCGGAAAACCTGGTCTTCCTCATTGCGCCGGCTCTTGTCGAAGTACTTGACGGTCATGAACCGGCCACCATCATCCTGCGTCAGCATCAGTGGCACACCGTACCGCTTGTGCTCGGCCCTGATCTTGTCCAGTGTGCCATCGTCGTTAAGGATCTGCTTGCCCTTGGTTTCCACCAGCAGCAAGCCTCCGCCGGCAGCGCGGCCGGCCACTTTGACAACAAAATCGGGAAAGTAACGATCACCGCTCGGCATCACAATGCCAATCGACCAGGGTTTGCGCGGCTCGTTGCGGAACCAGTACTCGACCGTACCCGAGGTGTCGGCATCCAGTAGATCAGCAAACGCGCGCTCCGGCCCGTTCAAGTCCTGTGGCATCACGCCATACACATTGAGGCGAGATTTTTTTGCGCCGGCCGGTAGTTCAACATACTCGGGCAAGGAAGCAGAGTCGAACACTTCCTTGAATTTCGCCGCGCAAGTGCGGGCGGCGGTACGGATCAAGTGTGGATAAGCCGCCATGATGCGGTTCAGTGAGCGTTCAATTCCGGCATCGTCCTGCGGAATGCCGGTATGTTCAAACTCGGCTTTCAGTCGCCTCAGCAGCGCATCGTGCAGATCGCGTGGATCGAGATAGTCGGCGTCAAACATGACGCTCTGCGCCCGGCGCGCGATTTCGGCGTCGGACAGTCGTGCCTGCATCGCCTCGACTTTCTCGTCGCCCTTGAATAAATCCACGGTGTGGCGGGTTACTGTCACCGCCTGCCGTAGCCCCGCGTTGAAAACCTTGTGGTCGATGGCGACGTTAGCGGCGATGCAGGTCAGCAGATCGGAGGTGGACAGCGGCAGACGTTCCGAACGATGGACACGCGGTACATCGCCACGCAGCGCATACCGCCGATTGCTCGAAAGCAGGGGGCCAGCGCCGGCATTCCGTGGCGACTGCGGCACGGCTTCCGTGGGCATCAATACCAGATTGGTCAGAATCCCTGTCGGCTGCCACGCGGGTGACTCCGCTGCACGCTGTGTGCCATCTTGATCGTTGGTGACGTTCGATTCAGACGCCGACCATACCGGCGGCGTATAGGGCACCGACAACAATTGCGCCTGCCCATTGTGCGTCACCTGAATCTCATTGCGGCCAGCCACCTTGACCACCATCGTGAAGGGACAAACCTGCGACAGTTCGCTCTGAATCGCGTTGATCTTCTCGCCGGCATGCACCAGACCGCTCTGGTTCGCCGCATCGGCCAGAAACACATAACCGTAGCGCAGCATTTCGGGGAGTTTCTGTTCCAGCGTCGGCCCTTGCAGGCGACCATGCACGCGCAGGATGCGGCCGACCACCTGAATGCCGAAGTCCGTATCCCTGGCGCCGCGCATCGACACCAGCGTGAACGCGCGCGGCGCGTCGAAACCCAGCGCCACCGCCACCTTGAAGATCAACACTTCCTTCTGTTCGTCGATCGCCACCGCCAACAAATCGTCATTCGGATCATCCGCCGTGTACCAGGCGATTTTCGAGTCAGCGACGCCAAGCGCCGCAAGGCGCGTGCGCGCCTCCTGCACGGCCGCATTGCTGTTGCCCACCTGCACCAACATCAACGGCACCAGGCCCACACCGGCCGCCTGCAGACCTTGCTTGATGGCGCCGTGCATGCTCCAGCCGTCGGCCAACGCGGTCGCCGCGAAGTCGACCAGCTCCTTCTGGTCGTCTGCCGCCAGATAGGCGATGGACTTGATGCCATCCTTGATCAACCCGGCGTCCACCGCTTCCTTGCGACTCACGCAGATACGATGCAGGTGGCCGATGCCCGCCGCCTTCTTGAACTTGTCCACGTCCTGATCGTCCGGCGTGGCAGTAATCATCAGCGTGAATTCCGGTCGCAGCGTCTCGCGATAGAAGCGCACCGCCTCGCTCGCCCGCGCGAAACCGTGATGCGCCTCATCCACCACCGCGCCAATCCGGAAGCCATCGGCGCGCAATTCGGCAACCAGGTCGTCCAGCGCCAGTACGAATTCACCGCTGCTGCGCACCTTGCGCGTTTCCTTATTGGCCGCCGCCACCGATGCCCAGGTGGTGACGAACACATCACCGCTCCTGGTGCCGCGCGTCTTGCGATCGCCTTGCAGATCGCGCACGCGCAGCCCGACGAAAGTGGATTTGATCGCCCCCCTGGCCTGCTCGACCAGTCCGGCGAAGGGCGTGAACCAGAACCAGACGATGCGTGCGTTGGACTCCCGGTCGGGCGCGGCGAAGCTCTCGGCGATCATGCCGGCCATCAGCGTCTTGCCCGATCCGGTCGGCGCTTCCAGCAGCAGGCAGCCATTGAAAGCGGTCGCCGCGGCGCGACTGGCATTGTCGTCCGCCTGGCGCAACTGACTTTCGGCGTAGCGGAAAATCTCCAGCGCGTTGGCCACCGCTTCGCGCTGATACCCCTTCGGTGACGGCGCGCTCATGGCCGGCCTCCCGCCGCTGCTGAGCGCGCACCGAAGCGATTGACCAGAAACGCCGGGATCGCCTCGAATGCGATGCGCGGATCGGTCAGCCGCTGCGCCAGTAGCGCCGGCTGCCACGAATACACCACCGCCTGCCCGGCGGCATGGATCGCGGCCTGTAACGCCTCCAGCACCGCGCCGCTGAGCTTCGGCAGATAGATCACCAGGGCGCGCTGGCTGGCTGCCGTCTGCATCGGCGAGTCCGCCCGATAGCGGGTCAGTGGCACGTCATGGATCAGTTGCAGCGCCGTCCACACTTGTTCGTGCTCGATGCCACGAAAGACTGTTGCTGCCGGAATTCGCCGACAGCGCAGATAAGCGAATCCGCCTCCCAGCCCGGCGACTGCCTGACCTTTCTTGTTGTCGTAACCGGCGATCACGCGCCGCACGCGCTCGGCACACACGTCGCGGCAGAGGTTCTTGTCTGGCGCATCAGCCGTTACTTCGGTGCTGGAAACGAGGATGAAACTGCGCTCGCCACCGTCTTCCCTGTTCAAGTTCAACACCGCCTGCGCCGTGGTGCCCGAACCGGCGAAGAAATCCAGCACGATGTCGCCGGGATCGGTGGCGATGCGGAGGATGCGCTCCATCAGGGCGATTGGCTTTGGCGTAACGAACAATTCGTAACCACTTTCTGCGGCAAGAATATCGCTCAATTCCTGCTTCGAATGGCGTGTGCTCCCGACAGACTCCCATTTCCACAATGTTTGAGGTACGACGCCGTCGCGAACCTCTGATAAAAATCGTTTCACTCCCGGTCGGTTGTTGCCGCCTTTACCCCACCACACTCGGTTGTCAGCGTCGAGTTGGCGCAGCTTGTCTTCGCTTACGCGCCAATAACTTCCCGCAGGTGGGCCTTCGATTATTCGACCCGAAGGTGTGGTGATCGGATAGATACCCAAGCTATACGGATTGCGAGCAGCCAAGTCGCTCAATAGCCAAGAGCCGCGCGGATCGTTGTCTGGGTTCTTAAAGCGAGCATTCATAACGTCCGTGCGAGGCATCCTATTGGGTCGCCAGACAGTTTTGTTGAGCGCAAAGCAAATAATGTATTCGTGGTCGTCCGAGAAATGTTGTGCCGTGTTTTTCGGCGAATCA
>ERZ761603.767-NODE-767-length-25792-cov-45.358239_pt1 | contig 25792 bp, 24 predicted proteins | sample MGYA00511879_ERZ761603 | MGnify/ENA primary metagenome ERZ761603 (study PRJEB28899, sample SAMN02850040) | bioreactor sludge metagenome | biome: EBPR Sludge; feature: EBPR Bioreactor; material: flocular biomat | place: Australia: Thorneside Wastwater Treatment... | reverse complement strand
AGCTTCCCACGATTCCCGCCATCCCGGCAAACGTGTAGGGGAGTGAACGATTACGCAGCGTCAGCGTGCGCTGCCGGGTGAAGTGCTTGGAGCTGATCCGTGCCGCTTCGAGAAACGTGCTTGAAAACAGATAGTTGAACAGGTATATACGTATCTTCGAATATTCAGGCCGTCATATGATAGTCCTTTATAAACAATGCATTACACCGAGATTATCGAACACAACTACACCCGCCGCAAGGCGAACGCCTGCGCGGCTTTGGGAGCGCCATCAAAGTTATCCGAAAGTGCTAAGTTGTGAGGATGGATCACCACCCTCCTGCTTCAGGCGCCTGAGGCATCTGGCCAGGCTGGCTCTCCAATGCGGAATCGCGAGCCCGTATTTTTCCCGAATCTTGCTCTTGTCCAATACCGAATAAGCGGGCCGCGGCGCCGTCAACGGCAAGTCCCTGCCAAGAACTGGAATCACATGGCAGGACAAGCCCGCTTCCCTGACGATCTCGACGGCCAGATCGTACCATGAGCAAACCCCCTCGTTGGAGTAGTTATAAATCCCGCCGACAAAGGCCAGACGACCTCCGGAAACACCCGAAATAATGCCCATTATTGCATCGGCAAGATCCGCCGCGTACGTGGGGGTTCCCGTCTGGTCGAACACGACCTGCAGTGACCGATTATCGCCAGCCTTCCCGAGAATCGTCTTGACGAAGTTTTTTCGGAATGGCGAGTGGAGCCAGGAGGTACGTATCACCATTGACGCATGGTGGAGCAAGGCATGCGTCTCACCGCCGAGTTTTGACCTGCCATAAACCGACAAGGGGTTGGTTGCGGCATCCTCCCGATAAGGGATGTTTGCCCTGCCATCCAGCACGTAATCCGAGGAAACATGAATAAGCCGGCACTGCGAACCACTGATTGCAGCGCGGAGATTCCCGACCCCGGTACTGTTGATCAGAGCAGCCGCATCAGGCTCGCTCTCTGCCTGGTCCACCAGATTATACGCCGCACAATTGACGATCCAGTCCGGTCTCGTCCGATTGATGAAGAGGTCCGTCTCCCGTTCATTTCCGATATCGAGCGCCTCGACATCGGTGAAGACGAAGTCGTGTCCAGCATGGTTCCCCGAGGCTGCCCGCAACTCGTTGCCAAGTTGTCCATTGGCCCCGGTTATCAGGATGCGCGGCATGCTGGTCTAAAAGTCATTCTCCGCGTCTTTCAGACACGGCTGCCGCAAGTCTTTCTCGCTGATCAGTCGAGCGCTCGTCTCCACCTTCCAGCAGATACCCAGGTCTGGATCGGTCAGCAGGATTCCCCGTTCATGTTTGGGGTTGTAAAAGTCGTCGCATTTGTACTGGATGATCGCACTGTCACTCAGCACCGAGAATCCGTGCGCAAACCCTTTAGGAATCAGCACCTGTTCCTTTGCCTCGGCATCGAGTTCGACGGCGAACCATTCCCCGTAGGTCGGGGATTCTTTCCGGATATCCACCGCGACATCAAGAATTCTCCCGGTTACGACGCGTATCAGTTTCGCTTGGGCATGGGGATTCATTTGATAATGCAAGCCACGAATGACACCCTTGCACGACCTGGATTCGTTGTCTTGAACTGGCAAGAAGGAAATTCCCGCTTTCTCGAAAGTGCGCTGGTTGTAACTCTCGAACAGGTACCCCCGGCTGTCCGGGTAGACGTCCGGCTTGATGACCAGCAACCCCTGCAGACGTGTTTCAATAATCTGCATCTGTTGGATCGTCCCGCCTGTTCTGGTAATTCCCGGTCATATCGGCAATGACTCTCGGAGTCGGCGTACCCTACTCCGGCAAGCCGTTGAGATGATACAGGCTGTCGAGCTGAGCACCCGGCTTGGCAAGAAAACCGAACCACCGGTCGTAAATGCCATGGATTTCGCGAGTGCGCGAAAGACGCGCCAATTCGCGGTTGACGGCGAGGCGAAAGTCCGCATCATTGCGCCGCATCATCAAGGCATAAGGCTCGTAGGAGAAGGTCTCGTGACCGATCACCCAGTCCGTCGGGCTGCCGGAATCAAGCGCCAGGCCGATCAACAACGCCCGATCCGAGGCATAGGCGTCCGCCCTGCCTTTCAGCAACGCCGACAGCCCCTGCTGGTGGTCGTTGACCCTGACCAGCTCGGCAACCACCTTGTGCTGCGCCAGGGCCTCACCGAGCGTGCGCTCGCTCGTCGTACCGACGGCCACCGCAATCTTCCGGCCAGCCAGATCCTCGAAGCGCTTGATCCCGGAACCGCGACGCGACAGGTAAGATGCGCCGTCGACGAAGATCGGTAGGCTGAAATCGACCTCCTGCATGCGCGCCAGGGAACTCGTGGTCGAACCGCACTCGAGATCGATGTCACCTGACTTGAGTCGGGCGATACGCGTCTCGGGCGTCACCGGAACCCAGAGCAACTGCAGTTCCTCAATGCCGAGCTGCTTGACAATCGCCGCCACCACCTTGGTACAGAGGTCCACCGAATAGCCCCAGGGCTGGTTGTCGTTACCGGTATACGAGAAGGGGATCGACGCTTCACGATAACCCAGTGCGATCGTCTTGCTTGCCCTGATCTTGTCCAGTGTTCCGGCCGCCTGGGCCAGCGTGCTCAGACACAGCAAGAGGCTGGTTGCCACCGCCGGAAACCAATGGTCAAGCCGCATTCCGTTTCTCCCCGGGATTTGTCATGTCTTCAGGCCATGATTCTGACATGTCCTTGGCCGCTTGAGAATCACCCTGCCATTGCCTTTTCGCTGGACTGGTCCGGCCGTGGGCCCAGCGGTCCCGGCAAGCGCATGCAGCACCGAGGGCAGCACTCAGCGAGCAAGGTGGTTTGCCCACATCCTGCGGCCCGGGCGCGAGGCGCTATACTCACGCTTCCGATGCCCCGGGAAACGACACAACCATGAACCCGCTGATTCATAGCACCACCCTGCTCCTCATCTGCCTGCTGACTACCGTCCCCGTCCGGGCAGATGTCACACGTTATAGTGGACTGTGCGATGCTTCCGCCGCGGTGGCGCTCGATGAACAGCACTTCGTGGTGGCTGATGACGACCACGACTTTCTGACAATCTACCGACGTGGCAAACCGGATCCGGTGCACGGCCTCGACCTCAGCGAATATCTCGGCAATCGAGAGGTGGATGGAAAACTACGGGAGGCTGATCTGGAGGGCGCGGCAAGGATCGGCAACCGGATCTACTGGATTACCTCGCACGGCCGCAACAGCAAGGGCAAGCATCAGGAAGCCCGCCAGCGTTTTTTTGCCACCGACCTGGTCGACACCGGCAGCGGGCAGCGACTCCAAACTCCAACCAGTCCACCCTACACGCGGTTGATCGAGGAGTTGCTCGCAGACCCACGTTTCGCCGTTCTCGCCAGGGCACACGCGCTCAAGATTCCCCCCGAGGCGCCCGGCGGCTTCAACATCGAGGGACTGGCCGCCACACCGGGCGGCCAGTTGCTGATCGGCTTCCGTAATCCGCTGGCCGACGGCAAGGCCCTGCTGGTGCCGTTGAACAACCCGGCCGAAGTGGTCGATGCGACGGCACGCCCGCTCTTCGGCGATCTTGTTGTGCTGGATCTCGGAGGACGCGGTGTGCGCAGCATCGAGTTGCTGAACGGAGGCTACCTGATCGTCGCCGGACCCTACGACAATGGCAAACAAAGCGGCAAGGATTTTGCTCTGTACCACTGGTCGGGCAAGGCGGACGCTTCGCCGCAGCGTGTCGGGGAGGCCAACTTCGGCAAGCTGCACCCGGAAGCGATGTTCGCCTTCCCGGGCAGCAACGGAACCTATCTGCTCAGCGACGACGGAGATGAAAAAGTTGGCGGGCGGGCGTGCAAGGACAAGGAGGTGCCGTCCGGCAAGAAGTCGTTCCGCGGCATCTCTTTGCGCATGCCGGCCTTGAACAACCCTCCCTGAGGGGGAGCGGGCTAGAGCGAACGCACAGAGACGCGTCGTCCTACTGCCAGGCAGCGAGAAACTCCTGCCAGTGCACCTTGCCGATCTTCGCCAGTTCGCCTCGCACGAAAAGCACCTCCTGATCGTACTCGGCCGCCGAGAGTTCGCCGCGCATCAGGCGGAAACGAAGCGAGACGAGATAGGTATTGAGCACATCGGTCTCGCAGTAATCGCGGATCTCGCCAATCCGGCCTTCCTGCCACGCCTGCCAGACCTTGCCGCCATCCATGCCAAGCTTGCCGGGAAAGCCGATCAGCCTGGCCAGTTCATCGAGCGGCGCACTGGCACGCGGCTGATACATCGCCAGCAGGTCCATGAGGTCGAGATGGCGCGTGTGGTAACGACCGATGTAATTGTTCCATTTGAAGTCACGGCTGTCGGCGTAGTCGCCATCACCGAGGTCCCAGTAGCGCGGCGCCACCACACCATGCATCACCCCCCGATAGTGCAACACCGGCAGATCGAAGCCGCCTCCGTTCCAGGACACCAGTTGCGGCGTGAATTTCCCTATTCCGTCGAAGAAGCGTTGAATGATCTCGGCTTCGCCCTGCTTCGGCTCGGCCAGCGACCACACCCGGAAGTCCTTGCCTACACGCAGCGCACACGAAATCACCGCCACCCGCTGCAGATGCAGGGGCAGGAAGTCATTGCCGGTCGCCGCCCGCCGCTGTTGAAACGCCAGTTCCGCCACTTCGTCATCGGATAACGCCGGATCGAGCGCATGCAGCCGGCGCAGGCCCGCGACGTCGGGAATCGTTTCAATGTCGAAGACGAGGACCGGCTTCATCGGACTCTGTCAAGCCGGGTAGACCCCGGTCGACAAATAGCGGTCGCCACGGTCACAGACGATGCTGACGATCGTCGCATGCTCCACTTCCGCCGCCAGCCGCAGGGCGACGACCAGCGCACCACCCGACGAGATCCCGGCAAAGATGCCTTCTTCGCGTGCCAGGCGACGGGTCATTTCCTCGGCATCGCCCTGCGATACCGATTCGAGGCGATCAACGCGTGTCCGGTCGAATATCTTCGGCAGGTAGGCTTCAGGCCACTTGCGAATGCCGGGGATCTGCGAACCGTCTTCCGGTTGGCAGCCAATGATGCATACCGCCGGGCTCTGTTCCTTGAGATAGCGCGAAACACCCATGATCGTCCCAGTGGTGCCCATGCTGCTAACGAAATGGGTAATCTGTCCAGCCGTCTGGCGCCATAATTCCGGACCGGTTCCCTCATAATGCGCCAGCGGGTTGTCCGGGTTGGCGAACTGATCGAGAATGATGCCACGTCCCTCGTTGCGCAGTCCTTCGGCGACGTCGCGCGCCAGCTCCATGCCGCCATCCCTGGGGGTCAAAACCAGTTCGGCGCCGAAAGCGCACATCGTCTGACGCCGTTCGACACTCTGGTTTTCCGGCATCACCAGAACCATCCGGTAGCCCCGCGCCGCCGCCACCATCGCCAAGGCAATGCCGGTGTTGCCCGACGTCGCCTCGATCAACGTGTCGCCCGGCTTGATGTCACCACGTCGCTCGGCGTGAGCGATCATCGACAGCGCCGGGCGGTCCTTCACCGAACCGGCCGGGTTGTTGCCTTCCAGCTTGGCCAGAATGCGGTTGCCACGTGCTTCGCCGGCGTCTCCCGGCAGACGTTTCAAACGCACCAGTGGCGTGTTGCCAACGTAGTCTTCGAGCGTCTCATGCATGCGTATTCAACCATTCAACATAATGCGGGATGGCTTCGCGAAGGCTGGCGAAGGGCGCTTCGTAACCAGCCTTGCGCAGCTTCGAGAGGTCCGCCTCGGTGAAACTCTGATACTTGCCACGCAGGTCCGCCGGAAACGGAACGTACTCGATCAATCCCTGCTCGACCAGTTGCGCCAGTGGTAACGGGTCGTCGCCGGACAAGGCACGGCAGGCATTGACACTGGCCATGGCCAGCTCATTGAAGGTCTGTGCGCTACCCGTGCCGACATTGAAAATCCCTGACTTCTCGGGATGATCGAGGAAGAACAGGTTGACCCGGCTGACGTCGCCCACAAAAACGAAATCCCGCCGCTGTTCGCCATCCCCATAACCATCGCAACCGGCGAACAATTTCACCTTGCCACCACTGCGCAACTGGTTGTAGTGATGAAAAGCAACCGAAGCCATTCGCCCCTTGTGCGACTCGCGCGGCCCATAGACATTGAAATAGCGAAAGCCGACCACCTGCGAATTGAACGAACCGCTCCCCGCCAGGCGCTGGCGAACGATCTGATCGAAGAGGAACTTCGAGTAGCCGTAGACGTTGAGCGGCGCCTCGTGCGATCGCTCTTCGCGAAACACCCTGCCGCCGCCGTAGGTCGCCGCACTCGAGGCGTAGAGCAGTTGTACCTCCTGATCCAGACACCAGTCGAGCAGACCGAGCGAGTAACGGTAATTGTTCTCCATCATGTAGTGGCCATCGCTCTCCAGCGTGTCGGAACACGCTCCCTGATGGAGAATGGCCTCGACGTCGCCGTCGAAATCGCCAGCCAGCAGGCGATCGAGAAATTCCTGCTTGTCAAGGTAGTCCGCGATGTCGCAATCGACCAGATTGCGAAACTTGTCAGCCCGCGTCAGATTGTCGACCGCAATGATCTTGCGTACCCCACGCTCATTGAGTGCTCTGACCAGGTTGGAACCAATGAAGCCGGCGGCACCGGTAACGATGGTATACATGGACTCCCTTCAGCTAAATCAGTGTAGCGGCCAGTTCGTCATGCGCCACGACCGCCGTGCCCAGCTTGCCCACCACCACACCGGCCGCAGCGTTCGCCGCATGAACCGCCTCCGGCCAGGAAGCGCCGCAGGCAAGCATCACCGCCAGGGTGGCAATCACCGTGTCGCCAGCACCGGAAACATCGAATACCTCACGCGCCACCGCCTGTTCGTGGATCGCTCCGGCGGCGTGAAAGAGCGACATTCCCTCCTCACTGCGAGTGACCAGCAAGGCACGCAGTCCCAGCTCGCGACGCAGCGCCTCGGCCTTGCGCGCCAGTTCCTCCTCGCCGTGCCAGCGGCCAACCACCGTGCGCAGCTCGGCGCGATTGGGCGTCACCACGCTGGCGCCGGCGTACTTGGAAAAGTCGTCCCCCTTCGGGTCGACCAATACCTGCTTGCCCGCCACGTTCGCCAGCCGGATCATCTCGCCAATGTGCGCCAACCCACCCTTGCCGTAATCGGAGAGGATGACCGCATCGCACTCCGGCAGACGGGTGGCGAATTCGGCCAGTTTGGTGCGCAGCACCTCATGTGACGGTGAAGTCTCGAAATCGATCCGCAGCAACTGCTGCTGCCGACCGATCACGCGCAGCTTGACCGTCGTGCTGATCGCCGCATCGACATGCAGGCTGACATCGATGCCGCTCGACACCAGCAGGCGCTGCAGACTCTGTCCGGCCTCATCGTCGCCGACCACCGACAACAGGGCCACCCGCGCGCCCAGGGCTGCCACATTGCGGGCCACGTTGGCCGCGCCGCCGGGCCGTTCTTCGCAACGCCCCACCTTGACCACCGGTACCGGGGCCTCCGGCGAGATGCGCGTAACCTCACCAAACCAGTAGCGGTCGAGCATCACGTCGCCGACGATCAGCAACCGTGCCGCGGACAGATCAGCGAGGCGCATCGCGAACTGCCTCGGCAGGAGCGGCGGCACGCACGTGGCTGAAGTGCCGCGTGCCAGGCACGGGAAATGGCAAGCTTGAGCTCCTAAGGTGTCAGATCGAATTCTTCCGTGCGCTTCGGCGAATAGGTCTCCCAGCCGCCGCAGGCCGGACAGCGCCAGTAGAACTGGCGCGCCTTGAAGCCGCAATTATCGCACCGATAGCGCGCCAGACGGCGCGTGTAGGTCTGCACGATTCCCTTCGCCAACTCCAGATCGGCCCGATTGTCGGCCGTGGCAAACAGCAACCGTGCTTCGAGCAACTTGTCGAAACCGAGCAGCGTCGGATTGCGCTTCAGTTCGTCGCGCACCAGCTTGTACGCCGTATCCGGCCCATCGCTCTCGAGCACGAGCTGGAAGACGACGTCCAGCAGATCGAGCGAAGGGTAGTGTTCAAGATAGCCGCGCAGCAGACGCAGTCCGGCCTCGCGCCGGTCCAGCTTGCGGAAGGTGTCGAGCAGACGCTGGGCGACCAGTGCGAGGTAGGACGGGTCCTGCTGCTCGATCCGCTGCCACGAGTCGATTGCCGCAGTCAGTTGCTCGTCCTGCAACTGGATGTCGCCCTGCAGCAGGCTGGCGCGAACGCACTTGCGGTTACGTTCGAGTGCGTTCTGCAGATAGCCCGCCGCGAGGTCGCGACGCGAGCGCATCATCTCGGCGGCGGCCAGCTCGCAATGATACTGGGCGATTTCCTTGTGCGAAGCGAAGTCCGGCAGTTCCGAAGCGATCGCTATTGCCTTCTCCCAGTGCTTTTCGAGCTGATAGATCTCCAACAGGTTGCGCTTGGCGTCCTCGGCCAGTTCCGAATCGCGCAGCTTGTCGAACACATTCTCGGCGCGATCGAGCAATCCGGCCTTCAGATAGTCCTGCCCCAATTCGGCAAGCGCCTGGAGTTTGAGGTCCTGCTGCAAGTCGTCGCGCTCGATCAGATTCTGGTGCATGCGAATGGCGCGTTCGGTTTCGCCACGCCGGCGAAACAGGCTGCCGAGCGCAAAATGCAGCTCGATGGTTTGCGGGTCGACCTTGACGGCCTCGACAAAGGCCTCGATCGCCCGGTCTGGCTGCGCGTTGAGCAGGAAGTTGAGACCTTGGAAATACGAGCGTGGCAGGCTGCGCGACTCCTTGACGAGGTGTCGGATATCGACCCGTGCGGCCAGCCAGCCGAGCCCGAAAAACAGCGGGAAGAGCAGCAGCTGCCAGTACTCGAACTCAATCATTGGTCAGGCTTTCCACGGAGAAAAGAACACCACCAGCGCCGGTCGGGGCAGCTCCCGTCGATGGAAAGTCCTCGCGCCTGCGGCAAGCATCTGTTGGCGCGCATCACGTTTGACGATCGTTCTCGCCGACCACCTCGCCCCGCGGCGCGATCAATTGCCGCTTCAGACTCGCCACCTGACGACGCAGACGGAAGATGGTGCCGAGCAGCGAGAGAACGGCCAGCGCGGCGCCTCCGGCAAAAACAAGCAGCAGGACAATCACCAGGGGAGCCTGCCAGACCGTGCCGAAAAAGAAGCGGACACCCACCGGATCGGTATTTTTGATCGCGAAGGCCAGCAGAAACAGGAAGAGGACGATTCGCGAGGCCCACAGCAATGCACGCACCCATCACCCTCCGACAGGAAACGGGCGGCAACTCTCGTTACCGCCCGCCATCGACCACGGCCGGATAGCCGCCACGCCTTTACTCCAGAGACGCGTCGACGCGCTCGCGCAGCTCCTTGCCAGCCTTGAAATGCGGCACCCATTTTTCGGGCACCTCGACCTTCGCCCCGGACTTCGGATTGCGTCCGACCCGCGGCGGCCGGTAGTTCAGGGCAAAACTCCCGAAACCGCGAATCTCGATCCGATCACCCCGGGACAGTGCCTCGGCCATCGCATCGAGAATCATCTTCACCGACATGTCCGCGTCCTTGGCAACCAGTTGCGGGAAGCGTCCTGCCAGTTCGGCGATGAGGTCCGACTTGGTCATCCTCGCCAACCCTACTGCGGGTTGTTGAGCTTGGCCTTGAGCAAGGCCCCAAGATTGGTGGTGCCCGAGCTCGCGCTGCTATCGGCAGAAAACTTCTGCATCGCCTCCTGCTGCTCGGCCTGCTCCCGGGCCTTGATCGACAGACTGATCGACCGTGTCTTGCGATCGACATTGATGATCATCGCTTCGATCTTGTCGCCTTCCTTGTACACCTTGGTCAGGTCGTCGATGCGGTCACGCGAAACCTCCGAAGCGCGCAGGTAAGCTTCGATGTCGCCCTCCAGGATCACCACCGCGCCACGTGCATCGACCGACTTGACGACGCCGCGCGCAATGCTGTTCTTGTCGTGGGTTGCGATATAGCTGGTATAGGGATCGCCATCGAGCTGCTTGATGCCGAGCGAGATGCGTTCCTTGTCGGTATCGATCGCCAGGACCACCGCGTCGACTTCGTCGCCCTTCTTGAAGTTGCGAATGGCTTCTTCGCCCGGGAGAGACCACGAGAGATCGGACAGATGAACCAGACCATCGATGCCACCCGGCAAGCCGATGAAGACACCAAAATCGGTGATCGACTTGATCGCACCACGGACCCGGTCACCCTTCTTGTAGTTCATCGAGAACTCATCCCACGGGTTGGCAGCGCACTGCTTCATGCCCAGCGAGATACGGCGGCGATCTTCGTCGATTTCCAGGATCATCACCTCGACTTCGTCGCCCAGTTGAACGACCTTCGACGGATGGACATTCTTGTTCGTCCAGTCCATCTCCGAGACATGCACCAGACCCTCGATACCCTGCTCGATTTCGACGAAGGCGCCGTAGTCGGTGAGGTTGGTCACCTTGCCGAAGAGACGGGTGGTCGGTGGGTAGCGGCGCGAGATACCGACCCACGGATCTTCGCCGAGCTGCTTGAGACCCAGCGAAACGCGATTCTTCTCCTGGTCGAACTTGAGAATCTTGGCCTGCACCTCGTCGCCAACCGCCAGCACCTCGGACGGGTGACGCACGCGCCGCCAAGCCAGATCGGTGATGTGCAGCAGGCCATCAATGCCACCGAGGTCGACGAAGGCACCGTAATCGGTGATGTTCTTGACCACGCCCTTGACGACACTGCCTTCCTTGAGGGCCGCCAGCAGGGCATCGCGTTCTTCGCCGACGCTCGCCTCAAGCACCGCGCGACGCGAGACGACCACGTTGTTGCGCTTGCGGTCGAGCTTGATGACCTTGAATTCGTAGGTCTTGCCCTCGTACGGCGTGGTGTCCTTGACCGGACGCATGTCGACCAGCGAGCCGGGCAGGAAGGCACGGACGCTGTTGGTCATCACCGTCAGCCCCCCCTTGACCTTGCCGGTGATCGTGCCGACGACCAGGCTGCCGTCGTTCAGCGCCTGTTCGAGTGCGTTCCAGGCGGCAACCCGCTTGGCCCGGTCGCGCGACAGACGGGTTTCACCGAAACCGTTCTCGAGCTGCTCGATGGCGACCTGAACGAAGTCACCGACCTTGACTTCGATTTCGCCCTTGTCGTTGAGGAATTCCTCGATGTCGATGTAGCTCTCGGACTTGAGACCGGCATTGACAACTACAAAATTCTGGTCGATGCGCACGACTTCCGCGGTGATCACCTCTCCCGGGCGCATTTCCTGGCGCCCGAGGCTCTCCTCGAAAAGATCGGCGAAGCTTTCTTGCATGGTGGGATTGGCTGACATATGTGTTGAGTTACCTGACCGCAATACTGCGGGGTGCGTTGATGACGATCACCAGTTCCGGCCATTCCGGAACGCTCACCCTGGCGGGAAGCAGGGACACTGCGCCGATCGGCCCTGAACGGCAGGGCTGCCCGGGCCAATGCAAGGACGCGCCTGGCTGGTGACACCTCTGGCAGACGGCGGGCTGCCGTCTTACCCTCTTTTCGGAACCTTGTTGACCCAGTCCAGCACCTGTGCCACCGCTGTTTCGATGGTCAGGTTCGTCGTGTCGAGCAATTCAGCATCCGTACTCTGCTGCATCGGAGCGACGCTGCGTTGGCTATCCCGTTCGTCGCGTTCGCGCAGATCCAGCAAGAGGTCTGCAATATTAGCAGCGATTCCTTTGTCGATCAACTGCTTATAGCGCCGCCTGGCACGCATCTCGACAGTCGCGGTGAGAAAGACCTTGGTCTGTGCATCAGCGAAGACCACCGAACCCATGTCCCGCCCGTCGGCGACCAGTCCGGGCGGCCGGCGGAATACCCGCTGGCGGAACAGCAGCGCACTGCGGACCGCCGGCAGTGCTGCCACGCGCGAAGCGCCGGCCGAGATTTCCTCGCTGCGAATGGCATCGGCAACCTCCTCACCCGCCAGCAGGATCCGATTTCCGGCAAACTCGACGTCGAGTGCTGCCGCGATGGACGCCACTCCGGCTTCGTCGGTCCAGTCGATACCGGCACGCACCGCGGCCAAGGCCGTCAGGCGGTAGAGCGCGCCTGAATCGAGGTAATGCCAGCCGAGTGCCTGTGCGACGCGCGAGGCGATTGTCCCCTTGCCGGAAGCCGAGGTGCCGTCGATGGCGACCACCGGCACCGGGCGGGCAAGCTCGGCGAAGCGCTCGAAGTAATCCGGAAAGGTCTTGCCCACCGTCTGCGGGTCGTTGATCCGCAAGGGCGTGGCCAGCGCCGCCAGCGAGAAACACATGGCGATACGATGGTCATCGTAGGTGTCGATCGTCGCCGGACGCAGACCTTCGCCGGCGGCAGGCGGATGCACCCGGATGCAATCGGCACCTTCGTCAACCCGCACGCCAAGCTTGCGCAACTCGTTGGCCATCGCGGCAATGCGGTCGGTTTCTTTCACCCGCCAGCTCGCGATGTTGCGCAAGGTGGTCGACCCGGCGGCAAACAGCGCCGTCGTCGCCAGGGTCATCGCCGCGTCAGGAATGTGGTTGCAGTCGAGATCGAGGCCTCGCAGGCTGCCGCCGGTCGAATGGGAAGTCGGTGCGGCGGCCTCGATCCAGTTGTCCCCGGCTCTGATCTGCGCCCCCATCGCCAGCAGCGCATCGACAAAGCGCACATCTCCCTGGATCGAGTCCAGGCCAACCCCCTCGACCCGCAGCGGCCCACCGCCAACCGCCCCGAGGGCAAGGAAGTACGACGCCGAAGAGGCATCGCCCTCGACGTACACCACCCCCGGCGAACGATAGACGCTGCCCGCCGCAACCGTGAATCGCCGCCAGCCGTCGCGCTGCACCTCGACGCCAAAACGTGCCATGGTCGCCAGGGTGATCTCGACGTAGGGCCTGGAGATCAGCTCGCCGACGACTTCCACGGTCGTGTCAACGCCGCGCAGGGGGAGCGCCATCAGCAAACCGCTCAGGAATTGGCTCGAAACGTCGCCACGCAGCCTGACCCGATCGTTCGCCAAACGTTCCGGCGGACGAATCGCCAGTGGCGGAAAACCTTCGCCAGCCAGATAGTCGATCCCGGCACCGAGTTGACGCAGACCGTCGACCAGATCGGCAATCGGTCGTTCGTGCATGCGCGGCACCCCGGCCAACCGGTAGTGACCACCCGCCAGCGCCAGCACCGCCGTCAGCGGACGGAACGCCGTCCCGGCATTGCCCAGAAAGAGGTCCGCCGCACGCACCGGAAAGTGGCCGCCAACTCCGCTGACGCTGATCGTGCTGGCCGCCAGCGATTCCACGCCGACGCCCAGCGCACGCAGCGCATCGAGCATGCGCGCCGTATCGTCGGAGTGCAGCAAGTCGCGGATCTCCGTTCGGCCAACGGCCAGCGCAGCGAGCAACAGAACCCGGTTGGAAATGCTCTTCGAGCCTGGCAAGCGGACCGTACCGCGTGCCGCCAGCATCTGCGGCAGGTCGAGAAAATTCGAGCTCACCCCTTCGCCCTGCTCTCGCCCCATGCACGCCGCGCCGTCCGGGCAACGTCGAAGATCTCTTCCAGGCGCGCACCGTCCCCGGCTTGCAGCGCGGCGCGCAATTCGTCGAGCTGCGCGCGGTAGCAGTCGAGCTCGTCGAGCAGGGCAAGCCGATTGGCCAGACAGATGTCGCGCCACATTTCCGGATGACTGGCAGCGATGCGTGTGAAATCACGGAAACCACTGGCAGCAAAGTCGAACAGCAGCTCGCGGTTTTCCCGCCGCGCCAGCTCATGCACCAGGGCAAAGGACAGAAGGTGCGGCAAATGACTGACGGCAGCGAAGATGCGATCGTGTTCGCTGGCAGTCAGTTCCCGGATCACGGCGCCGCAGGCCTCCCATGCGGCGCGCACGCGCGCGATGCTCTCCTGGCTGTTCTCAGCCAGCGGGGTCAGCACCACCTGCTTGTGACGATACAGTTCCACCCGCGCCGCCAGCGCACCGCTGTTCTCCGCGCCGGCAATCGGATGCGCCGGAACGAACTGGCCAATTCGCTTGCCGAAGTGCAGCCGCGCCGCGGCGACCACATCCTCCTTGGTACTCCCGGCATCGGTCACCACCGTTTGTGCTCCCAGACAGGGAGCGACCCGCGCCATGATCTCGGCGGTCCTGCCGACCGGCGTTGCAATCAGGACGAGGTCGGCATTGGAAACCTCCTGCCCGATGTTGAAACCGGCACGGTCTACAATCCCCAATTGCAGTGCCTGATTGAGGGAACCCAGCGTGCGGCCGAAACCGACCACCTCGCCGGCCCGCCGGGCCGCCTTGAGTGCCAGCGCGAACGAACCGCCGATCAGGCCGACCCCGAAGACCACCACCTTGCCGAACAGGGGCGCGCCGCTCATCGGCAGACCTCGCCGCCACGGTTGTTCGAGGTCGTCACAGCGCGGCCTCCAGTGCGACGAGGAAACGCGCATTCTCGGTTTCGGTACCAATCGTCACGCGCAGCCAGTCGGGCATGCCATAGCCGGCGATCGGCCGCACGATGACCCCCTGCTTGAGCAGCTTCTGGTTAACCAGCACAGCGTCCGCCACCCGAAACGTCACGAAGTTGCCATGCGAGGGGATGTGTGTGCAGCCCAGTCGCTTCAGTCCGCCGACGATCTGCTCCATGCCTGCGCGGTTGAGTGCATAGCTGGCAGCAACGAACTCGTGATCGTCGAGCGCTGCACATGCCGCGGCAAGCGCCAGATTGTTGCAGTTGAACGGCTGCCGGACACGATTCATCAGATCGGCGATGTCGCCCGAGGTCAGGGCATAGCCGATGCGCAGACCGGCCAGGCCGTAGATCTTCGAAAACGTGCGGGTGATGACCAGATTCGGCATCTCGGCCAGCCAGGCAATCGTCTCGACCCGCTCGGCCGGTGGCAGATACTCGTTGTACGCCTCGTCGAGCACCACCACGACGTCGGCCGGCACCCCCTGCAAGAACTCCCTGAGCTGCGCATGGGGCAGGAAAGTGCCGGTCGGATTGTTCGGGTTGGCGATCCAGACCAGACGCGTATCCGGTCTGATCGCCTGCCGCATTGCCAGCAGGTCATGACCGTAATCGCGGGCCGCGACAGCGATCGGTTCCGCACCGGCGGACAGTGTGGCCAGCGGATAGACAGCGAAGGCATACTGCGCGAAGACCGCCGAGCGCCCGGGTGCGAGAAAGACGCGGGCGATCAGGTCGAGCACGTCGTTCGAACCGTTGCCGAGCACGACACGTTCCATACCCAGCCCGGTCCGTTCGGCCAGAGACTGCTGCAGCGCGAACTGGTCCGGATAGCGTGCCAGATCACTCAGGCCGGCAAGCACCGCCGCACGAGCTTTCGGACTCATGCCGAGCGGATTCTCGTTGGAGGCCAGCTTGACGATCTGTTCGACGCTCAGCCCCATCTCGCGCGCCAGTTGGGTGATCGGCTTGCCCGGCTGATAGGGCGAAATCGCCCGGACGTAGGTTAACGACTGCTCGTGGAGTGCCATTGGCGATCCTCGAAAGGGACCCGTCCGCTCAGTAGGCGGCCACCGGGTAGGAACCAAGAAGTTTGAGGTAGGGAGCCCGGCGGACGAGTTCGGCGAGCGCCGTGCGCACCGGTGCGTCATCACGATGCCCATCGAGATCGACGAAGAAAACGTACTCCCACAGCGTGTGGCGCGCCGGACGCGATTCCAGCCGGGTCATCGACACGCCGGCATCCGAGAACGGTGCCAACAGCCGACTGAGCGCTCCGGTCTGGTTTTGCGCCGACATGATCAGCGAGGTCTTGTCGCGGCCGGACGGCCCCGCATCATGGCGGCCGAGCACGACAAAGCGGGTCGTATTGTTCGGCTCGTCCTCGATGTTGCTCGCCAGCTCGGGCAGTTGATAACGCTCGGCCGCCGCCTGGCCGGCGATCGCCGCCGTGCCTCTCTCCGCTGCTGCCAGCTGCGCCGCCTGCGCGTTGCTCCCCACCGGGATGCGCTGGGCCAGCGGCAGCGAACGATTGAGCCACTCATGACACTGCGCCAACGACTGGGCGTGTGAATAAACCTTGCTCACACGGCCGAGTGATTCCTCGTTCGACAGAAGATGCTGGTGGATACGCAGCACCACCTCGCCACAAATGCGCAGCGGCGTCGTCAGCAGCAGGTCGAGCGTGCGGCCGATGGCACCTTCGGTCGAGTTCTCGATCGGCACCACCGCATAATCGGCATGACAAGCCTCGACTTCGCGGAAGACATCGTCGATCGATATCTGCGGCATCAAGCGCGCGGCGTGGCCGAAGTGCTTGGTCGCGGCGCTTTCCGAAAAGGTGCCGAGCGGCCCGAGAAAGGCGATTCCGAGGGGCTGTTCGAGCGACAGGCAGGCCGACATCACCTCGCGAAAGAACCAGGTGACACTTTCGTTCGAGAGCGGCCCCGGGTTCATTCCCTGGATGCGCTGCAACACCTGCGCCTCGCGTTCCGGACGATAGATGAAGCCCGCTTCGCCGTGCCGCGACTTGATCTCGCCGACCTGCTGCGCCAGTCGTGCCCGCTGGTTGAGCAGGTCGAGCAGGCATCCGTCGACCTGGTCGATCTGCTGCCGGACGAGCCCAAGCTCCCGCTGCAGATCGTCGCTCATCGTGCCGTCCCCGCCGCCCACTGCCGGCCGCACCGCAAGCGCCTCACCCCTCTTCCTGGGCGGCAGCGGAATTCGCCACCGGGTTCCCGCCCACCGGCCCGGGCAACTCGGCGTCGTCTTCGGTCTCAACGACCTTTTCCAGGCCAGCGAGTTTCTCGCCAGCATCGAGCGCAATCAGCGTCACACCCTGAGTGGCGCGACCAAGCTCGCGGATCTCGCGCACCCGGGTGCGGATCAGCACACCACCGGTGGTGATGAGCATGATCTCGTCATCGTCGCGCACCAGGCGGGCGGCAACCACCTTGCCGTTGCGCTCGCTGGCGGCAATCGCGATCACCCCCTGCGTGCCACGACCCGAATGACGGAAATCGGCCAGCGCCGTACGCTTGCCGTAGCCGTTCTCGGTCGCCACCAGAACCGTCTGCTGATCGTTGTCGGCCACCAGCAGCGACAGGACCTGCTGTTGCTCGGCCAGCCTCATGCCGCGCACGCCGCGCGCCGTGCGCCCCATCGGCCGCACATCTTCCTCGTCGAACCACACCGCCTTGCCGGCGTCGGAAACCAGTACCACGTCCTGGCTGCCGTTGGTGATCTCCACTCCGATCAGGAAATCGTCCTCGTCGAGCGCGGCCGCGATGATGCCGCTGCGCCGCGGGTTGGAGAAATCCGACAGGGGTGTCTTCTTGACCGTTCCCTGCGCGGTGCACATGAAGATGTAGCGGTCGTCGGCAAACTCCTTGACCGGCAGGATGGCGCTGATCTTCTCGCCTTCCTCGAACGGAAAGAGGTTGACGATCGGCTTGCCCCGACTGCTGCGCGTCCCCTGCGGCACTTCGTACACCTTGAGCCAATACACCCGCCCGCGATTGGTGAAACAGAGGATGAAATCGTGCGTGTTGGCGACGAACAGATGATCGATGAAATCGTCCGTCTTCATTGCTGCGGCCTGCTTGCCACGCCCGCCGCGCCGCTGCGCACGATAGTCGGCCAGCGGCTGTGACTTGACGTACCCGGTGTGCGAGAGCGTCACCACCATGTCCAGCGGCGTGATGAAGTCCTCGATTCCAAGGTCCTGGGTGTGGACGACTATCTCCGAGCGGCGCTTGTCGCCGAACTGGGCGCGGATGCCGGTCAGTTCCTCGCCGATCATCTCGGTGATGCGCTCCGGACGCGCCAGGATGTCCATCAGATCCGCGATACGTTCGAGCAGATCGGCGAAATCGCCGATGATCTTGTCGCGCTCCAGCCCGGTCAGCCGCTGCAGGCGCAGATCGAGGATGGCCTGCGCCTGCGCTTCGGACAGCAGGTAACCGTTCTTCGACAAGCCGTATTCGAGACCCAGTCCTTCCGGCCGAGTCGCATCGAACGCCGCGCGCGCCAGCATCTCGGCAACCGTCGGCGAAGTCCACAACCGCGCCATCAGGCCACGGCGAGCGTCGGCCGGCGTTGGCGAAGCCTTGATCAGCGCGATGATCTCGTCGACGTTGTCCAGCGCGACGGCCAGACCCTCCTGGATATGCGCACGCTCGCGCGCCTTGCGCAACTCGAAGACCGTGCGCCGGGTGAGCACTTCGCGCCGGTGCCAGAGGAAGCACTCGAGCATCTGCTTGAGATTCAGCAGGCGCGGCTGTCCGTCGACCAGGGCCACCATGTTCATGCCGAAGGTATCCTGGAGCTGCGTCTGCTTGTACAGGCAGTTGAGTACCACATCGGCCACTTCACCCCGCTTGAGCTCGATCACCACCCGCATGCCGGACTTGTCGGACTCATCGCGCAGATCGGAGATCCCCTCGATGCGCTTTTCGTTCACCAGCTCGCCGACCTTTTCGAGCAGGGTCCGCTTGTTCACCTGGTACGGCAGTTCGTCGATGATGATCGCCTGGCGGTTGCCGCGGTCGATGTCCTCGAAGTGCACCTTGGCGCGCATCACCACCCGGCCACGTCCGGTGCGATAGCCCTCGCGTACGCCGGAGACGCCGTAGATGATGCCGGCGGTCGGAAAGTCGGGTGCCGGCAGCAGGTCGATCAACTCGTCGACGGTGATCTCGACGCTGTTGAGCAGAGCCAGGCAGGCATCGATCACTTCGCCCAGGTTGTGCGGCGGGATATTGGTCGCCATGCCGACCGCGATGCCCGACGAACCGTTGATCAGCAGGTTCGGGATGCGCGCCGGCAGAACCAGCGGCTCTTCCTCGGAACCATCGTAATTTGGGCCGAAGTCGACCGTTTCCTTGTCGATGTCGGCCAGCAACTCGTGTCCGATGCGCGCCATGCGCACCTCGGTGTAACGCATCGCCGCCGCGTTGTCGCCATCGACCGAGCCGAAGTTGCCCTGTCCATCGACCAGCATGTAGCGCAGCGAAAAATCCTGCGCCATGCGCACGATGGTGTCGTAAACTGCCGTGTCGCCATGCGGATGGTACTTACCGATGACGTCACCGACGATCCGCGCCGACTTCTTGTATGGCTTGTTCCAGTCGTTGGACAGCTCGTGCATGGCGAACAGGACTCGTCGATGCACCGGCTTCAGTCCATCGCGCGCGTCGGGCAGGGCGCGACCGACAATGACGCTCATCGCGTAATCGAGATACGATCGACGCATCTCGTCTTCGAGGCTGATCGGGAGTGTTTCTTTGGCGAAAGCTTCCATCTTCTTTCCGCAGGCGACGCGACTTCAGGAACAATGTCGTCGTCTTCATCAAGCTGCAGATTCTATCACGCCAGCACTGCCTCCGGCCGGGCGAGCCGCGCATTGAGGGTCCTGCGCCAATGAACTCCGACGAGCTCGTCGAACACAGCATACCTTGCTCCGGCAGCAGGACCACCCTCCACACCGGCCGCAGGCACGAGGGCAGCGGCTTGCTCGGCAAGGTCAGGACAGACGGCACCCGAGAGGCTGTCCCATGATGAAAAACCGGGAAGTTTTCCCGGTACCGGCGGGAGACTTTCCACTGTTCAGCCGGGCAAGGACGCGCCATACTCGATACCGGATCGGGACGTTGCGACGTGAACGCCATGTCCCCCGGTGCCTGCCCGGCAAAGAGAACCGGGGCTGTGACCAGACACCACGCCGCGGCCGCCGGGGCGGCGTCCTGCTCAGCCTGATGGCCAAGGAGTGTTGCCAATGAGTGCGAACGTGAACACCGCAAGGGTAGCCATGCTCCTCTGGGCGGTCGCCCTCGGTGGGAGCGCTCTGGCCACATCGATCGGCCATCCGGCTGGGGCACGTGAACACGGTCATCAACGACCGGCAACACGGCCTGCCGTCAGCGAATCCGGACAGGCCACCCCGACTCGGGGACGTCGCCAGGCGGCACACTGATGAAGCATCGGCTAGCAAACCCGGGTCAAACAGGTCTCTGAGCAGTCCTGCAAACTACTCGTCGGGAGGGCAATGCTATGTCTCTTTGGCTGCTCGTTTGTTGTGCTTTGGTAGATCTCGCTCTGCGCTTCTGGTGGAAACACACACAGCGTTTGATACCCGCACAGCTTCCCGGGCCGAGCGCCCTCGCCCGACCCCGCCCTATCGCGGTGTTTCGATCAAGCTCCAGGAAGATTCCTGCGCCGGAGCACGGCAGATCGCGGGCAAGCGCTTCCTGGCCTGTGCCGCACCACTGCTACCCATCGACAACTGCGATTCCTCGACTTGCCGATGCCGCTACGCACGCTTCGATGACCGTCGGCAGGATCAGGGGCGAGGCTGGAATGCGATCAGCAGGGCTTTGCTGCTGGTCCCACGGCTGATGATCGCCGCAGCAGCGGCGACCGCCGAAGATCGTCGCAGTCCGTAGCCGGCATGCAGCAAGCAAGCCCGCCGGGCAGCAGGTACCGCCCCTCCCGACCGGCGGCGGCACTTGGTGGCCATGCTGAATCTGTCACACAGCCGAGAGCAACACAGATGTAAACGCTGCGCCGCCGCCGACCCCAGCGGAGCATCCCGCCGGCCGCGCAGCCCAACCAGCCGACCGCAACGGCTGACCGCGCCACGGTGACGACTGCTTGCTTCGGATTTGACACGTGTCAATTCGCCGCCGCCAAGCCGCCAATATAATCAACGGCTAATAATTATGGTCGGCAGCGGCCCAGGGACCCCAGCGACGTGAGTTTCCATGCAGCATTGCGCAAAGGCGTGAAAAGCGTCTTTCTGCGCTTCGAAGAAGCTCTCGATGCCCCTTTCGGCGGCGAAGACAATCCGCTACGTCATCTTGGCGCGATCGGTCTGTATCTGCTCTGGATCGTCGTCGGCAGCGGGCTGTATCTGTACACCGTGCTCGACACCGGCATCGACGCCGTGTACAACTCGATCGGCTATCTCTCGCTGGAGCAATGGTATCTGGGCGGCGTGCTGCGCAGCCTGCACCGCTATGCTGCGGACGGCTTCATGCTGGTGATGATGCTGCACCTGCTGCGCGAATGGTGCTACGGGCGCTATTTCGGCTTTCGACTCTATTCGTGGATGACCGGTGTGCCCCTGCTCTGGCTGGCCTACATCGCCGGCATCGGTGGCTACTGGATCGTCTGGGATCAGCTCGCGCAACTGTCGGCCATCGCGACGACCGAACTGCTCGACTGGCTGCCGATCTTCAGCGAGCCTGCAGCGCGCAACTTCATGGCCCCCGACTCGATTAACGATCGCTTCTTCACCATGCTGGTGTTCATCCATCTCGGTGTCCCGCTGCTGCTCATCCTCGGCCTCTGGGCCCACGTGCATCGCATCAGCCATGTCGACTACCTGCCCTCGCGGCGCGTCATGCTGAACACCTTTGCTGTCCTGCTCCTGATCTCGCTGTTCGCCCCGGCACTCAGCAACCCGCCGGCTGACCTCGCCAGCGTCCCGGGCGAACTCGGCTTCGACTGGTTCATCCTGTTCATCCACCCACTGACCGACCTGACTTCGCCGGCCGTCGTCTGGTCACTGCTGTTCGTCCTCACCGCCCTGCTCTTCGCGCTGCCGCTGCTGCCGCATCCGCGCCCGGATCCGGTGGCCGTGGTCGACGCCGCCAACTGCACCGGCTGCAACCGCTGCCTTGCCGACTGTCCCTATGCCGCGATCGCCATGGAAGCGCACCCGCAGCGGCCGGGCCTCAAGCTGGCCGTCGTCGATCCCGACCTCTGTGCCGCTTGCGGCATCTGTGCCGGTTCCTGCCCGTCCTCCACCCCTTTCCGCCGGCGCAAAACCCTGATCACCGGCATCGACATGCCGCAGCAACCGGTCAATGCGCTGCGCGAGCAGCTCGAACAGGCGCTCTCCCGCCTCGAGGGCGGCTGCCGCATCGTTGTCTTCGGCTGTGCCCGCGGCGCCGACGTCAAGCCACTGGCTGCCGCCGACACAATGGTCATTCCCCTGCTATGCACCGGCATGCTGCCACCGTCCTTCGTCGAGTACGCGCTGCGCTGCGGTGCCGATGGCGTGCTGCTCAGCACCTGCCGCGAAAGCGCCTGCGAATTCCGCCTTGGCGACCGGTGGACCCGCCGGCGTCTGCAAGGCGAGCGCGAACCGCACCTGCGCCGCACGGTGCCGATCTCCCGGCTGCAGGTGGTCGCTGCCTCCAGCCATGACCGAACTGAACTGGCCGAAGCCCTGGCCGACTTCCGAACCCGGCTCGAAAGCCAAGTCGATTCGGACGACAGACTCCAACCCTATCTGCGGAGATCCCCACACCATGCTTAAACCCACCGCCATCGTCGGCCAGGTGATCCTCTACGGCGCTTTTGCCGCCTTCATCGGCTATTTTGCCACCTCGCCGAAATACAGGCAGATCCCCGACGACGTCGCACTCATCAAGCTGTCGATCAGCCACCTCGGCGAGCGCGAATGTCGCAAGCGAAGCCCCGAGGAACTGGCCAAGATGCCGCCGAACATGCGCGCACCGATGGACTGCCCGCGCGAGCGCTCGGACATCCGACTGGAGGTCGATCTCGACGGTCAGCCCGTTTTCCACACCGTCATGCACCCGACCGGCCTCTACAAGGACGGTGTGTCCACGGTGTACAAGCGTTTCGAGGTGAAGGCCGGCGATCACCGGGTGACGGTGCGCATGAACGACAACCTCGTCAAGCCGGGATTCAACTTCGTCAAGGAGGAAGCGATCAAGCTCAAGCCGGGTCAGGTGATGGTGATCGATTTCAACCCCGACAAGGGCGGTCTGTTCTTCAAATGATCACCGTGGCCGTCGCACGGCCGCCGAGAGACACATCCCCAATTTCCTGAGCTGACATCGACCATGGTCAAAGTCCTGCAACAAATTCTGCGCTGGCTCTTCATGCGCGTCGAGAACGTCTTCAACGTCGCTTTCGGCGACAAGATGAACCCTTTCTACCACCTAGGGACCATCAGTTTCTGGCAGTTCTGGCTGCTGGTGATCTCCGGTTTCTATCTCTACATCTTCGCCGATACGGGCGTGCATGACGCCTTCGAATCGGTCGAGAGGATCACGCACGACCAGTGGTGGGCCGGCGGCATCCTGCGCAGCATCCACCGCTATGCCACCGACGGCATGATCCTGACCATGCTGCTTCACATGTTGCGGCACTTCGCTTACGACCGTTATCGCGGCTTTCGCTCCTTCTCCTGGCTGACCGGTGTCGCCCTGCTCTGGCTGATCTACATCGCCGGAGTCAATGGTTTCATGCTTGTCTGGGACAAGCTGGCGCAGTTCGTGGTCATCGCCACCGCCGAGTGGTTCGACATCCTGCCAATGTTCAACGGCACGCTGATCCGCAATTTCCTGTACCTCGAAAGCGTCAACAGCCGCCTGTTCACCCTGCTCGCCTTCCTGCACATCGGCGTCCCGCTGATCATCGGCTTCGTGATGTGGGTGCACGTGCAGCGCATCCCGCGCGCGCACATCAATCCGCCGCGCCCGATCGCCATCGCCGTGACGCTGATGTTCATCGCGCTCTCGCTGGTCAAGCCGATTCTCAGCCAGGGCGGTGAAGCCGACATGTCGGTGGTGCCCACCGGCATCGCCTTCGACTGGTTCGAATTGCCGGTGCTGGCGCTGGTCTACGTCACCAACCCGCTGCATCTCTGGTTCTGGGTACTCGGCCTCACCGCCCTGCTGTTCCTGGTCCCCTGGCTACCGCCGAAGCGGCTCGGGTCAGCCAAGGCACTGACCTCGATCACCTTCCAGCCCGATCACAAATCGGTCAGCGCGCGCTTTGGCGAAACCCTGCTCGACGCCGGCCTGCGCCAGGACATCAACCTGCCATACGAGTGCCGCAACGGTGGCTGTGGCGTCTGCAAGTGCACCGTCCTGCAGGGCAAGGTCGACCCCGGCCTCTATCAGCCAAGCGCGCTCTCCGATGCCGAACTGGCGCAGGGCAAGGTGCTGTCGTGCTGCGCAACAGCGCTCGAGGACGTGGTCATCGAATACCAGGCCAGCGCTGTCAACAGCGGCATCCAGGAATACAGCGCCCGCGTCGTCAAGATGGAGAAGCTCACGCACGACGTGATGCGTGTCCTGCTCAAGCTGCCGGAAGGGCAGCAGATCACGTTCAAGGCCGGCCAGTACGTCAACATCATCCTCGACGACGGCCAGCGGCGTGCGTTCTCGTTCGCCAACCCGCCGCACGAACCCGAGTTCGTCGAACTGCAGATCCGGCTGATGACCGGTGGCAAGTTCACGACGCACGTCTTCGAAGCGATGAAGGAAGGCGACGACATCCGCTTCGAAGGCCCGATCGGCGACTTCAGCCTGCGCGAATCCGAGCGTCCGATCGTCTTCGTCGCCGGCGCCACCGGCTTCGCGCCGGTCAAGAGCATGGTCGAGGACGCCTTCCAGCGCGGCCTCAAGCGGCAAATTCATCTCTACTGGGGAGTAAGAAGACTGCAGGACCTCTACCTGCCCGAGTTGCCTACCCGCTGGGCGCAGGAGCACGACAACTTCCACTTCATCCCGGTGCTCTCCGAACCGGAGCCGGAAGACGGCTGGACCGGCCGCACCGGTCTCGTCCACGAAGCCATCCTCGAAGACTTTCCCGAACTCAAGGAGCACGAAATCTACGCCTGCGGCTCGGTACGCATGGTCGAAGCGATCTTTCCCTTCCTCAAGCAGCACGGCGCCGAAGACGGTGCCTGCTTCTCGGACGCCTTCAGCGTCTCGGCGCGCTCGCTGGCCTTTCAACCGCGGAAGTAAACAGGGAAACAGGCGCCAGCCGGCCGCGCCACGCCGGCAGTGACGATCACCAGGCAGGCGCCCGGGCCTGGCTCTCCCCAGCGCCCCTTCTGGACTTGGGTGGCGCGCGCTCTGCCGGACAACCCGCTGCGGCGGCTCGTTCTGCCACCGGACGCAGGCTCCCGCCGAGAGCGACCTGCTGCGATCTGGTCATTCCGACCGGAATCTCTGGCTCACTGCCCGGTCAGACGCCGCAGGATGGGCTCCAGAGTCACCTCGTCGAGCCGACCAAGGCGACTCTCCTCGAGCCGCCCGTCGCGGTCGATCACCAGCGTATACGGCAGGCCCCTGACCTGCAAGCCGGGCTGCTGCGGGCCGGCAGCATCGCCCACCAGCAACGGGTAAGCCACCGGCGTCCTGTTGACGAAAGCCCGCATGTTTGCCAGCTCGTCGATGCCGATGCCGACAAACTGCACCCCCTGCGCCGCATAGCGGATCTGCAGGCGGGAGAAGGCAGGCATCTCCTCGATGCACGGAGCGCACCAACTGGCCCAGTAATTGACCACCAGTACCTTGCCACGCCACTGGGCCATGGCCTGCGGGTGTCCGTCGAGATCGCGCAGCGTCAGTCCCATGAGCGCAGCCGCGGTCGCCTGCCTCTGCTCCGGAGGCAGTTGCTGTGCAGAGATCAGGCCGGGGGGCAGGCTGCCGGCCGGCAGACGGGTCTGCACGAACAGACGATAGCCCAGCCAGCCAACCGTCGTCAGCGTCGCCAGCGCTGCACCCAGAGCCAGCGCCAGAGCATGCTGCTGCTTCATTGTCCGCCGCGCCGCGACAGCGCCCTCAGACAGACGAGCACGAACATCAAGCCACCGATCACCGCGATCAGGCCACCCAGGCCCATCATGCCCATGCCGATCTTCTGCGGCAGCGTGGTCAGGAACTGGTCGGCACCGGCAACTTTGCGCTGCACGCCGTAGCCACCCGACCACGCCAGACCGAGCACGTGAATCAACTGTCCGGCGCCATAAACGTAGGGTTGCCAGACCGCCATCC